>Ga0137393_10002048_pt1 | contig 12977 bp, 10 predicted proteins | sample 15con2h34BmetaG_FD_101396 | JGI IMG/M metagenome (GOLD analysis project Ga0137393, IMG submission 101396) | Vadose zone soil microbial communities from Angelo Coast Range Reserve, California, USA - 15con2h3.4B metaG | ecosystem: Environmental > Terrestrial > Soil > Vadose zone > Saprolite...
AATCGGTCACGCTGCGGCACATGCTCGGGCTCGAAGCGCCCGACTCGGGCCGGGTCATCGTCGAAGACGAAGACATCACCGACCATCCGGAAGAAGAGCTGTATCGGGTCCGCAAGAAATTCGGCATGCTCTTCCAGAGCGGCGCGCTCTTCGACTCCATGACCGTCTTCGAAAATGTCGCCTTTCCGCTGCGCGAGCACGCCGAGATGTCCGAGGAAGAGATCGGCAGGGCCGTGCGCGAGAAACTCGGGCTGGTCAATCTGCCCAATACCGAGAATCTGATGCCGGTCGACCTCTCCGGCGGCATGCGCAAGCGCGTCAGCCTGGCCCGGTCCATCGTTCTCGATCCGAAGATGATTCTCTACGACGAGCCGACCACAGGTCTCGATCCGATTACGGCGCACAAGATCAACGAGCTAATCGTCGATCTGCAGTCGAAACTGAACGTCACGTCGGTCGTCGTCACCCACGACATCCAGTCGGCATTTTCGGTCGGCGATCGCATCGCCTTTCTCAATAAAGGGGTTTTTGAATGGGTGGGCACGATGGAAGAGGCGCGCGATTCGGATCACCCGGTGCTGCGCGAGTTCCTCAAAGCGTCCGCCGTTACGTTAGCGCAGCCGACTCACTGAAACCTGGAACGAAGGAACGATGGCAACCAAACCTAAAGAAAAAACGATCCGCGTTGGGCTCCTCGTTGCGGCCGCGCTGCTGGTACTGATGATCTTCGTCTTCTTCATCGGATCGGAGCAGAAGATCTTCTCGCGGAAGAACGAATACAAAGTCCGGCTCGATAACGTCACCGGCCTGGCGGAAGGTAACCCGGTCAAGATCTCCGGCGTCACCGTCGGCGTCATCAAAGACATCACGCTCCCGCGCGATCCGAAGATGCGCGACGTCGACATCGAGCTGATGGTCGACCGCAAGTACGCGGACCGCATTCGCACCGACTCGCGGGCCCGGCTGAAGAAACTCGGCCTCCTCGCCGGCGACAGCTACATCGACATCTCGCCGGGCAGTCCGAAGTTCGACGCGCTCGAGCCCGGCTCGCTGATCCCGGCAGCCCGGCAAACCAACGTCGACCAGCTCATCTCCTCCGGTGAGGATCTCGTCGACAACTTCGTGCAGATCTCGTATTCGTTGAAGAACATCCTTGGGCGCGTCGATCGCGGCGAAGGACTCATCGGCGAGCTGACGAGCGCACCTGAGACGAAGCAGCGGATCACCGACACGTTCCTGACGACGCTCAACAAAACAAACGCCATCCTCGGGCATGTCGAGAGCGGTAAGGGGCTGGTTGGGAAGCTGGTCTACGACGATGCCTTTGCCGCGTCATTCACCGGCTCGCTCCAGGAAAGCGCTCGCTCGCTGCAGACGCTCGTCACCGATGTCGAGGGAAGTCTGAAGAGCGGACAGGGCGCGGTGCCGGCGCTGCTCAATGACCCCGAAGGGAAGAAGAAAGTCCTGGATCTCATCGAAAACCTGCGCCTCACCTCCGCGAATCTGGCCGCGCTCACCGCGTCGTACCAGAGCGGCCAGGGTCTCGTTCCACGGCTGATGAACGACAAAGCCTACGGCGATAAGACGCTGGTCGAGTTCAACGGTCTCCTGCGTCAGCTCAACGACACCGTGGCCAAGATCAATCGAGGCGAAGGGACGGCCGGCAAGTTGATCAGCGATCCCTCGGTCTACGAATCCGTGAACGACATCCTGATCGGTATCAACGAGTCGAAACTCCTTCGCTGGCTCATTCGCAACCGGCAGCAGAGCGGAATTCAAAAGCGTTACGACACCGACTCCTCCAGGCCTTCCGCCCCGCCGCCGCCGGCGCCGCCGGCTGTGAAGCCGGTGCCGAAGAGCGAAACGCCCACGCCGGACGCGCCGCCGATCGCGCCTCCGACGACAACGACGACGACAACGACTTCGACGTCACCGCCTTTCTAGGGCAGAAGGCAGAAGGATGAAGGCAGAATGATGAGGGATTCATCCTTCTGCCTTCCGCCCTTTGCCTTCTGCCTTTTAAGGTACGATCTCGCCCGCGCGCTCGCGCATTTTTTTCCCGGAGGACTCCCAGTTGGATATCGCAGTCATCGGAACGGGCTATGTCGGGCTGGTAACCGGGGCCGGACTGGCCGATTTTGGCAACGACGTCATCTGTTGTGACATCGATCCGAAGAAAATCGACGCACTCAATCGCGGGGAGATCCCGATCTACGAGCCGGGCCTCGATAAGATCGTCAGCCGCAACGTCGGCGAGGGACGTCTCCGCTTCACCACCGACCTCCCCGAAGCCATCCGGCGCAGCCGGGCCATCTTCATCGCGGTAGGAACGCCGCCGAAGCCCGACGGCTCGGCCGATCTTCGCTACGTCGAGGATGTGGCCAACACGATCGCGAAGCATATGGACGGGCCGAAGCTGGTGATCACCAAGTCGACCGTACCGATCGGCACCGGCCGGATGATCGAGCGCATCCTCGACCAATCCGGCAACGGTCACAAGGGCTCGGTGGTCTCCAACCCGGAGTTCCTGCGTGAGGGCTCAGCCATCGAAGACTTTCAAAAGCCCGACCGCGTCGTCATCGGCGCTTCCGACGAGGATTCGATCGGGTTGATGAAAGAGATCTATGCGCCTCTGCACTCGCTGGAGATCCCCTTCGTGGTGACGAACGTCGAGTCGTCGGAGCTGATCAAGTACGCGGCGAACGGTTTCCTGGCCACGAAGATCTCGTTCATCAACGAGGTCGCCGTGATGTGCGAGCTCCTCGGCGCCGACGTGCAGGATGTGGCTCGCGGCATGGGTCTCGACTCCCGCATCGGTTCGAAGTTCCTGCAAGCGGGGCCCGGCTTCGGCGGCTCCTGCTTCCCGAAGGACACATCCGCGGTCGCCGATATCGCCAGGCGATACGGCTACGAGTTCCAGATCATCGAGGCTGTGCTTCGCGTCAACGAAGGCATCAAAGAGCGCATGGTCAGCAAAGTCATGGACGCGCTGGACGGTGAAGCTCGCGGGAAGACCGTGGCCATTCTCGGCCTGGCGTTCAAGCCGGAGACCGACGACATGCGCGACTCGCCGACGATTCCGCTGATCAAGGGCCTGCAGAGACAGGGTGCACTCATCCGCGCCTACGATCCGGGCGCGATGGAGAACTCGAAGAAGATCTTCGAGAACATTACGTACTGCGGCGATGCGTACGAGACCGCTGAAGGAGCCGACGCGCTGGTCATCGCAACGGAGTGGAACGAGTTCCGCGCGCTGAAGCTCGAGCGTGTCAAAAAGCTCCTCAAGCAGCCGCTGATCATCGATCTCCGCAACGTCTACGATCCGCATCGGATGAAAGCCGAGGGGTTCACGTACATCTCCGTCGGCCGTACCGAGGACGCGCCTGTTCGGGAGCACGTCCTGTGACTCGTGCCCTGATCACTGGCGGCGCCGGATTCCTGGGCTCCCATCTCTGCGAGCTGTTTCTCGAGCGCGGCCACGAAGTCATCTGCATCGACAACTTCATCACCGGCAATCCCGCGAACATCCAGCACCTCATCGGACGCGAAGGTTTTTCGTTCGTGAAGTACGACGTCACGAACTACATCCACATCGACGGTCCGCTCGACTACGTCCTGCACTTCGCGTCGCCTGCCAGCCCGATCGACTATCTGGAAAAGCCGATCCAGACGCTGAAGGTTGGATCGCTCGGCACGCACAAAACGCTCGGTGTGGCCAAAGACAAAGGGGCGCGCTACCTGATCGCCTCCACCTCCGAGGTCTATGGCGATCCGCTCGTCCACCCGCAGAAGGAGGACTATTGGGGTAACGTGAATCCGGTTGGCCCGCGCGGTGTCTACGACGAGGCGAAGCGCTTCGCCGAGGCGATGACGATGGCCTATCATCGCTTCCATGGCGTCGAGACGCGCATCGTCCGCATCTTCAACACCTACGGCCCGCGCATGCGTATCCGCGACGGCCGCGTCGTTCCGGCCTTCATCTCCCAGGCGCTGCGCAACGAGCCGCTGACGGTTTTCGGCGACGGTTCGCAGACGCGCTCATTCTGTTTCGTCACCGACCTGATCGAAGGCATCTACCGGCTGCTGATGTCGGACGAAGTCAACCCCACGAATATCGGCAACCCGAACGAGATGACCGTGCTGCAGTTCGCCGAGGAGATCAAGCGGCTTACCGGGAGTAACGCGCCGATCGAGTTCTGTGCGCTTCCCGAGGATGATCCCAAAATCCGCCGTCCCGACATCACCAAGGCACGAACTCTGCTTCACTGGGAACCGGTCGTGCCGCTCGAAGAAGGGCTCACCAAGACGATCGACTATTTTCGAAGGGTGCTTTGATCATGGCCAAACGCGGAATCGTTGCCTTCGTCGCCGGTTTCGTCGCTACCCTCGTCTTTCACCAGGCTGTGCTGTGGTGCCTGTACAACTTTGGCTACGTTTCGCGCGCGCCGTGGTCGATGAATCCGGTGCCGCCGTTCGGAATCCCCGCGGTCATCTCGCTGGCATTCTGGGGCGGGGTGTGGGGTGTGATCATGATGCTGATGATCGCGCGCCGCCGCGGCTCGGCCTTCTGGATCGCCGCCATCCTCTTTGGCGCCATCTTCCCCACGCTCGTGGCCTTGTTCGTCGTCGCCCCGCTCAAGCACATGCCGATCGCCGGCGGCTGGAATCCGAAGACGATGCTGGTCGGACTGCTCGTGAATGGAGTGTGGGGATTCGGTACGGCGCTGATCTACCGCGTGTTCGTTCCGAGGTGAGGCGACTACGCCGACGTCCCCCCGTCCACGCACAGCACCTGCCCCGTCATCGCGCTGGCATCCTCGCTTAGCAAAAACGCGATCGCCGCCGCGACCTCGGCGGGCTTCACCGCGCGCCGCATCGGAATGGCGCGGATCATCTCCTTCTTCACCTCGGCGTCGAGCATGGTGATCATGTCGGTATCGACGAGACCCGGGGCGACGCAGTTGACGCGGATGCCGCTGCGCGCCACTTCGCGCGCCAGCGAGCGGGTGAGGGCGATCAGCGCGCCCTTCGCCGCGGCGTAGTTCGTCTGCCCGACCACGCCGTGAAGTCCGCTGAGCGAAGCGACATTCACGATCGCGCCGCGGCGCTGTTTCATCATCGGTGTTAACGCCGCTTTGGTCATCGACATCGCGCCGTCGAGGTTCGTCTGCATGACCTCGCGCCATTCCTCAGCGCTCATATTAAAAAGCAACGCATCGCGGCGGATGCCGGCGTTGTTCACGAGTGCGTCCAGGGTGCCGAACCTCGCGATCACTTCGTCGACGATGGCGGCATTGCGAGCGGAGTCGCGGACGTCACCTTGAAGCGCGAGGCCCTCGGGCAGATCGGTCGATGCCGCGTACGTGAAGGCGACATTCCAGCCGTCGTGCGTGAGGCGCTCGACGACAGCCCTGCCGATGCCTCGTGAGCCGCCGGTGATGAGCGCGACCGGCAACTACGACTCCTCCTCGTATTTATCCTTCAACGACGCCACCACCGTCGGATCGGCCAGCGTGGTCACATCGCCCAGCGCACGGCCTTCGGCGATGTCGCGGAGGAGGCGGCGCATGATCTTGCCGCTGCGGGTTTTCGGGAGATCGGCGGTGACGAGGATCTTCTCCGGGCGGGCGATGGCGCCGATCTTTTCGGTGACGTGATCCTTCAGTTCCTTCTCGAACTTGGCCGGATCCTTTTTCGCCTCTTGGAGGCGCGACGACTTCACGATCACGAACGCGGCGATGGCCGTCCCTTTGATGTCGTGATTGATGCCGACGACCGCGGCTTCGGCGACCGAGGTGTGATCGACCAGCGCCGACTCAACCTCCATCGTGCCGATGCGGTGACCGGCGACGTTCATCACATCGTCCACGCGCCCCAGGAGCCAGAAATAGCCGTCCGCATCGCGCTTCGCGCCGTCGCCCGTGAAATAGATCCCGGGCCACTTCGACCAGTACTGCGAAACATAGCGCTCCGGATCGTGCCAGATCCCGCGCAGCATCGACGGCCACGGACTGGTGATGGCGAGATAGCCGCCGCCGACCTTCACTTCGTTGCCGCGCTCGTCGAGGATCTTCGCGTCGACGCCGGGGAATGCGCGCGTCGCCGAACCGGGCTTGGTGGCCACGACGCCCGGCAGAGGCGTGATCAGGATCGATCCCGTCTCGGTCTGCCACCAGGTGTCGACGATGGGGCAGCGCTCGGCGCCGATCCACTTGTGGTACCACATCCAGGCCTCGGGATTGATCGGCTCTCCGACCGATCCGAGGAGCCGGAGAGACGACAGATCATGTCCCTGCGGAAGCTCGTGGCCCCACTTCATGAACGCGCGGATCGCCGTCGGCGCCGTGTAGAGAATCGTGATCTTGTGCTTTTCGATCAGCGACCAGAAACGATCCTGCTTCGGCCAGTCAGGCGCGCCTTCGTAGACGAACACGGTCGCGCCGGCGGCGAGTGGTCCGTAAACGACGTAGGAGTGGCCGGTCACCCAGCCGATGTCGGCGGTGCACCAGTAGACGTCGTTCTCCTTCAGGTCGAAAACCCACTTGCAGGTGGCGTAACACTCGGTCAGGTAGCCGCCGGTGGTGTGGACGATTCCCTTCGGCTTGCCGGTGGTGCCGCTGGTGTAAAGCGTGTAGAGCACCTGCTCGGAGTCGACCCACGCCGGCTCGCAATCAGCCGAGGCAGTGCGCATCAGCTCGTGGTACCAGCAATCGCGATTCGGCTCCATCGTCAGCGTGTCGTCCATCTCATCCGACGCCGCGCGGCGCATCACCACGATGACGTGCGCGATGGACGGGCAATCGGCCACGGCGGCGTCAGCGAGTTTCTTGAGCGGAACGAGATTGCCGCGCCGATAGCCGGCGGTGGAGGTGATGAGCACCTTCGCCTCGGCATCCTGGATGCGGTCGCGCAGCGCTTCCGATGAAAAGCCGCCGAAGACGACCGAGTGCGCCGCGCCTATGCGCGCGCAGGCCAGCATGGCTACGATCGCTTCCGGCACCAGCGGCATGTAGATGGCGACGCGGTCGCCGAGCTGTACACCGAGCGACTTCAGAACACTCGAAAACTTCGAGACCTCGGCATGGAGCTCCCGGTACGTGAACGTCCGTACGTCGCCCGGCTCGCCTTCCCAGATGATGGCTTGCTTATCGCCGCGCGTCGCCAGATGGCGATCGAGACAGTTGGCCGATGCATTCAGGGTCCCGCCGACGAACCATTTCGCGTACGGAGGCTCCCACTCCAGCACCTTCGACCACTTCGTTTTCCAGTCGAGCTGCTCGGCCCAGGAAGCCCAGAACGCCTCGCGGTCCGGGATGTTGTAAACCGCATCCGAGCTCGCGTTGGCATTGCGCCGAAACTCTTCAGATGGTGGAAAGCTGCGGTTCTCCTGGAGAAGTGCATCAATCGCGTTCGACATGGTGGGCGAATTCTATCGGAGTAGGTAGAATATCGGCGTGACCGACGACGAGCTCAAAAGCCTCTTCGATGCGATGCGTCAGGAAATGGCGGCGATGCGCCAGGAAACCGCCGGTCGCTTCGATGCGGCGCACCAGGAAACGGCGGATGGCTTCGCGGCGGTGCGCCAGGAAATGACGGGTGGCTTCGCGGCGGTGCGCCAGGAAATGACGGGTGGCTTCGCGGCGGTGCGCCAGGAAATGACGGATGGCTTCGTGGCGGTGCGCCAGGAAATGACGGATGGCTTCGTGGCGGTGCGCCAGGAAATGACGGATGGCTTCGTAGCGGTGCGCCAGGAAACCGCTGATCGCTTCGAGGCGATGGGCCAGGAAACCGCGGGTCGCTTCGATGCGATGGGCCAGGAAACCGCGGGTGGCTTCGCGGCGGTGCGCCAGGAAATGACGGATGGCTTCGCTGCGATGCGTGAGGAGAGCGCGGAGGCGCATGCGCAAACCAGGCGACACATGGATGTTGTCATCGAGCGGGTCGATGGACGGATCGATTTTCTTTCTGAGGCGCTTCAGTTGGTCAATGAAAACCTGCAGAGCAAAATCCTGCGCTCTCTCAAAAAGTTGATCGAACAACCGCCGAGACGCAGGGCCTGGTCAAGTTCCTGTATGACGACGTCAATCGACGGGTTCTCTCGCTCGAGGGCAAGCAGAAGAAATAACGCTCGCTGCTAGTACCGCATCTCCATCTGCGCGAAGAACTCCCTCCCCGCCAGCCTATTCACACCGCCGACGATCGTCTCCTCGGGACGCCGGTTCAGCAGGTTGTTGCCGAAGAGCGTCGCGCGCAGGCGCGTGTTCGGGAAGTCGTAGCTGACTCGCCCGTTCACGAGCGCGTACGACGGCAGCGGATGGGTCGTGAAATCGGTGAAGCCGGAGCGGATGAAGAACCAGTCGCGCGGCGCATTGTAGCTGCCGCGCCACGCCACCTCCATCGCCCCGCGCACCCCGTTGACCGGGCCGCCGTACGCGCCGAGGTTCACCTTGTCCTTCGGCGAATAAACGAACTCGAATGGCGTGCCACTCGAGTCGACTCCTCTCCCCATCTGCGACTCCGTCTGGTGCGACCAGTTCACGAAGCCGGTCAGGCGTTGCGCGAAATTCGAGCGGAGCTCCAGCTCGCCGCCTGTGATCCGTGCGTCGGCCTGCTGATTCTCCCATCCGAATGTCGGTGGGTTCGGCGGCGGTACGAAGTGCTGGACGATGACGATGAAGTCGTGCACACGGGAGCGGTAGAGATCGGCTTTCATCGAGACCGTCGGTGAAATCTGATACTCCCCGCCGAGGTCCCAGGTGCTGATCTCCTCGGGAGAAAGATTCGGGTTCGGCTTGAAGATCGAGAGCGGGAAGGGTGGGATGCCGATCTGCGTGGTCACCGTGAAAAACCAGCTCGACTGAAACAGCTCGCTGAAGGTCGGAAAGCGGAACGCCGTCGAATAGCCGCCCCGGACCACCAGCTTGTCATTCGGCGTGTAGACGAGCGACAGACGGGGAGAGGTCTTCGCCTCGAACAGCTCGTCTTGCCGTCGTAGCGGACGCCGGCAACGGCGCGGAGCATGTTTCTGACGATGTCGAACTGGTCCTGCGCGTAGACGGCAACCTTGTTGTAGCCGGCGACGACGCCCGCATCATCCGACAGCTCCACCTTGTGCTCGGCACGGTCGAGACGGCGGGCCTCGATGCCGGCCAGGAGCTCGTGGCCGGGGATCATGTGCAGGCCCATGCGGAAATCGCCGATGGCCTGATAGCCATGATCGGCCGGCTTGGAGAACTCGGGCCGCTCCGCCGCCGCGTGGCAGCCTGCGCAATGCATGCCGAAACGGTGAGACCAGGAAACGTCCGCCGAATACGTGACCGGCGCGTCTTGCGGCGCGTGGTTGTACTTCAGCGTCGCCGCATCCATCGTCTGCTTCAACGCATGCGCGGAGCGAATGGCCGACGTCGGCGGAAAGCCGGCCTCGGGTGGGATCTGTTCGGTGAATCCATCGAGATGATCGTCGTGGCGGTACCCGGAGATCTGCCAATCGCCGAGCGACGCTTTCAGGAAGATGTCCGAGGCCTGAAACTTCGAGCGATCGTCGATCCAGAACTGCTCGGGGAACATCGTGCGGAGAAAACGCACCGATCCGAGGATCGAGCCGCGGCCGATCTTCTGTCCGAACTGCGCGGTCACCTCGCCGGTTGTCCGGCTGCCGCCGTAGACCTGAAGGTCGCCGCCGGCAAGATCCTCGCCCGACAGCGTCACGATGTTGATGACGCCCCAGAACGCGTTCTCGCCGTAAAGCGATGATCCCGGTCCACGGACGACCTCGACCCGCTTGATGTTCTGTACAGGGAAAAAATCGAATGCGGGGCTGAGCGGCAGGCCGCCCGTATCGCCTGAGTTGTAGGGCGAGCCGTCGATGAGCAGGAGGATGCGGTTCGAGAACGGATTCTCGCCGAAGCCGCGGATGTCGATCGTCTGCATCATCGGATTCCAGCGGACGTTCACGCCGGCCACGAGGCGCAGCAGGTCCGGTACCGTGCGTGCGCCGGACTCCTGGATCTGCTTGGCCGTGACCACCGTGACAGCGTTCGGCGCCTTCGAGATCGGGATCTCCGTCTTCGTCGCCGCTTCGACTTTGAGCTGCTCCTCGCCGAAGAGCGTCACCTCGCCGATGGTTTTCGGCGTTGTCGTCTGCGCGCCGAGCGCGAGCGGAATCGCAATGATGGCAAGCGCGGCAGCGGCGGCGCGAGAGGTCATGACAGTCACCTCGGTCTTTCGCGGATCGTGCAGTAGTTACCTGTCATCTTTACACCTACGCCCGTCCTGCGCCGCTCCGGCTGGGATACGCGGCTTCAGCGAACTCAGGGCGATCGGTGGATGAAAGGGAGGACGCCCATATAATCCCAACTTGTGACCTTCTCACGTAGATACGTCATTTCGCTGCTGGTGCCGCCCGCGGTGGTCATCGGACCGCTGTCCTATATCTTTCTCAGCCAGGTGATCGGGATGTCGTTCCGTGCGACAGCGTTGATCATCGGCCTCTTCGCTGTGTTCTTTACGGTGAACGCGGTGTTGATCTGGATCGGGCTTGTTCCGCTGGCCGAAGCCGTCGACGAGGCCGTCCGGCGCGAGAAAGACCCTTCAGAAGCAGCATCGGAATGTCTGGAGCGTACGGAGACGCTCACGCTTCTCTTGTGGGGCGTGGGCAGTGTTCTCTTCGCGATCGTGGCCGCGCTTCTGGTGATGCCGACGATGCTCGGCCTGGGTTACTTCTTCGTTTCGGCGTGCATCGGTGCCTTCCCGTCGGTGATCTGGGCATATGCCGCCGGCAAACGGTTGCTTGCCGAGCACGCCATACACGGTGGCGCACTGCGCTACGTCGGCCGGCGCTTTCCGCTCGGCCGCAAGATCGCCATCGTTTTCATCGGCTCGTTTCTGATCTCCTTCGCCGCGCTGGTGGCGCTGATCTCTTCGAAGGTATCGACGACGCTCGAAGAGCTTGCCATTGCCTCGGCGTCGGATCGCTTCCAGCGTGTCTTCGACAGCGCCAACCTTTCCGCGAAGATCGACCCGGGCATCGTCGATACGCTCCGCGAATACGTACCGCCCGGATATGCAGTGGTCATCATCCCGCCCCGTGGCGCGATGCGATCAAGCATTCCCGACGCACTGACGCCCTCCGAGGTCGACTCCATCCGCCGCATCGGCAACGGTGACAGCTCCGCCTTCATCTCGCCTCACGTGTCCGTCTTTGCCAAGTTAAAAGACGGCTCCATCCTGGTGATGACGATTCCGTGGGCGCTCTACCAGAACATCCCGCTGCAGATCACCTTCTACACGATCATCATTGCTCTCTTCACGCTGGCTGCCTTCGTGGCCGCGACGCTCTTCCTCTCGCGTGACGTCGTCCGGCCCGTGCGTGCCCTTCGCACGTTGGCCGCGAGCATGGCCCAGGGTAACTTCAACAGGACGTCGCACGTTTTCTCCGACGATGAGGTCGGCGAGCTAGCCATCAGTTTCGGAGAGACCCGCGCCAATCTCCGCCGGCTCCTCGGGCGCGTCGGCGGCAGCGGTTCGACGATTACCGAAGGCGTTCGCGTCATTACCGGCGGCACGGAGTCGCTTCTGCTCCGCGCGCGTGATCAATCGACGCTGACGGAAAACTCATCGCTGGCCGTCGAGAACGTACGCGGCGGCATCAGCGGCGTCCTCGGCGCGGCGGACACGGTCACGGAGCTGACGCAGGACGCCTCGAGCCGCGCGCTCGAACTGCAGGCCTCGTCGGAAGAAGTGGCCCGCAGCATGGACTACCTCTTCCAGTCGGTCGAGAAGACATCGTCATCGACGACGGAGATGAACGCCTCGATGGGCGAGATGTCGCAGCGCGCCGACGTCCTATCCAGAATTGGCGAGGAAGTGCTGTCGTTCGTGTCGGAGATGGATTCCACCATCGCCGAGCTGCGGGCCAGCGCGCAATCGACGGCTGACATCTCGCGTCAGGTTCGCGAAGACGCCGAGGCGGGCGGTGGGGCGGTGGCGAATACGGTCGACGGAATCAACATCTCGCGCGACGTCACCAACAGCACCGCGCAAACGCTCGACGATCTGCAGAGCAGCGTCGGGCAGATCAGCCAGATCGTCAATGTCATCGAAGAGATCACGAACAGGACGAACCTCCTGGCGCTGAACGCCGCCATCATCGCCGCACAGGCGGGCGAACACGGCAGTAGCTTCACGGTCGTCGCGGACGAAATGCGCGAGCTGGCCGAGCGGACGCGTGGATCGACAAAGGAGATCAGCGCCATCGTCAAGGCTGTGCAGGGGGGGTCGAAACAGGCCGCTACCAAAATGCAGGAAGGCGTTCGCCGTGTCGAAGCGACTGTCCGTCTGGCCGACGATGCCTCGTCGTCTCTGGCCAAGATCGTCGGGAGCGCGGGACATTCGTACGAGATGGCCACGAAGATCTCGCGCGCTCTGGAAGATCAGGCCCAGGCCAGCCGCCATCTGCACGAGGTGGCCTCGCGGATGTCCGATCACATCGCCGAGATCAACCGCGCCTCACGCGAGCAGGCCCGCGGCACGCAACTCCTGGCGATGGAGGCCGAACGCGTGCGCGAGATCGCCGCGCAGGTCAGGAACGCCACCGATGAGCAGTCGCTGGCGGGACGCGGCATCACCTCCGCCCTTGAAAAGATCGCCGAGGATGCCCGCGCCATGCGCGATTCCCTCGATCGCCAGCTCCAGGAGACCGACCGCATTGCCGAGGCCTCGAAGACCATGCTTGAGATCGCCCAGGCCAACGACGGCATCGCACGCGAATTCAACGCCACCGTGCAGAGCCTCGTGACCAGCGGCCACGATTTCGAGACCGAGGTCTCGAAGTTCCGGTTCACCGGAGAGAGCTAAGCTGCAACGGAGCGCTGGCGTTTCGCCGGCTGGCCCGGCGTGCGTCTCGCCGCCGAGTTACCAGCGAATGATTGGAGTTTTGCCGGGTCGGGGGCGAGACGCCCCCGAGCCAGCCGGCGAGA
>Ga0137393_10002059_pt1 | contig 12959 bp, 10 predicted proteins | sample 15con2h34BmetaG_FD_101396 | JGI IMG/M metagenome (GOLD analysis project Ga0137393, IMG submission 101396) | Vadose zone soil microbial communities from Angelo Coast Range Reserve, California, USA - 15con2h3.4B metaG | ecosystem: Environmental > Terrestrial > Soil > Vadose zone > Saprolite...
CGCCACCGCCTACAGCGAGAACTGGGAGTACGCGCAGTTCTTCGTGGGCTCGAGCCTGGCCAAGCTCGCCGTGGCCTACCTCTTCATCCCCGCCTTCTACCGCTACGACTGCACCACCATCTATGAGTTCCTGCGCCACCGCTTCGGTCAGGCGAGCCAGGTGACGGGCTCGATCTTCTTCTTCATCACGCGACTCCTGGGCTCGGGGGTGCGACTCATGGCGGCCGCCCTGGCCGTGGCCGTGCTCGTCGGCTGGCCGCTCTGGGCGACCATCGCCCTCTTCACGGTCGTCTCCATCGCCTACATCGGCCTGGGCGGGGTCAAGGCCGTGGTGTGGACCAATGTCTTCCAGGCGAGCACCTTTCTCATCGGCGGCGCGCTCACCGTGGGCTTTCTCGCCTTCAGCATCGACGGCGGGCTGGGGGCCATGCTCGGCACCGCCGCCGAGGCGGGCCGGCTCGCCGTCATCAACTGGGGGCCCGCGCCGGGAGCGCCCGATTTCTGGCGGCGCGTGCTCACCGATCCCAATATCTTCTGGCTCGCCGTGCTCAACGGCTTCGTCGGCTCCATGGCCGCCTTCGGCACCGACCACGACCTGATGCAGCGTCTCCTCACCGTGGAGACGCGGGGGGAGAGCCAGCGCACGCTCGCCCTCACGCCCATCGGCACCCTGGTGACGCTGCTCCTCTATCTCGCCATCGGGGCCGGGCTCTTCACCTTCTACGCCCAGCATCCAGGGCAGGCCCTGCCGCGTCCGGACGAGATCTTCCCCTTCTTCATCCGGACGGCCATGCCCGAGCTGCTGCGCGGCGTGATGCTCACGGCCATCGTGCTCGCCTCGATCGATTCGCCCCTCGGCTCGCTCGCCGCCTCCTTCGTCACCGACATCTACCGGCCCGTCCTCATGCGCGGCGGCACCGACCGCCACTACCTCATGGTCTCCCGGGTGGCCGTGGTCGTCTTCGGCCTCCTCCTCGCCCTCCTGGCCTGGGGCTTTTCCTTCTTCGACAAGATCCTGTGGCTGGCCTTCAAGATCGCCGGGGTCACCTTCGGCTCGCTCCTGGGCGTCTTCCTGCTCGGGCTCCTCACTGAGCTGCGCGCCAATCGCGCCAATGTGGCGGCCATGGTCATCATGGCCGTGGTCAACCTCGTGCTCCTGACGCTCTCGGAGTCGGGCCGCATCGCGCTCGGCTGGTCGTGGCTCGTGATCCTGGGGACGGCGGGGACCATGGTGCTGGCGCCCCTCCTCGCCCCCATGCTCGACGGCGATCGCGACGCTCGCGCCTGACGCGCGCCCCCTCGTCCGGTCCGGCGGCGTATGATCGGAGCGTGATGCCAGAGCTCGCCCCGCCCGCCGCTGTTCCCGACGTCGAAGAGAACGCGAGGATCCGTCTACGCGCGGGGATCCTGTCGCTCGTGGTGTCGGTGATCCTGCTCGGCGCCAAGTACCAAGCCTATCGGATGACGGGCTCCACGGCCATCCTGTCGGATGCCCTCGAGACCATCGTCAATGTCGTGGCCGCGCTCTTCGCTATCGGCGGCCTCGTCTTTGCCGGGCGCCCCGCCGATCGCAACCATCCCTATGGCCACGGCAAGATCGAGTTCTTCTCGGCGGCTTTCGAGGGCGGGCTGATCGCGTTCGCGGCCGTGGTCATCGTGTACGAGGTCGGCCGCAGCCTCCTCGCCGGGCCCGAAGTCCGCCACATCGGCATGGGAAGCCTCGTCATCCTCGCCACCGGTCTCGTCAATCTCGTCCTCGGCTGGTACCTCGTGCGCACGGGCCGTCGCTACCAGTCGCTGACCCTCGTGGCCGACGGGCAGCACGTGCTCGCGGACTTCGTGACGAGCGTGGGCATCGTGGTGGGCCTCGGCCTCGTCTACCTGACGGGCATAGCCTGGCTCGACCCCGTGGTGGCCCTTGCCGTCGCTCTCTCGTTGATGTGGACCGGCTTTCGGCTCGTGCGTTACGCAGCCGGGGGCCTCCTCGACGAGGAGGATCCGGCGCTTCTGACCCGCGTTCTCAGTGGGCTTCAGGCGTATGTCGGCCGCGGCGTGATCCGCGTCCATCACCTGCGCGCGATCCGTTCGGGGCGTTTCCACCACGTCGAGGCCCATCTGGTGGTGCCGGAGTTCTGGAGCGTAGACCGGGCCCACGAGGTAGCGGAAGACGTGGCGGCGCGGGTGATCCAGGATCTCGGCGTCGAGGGTGAGATGGTTTTCCACACCGACCCCTGCCATCGGATCTACTGCGCGGTCTGCGATCTCGAGGACTGCCCGATTCGACGCGAGCCCTTCCGGAAGGTGACGCCCCTCACGCTGGAGGAAGCCGTGCAGCCCGACATGCCCCGCCCCGTACCCTAGCCGGGCACCCCGGTCGAGATGGCGCGCCACTCGCGATGCCCGCTCATGCGCCCTCGAGCCGCGCAATCGCGGGGAAGACGTCCGCCTGCGCCCGTCGCAGGTCCTCGACGAAGTCGACCTCCGTCCAGGGCAATCCCGTCACCTCCACCGGCTGGACGTGCTGGCGGCTCACGAGAAGATGCAGCGCGTCCTCGTACTCGCAGAGCTGGTGGCTCTCCTCGATCACCTGCTCGAGCAGGCGCACCAGCTCGGGGCCTGCCTCCGCTCCGCATTTGAAGAAGCCAACGCCTTCCCCGACGCGGTCCCACACCTCGGGAACCACCTTCTTGCCGAGGGCGATCACCCGATCACCCTTCGTATAGACCTTGACTTCCTCGCCAGTGTCGGCAAACCCCCCATCGACCAGAAGGGCGTTCGGAGCCGTCGATTCAACGAGCCGACGCAGAAACTCCCGGGGAAACACGACATCGGCGTCCATGATGAGGGTCGGCCCCCCGACGATCACATCGCGCGAGCTGTAGAGGGAGACCGCCGAGCCCAGTCGATAGGCGGGGTTGTGGACGAACTGCACCATCATGCCAGGCGGAGCGGAAGCCGAGAGGGCTGTCACTTGATCCGCGCAGTGCCCGACCACGATCACGACGCGCGGTACGCCAACCGCATGGAGGGCTGCCATCATCCACGCGAGAATCGGACGGCCTCCGACGGGTAGGAGCGATTTCTGGGTCCGGTCGGTCAGAGGCGCCAGCCGGCGGGCCACGCCTGCGGTGAGGATGATGGCCGTCACGTCATGCCCCGGCATAAGCGCGAGTATAGTATCGTAACCGTGTTCCTGCCCAAAGAAGTGGAGCGGACGGACGTGCCTCGCGGTCCGACACGGAGGATGCACAGGCGGATGAGAGAGAAGACTCGCGGGCCCGAGACGGAGCGGGGGCATGACACGCCGACCTCGCAGATCCAGGAGTTCAAGCGCGACGGCTTCGTGGTGGTACCCGGCCTGTTCGACAAGGGGGAAATGCAGCGGATCTCGGCGTGGACCGATGAGCTGCAGGGCCTCCCCGAGGTTCCCGGTCGACAGATGATGTATTTCGAGCCGAGCTTGCTGCGTCCCGGAGAGCGCGTGCTCCAGCGGATCGAGAACTTCTGCCCGTTCCATACCGGCTTCGCCGCCCTGTGCGACGGCGACAAGCTGTGCGGCACGGTGTCGCGGCTCTTCGGCGAGCCGGCCGTGCTCTTCAAGGACAAGATCAACTTCAAGCTCCCCGGAGGCGACGGCTTCAAGCCCCATCAGGACCAGCAGGCGGGCTGGAGCACCTACGCCGACCTGTTCATCACCGCCATGGTCAGCCTCGACGCCACCACCGCCGACAACGGCTGCCTGGAGCTCTGCGCCGGGCAGCACACACGGGGACTTCTCGGGGGTGAGTGGACGCCCCTGACCGACGACGACATGCATCGCCTGGGGGCCCGGCCGGTGCCCACCCGGACCGGCGATGCCGTGTTCTTCGATTCCTACACGCCGCACGCCTCGGGCCCGAATCTCACCGCGGAGCGTCGGCGCGTGCTCTACATCACGTACAACCGTCAATCTGCCGGGGATCACCGCGTGCGCTACTATGCCGACAAGCGGAAGAATTTTCCGCCCGACATCGAGCGCGACCCCACCCGGACGTATACCTTTCGTGTCTGAGTCGACCGCACGGTCCGGCGGCCTTGATTCCCACGGCCGATTCTGTTACTCAAGAAAGGCGTGGAACCCATAAGATGACGTTTTCGCGAGCGTTCCGAGTGATGATTGTTCTCGCGGCCTCCCTTTCCATCGCCTCTCCCGCGTACGCCTACCTCGATCCGGGAACCGGGAGCATGCTCCTCTCGGCCGTGTTCGGAGTGGCGGCAGCGGTGGCGCTGGCCGTCAAGATGTTCTGGTACCGGATCGTCGCCTTGTTTCGAGGCAAGAAGCGCGGGCTTCGGCCGGGAACGGCGGAAGGCGCACCCGTAGCGGACGAGTAGCGCGCCGCCGCGGTGGACCCACGCGTGCGCCGGGCGGGCAGCGCCGAGCGACCACGGCTCGGGCGTGGTGACGCCCCGTGAAGCTCTGGCAAGACTGGAGCAGCTACCGACGCTTCCAGAACCTTCCCTCGAGCGATCGCAACATCGTCTTCTACTCGGAAAGCCACCAGGACTGGCATCATCTCCAGCCCCTCATCGAGTTTCTGATCGAGAGACTGTCCCGCACGGTCTGCCACGTCACCTCCGAGCAGGCGGCGCCCGTGCCGCCGGTCTCCCGGCCCGGCCTCCACGCCTTCCGTATCCGCCCGGGCGCCGTGTGCATCTGGTTCTTCCAGGCGCTCAAGGCGGACGTCATGGTTCTCACCATGCTCGACCTCCAGAACTTCCAGCTCAAGCGATCGATCCACCCCGTTCGCTACGCCTACGTGTTCCACAGCATGGGGAGCACGCACATGGTGGACCACGAAAACTCCTACGATCACTACGACAGCCTGCTGTGCACGGGACCCCACCACGTCGCGGAGATCCGTCGGCGCGAGCAGCTGAAGAGCCTGCCCCCCAAGCACCTGTTCGCCTACGGCTACCCCCGGCTCGAGCGTCTCGTCGCCCTGGCCGCATCCCATCCGCGCGAAGCCTCGACCACGACGACGGCCCTCCTCGCGCCCACGTGGGGCGAGCACTCGATCCTGCACGTTTGCGGCGAGTCGTTGATCGCCACCTTGCTGGAGGCCGGCATCCGCGTGATCCTGCGGCCGCACTACCAGACGGCTCGACTGGCGCCGCGGCTCGTGCAGAGCCTGGTTGCCCGGTTCGGAGCGGACCCGCGCTTCCGGCACGTGGACCGCATGGAGGAGAGCGCCTCCCTGCTGGAGTCCGACCTCCTCATCTGCGATTGGTCGGCCATGGCCATCGAGTACGCCCTGGGGCTCGGCAAGCCGGTGCTCTTCGTCGACGTCCCGCCCCGCGTGCGGAACCCGACCTATCCGGAGCTCGGACTGGAGCCGATGGAGCTGCGCATCCGTCGCGAGCTGGGGACCGTCCTGCTCCTGGACCGGCTGACGGAGGCGCCGGCGCACGTGGCCGAGCTGCTTCGCGGCGCGGCGGCGTTCCGCGTGCGAAGCGCGGCGCTGCGCAAAGAATGGGTGTTCAACTTCGGCCGGAGCGTCGAGCTGGGGGCGCGGGAGATCGCTCGCCTGGCGGACGAGCGGGCGGGCGCGGGTGCATCGGGCACTCCGCGCTGAGCGTGTGGCGCCGGCCACGCAGATGAGCGCCCGAAGGCGGCTTCTCCTCTGGGCGAATCGGTTTGCCCTCGTCAACGCCGCCCTCCTGGCCGTGGTGGGTCTGCGTTATCTCTGGTACTACTTCGCTCTCACGCCTTCGCCGGCCTGGCTCTACGCCATCGTCGCCTTCATGGGCCACGTGACCATGCTGGCCTACACCCCGTTTCTCCTGGTGCTCGTCCCCGTGACGATGCTGATCCCGCGGGCGCGAGTGATTCTGCCCCTCGGCGTTTTTCTGGCCAGCGCCGTCCTCAGCTTCCTCGTCCTCGATAGCCTCGTTTTCGCCGAGAACCGATATCACCTCGGCATCTTGACGATCACCTTGCTCGCTCCGCACACCTGGGCCTTCTTTGCCTTGTACTTCCTCCTGGGCACGGCCATCGAGACGATGCTGGCGGCCCGGGTGTGGAAGCGCACCGCGCTCCCCGCACCGCGTCGAACGGAGTGGTACCTTGCCCTGGCCCTCGGGGGCTGCCTGCTCGCCAGCCACCTCATCCACTGGTGGGCGGAGGCGCACTACGATGTGCCGGTGACCGCGTTCACTCGATACCTGCCGCTGTACTTCCCGTACCGGGATGCCGGGGACCTGGCGAGGCTCGGTCTCCTGGATCGGAACCAGGCCCGCGAGCAGGGACTCGTGACCGCGCTCGCCCGGCCGCCTGACGGCGTGCTGAACTACCCGCGAGCCCCCCTGCGGTGCGAGGCGCGCCCACCGATGCTCAATGTGCTGCTCGTCGTGATCGACGCCATGCGCGCAGACGCTCTCACCCCGGAGGTCGCGCCGCGGCTCAGCGAGCTCACCCGCGGTGCGATCCGGTTCGACCGGCACTACAGCGGCGGGAACTCATCGCGGGCAGGAATGTTCTCCCTGTTCTACGGTCTCCCTGCGACCTACTGGGACACCTTCGCCGACTTTGCGCGGCCGCCGGTGATGATGGACATGTTTCGGCAGAATCGTTACCAGCTCGGCCTGTTCGCCAGCTCGCCCGTGTACCGCGGGGCCGTCGGGCTCGATCGGACGGCCCTGGCCCGAATACCAAACCTGCGCCTGGAGACCAGCTCGATCCATCCCGGGTCGAGCGGGAGAGACCGGACCTTGACGGATGAGTGGTACCAGTGGCTGGACGGGCGGGACCCGTCGCGCCCCTTCTTCGGGTTCCTCTACTACAACGCGGCGGTGGCCATCGAGCCGCCGGACGACTATCCGGCTCCGGTTCCGGTTCCACCGGGGGCGACGACACAGGCACGCCTGTACGCCCGCTACCTGACGGCGGTGCACTACGTCGACTCCCTGGTGGGCGGGGTGCTCGATGATCTGGGGCGGCGGAAGCTGCTGGAGAGCACGGTGGTGATCGTGACGTCGGATCACGGGATGGAGTTCGACGAGAACGGGCAGGGGTTCACGGGGCACGGGACGGCCTTCAGCGAGTACCAGATGCATACGCCCCTGGTGATGCGCTGGCCGGGGAAGGCGCCGGGGCGCGTGGGGCGGCGAACCTCCCACAACGACGTGGCGCCGACGGTGCTGGGGGGGCTGTTCGGGTGCGCGAATCCGGCGGCGGACTACGCGAGCGGGCAGGATCTCTTCGGGGATGGGCAGTGGGAGTGGCTGATCGCGGCGAGCTACGCGGACTATGCGTTGATCGAGCCGGAGCGGGTGACCATCGTGTACCCGGCGGGCTACGAGATCCGGGACAGGGAGTATCGGCTCGTCAGCCACCCGACGATACCCCGCGAGGTCGTGCGGGCCGCGCTGCACGAGATGAGCCGGTTCTACCGATAGCGACGGTGAGCAGGAGAGAGATGGGCGCGCGAAGACGGATCCTGCGCTGGGCGGGCTCGTTCGCCGTGGCCAACGCGGTCCTCCTGATGGTCGTCGGTCTGCGCTACCTCTGGTACTATTCGGTGCTCACACCTTCGACCGCATGGCTCTACGCCATCGTCGCCTACGTCGGCCACCTGTCCGTCCTTGCCTGCATTCCGTTGCTCCTCCTGCTGTTCCCGCTGATGATGCTGATCCCGCAGCCCCGCGTGATCCTGCCCTATGGTGTCGTCCTGGCCAGTGCCGGTTTCAGCTTCTTGCTTCTCGATAGCCTGGTCTTCGCTGAAAACCGGTACCACCTCAGCCTCTTGACGTTGACCATGCTGGCGCCACAGACCTGGGCATTTCTCGGTTTCTACTTCCTCCTGGGGGCAGCCATCGAGACGATGCTGGCCGTCTGGCTGTGGAGGCGGACGGCGCGCCCTTCGAGCCGTCGGATCGGATGGTATCTCGCGCTGGGCGTCGGCGGTTGCTTCGTGGCCAGCCATCTCATCCATGCCGGGGCGGAGGCGCGTTACTACGTGCCGGTGACCGCATTCACACGATACCTGCCGCTGTACTATCCGCTGGGCGACGAAGGCCAGGTGATGCTGGGACTGGTGGATCGGACCCAGGCGCGGGAGCAAGGCGTCATCGCTTCCCTCGTCCAGCCGGCCGATCGCACGCTGAGCTACCCGCAGGCCCCCCTGCGGTGCGAGGCGCGCCCGCCCATGCTCAACGTGCTGCTCGTCGTGATCGACGCCATGCGCGCCGATGCTGTCACCCCGGAGGTCGCGCCGCGGCTCAGCGAGCTCACGCGCGGGGCGATCCGCTTCGACCGGCACTACAGCGGGGGGAACTCGTCGCGGGCGGGAATGTTCTCCCTGTTCTACGGCCTCCCCGCGACGTACTGGGATGCCTTCGCCGGTATCACACGGCCGCCCGTGCTGATGGACATGTTCCGCCAGCACGGCTACCAGCTCGGGCTGTTCGCGAGCGCGCCGGTGTACCGCGCGGTCGGGCTCGATCGGACGGCCCTGGCCCGCGTACCGAACCTACGCCTCCAGACGGTAACTTCTCGCCGAGGGTCGAGCGGGAGGGATCGGGCCTTGACGGACGAGTGGTACCAGTGGCTGGACGGACGGGATCCGTCACGTCCCTTCTTCGGGTTTCTGTACTACGACGCTCCCGTAGGGATCGACGCGCCGGCCGACTACCCGTCGGTGATGCTGGTCCCGCCGAGCGCGTCAAGGCAGACACGCAGGTACGCCCGCTACCTGACGGCGGTGCACTACGTCGACTCCCTGGTGGGAGGGGTGCTGGAGGACCTGGGGCGGCGGAAGCTGCTGGAGAGCACGGTGGTGATCGTGACGTCGGATCACGGGATGGAGTTCGACGAGAACGGGCAGGGATTCACGGGGCACGGGACGGCGTTCAGCGAGTACCAGATGCACACGCCCCTGGTGATGCGCTGGCCGGGGAGGGCGCCGGGGCGCGTGGCACGGCGCACCTCCCACAACGACGTGGCGCCGACGCTGGTGGGGAGGCTGTTCGGCTGCACGAATCCGCCGGCGGACTACGCGAGTGGGCAGGATCTCTTCGGGGATGGGCAGTGGGAGTGGCTGATCGCCGCGAGCTACGCGGACTATGCGTTGATCGAGCCGGAGCGGGTGACCATCGTGTACCCGGCGGGGTACGAGATCCGGGACCGGGACTATCGGCTCGTCGGCCACCCGACGATACCCCGCGAGGTCGTGCGGGCCGCGCTGCACGAGATGAGCCGGTTCTACCGATAATGGCAGGTCTGCCCGGCCGCAGGCGGCCGGTGGGGCTCGGCGGCCCCGCGCTCCCGCTGCTCGGACTCCTCGTCTTCCTGGGCCCGATCGTCCCTTCCGTCTCGGCCGAAAAGGCAGGCGGCAACCGGGTTCACGTCACGACCAATCGTCTCGACCTTCTATTCTCCCTCGATGGCGCAAGCCCCGTGACGTGGCGGGCTTGCCATCCCTCCTGCGCGCAGGCCGACGCGGCGGCGGGAACATCGGTGCGCTTCACCAGCAACGACGATCCGCCACAGGCGCGGCTGGTCCTCCACGGCCCCGGTCCCGCCGTGGATCTCCAGGGCCTGCGCTTCACGGCCGACCTCTCCGAAGACACGCGCGCGCAGATCGTGACGTTCAGGTCGGACTTGCCGGTCGACGGCATCCGCCTGGTGAAGTCGTTCGCGGTCTCCCGGGAGGGCTACGAGGTGGTCATGACGGCGCGGTTGCTCGGACCGAACGCGACCGCCTTCATGGCGGGCCGGCGCCTTGACCTCGAGCTGGACGCGGGCCGGGGCCTGTTCCCGGCCCCGGCCGCCGGCTTCGCCGCGATCCTGGAGCGCGTGAGCCGAGTGGTGGTGGGGGAGGGCGGCGTGCGCGTCGTCCCCGACGATCGTCGAGAGCCCCTCGCTCTCCGCGCGGGCGACTGGACGGGATTCCGCAGCCGATTCTGGGCCATGCTTCAGCGTTCGGACGGCGCCGGCGTCCTCGGACCGCGGTCCGCCACGAGCATCGCCGTGGTCCCGGCCGACGAGCCGGGACGGCTCTCGTGGCGATACACGCTCTACTCCGGCCCGCTCGAGAAGGATGCCTTGACTCACGCGGACCCAGCCCTCGAACAGATGTTGTTCTCCGGGCTCTGGTCCTGGCTGCGGCCGCTGAGCTTCGCGCTCCTGTTCCTCCTCCGAGGGCTGACCGCCGTCGTCGGTCATCCCGGCCTGGCGATCATCGCCCTCGCGCTGTCGGTGAAGATCCTGCTGCTCCCTCTGACGGCCATGGCCGATCGTCTGCAGACGCAGGTCAACGCCGTTCAGGCGCGGCTCCAGCCCGGCATCGACGCCATCAACGCGGCCCACAAAGGCGAAGAGCGCGCACGTCGCACCCTTGCCTTGTACCGTGAAGCGGGCGTGCACCCCCTGTACACGCTGAAAAGCCTCCTCGGCTTCCTGATCCAGCTTCCCGTGTTCATCGCCGTGTTCGACATGCTGGCGGAGAATTTCGATCTCAGTCGAGTGTCGTTTCTCTGGATCCAGGATCTGTCGAGGCCGGACGAGCTGCTCCGGCTGCCCGGCTGCGTGCCCTTCTTCGGGTGCCATCTGAACCTGCTGCCCTTCCTGATGAGCGGCGTTTCGCTGGCGACCCTGCTGCGCTTCTGCTCGCCCGTCCTCACGCCGCCCCTCGTTCGACGACAACGCAGAAATCTGATGGTGATGACCCTGCTGTTCTTCCTGCTCTTCTATACGTTCCCGGCCGGCATGGTGCTGTACTGGACCTCGACAAACTTCTTCCAGCTCGTCAGCCAGGAGTTGAAGCGGCTGCGACCGGACCGGCGGCAGGTCCCCTCGTAGCGAGCTACGGCTTCGAGGGCTCGGCCCGAGCCGAGGACGGCGGCAGGCTGTCGAGGAAGGCGCGGACGGTCTGCGTGAAGGTCTCGGGCTGTTCCCAGAACACCCAGTGGCCTGCCCCCTCGATGATGGTCAGCCGGGAGCCTGAGATCTGCGCGGCGAGGAGCTCGTGGTACTTCACGGGGGTGAGCCGGTCCTCCGCCCCGCACACGATGAGGGTGGGCACGCGGATGTCCTTGAGCCGGCTCATGACGTCGAAGGTGTCGTCCGCGATCCAGTCTCCGTAGGTGACCCACGGATCGGTGGCGGCGGTCAGGCTCTGGACTGCGTCGACCACCGACTGGGGCGTCGCCGCCGCGTAGGCCCACGAGCGATCCGTGGCGGGGGTGAGGGCGGCCGTGGCCGCTTCCCGGGCGCCGCGGAGCAGCGCGGGGTTCACGCGCAGCCGCGCCCCCGTGTCGACGAGCACGAGGCCGTCGAGCAGCTCCGGATGATGGAGAGCGCTCAGGAGAGCGATCGCGCCTCCCATGGAGTGCCCGGCCATCACGAAACGATCCCATCCCAGCGTCCGGGCAAGCTCGACCACGAAGTACGCGTAGTCGGCGACCCCTCGAAAGCCGCGGCCGGGCGATCCTCCGTGGCCGGGCAGATCGATGGCCACGGACGCGTGGGCGCCCGCGATGGCCTTCATGTGGGGGATCCACACCTCGGAATTGCATCCGGTGCCGTGCACGTAGAGCACCCGCTGGCCGCCGCGCGCGGCGGGGCCATCGACAGCGAGGTACCGGATCGTGCGCTCGGCGATGACGACGGATCCCATGCGTGTCCCTCCGGGCCCCTGGCTGAGAACCGGTCCAGTATCGCTCACGCGGGGGCGAGGAGGCGGGCGAGAACGGCCTCGAGCTGGCAGCGGCGCCAGCCATAGGCCGTCATCCCCGCCACCCCAGGCCGGAGCCACTCCGCGTCCCACGGATCGCGCATGAGCACCACGCCCAGAGCGGGCGCGGCGTCCTGGACCGCGTTGAGCAGGTCGCGATTCGACGGGTAGAGATGCGCGTCGTAGAGGAAGAAGACGGTCGCGTCGGCCTCGTGGGCCGCCGCCGCCGCGTGGGTGATCTCGGACGGGCCGGGCTCGACGGCCACGATCTCCACGTCGGGCTCGACCCCGTAAGGCGCCAGGGCCTCGCGCACGAAGCGCGCCTCATCCTGCATGACGTCTTCGACCGTGATCCGGGCCGCCAGCTCCGAGAGACGGGGGAAGATCACGAGCACGCGGCCATTGAGCGCCCGGCGGTAGGCGGGCGTGATGGGGGTGACGCAGGTCGCGGCGCGCGTGGCCAGGGCCTTGGCGAGCGGCTCGCCGTCGCGCTCGGCGCGCGCGGGGCCGCCGTCGTAGCGGGCGACGCGCCTGGCCATGAGCGCGTCGATCCGCGCGGCGCTCTGCTCGAGGCCGCGAAGCGGCAGCCGCGATGCCTGGTAGGCCTCGAGCAGGGCGCGATGGGCCTCGTACTGACGCTCGGGGGTATGGCACGCGAGGAGAAGATCGTGCCCGGCCGCCGCGGCCCGGACGGTCGCCTCGCCGATGGGACACAGCTCGCCGATGGCCCCCATCTCGAGGTCGTCCGAGACGATGACCCCCCGATAGCCGACCTCGCCGCGCAGATATTCCTCGACGATGAGCCGAGAGAAGGTCGCGGGCATGCGCGGGGCGGGATCGAGGCGCGGATAGAGCGGATGCGAGGTCATGATCGCGTCGACCCCGGCTTCCATGGCGGCGAGGAAGGGAGGCAGGTGCGTCGCGTGCATCTCGCTCCAGTCCGAGTCGATCACGGGCAAGCCCAGATGCGCGTCGACGGGCGCATGGCCCTTGCCGGGGAAGTGCTTGGCGCAGGCCGAGATCCCCGCCGCCTGCATCCCCTGGATGCGCGCGGCGCCCAGGCGCGAGACCAGCTCGGGGTCCTTGCCGTAGGAGCGGATGCCGATGTTCGGGCTACCCGGCCCAGACTTGACCGACGCCGACATCCGGCTCTTCCGCGAGACAGAAGCGTCGGGCCTCATGCTGTACCGCCGCAACTTCGAGACGCCGGAGCGGCTTCACCGCCTGCTCACGGGCCTCGAGGAAGCG
>Ga0137393_10002068_pt1 | contig 12931 bp, 10 predicted proteins | sample 15con2h34BmetaG_FD_101396 | JGI IMG/M metagenome (GOLD analysis project Ga0137393, IMG submission 101396) | Vadose zone soil microbial communities from Angelo Coast Range Reserve, California, USA - 15con2h3.4B metaG | ecosystem: Environmental > Terrestrial > Soil > Vadose zone > Saprolite...
CAGGCAGTCGCGTCCGTACCGGCCCGCGATCGCGGTGATGTCCTCCCCGGTCCCACGACGCGCGACCGTGAAGTGATCCAGGTCCACCGCCATGTCGCAGCCGCGCCCGGTGACGAGCCCGCGCTCGAAGCGCGGCCACCGCTCCGAGTCGAAGTCGTGGTAGGCATCCGGGTAGGTGACGACGGTGGTCTCCGCCCCCGCGCCCTTGAACCACTCCGCGTAGCCGCGACAGGCCTCCGCGGGCGTGTAGTCGTCGCGGCCCCCCAGCAGGAGCAGCAGCGGCGCGCCGGTCACCCGGGCCGCGGTGTACCAGTCGCCGCAGTACGGGTAGAGCGCCACGTGCGCGGCGAAGCGGCGCTCGTCGTCGAGGACCCCGCGTCGGAACGGCTCGAGCGCGGTGTAGAGCGCGACCTGGCCGCCCTTGGAGAAGCCGATGACCCCGATGCGGTCCGGGTCGATGCGCGGATGCGTGGCGAGCAGGCGCAGCGCGGCCAGCGCATCGGCCACGTTCGCGGCGGTGGGAAGGCGGCCCTGGTCGGTCGCGGTCTCGCGGATGTTGCGGGGCGTGAAGCTGTCGACCACGAAGGTGGCCAGGCCGAGGGCGCCGAGGCGGTCCGCCCAGGCCGCCTCCCGCACGTCCACCCCGCCGCTGCCGTGGGCGATCACCATGGCGGGCACGCGGCCGGCCGCGTCCTTGGGCAGCCGGAGCGTGCCGACGACCACCGCACTCGGGGCCGCCTCGCGCCGCGCGAGGGCGAAGTAGCCGGCGGGGGTCCGGCTCTCGAAGTGAATCTGGCCCACCCGCCCGTCGGCCAGGGTGGCGACCGGCGCGCTTCCCTGCCCCGCCGCGCCGCCCGGGAGCCCGCCGACCAGGCCCAGAGCCGCCACCAGCCACGCCAGCGCGATTCGTGAGACCATGCGGACGATTCTCTACCACAGAAGTGGCCGTCGGGATCGCCCGACCCGGGAGGTGGACCATGAGCAAGCGCAAGGCCAGGCCGAGACGAGCGGCGGCGAAGCGGACCGCGAGAAAGCGCAGCCCGACGAGACGGGCCGGCACGAAGCGCCCGCAGGCGAAGCGGGCCCGGACGAAGCGCGTCCCGACGAAGCGCGCGGCGCCCTCTCCCAGAAAGGCGCGCGCCCGCACGCGCAAGCGCACCCCGGCCACCCGACGTGGGCGGGAAGGCGGCGAGGACCGCGGCCAGACCGTCGGTCTCCTGCGCGATCTGACCGAGCACCACGAGACGGGCCCCGCGATCACCGGCGGCGACATCGACGCGGACTGGCAGCGCGCGCAGAGCTCCGGCGAGGAAGCGGTGGGAGGCAGCGTGTCCACCCCGGATCAGGACATCGTCGACGAGATCGGCCACGCGCTGGGCGTGGAGCAGGCGCCCCACGCGCCGCTGCGGGCCTCGGAGGAGATCCTGGCGGATCGCGACCGGCGCTACTGGGATCTGGAGCGACGGGCCAACCGGAAGGCGGTCAAGCGCCAGGAGCCGTGAGCGCGCCCGGCGCCGTCCGGGCCGTCGTCCGGCAGCGCTGGCGCGACCTGCTGTTCATCCACTGGCCGGCACCGGCGGAGCGGCTGCGGCCGCTGGTGCCGGCCGAGCTCGCCCTGGACTGCCTCGACGGGTCCGCCTGGATCACCCTGATCCCGTTCCTGATCGCCGACTCTCACCCGGCCCGCCTTCCCGCGGCCCTCTCGATCGCCTTCCTCGAGACCAACCTGCGCACCTACGTGCGCGGCCCGGACGGCGAGCCCGGCATCTATTTCTTCTCGCTCGAGGCCGCCTCCCGCTTCGCGGTGGCGGCGGCGCGTCTCTGCTACGGCCTGCCCTATTTCCACGCGGTCATGTCGCGGCGGGTGGACGGTCCGCGCGTCGCCTACACGTCGAGGCGGCGGGGCGCGCGGGACGCGGCGCTCGCGGTCACGTGGACGGTGGGCGCGCCGCGTGAGCCGGCCCGGCCGGGAAGTCGCGATCATTTCCTGATCGAGCGCTATTGCCTCTACGTGCGCCGGCGGAGCGGCCTGCACCGCGCCCGGGTGCGTCACTCGCCCTACCCGCTGCGGGGCGCCATCGTGGAGCGGCTGGAGGAGTCGCTGCTGGCCGCCGCGGGCCTCCCCGCCCCTTCGGAGCCGATGCTCTGTCATCATTCCCCGGGGGTGGACGTGGAGATCGGCGCGCTCGAGTCCGCGGCCCCGCGCGCGCCGGCCGCCTAGGCTATACTGCTCGGCAGCGACACACGCTCTTTGATTGCGTCAGAGAAGGCTGGATGATCGCCGGTGCGGGCAACCGCACGGGAGGAAAGTCCGGGCTCCGCAGGGCAGGGTGCTGGCTAACGGCCAGGGGGGGCGACCCCACGGATCAGTGCCACAGAGAACAGACCGCCGCCTTCACGGGCGGTAAGGGTGAAACGGTGAGGTAAGAGCTCACCAGCGGCCCGGGTGACCGGGTCGGCTCGGTAAACCCCACCCGGAGCAAGGCCAAATAGGAGAGCGATCCTGCTCGCAAGAGCAGGTGAAGCGCGGCCCGCGTGGGGCTCTCGGGTATGGCCGCTTGAGGCGCCGGGTAACCGGCGTCCTAGAGAAATGATCATCTCGCCGACGGGGGAAACCTCGGCGGTCAGACAGAACCCGGCTTATACGACCTTCTCTGGCGCTTTTAAAGACTTCAGGTACTTGGACACCGTGTTTCGGCTCGCCTTCGGATGAGACATAACCAGCCACAAGAAGCCGACGTGAACCCAGTCGTCCGCCAGGGTGGGGTAGCGACTCCAGAGGTCCTGGTAGTACCGGCGCCAATGAGGCGGGTGGAAATCTAGGAGTTCAAGTAGCTCGGCTGCATCGGGGCGATCGGGCAACATGGCAAGGGCAATCCTGTCAAGATTGCGACAAGGTTGCAAATCTCGGCCCTCAAAGGTTTTAGAGAATCAAATTCTGCGAGACCTCCCTGCTTGGAAACCTACGAACCCTGCAGAATCGGCCCGCCACTTTTGCAAGGAATCGGCGGGCGGAAAGCTCCAGATTTTGTAGTCTCTCTACTCTCCCTAGTTCGCGGGGTGGAATACTCCCCGGGTCCTGGAAGTTGATATCGCTGGTTGCGGGGGCCTGCAACCACCGATATCAAAAATGCTCAGGTTCGAGATCGATCTAATCTAGAAGCATTGCGCGGGCTGGATTTGAACTAGCGACCGTTGGGTTATGACGGCAATCCAGGCCTTCCCCGCCGCGTGCCCTGTCCCCCTGCCGTCGGCCCTCAGCCGTAGGCAGCTCAGTCCACCGCCGCCCGTCGCACCTCGCACAGATTGGCGCGGTGCGACGTGGTGCCGCTGACAGGGTCGCGCATGGTGGGGTCGACGGTCAGGTTGAAATTGGCGCCATCCGGCCCGAACGGATCGTAGCCTGGGGCACCGAGCTCGGCGCAGTCCTGCCACCAGCCATGCTCGCCGACGACAACGCGCGGATCGAGGCTGTCGTTCAAATGCGCCCGTGCCCGGGCGCGTCCTGCCGGCGTTTCGATCGTGACCCAGTCCCCGGCGGCGATGCCACGCGCGGCCGCGGCGTTCGGGTGCAGTTCCACCTCTGGGTCCGGCGCGCGCTTGCGCAAGGAGGGCAACGCGCGGTGCTGGGTCTGGCAGAACAATGTGGGCTTAGCGCAGGTCAGCACCAGCGGGAAGCACGCCGCCAGGTCAGGCCGGGACACGGGGCCGATGCCCGGCTCGACGAATGCGGGCAGCGGCGCGTAGCCCTGCTCGCGGAACGTCTCGGACCAGAATTCGACCTTGCGCGACGGGGTGGGGAAGCCGCGCTGGTTACCCTGCGCGTCCGTCTCGGCGTGCTTCTGGTATCGCGTGCTCAGCGGCACCCGCACCCCGCGCGGCTCGGCGCGGAGCTGTTCCAGGCTCAGCCCGCTGGCGGCGAGCTGGTAGCGGTAGGCGGCATCGATATCGCCATCCCAGAAATGCGCGCTGAGGCCGAGGCGCGCGGCGAGGTCGAAGATGATGTCGGTATCGGGCCGCGCCTGGCCCGGCGGCGGAACCACCGCCTGGCGGAACTGGACCAGGGACTGGGCTTCCGGACTAATCTCGAAGCCGATCCGCAGCGCCTCGCGCTCGAAGGCGGAGGCGACCGGCAGCACGATGTCGGCCAGCGCCGCGGTGGGCGACATGAACAGATCGACATGGGCGTAAAAATCCAGCCCCGCCAGCGCCGTCCGCCCGCGCACCGGATCGGCGAAGGCGAGCAGCATGTTGGAGCCGAAGCCGATCAGCCCGCGCATCGGGTAGGGCGTGCCCTCCAGTACAGCACTGTAGAAATCCTGGGCGGAGACACTGTTCCAGCGCGCCGGCCCCAGCGGCCGGTCGGCCACTCCGATCGCTGGCGCGAGTTTCTTCGCGGCGGGTAGATCCTCCCCGGTGACCGACGCCGAGGGCACGGCGGGGAGCAGGACGTTGCCGCCGGCGGAGTCGAAACTGCCGGTCAAGGCATAGAGCAGCGCCATGGCCCGCGCCGTCTCGGTGGTGTTGGCGTGATGCTCATGCCCGCTCCAGGCATAGTAGGAGACGGGGCGGGACTGCCAGATCAGTCGCGCCGTTTCCTCTAGTTGGGCCGGCGGAATCCAACATGTCGTCGCCACCACCTCCGGCGGGTATTGCCGGCACAGCGCGGCGTAGTGATCGAAAACAGGCCGGCACATGAGGGTGCCGTGCGGGGTCGCCAGGCGGACTTCGCCGGTCAGGGCGAGGTGGTCGCTGGGGCTGTCGTAGCGGCCGGTGGCGGGGTCGTAGGCGACTGGTCGAGCGGCGTTCGCGTTCCAGGCGACGAGGCGGCGCGGATCACCGCCCGATGACAAATCGCTTTCGCGCAGCAGGGTGCCTGTGTCGGCGCGGACCAGATGCGGGCCATTGCTCCAGTCGCGGACGAATTCGCGGTCGTACCAGGCGTGCTGGATCATCAGATTGGCGAGGCCGAGTGCCAGCGCGCCGTCCGTGCCCGGGCGCACGCGCAGCCAGACATCCGCCTTGCTCGCGAGGCCGGCACGGCGGGGATCGACGACAATCAGCTTCATCCCGCGCTTCAGCGCCGCGACCGTCGCCGTGGCGTGGGTCAGGCGGGAGATGGAGGGGTTGTAGCCCCACAGGATCAGGCAGCCGCTATTGGCGATGTCCGCCATCCCGCCGCCGGCGCTACCGGTCGCGACGCTGCCATGGCCGAACGCATAGCGCGTGGCGAAGCCACGCCCCCAGCCGCAGAGATCCAGAGCCCAGACCATGTTCGGCGTGCCGAACGCATTCATCAGCCGGCGCACGAAGACCGCGGAGTCGGCGATCGCTGTCGTGGAGGGCGAGGACTGGCTGAAGGCGACCGCCTGTGGCCCGTGCCGGTCCGCAATGCCGCGCATCGCGGCGGCGGTTTCATCCAGCGCCTCGTCCCAGGACATCGGCACCCAGCCGGGATCGGCATCGCCCTTCGGCCGCGTGCGGCGCAGCGGCGTCGTCAGCCGGTCCTGGTGGTAGACCAGTTCCGGCGCCGCACGGCCCTTGGCGCAGATCGCCGCGCCCGTTGGGTGCGAAGGATCGGGATCGAGGCGGGTGAACCGACCGTTCTCCACCGTGGCGATCGTGCCGCAACGGGCGATGCACAGGCTGCAATAGCCCGGAACTTTTTGTACGCGGGCTTGTCCGCTCATGCCGCCCCCTCATGGCGATGGTCATTCACTGCGTGATCCGGCAGTGAGGTTAGGTAGGGCGATGCCGCGGGCCGGGCTTCGCATGATGTCGACGTGTCCATTGCCCTCCCTAAGAGCGTAAGCAACACGAACGCCCTCCGCCCTTGCCCCTCGGCGCTACGTGCCCCCGTGCCCATGCCGTCAGCCCCGAGCAAGGCGCCGCGTCACCGGGTGCGGCGGATGAGCATCGTGAAGATCATGGCGTGGGTCACGAACAGGGCCGGTACGGCGAAGGTCGGGATGTAGTACGCGGCGCCCAGCTGGACGTCGTTGAGCAGGCCTTGATAGAAAGCGTTGACGAGGTCGAGCGTTCCCTCGACATTGAAAAGCCAGACGAGGGGGATCGCCAGAGGCCATGCCGTTCGCAGGGCCGCGATGGCGAGCAGCGCCAGGAGCGCCGCGAGGAGGTCGCCGTAGGCCGCCGGCACCGCGAAGGCTGGCGGGAGGGCGGTTCCCACGACGGCCGGGACCAGGAACACCATGCCGAGATGGCGAAAGGCGTGGAGCAGGAGCAGCGGGGTCAGCGCGGCTGGAAGCGGAAGCGCCGCCAGTCGCGGCGCTACGTAGAAGCGGGCGATGAGGGAATACCCGACGAGGCTCAGCAGTACCTGCAGCCCGAAGATTGCCCGCGCGCTCAAGGTCAGCCTCCCTCTGCTCGCCCCTGTGCGCCATGCACGTGCTTGAGGCGCGCGCCACGAGCTCGGTCCTTGTCGTTGTGGACCTGCACTCGACATCGATGCGTCCGAGAATCTGCCCAAAGAGGCTCCGCGTCAAGTGGCCCTCGGCCAGCTGGAACGGGCGCCTGCTAGTCTTGAATAGCCGGGCGGCAGATGGAAGCATTCTCCATGGCACCCGTGGGGGCCAGTGGAGCGCCCACGCGACGGGGACCTCCAAAGACCCTCGCGAAGACTGCGGAGGCGACCGTCCAGAATTCGCGGGATTAGGTTGACAGCGGAGTGTGGATCAGAAACAAATGGTTCTGACGTAGGCCAAGAGGATTGTAGGTGACATAAGGCCCCTTCTCAGGTGAGTCGCTCGCCGCGGAACACGGTGGCCTCGGCGCCGGGACGCGCGGCCGCGGTATCGTCGAGCAGGTCGCCCAGCGTGCCGGAGCGCGGCGGCGTCATCGGCCGGTGTGCCGCGCTCAGCGTCTCCTGGGCCGTCGCCGGGAGGCGGTGGGGCTTGAATGAGCGCAGATGACGGTGAGTGAGCACCGACGGCTCGGCGGGGGGCGGGAGCGCCGTGGCCGACTTCCTCGAGAAGCGCGGGCCCTGGGGTCCGCGAAGCAGTGTACTCAGCGTAGCGAATCCCAAGTGATCCCGAGCGATCGAGCGGGACGAGCCCGTCGCTGCCGGCTAAGCGCGACGTCGTTCTCCGGGCCCATGCGCCGATGCGGCGGCGCGCAAGCGGGGCGCATGTTTGAGTCGTGACTGAACACGAGTTTAGATCGGGATCTCCAAGCAGAAACCCAGCGTCCTGTTTGCCTGCAGGTGGTTGCGGGCCCCCGCAGCGACCTAAATCGAATTGACCAGTCTCACCGCTAGGTGTTATCCGACCGCGGTACCAAACCCGTCAGCGTGACGTCATCAGGACAGACGAAGACCGAGGGGGTAACTCGGCGTGATCGAATGCAGGCTGCTGAGTCCAGCGACGGTTTCCGTGGTAGTTTGTGAACGTTTCACGATCGGCGAGAACCGGAGAGGAGCATGCGATGACCGAGCGACCGGATCTGGTGATCGACGGCGATGGGCACGTGATCGAGGTTAACGAAACCTACGAGCGAATCGATCCGAAGTATCGCGACCGGCGCCCCGTCTACACCCAGGTGTCGCGGGGCAACATTGTCCGACTCGTGGACGGCAAGGTCTGGGGACCCGACACGGAGTGCGGATTCGTGGGCGTCAATGGCAACCTGCCGGCGCCGCACGGCAAGGCCATCCACTATCGTCGGATGGGGACCTACAATCCCTGGGCTCGCCTGGCGGACATGGACCGCGACCAGATCGATGTGGCCGTCATCTATCCCACCGACGAGTTACCGCTGACGGTCACGCACGACGCAGGCTTCGCCGCGGCGCGGGCGCGCGCGTACAACGATTGGCTGTATGACTACTGCGAGGTGTGCCCGCAGCGGCTCAAAGGCATCGGCCTCGTGGCGCTCCAGGACGTGGAGGGCGCGATCGAGGAAATGCGCCGGGCGGTGAGCCGATTGAACATGGTCGGCATCCAGATCGGGTGCACCGTGCGGGAAGACACGTTGCTGAGTGACGCGCGGCTCTCGCCCTTCTGGGCGGAAGCCGAGCGATTGAACGTGCCGATAGCAGTCCACGGCCCGGCGCTGCCGTCGTTGTTCCGGAGCTATTTCGACGTCAACCGGCCGGACCACATGCTCGAGGCCTCGCACATGGCGCACACGTTCGCGCAGATGCTGGCGTGCTCCAACATCATCACGAGCGGGGTGCTTGAGCGGTTCAGCCGGCTGAAGATCGCGTTCCTAGAAGCGGGCGCGGGGTGGGTGCCATACTGGATGCACCGCATGGACGAGTACAACGAGGTCGCGCCCGAGCGGTGGGCGCACATCTCGGCGAAGCCCAGCGAGTACGTGAAGTGCGGCCGCGTGTTCTTCAGCTGCGAGCCCGGCGACCACTTCATCCCGTTCTTCATCGACCACGTCGGCGAAGACGCGATGCTGTTTGCCTCGGACTACCTCCACTTCGACGCGCTCTTCGTCGGCGAGCCGGGGCACGACGGCAATCCCTATCCCGGGACCGTGGCGACGCTGCTTGGGCGGAAAGACGTTCCCGACTCCGCCAAGCGGAAGATGCTGCTCGACAACAGCCTGAACTTCTACTCGATGGACAAGTCGAAGCTCGGCCGCCGGGGCATGCCGGTGGCGCGTCCGGAGCCGGAGGAAGCACGCCGGGCCACGATGCCGGGGACGATCTCCGCGCGCTAGAGAGGATACGGAGGAGCGCCCGGCGCGTCTATATTCTCAGCTTCACGCCGGCCCGCTCCTCCTGGAGCGTCGACGCCTTCGTGCGGTCCTGATCGCCCCACCCACGGTTCATCGCCTCCAGCAGCTCCATCTGACAGAGGTCGAGCAGGCGGGTGGGTACGCCGTGCTGGGTCGCGAGATCGCCGGCCAGCCGGAAGTCCTTGTACGCGAGCGCCAGCGCGAACCGGGCGGCAAAATCTCCACGGAACAGCGTGGCCGGCATCCGCTTCGTAAAAGTCATGTTGTTGCTCACGATGCACCCCTCGCGGAACGCCGCCACGAGACGAGGGAGCGCGACACCGGCTTTCGCGCCGATGGTCAGACACTCCGTGAGGAGCAGGTCGATGCTCATGGCTAGGGCGTTGTGGACGATCTTGGTGATCGAGCCCGCGCCCAGCTCGCCGACCCACACCACGCTCCTGGAAAACGTGGCGAGCACCGGCTTCACTCGCCGCAGGACGGCTTCGTCGCCACCGACGAACAGCGTGAGCTGCCCCTCGAGTGCGCCTTCACGGCCGCCGTCGAGCGGCGCGTCGAGTAAGTGCACCCCGCGCGCCTCCAGCGCGCCGGCGACGCCTCGGACGATCGCAGGGGAGTTGGTCGTGTGGTCGATCACCACCGATCCCGATTTGACGGCCTCCAGAAGTCCTCCGGCACCGAGCGCCACGGCCTGCATCTCCGGGGGACCGGGAACACAGATGCAGATGACATCGCACTGCGCGGCCGCATCCCTCGGAGAGTCGGCCCAGATCGCGCCCTGTTCGAGCAACCTTGCCGCCGCCTCTCGCCTGATGTCGTGGACCACGAGTGAGAACCCTGCCTTGAGGACGAAGCCAGCCAGCGGTCCACCCATATTCCCCAACCCAATGAACCCTACCCGCATCGCTTCCTCCTTAGTCTGAACCTGGTGTTTCCGGGAGCAATCCATCGGGGCGCTGGATCATCAGCACGACGAGCACCACCCCGACGAGGATCTGCTGCGCCGCGGCGAGTTGCACGCCTGTCAGGAACGGGATCACGTCCTTTGCGAACCGGCTGCCTTCGAGGAGACCGAGGAGCACCACCGAGCCGAGGAGCGCACCGCGGTTGTTGCCGCTGCCGCCGAGGATGAGCGCGAGCCAAACGAACAAGCTGTCCTGCGGCAGGAACATGTTCGGCTCGACGTACGCGAGGTAGTGCGCGAAGAGAATGCCGGCGAGCCCGCCGATGCCAGCTCCGAGCGCGAAGGCCTGGACCTTGAACCGGAAGACGGGCTTGCCCGCGACGGCCGCGACGGTCTCGTCCTCGCGGATCGCGCGGAGCACACGGCCGAACGGCGAGCGACGCAGGCGCTCGAGTGCCACGTAGACGAGCGCGACCATGACGAACACGAGGGCGAGATAAAAGAGGTCGTAGTGTCCAGTGAACTGCGCGTGGAACGGCCGCGGGATCGCGGTCACGCCGTTTGCGCCGCGCGTGAGCCATGCTTCGTTCAAGAGGAACAGCCGCAAGACCTCGCCGAAGCCGAGCGTGACGATGGCCAGGTAGTCCTCCTTGAGTCGCAGCGCGACCATGGCCAGGCCGGCGCCGGCGACGGTGGCCAGCCCGACCGCCACGGGCCATGCGACGACGAGCGGCGCCCCCCCGACAGCCAGCAGGGCGGACGTATACGCGCCGACGGCGAAGAATGCAACGGCGCCGAGGTTCACAAGCCCGGTCAGGCCCCACTGGACGTTCAGGCCGAGCGTGAGCAGCGCGCGCACACCGACCAGGGTCGCGATGGCGATGAGGTAGGCGATCACCCGCGCGCGCTCACGATCGCGCGCCGGCAAGGCCGGTCGGCCGCATCAGCAGTACCGCGAGAATGATCGCGAAGCCGATCGCCGTCTTGTAGGTTGGCGGGACCACGAGCATCCCGACCTCCTCCATGATGCCGACGATCAAGGCTCCGCCGAGCGCCCCCGGCGCCGAGCCGATGCCCCCGAGAATGGCGGCCGCGAAGACCGAGATGATGAGGCCACCACCCATCACTGGATCGATACTGGCGTCGAGACCGAGGAACACGCCAGCGCCGCCGGCGAGCCCGCCGCCGCCCAGGGTGGCGATCGCGATCACGCGCTCGGTCGGTACGCCCTTGACCGCCGCCAGCAGCGGGTTGTCGGCGGTCGCACGCATCGCGATGCCGAGCCGGGTCCGGAGAAGAAACGTTTGGGCAAGCGCCATCAACACGACCGCGACGCCGAGGATGAGAAGCTGCTCGCGTCCGACCAGAAGCCCGGCAACGCTCGTGGCGCGCGTCACCGACACATCGTAACTCCGAAAGTCGTTGCCCCAGACGAAGCGCACGACGTTCTCCAGCACGAACGCGACGCCGATCGACGCGATGGCCAGCGAGAACGGACGCCGATCGCGCATCGGTCGGAACGCGACCCGATCCACCAAGAGGGCGACGGCGCCGGTCACGACGAGCGCGCCGATCCAGGCCACCTCGATCGACGCGCGCACGCCGTGGTTCAGCATCAGCGCGACGTAGGCACCGACCGTGAGGTACGTGCTGACGGCGAAGTTCGGAAAGCGCAGCAGCCGCCAGAGGAGCGAGAACGCGACCGCGGGGAGCGCGAGGATGCCGCCCGTCACGACGCCGTTGAAGACGTACTGCGCGATGGGCGGCATCCTCGCGCGGACCGTCAGGGATTGATGATCATCACGCGCTCGGACTTGCCCTTTCGCACCTGCTGCACGCTGAAGGGGGCCGAGAGGATGTCGCCGATCTGATCGAAGTCGCACGACCCCGACGCGCCCTCGTAGTTGATCTTCTTTCCCTCGTTTATGAGCTTGGCGCCGTCGGCGAAGGAATACACGACGGTGCCGGGCGGGTTCGAGACTGCTCTCAGATTGTCCTTGATTATCGTTCCCGACGCTTCGCCCTTGGCGGCCGCGAGCGCCAGCGCGACCAGGGTCATCTGGTCCCACGCCTGCGGCGCATATGGGCTCTGATCTCCGCTCGGCACGGTGGCGGAGAATTCTTTGTAGGCCGGCGAGTCGAACAGCGGCGCCCGGTCCATGCTCCAGATGCCTTCCGCCACGTCCGCCCCCACGCCTTCGATGAACTTCGCGTTGATCGCGAAGCTTGGCGCGAGGATCGCGCCCTTGTAGGCGGCCTTGTAGAAATCCTTCGCCATGACGACCGAGTCGGGCGTGTAGCCCTCGAGCATGATCAGATCGGGGTTCGTGGCGAGCACCCGCGTGACCTCGCTGCGATAGGATGGCCTTTTGTCCTCGTAGATGAGCCTGTCGGTGAAGGTGACGCCTGCGGCCTTCAGCACGCCCGTGAAGGCATCGCCGAAGGACTGGGCGTACGGCGTCTGGAGCGCCATGTAGGCGACGCGCTTCCACTCCTTCTTCGTGGCGGCAAACTTCGCGTACATCCGTCCCTGGAGGTTCGTGTTCGGCTGCGTGCGTGCGACGTAACCCTTGTGGTCCCCCTGGGTCACGCTGTCCGCACCCGAGACGCCGATGACGAAGACCTTCGCCTCGACACAGAGCGGCTTGACCGCCAGGGTCACGGCCGAGGCCCACGTGGAGACGATCGCGACCACCTTGTTGACGTCGATAAGCTTGCGCGCGGCGCGCACGCCGGCCTCGGCGTTCGTCTGGTCGTCCTCGTGGAAAAGCTGGACGGGCCGGCCGTTGATTCCGCCGGCCTTGTTGATCCGCTCGACAACCGCCACGACCGACCGCTGCATATCGGGACCGTAGGAGCCGCCCGCGCCGGTGAGCGGACACAAGGTCCCGATGGGGATGGGCTCCTTCGATTGCGCCGAGAGGATGGCGGGCGCGCTCAACACCAGGCCGGCCGTTCCCGAAGCCTTCAAGAGCTCCCGCCGCGTGATGGTCGTCATGTCTGCGTCTCCTAGGTGACGTCAGCCGCCGAGATAGAGACGTCGGATCTCCGGGTCATCGCAAAGCAGGGCCCCCGGGCCTTCTGCGCGAACCCGACCCATCGCCAGAACATATGCCCGTTGACACAGCGCGAGCGACTCGCGCGCGTTCTGCTCCACCAGAAGGATGCTGAGCCCGCGCGCGTTGATCTCGCGAACGCGGTCGAACACGAGGCGCTGGAGCGCAGGCGCGAGCCCCGCCGACGGCTCATCGAGGAGCAGCAGATCAGGCTCCACCATCAGGGCCATGGCCATCGCGAGCATCTGTCGCTCGCCGCCCGACAGCG
>Ga0137393_10002073_pt1 | contig 12919 bp, 12 predicted proteins | sample 15con2h34BmetaG_FD_101396 | JGI IMG/M metagenome (GOLD analysis project Ga0137393, IMG submission 101396) | Vadose zone soil microbial communities from Angelo Coast Range Reserve, California, USA - 15con2h3.4B metaG | ecosystem: Environmental > Terrestrial > Soil > Vadose zone > Saprolite...
ATAACATACATTTTGCCGATTGGCAAATCTGGCCATCCGGACCGGGAAACGCGGAATTTTGAAGACTAAAACCCCAGCCTCAACGCACAAGAAGGTTATTGTTGTGCTCGCCGACAAGAAGCCCTTGCGCGGCTACCTGAACCCTGGACGGCTGGGTCAGGCCGATCCCATCGATCTGCTGACGCCCGAGGGGGAGCACCTTGAGGTGCCGCTGGCGCGCGTGCGCTCGATTTATTTCGTGCGCGAGTTTTCTGACGACTTTGAGCCGGAACGCAAAGCCTTTCTGAGCCGGCCAAAGCTGGACGGCTTGTGGGTGAAGCTGCGTTACAACGACGGAGAAACGCTGGAAGGCGTTGTGCCCAATGATTTGCTGTCGCTGCTGGATAACGGGCTGCAAATCACCTCGCCGGACTTGAATTCTTCCACGGACCGCATCTTTGTTCCCCGCGCTGCGCTCACCGAAGTGACCGTTCTTGGCGTGGTAGGTGTCGCGCGGAGAAAACCGGCCGCTGCCGCCGCTTCGGCATCGCAATCCCGCCTTTTCAATGAATAGGTGTGGCCGCCGCTCCGCTGTACTTCCCTCTTGGCCCTGTGCGAGACTCGCAGTCAGCCCCACAAAGTTTTAAGGGATTTGAGGAGCCTTCTCCATGAAACTCGCTGAAGTTGCGCAAAAATTGGGATGCCGATTGGAAGGCTCCCCGGAAGTCGAGATTCGCGGGGTTGCTGGAATCGAGCGTGCCGAGGACGGCCAGATTACCTTCCTTGCAAATCGGCGGTACTTTCCCTTGTTGAAGACCACGCGGGCCTCGGCGGTTCTTGTCGAAGAAGGAATTTCGCTGGATCGCGGGGCATCGCTGCCGACGCTGGCCGCCCTGCGCTCGCTTAATCCCTATTTCGCGTTCGCTCAGGCGATCGAGCTTTTCTACCAGCCGCCACGGTATTCGCCGGGAATTCATCCGACGGCGATCATCGCCAAAAGCGCAAGCATCGGGGAGGGAGCGCACGTCGGACCATATTGCTATGTGGACGAGGACGTCGAAATCGGCCGCAACGCCACGCTTCACAGTTTCGTAACTGTCTATCGCGGCGCAAAGATCGGCGATGATTTTCTTGCCCATGCGCATGCCGTCGTCCGCGAATTCTGCCGCATCGGCAATCGCGTGATTCTGCAAAATGGAGTGGTGATCGGCGGCGATGGGTTAGGTTTCGCGAAACAGAAAGACGGCACCTGGTACAAGATGGCGCAGTCGGGGCCAGCCGTGCTTGAAGACGACGTGGAGGTGCAAGCGAATGCTTGCGTGGACCGCGCTACCGTTGGCGAAACCCGAATCGGCCGCGGCACCAAGCTCGATGATCTCGTGTTGATTGGACACGCTTCGCAAGTGGGGTCCGACACCATGCTCTGCGGACAGGTAGGCCTGGCCGGTTCCACCAAAGTTGGCAGCAACTGCATTCTAGCGGGACAGGTGGGCACCGCCGGCCACCTGACGGTGGGGGACGGCACCGTGATCACTGCTCAGAGCGGCGTTCCCAACGATGTTCCACCGCATTCGCTGTATTCCGGATATCCGGCGGTGGAAAATCGTGAATGGCTAAAGACCATGGCCGCGCTGAATCGGTTGCCGGAATTGCAGAAGCGGGTCCGCGAACTCGAAACGAAAGTGGAGCAACTCGAGGGACGTTGAAGAATAGATGCCACGGACCGCGCCTCAGGTCGCGCCGGGAAAACCAACGGGCCGCTGGTCCGGCGGCAGTGCCGCGGCCATCGCATCGCGAACTTGTTCGTTGAGGGCATCGCGCTCTTCCAGAGAATACTTCGAAGCATCGATCGGCTCGAGAAATTCGACGAGAATTTCGCCCGGATGAATGACTAGCGAGTGTTTCTCCATGATGCGGTGAGCGCCCGAGCAGGCCATCGGAACGATCGGCACGCCCGCTTTAATCGCCATCACCACCGTCCCTTTCTTGAACTCCCGCAGCCGGCCATCGGGACTGCGTGTGCCTTCGGGATAAATTAAGAACGATTGCCCGGCCTTGAGGGCTTCCGTGGCTTTCTCCACACTGGCAACTGCTGAATCGCGAGCGCTTCGATTGACGGGAATGAAGTGCGCCGACAGAAACACATGCCCCACAATGGGCCATTTGAAAAGTGATTCTTTCAAGAGAATGGCGATTCGTCGCGGGATGGCGCCAACAACTGCGGGCGCATCGGCGGAGCTCGTATGATTTGCCGCAAAAAGGCAAACGCCCGGAGGGATACGCTCAAGGCCCAGCACGCGAACTCGGACACCAACGGCGCGCACAAAAAACATCACGCCTTTCACGCCTGCCCAATAGATCGGATCCGGATTGCGCGTGATCCAGGTATAGATGAGCAGCGGCGGCCCGACGATCAGGACATACAGGGACAAGAAAACAGTGATGAAAAGAGTCCGCAACATGGGCAGGCAAACTTTCTCGAATCCCGCAGTGCGGGTCAAGCGAAACGTGGAATCCAACGCGGCATCAATGAACGACGGCCACGCTGGTCTCGCCGCGAAGCATCCCTTCGCGAATGTGCCGCGCCTTTTCGCTGGGCCGTGGATCTTCGACCACCTGGTAGAGCGTTTCCTTAATTTCACCAAGCCGGAATTCGATCGTAAGCTCCTTATCTTCCCGGCGGACCCGCAGCTTCAGGGAATCGCCTGCCGACTGCTCCTGTAGCCAGCGATCAACCCGCCGAGGCGCTTCTCCACCGTCCCAGTTGACGATGACATCTCCGGCCCGCAAGCCTGCCGCTGCTGCTGGACCTTCGGAATCAACGGAGTTCACAACGAACGGCCCGTTTTGTTCGTGTTCCATGGAGAAACCCAGTGCCGGTCTGCGGTGCTCTGTAGTTCGCAGAGCCAACCCCGCCAACGCCAGTATTTGCTGATAGGGGAACGGCTCCGTCCCCGCTACGTATTTTGCGAAAAACTCCTCGAACGAGCCACCGGCGACGCTTTCCGCGGTCAACCGAACATCCAAGCTGTCGCGGTACGTTTTCCCTTGCTTGGCAAAATGGGCGTTCATCGAGCGCATGACATCGTCGAGGCTCTTTTCGTTGCCGGTACGGTCGCGAATCAGGATATCGAGCAGGTCTCCCAGCACTTGCCCCTTGGTGTAATACGAAACGCTGAATTCCGGCTGATTGTAGAGGGGATATTTTTCCAGCCAGGCATCCAGGCTGGACTGCTCGGCGCTTTGCCAGCGGTTGGCCAGGCGCCCTTCCAGCTCGGTGATCTGATCGCCGAGGTCCGCGTAGAACTGTTCTTTACTCCAAATTCCGCTGCGCACCAGCGTGTACGACGCGTAGCTGTTCGTCACGCCCTCGGCAAACCATAGCGCGCGCGTGTATTGCTCCTTAGTATCGTCCACCGGATACAGCGTTGCCGGCCGGATGCGCTTCACATTCCACAGGTGAAAGAACTCGTGCGCCGCGACATTCGCCAGATATTCATCCGAATAAGCGCCAATCGCGGTGGAATTCGCGTGCTCCATGCCACCGCCGCCGGCTCCCCTGCCGAAGTGGATAATAAACGTGTAGCGTTCGAACGGCGCGTCATCCATGAGCTTCAGTTCATACTTGCAGATTCGCCGCAAGTTTTCCTCGACCACTTTCTTCCGCCAGTTTTCGCCGTGAACCACCACAGTCACCGGAGGCGTTACCTCGGGCAACTCGAAAACTTCAATTTTCCCAATTTCAATTGGGCCGTCGGCGAGCTCGTCATAGTTTGGCGCTCTGAAAGTATCCACATGATTCCGCCCGCTGACGAAGGACGTGTGCAACAGGGCGCCCGCGGCACTCCATATCGCTGAAGAGAAATTGACGGTGAGTTCGACCTCTTCCCCGCGACGTGCCAGCACATAAAAAAGAATCATGGCCGGATTGATGAAGGCGTGCTCGGCGTTCAGTTGCGACGCAAAGGGGCCAGTCTCGTCCCAGTAGGTCCCGTAAGAAATCTTGATCGTTCCCGACCCCTTGATGCGCCACGTTTGCTTGTCCACTTTTTCGATGAACGCTTTCTGGGAGCCGGCGAATGCCTCCACCTGCTGCACGTGGCTGCTGAAATCGCGGATCTGGTAGAGCGTATTCCACGCCGGCATCCGCACGATCACTTCGCCGGTCACTTCGGGAATGGTCATCGTCACATGGAAGAGATGTTTCTCGGGATGTTCGAGGAGAACCTCATATTGAATAGTTGCCCTGGCCGAAGAGATGAACGTCAGAAAGAGAAGAAACCAAATGCTGGCGGGAATCAGCACCCTGCTTCGCGCGCGCGGAATTGTCACCGAGTCTTAGCCTCGCCGGCAAGTTGCGCGGTCGCGCCGAGTTTCTTCACAACTTTTTCGCACAAGCCATCAAAGCTGCCGTTGGACATGATGAGCAGGAGATCTCCCGGCTTCGCTTCACGCGCAAGATGCTCCGCAATGGCGTCGGAACTGGGAAACACGCGCGCGTCTTTGCCAAGTGCACGGACGCTTTCCGCTACCGTCTCAGGATCAAGCCGATTTTCGCCGCCCAGTTGCTGGGCGCGAAAAACGCCGCCGAGAATCACGCGGTCGCCAAGGGCCAATGCCTTCGGCAGCGCATCCTGAAACACTTTACGGCGCATGGAATTTGACCGCGGTTCGAGAATGGCCCACAGGCGGCGTCCCGGCCAGCGGCCGCGCGCGGCTTCGATGGTCGCTTTCACCGCCGTGGGATGATGAGCGAAATCGTCGACCACCAGGATTCCCCCGATTTCGCCCCGCACATCCATTCGGCGTTTCACGCTGCGAAACGTCGCAAGCGCCTTGCCGATGTCCTGCGCTGAGATGCCGCGTCCCTGCGCTACAATCAGCGCCGCCAAGGCGTTCAAGACGTTATGCCTCCCGGTAGCTGCCAGCGTAAATTCTCCAAACGATTTTCCCTGATTCGCGACGCGAAACCGCATAGTCTCGCCATTAATCGCAAAATCGCTCGCCACCCAATCATTCCCGGCGCTGAATCCATACGTTCCCACCGGGCAAAAGGCCTTTTCGGCCGCGCGTCGCAAAGCTGGGCCGGAATCTTCGGCGTCACCCCAGATCACCACGCGGCCGCGCCGCGGAACAAGATTCACGAGCCGGCGAAAAGCCAGCTGATACGTCTCAAAATCGGGATAAATATCGGCGTGGTCGTATTCGAGCGAAGTAATGATCAAATCATCGGGATGGTAGTGAAAAAATTTGGGCCCGCGGTCCCAGAATGCTGTCTCGTACTCGTCGCCTTCCAGAATGAACTCTTTCCCGCCGCCAAGCCCATAACTCTTGCCAAAGTTTTCCGCCACGCCTCCGACGAGAAAATCCGGACGCTTGCCCGCCGTGTGGAAAATCCACGCAAGCATCGCCGTGGTGGTCGTTTTTCCATGTGTTCCGCTGACGACGATGGAGTGCCGTCCGGGGAGAAACACTTCCTCCAGAATTTCCGGCATTGAGCGATACGGAATCTTTCGATCCAGCACTTCCTCTAATTCCGGATTCCCTCGCGCGATGATGTTCCCGATCACCACCAAGTCCGGCGCCTGCCGCAAGTGCTCCGCATCAAAAGAGTGGAAGAACGGTATGCCAAGACTTTCCAGCAGGGTTGAAGCGGGCGGATAGACTCCGGAATCCGATCCGGTCACGCGAAAACCGCGCTCGCGGAGCATCCCGGCCAGCGGCGCCATCGCCGATCCGCCGATCCCGATCACATGCACGTGCTGCGTTTCGCTCAAGCCACCACCGCCGGTTCCAGGAATTCGAGTGTGCCTTCTCCATCCGCGTCCAGGCGCGCCTGGATGCCCAGCGGTATCGTCAGCATGGGCCGCATGGTATGCCCAATAGGAGCGCCGAAGACAATCGGTATCCCCAGCGGCCGCAGGATGCGCGCGCAGACTTCCCTTACGGTAGGTGCTCCGGCCACGGCGGGCTCGCTTTCCGGAAAGTCTCCCAGCACAATTCCGCGAACGCGTTCTAATTTTCCGGCTTGTTTCAAGTGCATCAGCACGCGGTCCACTTGGTAAGGCTTCATACCACGGTCTTCGAGGACGAGGATAGAATCCTTGGTGTCTAATTCCCACGGCGTCCCGATGGTGGCCTCCAGGAGAGTCATGCATCCGCCTAAAACTCTGCCCAGGGATTGCCCCGCCAGGACGGGTTCGCCCCTCAAACGCAACTTCCAGCCGCTCTCCGTTTTGCCCACCGCTTGAAGAAAGGAGCTTTCATCGTAGCCCTTGCGCGAGTCCGCACCCGCGCTGAGCCCCGCGGCGACCATGGGACCGTAGAAAGTGATCCAGTTGCACTGTTGCCACAGAAAAATCTGCAAAGTGGTGAGGTCGCTGAATCCAATCACGCATTTCAGATTCACGAGGTTCTTCTCCAGGCCAAAGTCCAACAGGTAATTTGATCCGTAACCGCCGCGCAAAGCGACCAGCCCGTCCACCTGCTCGGAATTCAGCGGCCCAAGAAAACCATTGGTCCTCTCCAGCGGCGGGCCGGCAAAGTAACCTTCCGCCTTACTGTCCTGATTGGCGACGACCTGAAAACCGTGCCGCTTCAGTTCTGCCAGCCCCGCAATCATGGCCACGGAATCGGCGGGCGAGGCCGGCGCGAACACTCCCAGCCGCGAACCGGCGGCGAGCGCTTTTGGTTTTCGCGGAGCTCCATTGCTTCCGTTCATTCTTGACGGCCCTCGAGCGGAACCACCTCGCTGATCACGCCCTGGCGATTGAGCTTCGCGAGTATCTCCTCTTGCTGCTTGTGGGTCACATCCGCCTCGAACTCCACGATGGAAGTGGCGCCTGCCATGGAAACGCGAAAGTGTTGCATGGGAATCTTCAGGCCTGCCATCATCCGCTGCACTTCCGTGGCGACACTCTCCGCGTGACTTGTGGTAATCCGGAACGCCATGAGCCGGCACTTCAAATTGAAGTATTGCTCCGCCCAGCCGATGACGGTCAAGCCAAAGAGCACCAGCCCTGTCGAATACGCCGCGACAGCATAAAGGCCGCCCCCAGCGGCCATGCCAATCGCGGCCTCCACAAAGATCGTCGCCGCAGTGGTCATCCCCAGAACGCCGCCCGATCCGCGCAGAATAGCACCAGCTCCAAGAAAACCGATGCCCTGTACGATATTGGAGGCGATTCGCGTGCCGCTGGTATCACCAAGCCTGTGCGCGATTTCGCCGGACAAAATGGTAAACAACGCGGTAGCGAGACATACAAAGAGGCTCGTGCGAACACCCGCGGGCCGCCGCCGCACGACGCGTTCCAAGCCGATGATCGCGCCCAGCGCCGCCGCAACCGTCAGCCGTAGAATTATTTCGTGAAGAGAAAGCATCGCCCCAGCGGCCCACCGCCCGCCTGAACGAAATTCTAGCCATTTACAATTTGAATTGCGTCAATTTCGCAAAGTGCCGTGCCCTAGCGTGTATCTCGCTGCGCTTCAAGTGGCGCAGCCGGTCCAGGCCGAAGTTTTCCACGGCGAAACTCCCCATCACCGAGCCGTACACCATGGCGCGGCGCAGCGAAGTCTCACTCTTATCCCCGCAGCCTGCCAGGTAGCCCATGAAGCCACCGGCAAAGCTGTCACCGGCGCCGGTGGGATCGTGCGGCTCTTCGAGCGGAAATGCGGGCACGCAGAAGACTCCGCGTTTGTCCACCATCATCGCGCCGTGCTCTCCTCGTTTCACAATCAGCGTCGTCGGCCCCATCTTGAAAATATGCTTGGCCGCGCGCAGCAAATTATGTTCGCTGGAAAGCTCGCGCGTCTCCGAATCATTGATCATCAGGATGTCGACGTGCTTCAGCGTTTCCCGGAGTTCCGCGTTGGAGCGCTCGATCCAGTAGTTCATGGTGTCCAGCGCCGCGATTTTGGGGCGCTTCTTCACCTGGTGAAGCACGTCCCGCTGCAAATCGGGCGCGATGTTGGCGAGGAACACGTACTTGGAGCTGCGATACTTTTCAGGCAGCCGCGGCTTGAATTCCGCGAACACGTTCAATTCCGTCGTCAGCGTTACGCGCTCGTTCAAGTTCTGCGAATACCTCCCGGCCCAGAAAAACGTCTTCCCGGCGGCGCGTTCCAGCCCGTCGATATCGATGGTGCGCCCGTGAAAAATTCGGGCGTCCACTTCCGTGAAGTCGTCTCCCACGATCCCAACGAGGTTTACGTGCGTGAAAAAACTCGCCGCTACGGCGAAATAGGTGGCCGCGCCGCCAATCGCGCGCTCCACTTTGCCATACGGACTCTCCAGCGCGTCGAACGCGACGGAACCCACAACGAGTAAGGACACTCTGTTCTCCTAAGAAATATATTTTCCGATGATGGCGGCGAGCCGCTTCTTCGTCGCCTTGGGGACAATCTTCAAATCGGTAACCAACGCGTGCTGAAGAGCCGATCCGCATTTGCACGACCTGCCCACGGGCAGCTCGCGGACCGCGGTTCGCAGCACCTTCTGCGCGTTCTCTGCGTTTTGACTCAGGGTGGCCATGATCTGCGATGCCGTCACCGATTCGTGCTCCGGGTGCCAGCAATCGTAATCGGTGATCATTGCAATGGTCGCGTAGCAAATCTCCGCTTCGCGCGCCAGCCGCGCCTCCGTCACGTTGGTCATGCCGATCACTTCAAAGCCAAGCTTCCGGTGCACCTCCGCTTCGGCCAGCGTCGAGAATTGCGGTCCTTCGATGCAGATATACGTTCCGCGGCGATGGACCTTGACGGCCTCATGCACGCAGGCGTCCGCCAGAAGGGCGGACAACTGTCCGCAGGTGGGGTGGGCAAACGCCACGTGGGCAACGATTCCGTCTCCAAAAAAAGTCGAGACGCGATTCTTGGTGCGATCGAAAAACTGGTCGGCGACGAGAAGTTCACCCGGCCGCAAGTCTTCCTTTAGCGAACCGACCGCGCTCACGGAAATAATGCGTTCGACGCCCAAAAGCTTCATCGCGTAAACGTTTGCGCGGTAATTGATCTCGCTCGGTAGGATGCGGTGCCCGCGCCCGTGCCGCGCCAAAAATGCCACTCGCTTTCCTTCCAGCGTCCCCAGCGCGATCGCATCCGAGGGCTCGCCGAATGGCGTCTTCACGCGAACCTCGCGCGTGTTCGTCAATCCGCCCATCGAATAAAGCCCGCTCCCTCCAATGATGCCGATTGCCGCCTGGGCAGCGGGTTTTGCGCCCCTCAACTTTGAGGCCTTCTTTGCCGCCATCTTCTTTTTCTCCTCTAGCCTTGAAGGCCGCTCTTTTTTAGAATTTCGTTCACCGCGGAAAATGGATCTTTCTTCCGGTCCGCGACTTCCGCCGCCAATTCCGCCAGCCGCACCTCCCCACCCGCTCCGCCCAAAGTCCGCTCGAGCAAACGAGATTCGAGCAGTTCGATCAAGCGGTTTTTCCAATGCTCGATATGCTTCCGTTGACGCTCCCCGCTCGATTCAAAATGTTTCTGGAATTTCGCGACCGTCTCACCCAATTCCTCGATTCCCTTGTTTTCCGTCGCCACCGTGCGCACCACCGGCGGGTGCCACCCGTCGCGCGGCAAGACTAGCGAAAGCATCGCCAATAATTGCTGCTCCAGCCGTTCCGCGCCTTCCCGATCGGATTTGTTCAAAACAAAAATGTCGCCAATCTCCATCAAACCGGCTTTCATGTTCTGAATGTCGTCGCCCAGCCCCGGCACCAGCACCACCAGCACGCAATCCGCCAGCCGCACGATGTCAATTTCATCCTGGCCCACGCCGACCGTCTCGATCAGCACGTGCTTCTTCCCCGCCGCATCCAGCAGCAGCGCCACTTCCGCTGTAGCCCGCGCTAACCCGCCGAGGAATCCCCGCGTCGCCATCGAACGGATAAACGTGCCCGCATCGCCGGCATGCCCCTGCATGCGAATCCGATCTCCCAGAATAGCGCCGCCGGAATACGGGCTAGTCGGATCCACCGCGATGATTCCAACTTGTTCTTGCTTCTTCCGGTGATAGCTCGCCAACCGGTCCACTAGCGCGCTCTTCCCCGTTCCCGGCGCGCCGGTAATGCCCGTGAGGTAAGCCTGGCCCGTGTGCGGAAAAAGCAGCCGCAGCAACTCCTCCGCTTCCGGCTGATGGTTCTCAATCGCCGTAATCGCGCGCGACACCGCGCGCACATCGCCGGCGCGCACGCTCTCCACCCACTTCTCAACGGGCGGAGTCATACTTTTCCTGTGGGGCCTTTTGGAAAGGGCAGGCGCATCTCCCTATTATTTCTTCCCAAGGAGCTGCCGGGCAATCACCAACTTCTGAATTTCGCTGGTGCCCTCGCCGATGGTACACAACTTCACGTCGCGGTAATACTTCTCCGCGGGATAGTCCTTGATGAATCCATATCCGCCGTGAATCTGCACGCACTCGTTGGCCACGCTCACTGCGATTTCGCTGGCAAACAGTTTGGCCATGCTCGATTCTCGCGTGAAGCGCACGTCCTTCTTATCCGCGAGCCACGCCGCCTGATAAACCAGCAGCCGCGCCGCTTCCACCTGCGTTGCCATGTCCGCCAACTTGAACTGCACCGCCTGAAACTCGCTGATCGCCTGGCCAAATTGTTTTCGTTGCTTCGCGTACTTCGTGGCCGCTTCAAGCGCGCCCTGAGCCATTCCCAGCGCCAGCGCGGCAATGGAAATGCGTCCCCCATCCAGGATTTTCAAGCTCCCGGTAAAGCCTTCGCCCTCCGCCCCAAGCAGGTTTTCCTGCGGTACGCGGCAATCGTTGAAAATCACTTCCGAAGTATCGCTCGCGCGCATCCCCAGCTTGTTTTCTTTTTTCCCCGGCCGGAATCCCTTCATCCCCTTTTCCAGAATGAACGCGCTGATTCCGTGCGAACCTTTCGTTTTGTCTGTCACCGCCATGGCCACGCAATAATTCGCATAGTGGCCATTCGTGGTAAACGTTTTCGCCCCGTTGAGCATCCAATGCTTGCCGTCGCGCACGGCCGTCGTCCGTGTGCCCCCCGCGTCCGAACCCGCCTCCGGCTCCGTCAGCGACCACGCCCCAATCGCTTTCCCTGAGGCCAGCGGCACCAGATATTTCTTCTTCTGCGCTTCCGTTCCGAACTTGAAAATGTGGTTGGAACACAGCGAATTGTGCGCCGCAACGATCAACCCCACCGAGCCATCCACGCGCGCCAACTCTTCAATGGCCAGCGCGTATTCGATGTAACCCAGCCCCGCGCCGCCGTATTCTTCCGGAAAAATCACGCCCAGCAGCCCCATCTCCGCCAGCTTGGGCATGATCTCCATTGGAAAATGCGACGCCTCGTCCCACTCCATTACGTGCGGCGCGATTTCCCCCTCCGCGAATTCCCGCACACTACGGCGAAGCTGCTGCTGTTCCTCGGTGAAGCTGAATTCCACGGTCCCCTCGGCACCCTATGCGTCCTGCGTATAAGCACCTAAAGTTTTGCTTATCTTTTCATTTTACACGAGCGCAGCCGCTGGCCCTCTCGACCTCAGCGTGTCGTTCCTTGCTAAGCAAGAAGCGGTGGACTTCCAAAGTGTCGACCACATGCTGGCGGCGTCTTTCCGTTATGCGCCCGCCTTCTGCGTCTTCGCGACGACTTCTTTCAGCACATCAAGCGCCCGCTCGATTCCCGCCCGGTCTACGTCGCAATGCGTAACCACTCGCACGGAATGTAGAGCGGTGTCCTGCGCCCAAACTCCGTGTGGATGCAACGCATCGCACAATTCCACCGCAGTTTTCCCCGTCTTCGAACAGTCAAAAATCACAATATTCGACCGCACCTTTTTCGGATCGATGGTCAGTCCCGGAATCTCCGCAATGCCTTCCGCCAGCCGCTTGGCATTCTCCTGATCGACGTGCAGTCGCGCTGGCGACTTTTCCAGCGCAATCAATCCCGCCGCCGCGATCACCCCCGCCTGCCGCATCCCGCCTCCAAACATTTTCCGATAAACCCGCGCCTTTTCGATGAATCCCTTCGTCCCCGCAATCATCGATCCCACCGGAGCCCCCAGCCCCTTCGACAAACAGAACATCACCGAATCCACTTTTCTTGTCATCACCGCCACGTGGTCTCCCAACGCCGTCGCCGCATTAAAAATCCGCGCCCCATCCAGATGCACCTTCAACCCCATCTTATGCGCGTGGTCGCAGATATCATCCACCTGCGCCGTCGGATAAACCGTCCCTCCCGCCATGTTCGCCGTGTTTTCCAGGCACACCAGAGCGGTCTGCGAATCGTAATAAATCTTCGGCCGGATGACCGCCTCGATCTGCTTCCAAGTCAGAATCCCGTCCTGGCCCCGCGTCACTCGCGGCATGCAGCCCGCAATCGCCGACATCGAAGCCAGCTCATACAAATTCACGTGGCTCCGCTCTTCGCAAATCACCTCATCGCCGTGATGCGTCCACACCTTGATGCAGATGAGATTCCCCATGCATCCAGTGGGAACAAACAGCGCCGCCTCTTTCCCAAAAATCTCCGCCGCCCGGCGCTCCAGCCGATTAACCGTCGGGTCCTCGCCATAAACATCGTCGCCAACCTCCGCCTCGGCCATCGCCCGCCGCATTTCCGCCGTAGGCCGCGTGACCGTATCGCTCCGCAGGTCCACCAACCCCGCCGGAATCTTCCCCGCCGTCTCCGCCGCCATTTGATCCGGATCCACCCGCTGATTCCCCTTAGCCACCGTATAACTCATGCTCTTCTCCGTGTCCTCTGTGCCCTCTGCGTTAGAATCTTTTCTACTTCATCCCCGCTCGATCCGCTCCAGCGCTCAACGCATCAATTCCACAAACACCTCATTTGAAATGCTAAGCCTCTCCGGAGCAAGCCACACCATGCTTCCGTCTCGTTTCACCAGTCCCGCCAAAGCCAAAGGATCCAACTTTCCCGCCAGTGTCACGCCATACTCTCGCTCGATC
>Ga0137393_10002082_pt1 | contig 12899 bp, 16 predicted proteins | sample 15con2h34BmetaG_FD_101396 | JGI IMG/M metagenome (GOLD analysis project Ga0137393, IMG submission 101396) | Vadose zone soil microbial communities from Angelo Coast Range Reserve, California, USA - 15con2h3.4B metaG | ecosystem: Environmental > Terrestrial > Soil > Vadose zone > Saprolite...
CCCGGATCGCAACCGCCCGGCGGCAGCCCGAAGCGGATCTCCGGCAACGGAACTCCCGCCGCTATCGATCAGCCGTAACACCGGGCCGCATCGCGGACACGAGACCGGCTGCGCATGAAATCTCCGGTTCGGCGGATCGCTATATTCGCGAACGCACTCGAGACACATCGCGAAGCGCGCCATGGTGGTGAGCGGGCGGTCGTACGGCACACCAGTCACAATTGTGAAGCGCGGGCCGCAGTTGGTGCAGTTGTTGAACGGGTAACGAAAGCGGCGATCGCTGGGGGTAAAAATCTCTCGCACACAATCGTCGCAGGTGGCGATATCAGGTGCGATCAACACGTCGCGATCGCCCGCGCCGTCGCTTTCGTTTATCTCGAACTGGCCGTCACCCGCCAAAGGGATCGCCAGGCTCTCGATTCGCTCTATAGCCGCGAGCGGCGGCGCTTCCGACTGCAACTTGTCAATAAACTCGCAAAGCCGATCCCGCGCTCCCTCGACTTCGATCACGACGCCGCGCGAATCGTTGCGCACAAAGCCCGACAGCATGATCCGCCCGGCGAGCGAATGCACAAAAGGGCGAAAGCCGACTCCCTGCACGATACCGTCGACGCGGATGCGCACCCGCGCTCGTCGATTGGCCCGCGCAGAATCGATTCCCGCATCCATCGGCGTCAGGTCGAGGTCCGTAATTTCGGAGGTATCATCTCCGCAAGTGGAAACACTTCGTACCGCGCGACGTTATAGACCGGCGATCGCGCGAGTAGCATATCCAACTCTTCGTTGGAGTCGACCTCGTATATCCAGGCGCCGCCATGCGCTCCCGGAATATGGTAGCGCGAGAGAACTTTGTGGCTTTCCTCCAGTGGCTTGGCGTAGTCAGCCATTTTAAGGACCGCATCGACGACGCCGCGCGACATCAGCGCAATCTCGATTCGCCACATGACCAGGAATTTCATCGGCGTCCTATTCTTCCTCCGCTCCCGAATTCGAACGTGTCATGGACATTCTGTCCCAATCGAATTCGGCGTCCTCACTCGCGAGCCCGTCGTCATCCATAGGCGGACCGCCGGTATAGCGATTAAGTAGTTCCATTTGCGTTCGAGCGCGCTCTTCGTCGATGCGCTCGATCGCGAATCCGGACTGAATCAGTACCCAGTCACCGGCGGACGGCCGATCCGCGAGAATGCCGAGATTGATCTTGCGCGTAACACCGGCGACTTCGACCTCGCCGAGATCGCGATGTTCCGTGTCGAGCGAAATGATTCGCCCCGGAATTCCTAGGCACATTGGTTTTCCAGTCCCGTCGTCAGCAGATGCGCGGCAACGGATCGCCAATCAAGAGATCCAGAATTCGAGTGCCGCCAAAGCATGTCTTCAACAGCACAATCCCCGCCGGGTCGGCTTTTACCCGGCCAATGATGCTCGCGCCGTCACCGTAGGGCCCCGAGCGAATCGCCGTCAGGGCTGCTTGTGCGGATTCGTCACCGACGAGTGCGACCAGCCTGCCTTCGCAGGCGACGTGAAGCGGATCGATTCCCAGGAGTTCACACGCGCCGGCTACTTCTTGACGAATCGGCACAGCGGATTCATCGACTATAATAGCCACTCCCGAAGCCGCCGCGATCTCGTTGAGTACAGTCGCGACGCCTCCTCTGGTCGCGTCACGCATGCATCGCACCTGCGGTGCCGCATCGAGGATCCGCTCCACCAGCGCGGCCAGCGGCGCCGTATCCGATCCTATATCGGCTTCGATTTCGAGCTCGCCGCGCGCCAACATGATCGTGATCCCATGCTCTCCGATCGGCCCCGACACAATCACCGCGTCGCCCGGGCGGCAGCTTGCGGCGCTGAGGTTCACGGGTCGGTCGATCACGCCGATGCCTGAGGTATTGATGAAGCAGCCGTCGCCTTTTCCTTTTTGCACCACCTTGGTGTCGCCGGTGACGATTTGGATGCCGGCGGCCTGGGCTGCGGATTTCATCGAGGTGACGATGCGGCTCAGATCACCAATCGGAAATCCCTCCTCGAGGATGAACCCTGCCGACAGGTAGAGCGGGCGCGCTCCGCTCACCGCAGGGTCGTTCACCGTTCCATTGACCGCGAGGTCGCCGATATTTCCGCCGGGAAAAAACAATGGCGAGACCACGAAGGAATCGGTGGTAAAAGCAAGCCGTGCGTCCCCCACTTGCAGCACCGCTTGATCTTCCATCGCCTCAAGGATCGGATTGCGAAAGCCTTCGAGGAACATCGCCTCGATTAGCGAGTGCGTCGCTTTGCCGCCGGCTCCGTGCGCGAGCGTGATACGGTCCTCGCGGATGCGTGCCTTCCTGGTCCTGGCACCCTCGAGCCGAGCGAGGACGTCGCGCTCCGTGATGCTGCGTAAATCTTTGGCGGCGTGATTATGATTTGCGGAGTTTTCGCGAATCGCATCCTCTGCCCAATCCGCGGACAGAGAATTCGCACCGATGGTGTTTACCTTATGCATCATGGGTCAACCGGGATCGTACCATTCGCGGCGTAGCGAATTCTCTCGCGGGTAAACCGGCCATAGTTGTAATACGCGGCACACGCGCCTTCCGACGACACCATGCAGGTGCCGATCGGCGTTTCAGGGGTGCACGCGGTTCCGAACACCTTACACTGCCACGGCTTCAGGACGCCTTTGAGAACCTCACCGCATTGGCATGCCTTCGGATCGGCGACCCGCATTCCCGGCAACGCAAAGATTCGCTCGGCGTCATACTCGGCGTAAGCTGCGCGCAAGGTGAGCGCTGAATGCGAGATGAAACCGAGACCACGCCACTCGAAGAAGGGCCGCAGCTCCATGGTCTCGCTCAAAGCTTTGAGCGCGCGGGAATTGCCGTTCCAGGTAACGGCACGCGTGTACTGATTTTCAACTTCGATGCGCCCGTCCGTTACCTGTTTGAGGATCATGTAAATCGACTGCAAGATGTCGAGCGGTTCGAATCCGCCGACCACGATCGGCTTGCCATAGTTGCGCGCGATGAACTCATAAGGACGGCATCCGATTATCGTCGAGACGTGACCGGGCCCGATGAAGCCGCTAAGGCGCAGGTCGGGTGAATCGAGGATAGCCTTGATCGCCGGAATGATAGTCACGTGATTGCAGAATATCGAAAAGTTTTCGATTCCCTCAGCTTTCGCGCGCAATAGGGTGACCGCGGTCGAAGGCGCGGTGGTTTCGAAGCCGATCGCGAAGAACACCACGCGCTTATCCGGATTGCGTCGCGCGATACTCAGTGCATCGAGCGGCGAATAGACGATCCGGATGTCCGCGCCACGCGCCTTCGCGTCGAGAAACGATCCGCGTCCGCCGGGCACCCTCATCATGTCGCCGAACGACGTGAAAATCACATCCTTCTGCTCGGCGATAAAGATGGCGTCGTCCAGACGGCCCATCGGGATCACGCAGACTGGGCATCCGGGGCCGTGAACCAATGTGATATTCGGCGGCAGGTAATCTTCAAGTCCGTGCTTGTAGATGGTGTGAGTATGCCCACCGCACACTTCCATGATTTGATAGGGTTGGTTTCCCGCAAGCTCCGCGATTTGGGCGGCGAGCCGATGCGCCAGCGGCTCGGAACGGAATTCGTCGACAAATTTCATCGTTCTTCACTCGCCGGGTCGAGAAACGCCTGTGTCAGTTCCCAGAGCATCTGGTAGATGGTGGTTTGGACTTCCTGGATACGATGTACGGAGAGCGAGGGCACTACGAACAGGAAATCTACCGTGCCGGCTTCGGCCATTCTTCCGCCATCGTAACCAGCGATTCCGATAGTCATCATTCCGAGGCGATTTGCCGCCTCGAAGGCATGTAGGAGGTTGCGGGAATTGCCACTCGTTGAAAGGCCGAGCGCGATATCGCCGCGGCGCCCCAGCGCAGAGAGTTGGCGCGCGAATACCATTTCGAATCCGATGTCGTTGCCGAGCGCCGTAATAACGGCGATATCTGCTGCGAGCGAAATCGCCGGTAATGGCAGCCCGCTCGCTGGATTAAGAAACAAATGTGTAACCGCGTGCGCGTCGGTCGCGCTGCCGCCATTGCCGAAGGAGAGAAGCCGGGCCCCAGCGGCGAACGCACAAGCCATCGCTTCTCCACAATCGAGCATCCGATCGGATAACGCCGTAATAGTGGATTCGCGAAGAGATACTATTTCGCGGGCCTTGTGCGCGGTCGAAGCGCCCACCTCGGCGAGGATCTTTTCAACATCATCCGCTTTCGCATAAAGGAACGGATACAACTGCTCGAGTCCCCGCGTGCTGTCCTTTTCGCCGTTGCCGCTCATATGACCAGCTTCGCAATCGCTTCGCGCGCGTGCACCAGAATCGAATCGCCCGGCCGGGTGTCGACCAGCGCGACACTTACGACTTCGATTTCGTCGCCAATTTCCACCCGCGCGAGATCGTTATCGAGCATCTCGATCACGCGAGCTTCGATCGCGAGGTCCGAGCAGGTGATGCATACCTGGTCGTGAAATTCGGGCGTTTTCGGAACCACGCGCATCAGTGTGAGAACCTCATTGGGCGAAGCTGGGGCCGAAAACACCCGGATGCTCGAAGAACACGTGAACCAGCTCCCACAGGATGTGGTAAGTCGTCACCTGGATTTCCTTCGCGATCATTCCGTTGTCAGTAGGTGCGATGAATTCAAAATCGATCGCCGATCCACCGCCGGAATGCTCGCTGGCGGTCATCGCGATCGTCAAAAGATTCCGCTCCCGCGCCGCCCGCAGCGCGCGCAAGACGCTTGCCGACAGTTCGCCCGAATCAATGCCAAGGGCGATATCCTCGGGCGCAGCAAGATGGTGGATCTGATACACGAACGCATCGTCGAAGCCGCGCGTGCTGGCGACACCGGTGATAGTGGCGACGTCGTTAGTGAGTGCGATCGCGGGAAGCGTACGTTTGCCGACGATTACCGGATGAAGGAATTCCACCGCGACGTGTTGCGCGTCGGCGCTCGATGAACCCGCGCCGAATACGATCAGCTTGCCACCGCGATGAAACCGCTCGGACATCGCATGACAAGCGCGAGCCACTCGTTCCGCATCGCGCGTGAGCAAGCGCCCGGCCTCAGATCGGCATGCGAGCGAACGGATCAGGCGTTTGCGCGCCACGTCGCGGCCGTCGCTAGTGCTCGCGCTTTGATAGAGAATGCTCGCCACTAGCCAATCTCGCTTTTCTCGAGGGCGCGAAGCTCGTCCGAATACGCGCTATCCATTCCGTTCAGGAGCTTGAGCGTGGCCTCGGCTTCCCGTTCATCGATTTTGCAGAGCGCAAACCCGACGTGAATCAGGACCCAGTCGCCGACCTGTACCGGCGAGGATTGGTCCTCGAGCAGTTGAATCGAAACGTTGCGTCTCACGCGGCCGACTTCGGCCTTGGCGATCGCCCGATCGGCATCGACGATTTCGATTATTTTCCCGGGTATTCCAAGGCACATCGCGAATCGTCTCCTTGCCCCACCCAACCCGCGCGCTTGAGCATCATGCGCGCCCGGACTTTCACCGAAGCATGCCGAAGCGCTCGCCGCTCTACATCCGGCTGATGCGCACGTAGCGCGCGATATCCGGAAGAGAGATTACGACGAGCACTCCAACGACGACGGCCACGGCGACTAATATGCCAATGACACAGGACATCACGCCTCCTTGTGAGCTCCCGTTTCGGCTGCGGAAGAAACGGAAACGCTAGCCATCCGCCCTTGAACAATCTCGAGCACCGCGCGGATCGTGTTGGGAATTGCGCGGCTCACGGGCTCGGACAATCCAATCTTCTCGCCGAAGTCGGCAGGCTCGCATCCGACAATCAGAACACGCCGCGGCATGCTGCCTCCCAGGGTGCGAACCATGGCGAATACATTGTCGAGAACCATGTCATGCGAGTCGGACACGGAACCGCAACTGACGCCTTCGAGATCCGGCTCGATGACGTAAATCGTTCCCGGCGCGGCACCGCGAGAAACCGTATCGACAATGATTGCCAGGTCATAGCCGGCGATAAGCTCGTAAGCGAGATGAACTCCGCGAATACCGAAATCCATGACCCTGACATCGGTGGACCACGATTCGCAGGCGAGGCGGCGCGCGACCTCGACACCAAATCCGTCGTCGCCAAGAAAAATATTACCCACGCCGGCGATGAGCACTCGATTCATGAGGCGCTCTCCGCCAGCGGTTCGAGCTCATCGGGCGAGAAATAGAGATAACGCCCTTGAGCTTGATAGAGATCAGCCGCCGGATCATCCTCGAGCGTCACGGCGACGTAGTTGCGATTCTCGACATCCACGAAAACGCCTTCCACCGTGCCGACACGGCCCTCCAGAAACATGTCTTGCGCATCGGCGCGGCGCGCTCCCGGACACAGTCGCACGCGACACCCCTTGCGCACCGACACGCCGTTAACCTCGACGCTGTCGGTTTCGGGCGATACCGAGGAGTCGGCACCCGGACCCCACCAAGGCGCATCGGTAGAAGGCGGCGGCGAAGCTACTGCGCGCAGGGCTCCGTGCAATTCGTCGAGCATCTCGGGCGGCATCGCGTCGGCGCGGTCAATAATCGCCGCGGCTCTGTCATCAGTGGCGCGCGCTTCGCGCTTTTCCTGATTCGTCAGCGTCATAGTGCGCAGCGTGAGAATTTCGTCGATTTCGGTTCCATCGAACAGGTCGCCGGGACTCTCCGGGGCGATCGCCGGATAGTCCTGGAGAATGATGGGTGACGACAGCAGCATGTCCCCAGTGCCGCTTTCGCCAACCAGCACCGGCCAGGTGCGGACGTTGCAGCATTGCGCTGCGGCCGCACGCGCATAGTCGGGCGGATCGGTGAGCGATACGAAATTCCCATCCGCTATCGCCAGCAGCGTATGCACTCCGATAAATGAGCCGCGCAATGCTTCGTCTCGTCCCGATGCGAGTTCCGGCCACGGAGTCTCATTCTCGATTCTGATAGTCAGCTTGACGAGTCGATCGCCGACGGCAAGTGTCGCAAATCGAATCACGCCGTTCAGAGCGAGCATCTCTCTAACGACTCGCGCGACGACGCTCCCGTGCAAATTCCGTATCGGCTCGATAGCACGCGCGGCGAGGAATTCGAGACGAATTTCACGTTCCGGCGCTTCTGCGCTGATCGGAAATTCGAAATCCACTTCTCGCTCGATCCCCTCATCCCACGAGGCAAACAGTTTTCCATCGATATCGAGCGATTCCACCGCTCGAAATGAATTACTGTTGGCTTCTTCAACCGTTCGATGTTGCATTTGGAGGAAGCGAACTTTTCCGGAGACCCGCGCATCCGGATGGGCCTCGGCAATGCATTCGGTGCTCATCCACCACTGCTCGCATCCGCCGGAGTTGCTCCACTGGCGCGGCGCCAGTATGCCGAACTGGAAACGCAGTCGATTCTTGCTGGAGGACGCTCGATACGGGTACAGGACGTATCCTTCATAGAGCACGGCGTCCGCGATCTTCCTGGCGCTCTCGAAGTTCATCGCGTCCCGCCTTCACCATCGGTAAGGAGAACGTCAAAAACCTGGTCCCAACTGGCAAGGGCGAGCGTGGTCTTGATCCGCATCAGCTTGTCGAGCGTATCGCGCCGAAGCCGCAACCATCCGGCGTTCGGATAGTAGAGGTCCATCATCTCGCGCCATACGCTGACAGGCATCCGATACGACACGTTCGCATTCCAAGGCACCTGACTGACCTGGAAGCCGCTGCCGTTACGGGCGAAAACGGTTCCACTGAAAAGGAGCAACAGCGGAATCTCGCCGTCGTCGAGTGAATGAAAATATTTGGCGGCGGCGACCTCGAGGTCGTAGGTGCATGGCACCGGCAGTTCGACCATTTCAGAGCGATCGAACGCAGGCGTCAGATGAGAGACGTTGGTCCACAAAAAGGGCTTCAGGGTATCGCCCCATCGCGGGGTGTGACCAAACAACTCCTCGAGCCGGCGCTCTTCCGCGTCGGAATATCCGCGGCGATTTGGCTCGATTCGAATCTGGCACCGCAGCGCTATCGTATGGATCGGAGGGCCGCTCTCCTGGACGACACGAATCACGAAGGTCAACGTGGGCACGGCCGCATAGCGTTCAGGACGCGCCGCCTCGACCTCGAAACGGAGCTGTCGCGACAGCGGCGAATTGCCCGGTTGCACAGAACCACTCATCTGTCAGTCTCCGGACGCAGATCGCCATTGCGTACTAGTTGCCCGCAGAATGCGGCGGGCTGACTCCGTTTCCGGAGCCTATCGAAGAAGGCATCCACGTCATTCCAAGCTTGTTCGCCGCCATCGAAGCCTTTCCAGCGACGTCGGATGGTGCCGGTCAGTTCGTAGCAGGCATCGATGGGAACGATGAAACAGTCGAATTCGCCGTTGCGACGACCATAAACGAGCAGCGCCTCGACATCGGGCTGCATCGTTTCGAGCATCGGGTTGGCCGCGCGCAGATCATCCCATGCCCGCAGATCCAACATCGATTCAGTCGCGCCCGCCGGACCCGGATAGAGCGCCACGGTTCGCCCAATCAGTGAGTTGTAAAAGAAGAACGCGATCCGCACCGGAATCTGGAAGGCGTCCCAAGCCGATTGCGTGAGCGCGAAACCGGAATCATGTAGATAGCGATCCGGGACCGCCCGATAGCGGCCTTGTGCCGCGGCCTCTGCCGGGAAGAGGAGGTAGCAGGCCCGGCAGCTGCAGACCAGGTTGCGGCTCTCCATGTTCACCAAATGGGAATGCTCCTCGCTGAGCGCAATGCTACACATCTCGCATACCTCGCCTGCCAGCTTGGTCTGCTCGCGAGAGACGAAAGCGCGCAGGGCCCGCAGATAGGGCGCGGCAGCGGAGATTCGAGGGGCGACGCTCATGGCGTGCCTACCGTGATCGCGATTCGAACGCCGGAGCCGCTCTCGAGCAGGGGAACCGGCTCCAGATGTAATTGTTCGTCGCCGATTGAGCGCCCGGCGAATCGGACATTGTAGCGCTCGGCGCACGATCGGCAGGTAAGCACGTCGCCGTCCAGGCCTCCGTTTTCGAGTGCCGATCCGCAGGAGGGGCACTGCCCGCGGTATGCGTAGAGTTGAGTGCCAACGCGACAAATCATAATGCGCTCGCCAATAACTTCAGTCCCGAGCAATTCGCCGGATTGGCGAGGCGGTTGCTGCTCGAGTGCGATCCATTCGGGGAGTTTCCCATTGCCGTTGCTGCCGTTGACGTGCGATTTCGCGATCATCGAATTCAACGGACTCTCGCGCTCGCTAATACCTTCGACTTCGATTCTGGCGATTTCCGGAGCGAGCTCCCTGATCGCACTTTCAACGGTGAGCTTCACCGTCAAAGCTGACGACGAACATCCGTCGCAAGTTCCGTCCAGCCGGAGCTTCACCACGCCGGCCGTCTCGTCCACGTCCACCACCGCCACGTCTCCGCCGTGCGATCCCAGGTAAGGCCGCACGCGATCCAGAGCTCGCGCAACACGAGCGGCAGTGTCCTCCGGATGAAGTCCGTGAAGCAGCATGAGGCTCGCGAGGAGTTCGTCCTCCAGCACACGCTCGCGCAATTTGTCGATTGACAGATCCGCGTCGAGTAGGTCGACGAACCGGGCGAGGCCAGCTCCATATAACTCTACTACCAGGCGCATCAGCTCCTCGACGCGCGGCCACGTCGATGGCTCGGCCATTGCGCGAAGCTCGTCGAGTAATTTCTCGATCCGTTCGCCCGTGCGCCGGAAATTCTCATTAGGGTTCATGACTACCGCCGTTCACACGGTGTGAATCATCGACGGCGAATGGATTTGTTTAAGCACCCGGCCGTGACCCAGATGCATATGGACGCCACACGGCAGACAGGGATCGAAGCTACGCACGGTGCGCATGATATCGATTCCCCGGAAGGCCGGTCCGGGTCCGTTTTCCTCGAAAATCGGAGTGTTCTGCACCGCGTCTTCGTAAGGGCCGGGAACGCCGTGCGAATCGCGCGGACTCGCGTTCCACGGAGTCGGGGGATACGGATGGTAGTTCGCGATCTTCCCGTCCCGGATAACCATGTGATGAGAGAGCACACCACGCACCGCCTCGGTGAACCCGCATCCGATTGCGTCTCGTGGAACCTTGAACTCATTCCAGGTCTTGGTGCGTCCCTCGCGGACTTCCTTCAGTCCTTGCTCGACGAAGTACAGTCCAGCCGCAGCGGCGTAGGCCTGAAAGTAAGAGCGCGCGCGATCGCGCTCGATGGTGTTGCTCCATTTCGGAATTTTCCATTCCATCGTGACCGGCCCTTTGGTCGCGGATTTAGGAAACTTGAACACGACGCTGTTGCCGGTGGATTTCACGTATCCGATATCGACCAGCTTCGCCAAAGCCGTCGCCCATAGGCGCGCCAGCGGGCCACCACCGGTATCGAGGGGAAGATCGTCCTTTCCATCGTTCCATCGCGGCGACATGACCCAGGTGTATTTGTCGCCTAGCTGGCGCTTCTGCGGCTTCGGTATGGTGTGCTGATTCCACGGATGGCGCGGGTCGACCTTGTTACCCAGCGGATCCTCGCGCACGAACATCTCCTTGCCTTGCCAGTCCTCGTAGTAAGAGCTGCCGAGCAGGATTCTGATTCCCAAGTTGATCTTGACCAGGTCGTTGGTGACCAGTTTGCCGTCGACCACCACGCCAGGCGTTACGTACATGTGCCGCCCCCAATTCGTCATGTCGCGATAGTTAAAGTTGCATGCGTTGGGATCCTGGAATGCGCCCCAGCATCCGAGCAGTATCCGCCGGTTTCCAACTTGCTCGTAACCGGGCATCGCCTCGTAAAAGAAATCGAAGAGGTCATCGTGCATCGGAACCGCACGCTTCACGAATTCGACGTAGCGCATCAGACGCGACAGGTAATCGGTAAAAAGCTGCACCGACGGCACCGTGCCGACACCGCCCGGATACAGGGTCGAGGGATGCACGTGGCGGCCTTCCATCAGGCAGAACATTTCACGCGTGTAGCGGCTGGTCTGAAGTGCTTCGCGATAGAACTCTCCCTCGAGCGGATTGACCGCTTTCATGATGTCGCCGACCGTTCGGTAGCCGTGGTCCGCAGCATGGCGGGCCTCGGTTTTGGCGGCTTTTTCCCAGACTCCTGGATTCGTCGCGCGCACCATTTTTTCGCAGAAATCCACCGCGACCAGGTTTTCCTGGAAGATGCAGTGATCGAACATAAACTCGGCAGCTTCCCCGAGATTGACGATCCATTCGCCGAGATGTGGCGGTTGCACGCCGTACGCCATGTTCTGGCAATAACAGGAACAAGTGGCGTGATTGTCGCCGCAGATTCCGCATATGCGGCTCGTGATAAAGTGGGCGTCGCGCGGATCCTTGCCCTGCATGAAGATGCTATAGCCACGAAATATCGACGAAGTGCTATAGCATTCGGCGACCCTCCGCTTGGAGAAATCGACTTTGGTATAGATTCCGAGACTGCCCACGATGCGCGTGATCGGATCCCAATTCATCTCGACCAGATTGCCTTGAGTTGAGGCAGCCATCCTCGAAACCTCCAACGAAATTGAGGCCCGGCCGCGGACCATTACGGCGTCCCGGTCGCGGGTCGTGAGTGGTTGTTACAGAGCTAAAGATTCACTGTCCCGCGTACCAGCGTGGCCGATATCCGGTGCGCAACTGCTGGCCCGGCCTGCGCCACTTCGGCTCCTTGTTGAGAGTGTTCTGGGTAAGGCTGCGGAGCGACCGGATCAGGGCGCCATAACCTCTGATCAGATTGCTGGAAAACTTGGCACCTGGTGGCTCATCCATGAACGGCATGAATTTATCCGGGAATCCCGGCATGGTGCATCCGATACAGATTCCTCCCACATTGGGGCATCCGCCGATCCCACCCATCCAACCGCGTTTCGGCACATTGCAGTTAACGACGGGACCCCAGCACCCGATTTTCACGAGGCATTTTTGCGAACCGTATTCCCTGCCAAAATCGCCCTGCTCGTAGTAGCCGGCGCGATCGCATCCCTCATGGACAGTCTGCTCGAATAGCCATTTCGGACGATGCTCCTGGTCGAGGGGAATCATCGGTGCCTGCCCAGCGGCCTGGTAGAGCAGGTATGCGATAGTCTCCGAAAGGTTGTCGGGCTGAATCGGACATCCGGGCACACATACGATGGGAATGCCCGCGCGCGATTTCCAATCCCATCCGAGATAGTCGAGCACTCCCATTGCACCTGTCGGATTGTTCGACATCGCATGGATTCCGCCGTACGTAGCGCAAGTGCCGACCGCCAGCACCAGCAAAGCCTTCGGAGCCAGGCGATCGATCCATTCGCTGGTGGTGATCGGTTGCCCGGTCGCGGGGTCGTTACCGAAGCCGCACCAGTATCCCTCTTTCTTTATTTTCTCGTTGGGAATCGATCCCTCGATGACGAGCACGAACGGATTGATTTCTCCGCGTGCGCCTTTAAAGAACCATTCGATGAAATCATCATTGCTGCCGACCGGGCCTGTGTCGGGCGCGATTAGCGGCCAATGGACATCGACCTTCGGAAGGCCCGGCAAGGTGCCGAGGACGATATCCTCGATGCTGGGTTGCATGGCCGCGGTCAGCGCTACGGAATCTCCGTCACAACTCAGGCCCGCGTTGATCCAGAGAATGTGAACGACTGTTTCTTTGTCGGGCATGACAACTCACAGGCCAAATGCAGAGTGTTTTGCGGTTAAGGGTGTGCCTCTAAGAAGCAATCGCGATGCCATTGCGGGGGCATCCTTAGCCGGGCCTGCGAGCTGCGATCTTCGCGCAAACAGACGTTACGAAGCCATTTTCCTGCGCTGACTGGCGAAATTTCTCCGAAATTTTACGAGTATAGTGTCGCGCTATGCACCCGTCTTGATGCGACAG
>Ga0137393_10002088_pt1 | contig 12881 bp, 11 predicted proteins | sample 15con2h34BmetaG_FD_101396 | JGI IMG/M metagenome (GOLD analysis project Ga0137393, IMG submission 101396) | Vadose zone soil microbial communities from Angelo Coast Range Reserve, California, USA - 15con2h3.4B metaG | ecosystem: Environmental > Terrestrial > Soil > Vadose zone > Saprolite...
AGCACCGCGCCCGAGGTCGGCTCGAGCTCGCCGGTCAGGACGTTGAAGAGCGTCGTCTTCCCCGCGCCGTTCGGGCCGATGATCGCGCGACGCTCGCCCGCGTCGATACGCAGCGTCACACCGTCGAGCGCGGTGACCCCGCCGAACGAGCGCCGCAGATCGCGCGTCTCGATCATGCCCGCGCCCGCCGGTACGCCGCGCGTCCGAGGCCGACGATTCCCTGGCGCGCGAGCGCCACGAAGACGATGAACAGCACGCCGAGCACGGTCTCGGCGAATGGGATCGAGGAGGGCAGGACCCGCTCCACGTAGAGGACGACGACCGCACCGATCGCCGGACCGAGCAGCGTACCGGTCCCGCCGATGAGCACGGAAACGAAGGCCTCGATGGAGCGCTCGATGCCGACGTCGTTCGTCGACACGTACCGGAGCGACCAGCCCGAGAGCGCGCCGCCGATCCCGGCCAGGGCGCCGGCGAGCACGAACGCAGAGAGCTTGAGGCGGGTCGTGTCGTAGCCGAGCGCGCGCATGCGGCGCTCGTTCTCACGCAGGCCGATGAGCGCGCGCCCGTAGGTCGAGGAGCGTACCCGCCAGAGCACGAGCACCACGATCACGAACAGGCTCGCGACCAATTCGAAGAGCGCCTCGGGGCCGTTGAAGTCCAGGCCCAGCAGCTGCGGCCGGTGGACGCCCGCGAGGCCATTCGAGCCACCGCTCAGGTCGACCGCCTGGAATGCGAGCGCGAAGACCATCTGCGCGAACGCGAGCGTGAGCATCAGGAAGAAGATCCCCGCAGCGCGGACCGCGAACAGCCCGATGACGAGCGCGAGCAGCGCCGACGCGCCGATCGCGGCGGCGAGCCCGAGGAGCAGGTCGTCGTTGCCGACGCGCTGCGCGACGATGGCCGCGCCATACGCGCCCGTGCCGAAGAACGCGGCGTGGCCCAGCGAGGGCAGGCCCGCGGAGCCGACCAGCAGGTCCAGCGACAGCGCGAGTATCCCCAGCACGAGCATGTCGCGCAGGATCGTCGTCGCGTAGCGCGAGGACTCCCAGCCGCTCGACCACAGCGGGAACGTGATGAGCGCGGCGGCGCCCGCGATGGCAAGCGCAACGAGGGCGACGCGGCTCATCGGACGATGCGCACGCGCCCCAGCAGCCCGGTCGGGCGCAAGAGCAGCACGAAGGCGACGATCGCGAAGATGAGCGCGAGCGCGAACTGCGGGAAGAGCACCTTGCCGAAGGTGTCCGCCGGACCGACGAGTGCCCCGCCGGCGATCGCTCCGGAGAGCGTGCCCAAGCCGCCGACCACGACGACGATGAGCGAGTAGATGAGCGCGTCCACGTCCATGCCCGGAAAGACGCCAAAGACCGGGGCGGCGATGACGCCGGCGACGGCCGCGAGCGCGGCGCCGACGCCGAACGTCGTGGCGAACAGCCGATCGATATCGACGCCCAGCGCCGCGAGCATCGGCGCGTCGTCGACGCCGGCGCGGATGAGCGCGCCGATCCGACTCCGGCGATGAACGAAGGCGAACAATGCGGCGAGCGCGAGGCCGAACGCGATGACGAAGAGCCGATAGACGGGGTAATCGCCGCCCATGATCGGCACGGAGTGGTCGAGGCCGGCCGGGAACGGCAGCGAGCGGATCTCGCGCCCGGCGATGAGCCCGATGAGGTCGCCGATCACCAGCGATATGCCGATCGTGAGCAGGACCTGGTCGAGATGCCGCCCGCGCAGCCGGCGGAGCAGCAGCGGCTCGATCGCGAGACCAAGCGCTCCGACCAGCAGAGGCGCGAGGACCAGGCCGAGCCAGAACTGACCGGTGCGCTGCACCACGGTGAGCGCGATGTACGCGCCGAGCATGTAGAACGCGCCGTGCGCGAGGTTGACGACGTCCATCATCCCGAAGATCAGCGACAAGCCCGCCGCGAGGATGAAAAGCAAGGCGCCGAACGAGATGCCGTTCAGCGCCTGCTGGACCGCGACTTCGGGACTCATCCCGGAAAGTTACTTGGCCGCGAGGGTCACGTGGTTGGCTTGCCTGGATCGGTGACGCGCGCGATCTTGTCGACGATCGTGTTGACGGCGGCGCCGTTCTGCACGGCCACCTGACGGATGTACATGTCCTGGATCGGGTTGTGCGTGACCTTGTCGAACTCGAACGCGCCACGCGGGCTGTTGAATTTCACGTTCTCGAGCGCGGCGATGAAAGCGTCCTTGTTCGAGGTGTCACCCTTCACCGCCTGGAGCGCGAGGTCGAGGGCGTTCATGCCGTCCCAGGCCTGCACCGCGAAGACGTCGGGCAGGAGGTTGTACTCCTTCTGATAGGCGTCGACGAAGGCCTTGTTCTCGGCGTTGTCGAGCGTGACCGCCCAGAAGAGCGAGGTGACCGCGCCGTTCGCCAGCTCCTTGACCTCTTTGAGGACGTCCTGCTCGGTGAGGAAGCCCGCGCCGTTCATCTTGTAGCCGGCCGCAGGCATGCCCAGCTGGTTCCAGGCCTTGATGTAGTTGATCGCGTCGGTACCGGAGAAGAAGGAGTAGATGTCCTTCGTCGGCTGGTTCTTCAGCTGCGTGACGAACGGCAGGAAGTCAGCGCTCCCCAGCGGCGCCTTCAACGATCCGGTCACCTTGCCGCCGGCCTTTGTGAAGGAGTTCGTGAAGTCGGCCGCGGACTCCGTGCCGAACCCATAGTCGGCGACGAACGTGAAGGCCTCCTTCACGCCCCTCTTCGTGGCGAAGTACTCGCCGATCGGCGCGCTGATCTGCCAGGAGCTGAACGACGAGCGGAAGATGTACTTGCTCTTGCACGCCGGAGTGCAGTTCGGAACGTCGCGGGTGAGCGAGTTCCCGCCGGCGTTCGTCTCGATGAAGATCATCTTGGCCGAGTCGATGGCATTGCGGACGGCGTACGCGATGGGCGTGGCGACGATGCCCATCATCACGTCGACCTGGTCCTGCTCGATGAACTTCTGCGTCTTCTGCGCGCCGACCACCGGATCGTTCGCCTCGTCCTCGTAGATCGGCGGCGCGACCGTCCGACCCGCGAGCTTGTTGCCCTTCTGCTTGAGGTACAGATCCGTTGAGCGCTTCATCGAGTTGCCGAGCTCCGCGTAGACCTTGGTGAAGGGCAGGAGCTGGCCGATCTTCAGCGGCTTCAAAGCGGTGGTCGCGGCCGCCGATGCGGTGGCCGCCGCGCTCGGGCTCGCCGACGGCGCTGCCGCCGGGCCGCACGCTGCGGCGAGGGCCACGGCGCCGCCCGCGGCGAGGAACTTCCGTCGAGAGAGCCGGTAGGACGTGTCGGAGTCGGTCATGGCGATCCCTCCCCGGTGGTCTGGCTGGACGCCGGGAGCCTACTCCCGCTCGAAGATGGTCGCCAGACCCTGCCCCACGCCGATGCACATGGTGACCAGCGCGTACCGCCCGTTCCGCCGCACGAGTTCTCGCAATGCCGTACCGGCGAGACGCGCGCCTGACGCGGCGATCGGATGCCCGATGGCGATCGCGCCGCCGTTCACGTTGGTGCGGTCCTCGGGCAGGCCGATCTGGCGCAGGCACGGGATGACCTGCGCCGCGAACGCCTCGTTGAGCTCGACGACGTCGTACTGATCCGGCTCGATGCGCGTGCGCGCCGTGAGCTTCGCCACCGCGGGGATCGGACCGAGACCCATGTAGTCGGGATGCACGCCGGCGCTCGCGGACGCCAGGACGCGGCCGAGCGCCGGCAGTCCGAGCAGCTTCGCCTTGACGCGCGACATCATCAGCAGCGCTGCGGCCCCGTCATTGATGCCCGCGGCGTTGCCGGCGGTCACGGTGCCGTTCTCCTTGAACGCCGGCTTGAGCTTCGCGAGCTTCTCGAGCGAGGAGTCCGGTCGCGGATGCTCGTCCTCGGTGACGAGCTCCTTGCCGTTGTGCACCGACTGGATCTCGGCGGTGAAGAAGCCGGACGCCTTCGCCTTCGCGTACCGCTGCTGCGAGCGCAGCGCCCATTCGTCCTGCGCGGCGCGCGACACGTTCTCCTGGGTGCGCACGTTCTCGGCGGTCTCGCCGAGCGAGATCGGGTGATAGCCCAGGTCGACCATGCGCGGATTCACCAGGCGCCAGCCGAGCGTCGTGTCCGCGAGCACGCGCTCACCGCGGGGGAACGCCTCCGACGGCTTGAGCGTGACGAGCGGCGCTCGGGTCATGCTCTCGGCGCCACCGGCGATGACGACGTCGGCCTCGCCGGAGCGGATGCGCCGCGCGGCATCGTTCACCGCCTCGAGCCCGCTGCCGCAGAGCCGGTTCACGGTGATGCCGGGCACGTCCTCCGGTAGACCGGCGAGCAGCGCGGCCATGCGTCCGAGGTTGCGGTTGTCCTCGCCCGCCTGGTTCGACGCGCCGAACACGACCTCGTCGACCTCGCTATCGCCCATGTCGGTCCGCTCGAGCACCGCGCGGATCACGTGCGACGCGAGATCGTCGGGGCGGATCGCGGCGAGCCCGCCGCCGTAGCGGCCGAATGGTGTGCGCAGGTAGCCGATGACCAGCGCGTCGCGCGGGTCCTGACTCATCGCCCCTCGAACTCCGCGCGGCGCTTCGCGGTGAAGGCCTTCACACCCTCAGCGTAATCGCGCGTGCGGCCGGCGCGATCTTGAAGGCCTGCCTCGATCTCGAGGAAGCCCGCGAGGTCGTGATCCCAGGACGCGCTCAGGCCTTCCTTCGACGGCGCGAACGCCTCGGTCGCGCCGGCGGCGAGCGTCCGGGCGTACGCGCGCCACTCGCCCGCGAAGTCCGCGTCGGGCCACACGCGGGTCGCGAGACCGATGCGCAGCGCCTCGTCTGCGCCCACCGGCTCGCCGGTCAGGATCATGTCCATTGCTCTCCCAAACCCCACAAGGCGCGGGAGGAAGTACGCCGAGCCGGCGTCGGGCACCAGACCGACGCGGCCCCAGGCCGCGCGGAACGTCGCCGACGCCGTGGCCACGCGCACGTCGCATGCGACCGCGATCCCGAGGCCCGCGCCGGCAACGACGCCGTTCACCGCGGCGATCACGGGCTTGCGCATCGCGCGGATCGCGGCGATCACCGGGTGATAGCGGCGACGCAGCTCGTCACCAAGATGGAGATCCTTCCCCGCCTCGACCATCAGGGCGCGATCGCGAAGATCCTGCCCGGCCGAGAACGCGCGTCCCGCGCCGGTGATCACCACGGCGCGGATGGCCGCGTCGTTCGCCGTCTCGGTCACCGCGGAGGCGAGCGCGGTGGTGAGCGCCTCGTCGAAGGCGTTGAGCACGTCGGGCCGATCGAGCGTGATGACCGCGAGCGGACCGTCATGCTCGAGCGTCAGCGGTGAGGTCACTACTTCCCCTTGAACTGCGGCTTGCGCTTGTTCACGAACGCGTCGACGCCCTCCTGCTTGTCCTCGGTCGCGAAGAGGAGATAGAAGGCCTTGCGCTCGAACTCGAGACCCGCGTCGAGCGGCGCGTTCCACGCGATGTCGACCGCCTCGGTCGCGAGCCGCGCCGCGACCGGCGCCTTCTCCGCGATGGTCCGGGCGAGCGACTTGGCGTCGTCAAGCCAGGTCGCGGCGGGATAGACGTGGACGACGAGGCCGATGTCCTTGGCCTCCTGAGCGCTGACGAAGCGGCCGGTCAGGATCATCTCGTTGGCGACCCACTTGCCGACCGCGCGCGTGAGTCGCTGCGTGCCGCCGGCGCCGGGGATGATGCCCAGGTTGATCTCGGGCTGCCCGAACTTGGCCGTCTCGGACGCGACGATGATGTCGCAGATCATCGCCAGCTCGCAGCCGCCTCCGAGCGCGAAGCCGGAGACGGCGGCGATGATCGGCTTTTTCGTGCGGCGGATGGCCTCCCACTTCGCGGTCAGATCCTGGGCCAGCATGGAGGCGGGCGTGACACCGACGAACGCCTCCTTTATGTCCGCGCCGGCGGCGAAGGCCTTGTCGTTGCCGGTGAGCACGATCACACGGATAGCGGTGTCGTCGTCGAGCTCGCGCACCGCGATGGCCAATTCCGTGAGGACTTCTTCGTTCAGCGCGTTCAGTACCTGCGGACGGTTCAGCCGCACTATTGCGATCGCGCCGTCCTTTTCGATGACGACCGTGTTCGGCATGTTGAGCACCTCCGTGGCCTGACCGCGCAGGCCGCCGTTTACCCTCTATTGAGATTTTCTGCGACTTCGCAGACACGCGCTCGCCCGCCCAGCGTCCAATAGTCCGCTCCACAGCGATCACGCGCTGACGGGTGGGTGAGAACGATGAAGCGTATTCGGCTTTCCGCGGCGGCTATTGCCTTGGTCCTCACGATGCTGGCTTCCGGCGCGAGCGCGTGGGCGGGCCCGCAGTGGTGTGAGGAAGACCCGGAGTTCCTGGTCAACGGCGCGGTCGTCGACGTGACCACGGTCTTCCCTGGCTATTACGCGTCGTCGATCAGCGGCAGTGTCCACTTCGACCTTCAGGTGCCGTCGAACGTCACGGCCGTCGTCTTGTCGCTTCCCGGCACTGTCCCGGTGACCGCGTCGATCTCGCGGACGCTCCCGGCGTACTACGGCCTGCTGAGCGTGCCGGTCGTGCTCACAGTGTCGATGCAGTCGTCGCAAAGCTTCTCGCACTACACCCACGTGACCGGCCTCGCGGGGTCGCTGATCAATGGCTGGTACGGGAACTCCTCGTGGCCTACGCGAGCCAAGTTCTACATGTACGGGCTGTAGCCCGTGCGCAGGCTCCGCTGGCAGCTCCGCGCCCACATCCTCGCGACGATGGCCCTGGCCATCGTGGCGATCTCATTCGCCGCACAACGCGTGTCCGCGCCGTCGGAGAGCACGCTCGCCATCACCGGCATCCTCCTGGTGATGGCGAGCGCCGCTCAGGTCTGGCCGCTCCACCTCTCTACCAAGGTGAAGATCACGGTCGACGACATGCCGACCTTCGCGGCGGCGCTCCTCCTCCCCGGGTTCGAGGCGATGCTCCTCGCCGGTGCCAGCACGCTCATCGGTCTGCGCTTCCGCAACACGCGCATGCGCTGGTACAACCGCGGCTTCAACGCCGCGTCATCGACGCTCGGCGTCGGTGCGGCGTCCGCGACGTACGCGTCGCTCAACGGCCCGATGCCGCCGACGATGGCCGCGACCGCCGCGATCCTCGCGGCCGGGATGGTCAAATACCTCGTCCAGGCGATCCTGGTCGACGTGGTCGTCGCGCTCCAGCTGAAGCGGCGGCCGCTCGAGGGCTGGTGGCAGGTCCACCAGCGCGACCTGCCCTACGAGAGCGCGCTCTATCTGCTCGGCGCGCTCGCGGCGATCTTCGTCGGCGGTGAGCCGCTCTCGCTGATCCTCTTCGCCGTGCCGATGGGCGCGATGCTCCTGGCGCTGCGCGAGACCGCGCGCGTCCGGCAGCAGACGCGGGCCACGATCCTCGAGCTCGCCGACCTCATCGACCTGCGCGACCCGTACACGCACGGCCACTCGCAGCGCGTCGCGGCGCTGGCCGAACGCCTGGCGCGGCGGATGAAGCTCGAGAGCACGCAGATCCAGCTCATCCACGATGCCGCGCGCGTCCACGACATCGGCAAGATCGGCACGAACGACCTCGTCCTTCTCAAGCCGGGCCCGCTCGACGAGGCCGAGCGCCGCGAGATGCAGCGGCATGTCGAGATCGGGCACCGCCTGCTGAGCCACATCCCCGAGTTCTTCGAGGGTGCGGAGCTGGTGCTCGCGCACCACGAGCGTCACGACGGCGGCGGGTACCCCCGCGGCTTGAAGGGCGACGAACTGCCGGTCGAGGTCTCGGTGATCACGGTCGCCGACAGCTACGACGCGATGATGACCGATCGTCCGTACCGCCGCGGGATGCCGTGGGAGAGCGTGCGCGCCGAGCTCGTGCGTGGAGCGGGCACGCAGTGGCGCGAGCGCGCGGTCCGGATGTTCGTCGCGATGATCGACGAGGAGCGCGCCGCGGCGTCAGCGGAGCTGGCCCTTGGGCGGGGGCTGACAGCGGGGGCAGAGGTACATCTCGTCGAGCCCGTGGCGCGTGCGAACGATCTTCGTCCCGCAGCGGGGGCAGGGCTCCCCGGCGCGGCCACGGACGTTCATGTGGGTGCGGATCTTCGTCCCGAGCTCGGGCGGCAGCTCCGCCTCGACGATCTCCGCCGCGCGCTCGAGCGTCGCATGAAGGGCGCCGCGTAGCCGGTCAATCTCACCCTCGTCCAGCGTCGCGATGCGGCGCTTGGGATGGAGCTTGGCGGCCCACAGGATCTCGTCGGCGTAGGCGTTCCCGATCCCGGCGATGAACTCGTCGTCCATCAGCAGATTCCGCAGCTCGCGCCGCGTGGCCTTCGCGCGCTTCGCGAACTCGTCCGCGCTCCAGGAGAGCGCGCCCGCCTCCTCGCCCTGACCCGCGTACTGCGGCACGTCCGCGTCGCTCGCGCCGGCCGGCAGCAGGTAGACCTTCCCCATCCGCGTGTCGTCGCGATAGCGCAGGTCGATGTCGCCGAAGGTCAGCGCGAACGCCGTGGTGGCGCGGATCTTCGTCTTTGGCGGCAGGAGGTCGAACAGGCCCGAGAGCATCGGGTTGACGACCACGCGCGTCCCGTCGTTGAACGTGAACGCCAGGAAGCGCCCGCGATGCGCGACCTCGGTGAGCGTGCGCCCGACCAGCGCTTCGTCGAGCGGCTTCGTGGCGCGCAGCACCAGGGGATCGTGGACGCGCACCGCGGTCACGCGCCTCCCGACGACGGCCTTCGCGATGCGGCCCTGCAGTACGTGGAGATCCGGCCACTCGGGCATCGCTAGTTCCGGACCGCGTCGAGCCAGCGCGGCTCCGGAAGATCGAAGCGGCGCGCGGCCCACGCCAGGCACGCCTTCAGCTGGCGGCGCTGGACCCCGCGGAGGCGCGGCAGACCTGGCAGCGGCGGCTGCCACGAGCGATGCGCGAAGTAGCCGGCGATGCCCGCGAGCGACGCATCGATCTCGCGCTCGCGCAGGCGCAGCACCTCTTCGTACCAGGCGAGAGCGCGCTCAGGCGACGGGCCTCCCTCCGCTGGGAACCCCTGGGCGAATACGACGACGTCGAACTCCGCGGGACCGACGCTCGCGAACGGCCAGTCGAACATGACCAGCCGCTCCCCCACGAGACGGATGTTGTCGGACCGCGTGTCGAAGTGCAGCAGCGCGAAGGGCGGCCGCGCGCGCTCCAGCTCGCGCTCGTGCCCGATAAACACTGGTAACGCGACGTCGATCCATTCGCGCGCTTCGTCCGCTCGGCGTCCGGCGAGCGACGCGGTGCGTTCGAGCTCGCCGCGCTCCTCGAGGTCGCGCCAGAAGCCGCCGAAGCGCGCGTGCTGATTGCGCGAGAGGAACCGTGGCAGCGACTTGCCGAGCGTCGCGCGATGGAACCGCGCGTACGAGCGCATCGCGATGCGTGCGGTCCGCGACGACCACGGCGGGACCCTGGCGGGCCCGAGGTCCTCCATCAGCAGGACGTGCCAGTCGTCTCGTTTGAACGAGCCGTACTGCTTCGGCATCCAGCGGCCAACTGTCGTCGCAAGCGCGTCGTAGCGCTTCTCCTCGTTGTCGATCGGGAAGATCGCCGCGCTCCCCGGCGGTGGCGGATAACCCGCCTTGAAGAACGCGCGCCGTCCGTTCGCGAGCGCGAGCCGGAACGTGGCCGAGGCGGCGTACCCGCCATACGCGCGCGTCGCGCGCGCGACGCGCGAGCCGAGCCGCCGCTCCGCCTCCGCGCGGACCGACGGCGGCACCTCGGACCATGCCGGTTTTGGTTCCCGTTCCTGCCCAATCTCTCGACTTCGTCGAGGAGACACGTTCAAGGCTGGCGGTTTCGCTCGTCGCGGGGGACCCGCTCCTCGCTCATCTCAGTCTTCATCTGCGCCCAGGCCTCGCGCGCCTCTTCGACCGAGCCCTCGTCTTCGATGGTCGAGATGTCGCCGGGATCCTTGTCGACGGTCACGGCCTTCAGCACGCGGCGCATGATCTTGCCGCTGCGCGTCTTCGGGAGCATGTCGACGAAGTTGAGCTCGCCGATGACCGCGAGCGGGCCGAGCTCGGTCCGGACCGTCGCGTAGAGCTGCTTGCGCAGGTCGTCCGACGGCGTGTTGCCCTGCTTCAGCACGACGAAGGCGGAGATGACCTGGCCGCGCAGCTCGTCGGGCCGTCCGGTGACGCCGGCCTCCGCGACGGCCGGATGCCGGAGGAAGGCCGTCTCGACCTCGATCGTGCCCAGGCGATGGTCCGCGATCTTGATGATCTCGTCGGCGCGTCCGCTGAACCACACGTAGCCGTCCGCGTCGATCGACGCCGCGTCCCCCGTGAAGTAGACGTTCTTCCCGGGCACCTTGTCCCAGTAGTCCCGCGCGTAGCGCTCGGGCTCCGCCCAGAGACTCGCGGTGAGGCCGGGGAACGGCCGCTTAATGACGAAGATGCCCTTCTCGCCGGGCCCGAGCTCCTTGCCTTCCGCGTCCACGACCGCGGCCTCGATGCCCGCGAGCGGCACGCCGCCGGACCCCGCTCGGATCGGCAGCTGCCCGATGCCGTACGGGTTCCCGACGACGGGGCCGCCGGTCTCGGTCTGCCAGTAATGGTCGATGACCGGGATCTTGTCCTGGAACGCTTCCTTCTGGAACCACTCCCAGGCGGGTGCGTTGAGCACCTCGCCGGCGCAGAAGACGCGTTCGAGCGACGACAGATCGTGCGCCCGCGCGGGCGCGTTCCCGTAGCGCATCAGCAGACGCACTGCGGTGGGCGAGGTGAAGACCCCGGTGACCTTGTTTCGTTCCACGATCGCGTAGAAGTTGTCCGGATTCGGGTGGTCGAGCGCACCCTCGTACGCGATCGTCGTGCAGCCGATCAGGAGCGGCGCGAACACGATGTACGAATGGCCGACGACCCAGCCGATGTCCGACGTCGACCACCACACATCGGTATCGCCGAGGCCGAACATCCACTTGGCCATCGAGTACACGTAGACCTGATAGCCGCCGTGGGTGTGCACCGCGAGCTTCGGCTTCGCGGTCGTGCCCGAGGTCGCGAGGATGTACGCGGGCTCGTTGGCCTCGAGCTCGACGTGGCTCGAGTCCTGATCGTCGGCCTCGTCGAGGAACTGCTGCCAGGTGATGTCGCGGCCCGGCGTCATCGGGACCTCCGCCTTCCCCCGGCGCAGCACGACCACGGTCTCGACCGTCGGCGCGTCCGCGAGCGCGTCGTCGACGATGCCCTTGAGCGGGACGTCCTTGCCCTTGCGGTAGGTGACGTCGGTCGCGAACAGGGCGCGTGCACCCGCCAGACGGACGCGCTCGCCCAGCGCTCCGGACCCGAAGCCGGCGAAGACCACGAGGATGACCGCGCCGATGCGGATCGCGCCGAGCATGAGGATGATCGCCTCGGCCGAGGTGGGCATGTAGATCGCGATGCGGTCGCCCTTCTCGATGCCGATGCCGCGCAGCGCCGCCGAGACGCGCTTTGTCTCCGCGAGCAGCTCGGCGTACGTGTACCGCCGCGTGTCGCCGCGCTCGTTCTCGGTGATCAGCGCGAGCCGGTCGCCGCGACCGGCCTGCACGTGATGATCGACGCAGTTGTACGCGAGATTCGATCGCCCGCCTTGGTACCAGCGGAACGTCGGCGGCTCCCAGTCGAGCACGCGCTCCCATTTCTTGAACCACGGCAGCGCCTCGGCCGCCTCGCCCCAGAACTTCTCGGGATCGTCGGTCGCCGCCCGCCGCCAGGCCGCGACGCGCGGATCGCTGCTCACGAGACGGCGCGCTCGCGCAGCTTGTAGCGCTGGATCTTCCCCGTCGCGGTCTTGGGCAGCTCGTCGACGAACTCGATCCAGCGCGGGTACTTGTACGGCGCGATGCGGCTCTTCACGAATCCCTTGAGCTCCTCCGCCAGCGCGTCGCTGGCCTTGGCCCTGTCCTTCAGCAGCACGAACGCGCGCGGCTTGGTGAGCTCGTCCTTGTCCTTCGCGCCGACGACGCCGCACTCGAGCACCGCCTGATGCTCCATGAGCGCAGCCTCCACCTCGGCCGGCGAGACCCACTGCCCACTGACCTTGAGCATGTCGTCCGAGCGGCCCTCGTACGTGTAGTAGCCGTCCGCGTCGAGGTGGTACTTGTCGCCGGTGACGGTCCACGCGCCGCGGAAGGTGGTCTTCGATTTCTCGTGCTTGTTCCAGTAGAAGGCGGCGGAGGAATCACCGGAGACCCAGAGGTTGCCGGTCTCGCCGGCGCCGAGCTCGTTGCCGTCGTCGTCGACGATCTTCGCCTGGTAGCCAGGCACGACCGTGCCGCTCGTCCCGCCGCGCGCCTGGCCCGGCCGGTTGCAGATGAAGATGTGCAGCATCTCGGTGGAGGCCGTGCCGTTGAAGAAAACGATGCCGAAGCGCTTCTTCCAGGTGTCGAAGAGCGGCTTCGGCAGCGACTCGCCCGCCGAGACGCAGAACTTCAGCGACGAGAGGTCGTACTTGAAGCCTTCCTCGGGATACGCGAGCAGCGCGGCATAGAACGTCGGCGCCGTGTACATCACCGTCGGGCGCTCGCTCGTCACCAGGCCGTAGACCAGGTCGGGCGTCGCGCGCTCAGGCTTGTACACGACCGAAGCGCCATAGCGCAGCGGAACGAAGACGCCGTTGCCGAGGCCGTAGGCATGGAAGAGAGGCGACACCGTGAAGTAGCGGTCCTCCTCGGTGCAGCCGAACACGTAGCGGCCGAGCGTGTCGGCCGAATAGATCATGTCGTGCTGCAGGTGCACCGCGCCCTTCGGGAAGCCGGTCGTGCCAGACGAGTAGAGCCAGAAGCACATGTCGTCGGGCGAGGTGTCCACCGGCGAGAGCTGATCGTCCGCGGCCGCCAGCGCGTCCTCGAACGAGAGCACGC
>Ga0137393_10002094_pt1 | contig 12860 bp, 9 predicted proteins | sample 15con2h34BmetaG_FD_101396 | JGI IMG/M metagenome (GOLD analysis project Ga0137393, IMG submission 101396) | Vadose zone soil microbial communities from Angelo Coast Range Reserve, California, USA - 15con2h3.4B metaG | ecosystem: Environmental > Terrestrial > Soil > Vadose zone > Saprolite...
AAACTGATCGAAGATGATCACAGTGCGCGATTGATCTGGGAACTGGTCGGGCGGCTTGATCTCGGCTTGTTGAACCCCGGGGGACAGAACCCCGGGGGACAGGAACATGTGAAAAAATCGAAATTCTTGAATTAGGGCGTCTTTCTAAATGGCCGGAAATGTATCGGAAGACCGTCGCAGTCGTTTATAGGGCATTTAAACAACAATTTTTTTACACTCAACTATTCCACAATCTGAAGAATCAATTTTTTCACATCTTCCAGACGGGGAGCGCGTCGGAGATAGAATTTCTTGGACGAAGAATCAATCACTTACCGAGATGGTGTGCGCCGTAACTTGTTGATTCTCTGTTCGAAAGTTTTTCTCTCCGACACGCTCCGGGGACGTTTTCTTGTCGTAGATCTTTAGCATTCCTCAGGCGCTCCGCTAACGCTGCGCTCCGGCCTGCGGCCCTGGCTGGCGGGCGATGTCTGATGTCTTGATTTTTTGTTCCGTTTTTTAAATCCAATGCGAATGAATGATCACATGTTTCCTAGCGGGATAAACGCTCGGTGTATTTTGTGCCGTCCCTGGCGGGACTCGAAAACTGGGGACGTTCCTCAGCTGAACCAGATTTAGTAATTGAGTAATCGGGTAATTGGAAACTCGCTCGATCGCCCAGATCGCCCTCATCGCCGTGATCAGAAGACCAAATGCCTACCGCTGATTAACGGTGATGGACGCGGATAAACACTGCTACCCGATCAGAATACGGAGTACAGCCAAAACAATTATCATGTCGGACGTGGTTAAGACCCGGCCTGCAAAATCACAGCCAAGGATCTTAAAAAAACTGTCTTTAGAAACGTCTTTAGAAACAGTCTGCAAAATCGAGAGCTAAACAGGGAGATGAGAATGGCATTTTCGCGGAGGAAGTTCATACAGACGGGCGTAGGAAGCGCAGTGGCGGTGGCAGCGTCAGTGGCCGGCGCCGAAGCAATGCGTACGGCGACGATGACAGAGTTCGCCAATCATTCTTCTAACGAAACCGCAAATCAAGCCGCGAATCTGCCGCCGTCGCCACAATCGGCGGCAGGACAGCCATCGGGGCAGGCGGCCAGCCAATCGCCGGTGACGTGGGCCGGTGAGGTCCAGGTAGCAATGGCTCCCGACCGTATGCCGGAGATCCCGGCAGACAAGATGACCGACGCGCAGAAGAAAGCTGCCGAGGAGTTTGCGGCGGGAAGAGGCACCCCGGTGTTTGGTCCGTTTGTGCCGCTGCTGCGGAGTCCGGAGGTGATGCTGCGGGCCAAGGCCATGGGCGATTATCTGCGCTACAAAAGCACGCTGCCGCCCAAAGTAAGCGAGTACGCCATCCTGATCACGGCCCGGCATTATTCCCAGGAATATGAATGGGCCGTCCATTATCCGATTGCCGTGAAGGCAGGAGTAAATCCTGATCTATTGTCTGCGCTGGCCGACGGACGCCGCGTAAAGGGCGTGTATGAAACCGACCAACTGATCTATGAATTCGTATCGGAATTGCTGGAGAACAAGTGCGTGTGTGATACCACGTACCACTGGGCTGTATCGAAGATCGGAGAACAGGGCGTGATTGATCTAGTGGGCCTGGTGGGTTACTACAGCCTGCTGGCGCTGGTGCTGAACACGTCAAGAACACCGCTGCCAAAAGGCGAAAAGCCGGCACTGGCGTTGTTCCCTCGGTAAGCCAACACCACACTCGGAGACGCGGGAAGAACAGAAACAATTTACGGCAGATGCACGCGGATGAAAACGCAAAACCTTTTCACCACAAAGGACACGAAGGAACACAAAGGGAAGTGAAAAACCTACCACGGAGACACGGAGGCACGGAGATCTACAAGAGCTATTGCGGCGGGTACACGCGGAAGCAAACGCAAAACCGTTTCACCACAGAGGGCACGAAGGAACACAAGGGAGAATCAAAATCTCACCACGGAGAGCTACAAGAGCTATTGCAGCGGGATACATGCGGATCGAACGCGGATTCAGAATCAAAACCGGTTCACCGTAAAAAAACACAACGGAACACAAACTCGGAATATAGCCGTTGCTTCAGTTTATCGGAGAACATCCGCGTTAATCCGCGGTAAGAATTTTGGCTTATTGTTGCTTTACTGGGTCGGAGGCTTCTTTTTATCCAGAACCCGGCGCATGAAGGAGGCCAGGCTCGCGGGATCATACGGTTTTTGCAGAAACACAGCGCGCGCTGAAACACTGGGAGCGAGTTGCAGATTCTCAGCGGGGTGGCCGGTGGTCAGGACACATGGCAGATCAGGACGGATGGCGAGCATACGCTCAAAGGTTTCCGGGCCGGACATTCCGGGCATGACAACGTCAAGCATGACGGCGTCAAAGCGTTTGGGGTCGGCCTGAAAAATGCGGAGAGCTTCATCGCCGTTTGGTGCAGCGACCACAGTATAGCCATGCATGCTCAGCAGAGCAGTAGCAATTTCAGTGAGCGCGGCATGGTCGTCCGCCACGAGAATCGTTTCCGTTGCGCGGAAATTTTCCTGTGACGGCAAAGACGGACCGGCGTCTCCCTGGCCAACATAAACAGGAAAGTGGATGAAGAAAGTGCTGCCTTTACCGACCTGGCTCTCCACGTCAATGAAGCCGCCATGCTGTTTAACGATGCCGTAAACGCTGGCCAGCCCCAGTCCGGTACCTTTGCTAGGTTCCTTGGTGGTGAAGAAGGGCTCAAACATATGGTCGAGGGTGTTTGCGTCCATGCCGGTGCCGGTGTCAGCCACCGTGAGCAGGACATATTTGCCGGGCCGCGCGTAAGAATGCTGACGCCTGTAGGATTCGTCAATGATCACGTTGCGGGTTTCAATCAGCAGGTGGCCGCCGTCAGGCATGGCATCACGGGCATTGAAACAAAGATTAATGAGGATTTGCTGGAACTGAGCGGGATCAGCAGCCACAAGCTCAAGATCGGGAGCAAGACGGACTTCAGTGACCACCTGCTCACTCAGTGTGGGTTGCAGAAAGGCGTTGGTTTCTTCCACCAGCCGGTTGATGTCAAGCTGGCGCGGTAGCAGGACCTGGCGGCGGGCGAAGGCGAGGAGTTGGGCCGTGAGTCCGGCGGTGCGCTGGGCCTGTTCGCGGATGAACTGGAATTTCTCTTTTGAATTTGCTTCTCTGGCTTCCTCAAACCCGAGATGTGCCCATCCGATGATGACGCCCAGAGCGTTGTTGAAGTCATGGGCGATGCCTCCGGCAAGGCGGCCGATGCCTTCAAATTTTTCCAGCTGCCGGATCTGTTTTTCCAGGTCCTTGCGCTCACGCCGGTCGCGGACTTCCTGGAGCTCACGCTTCACGGCCGGAAGCAGCCGGCCGAGATTGTTCTTCATCACGTAGTCCTGCGCGCCTTCTCTCAGCGCGTTGACTGCGACTTCCTCACCAATGGTGCCGGAAACGAAGATGAAAGGAGTATCGGAACCACGACGGCGAAAAGACTTTAGAGCTTTGATTCCGTCAAAACCAGGCATGGAGTAGTCGCAGATGACCAGTTCCCAGTGGTCGGTTTCCGCCGCCAACTCCACCTGCGCTTCAGTGTAAACACGGTCCCATTCGACTTTATAGCCGCTGCGCGTGAGATGGCGGACAAGCAGCATCGCGTCACTCTCGGAATCTTCAATCATCAGTATGTGCAGTGGTATTTGCATTTCTACCTACAAACTTTTCATGAGCGGAGGTTTTTCGTTTAGGACGAGCCAATACAAACTGAGATGGCGGACAGCTTCCGTGAACTGGTTGAAGTCGATGGGCTTGCGCACGTAACTATTGGCGCCCAGGCTGTAACTGCGAATCAGGTCCTGCTCTTCGAGTGAGGAAGTGAGCACCACCACGGGAAGCAATCTGGTATGGTCACTGGCCCGGAGGGCGCGAAGAACTTCCAGTCCGCTCACTTTGGGCAGCTTCAGGTCGAGTAGAATCACCTCGGGCATCAGGGAAAGATCACGGCCCGCGTATCCGCCTTGGGCAAAGAGAAAATCCAGAGCCTCGGCGCCATTGCGTGCGACCACAACTTCAGTTGTGATATTGTTACGCGCAAAAGCACGCAATGTCTCGGCGTCCACGGCCTCATCGATTTGATCATGGTCATTAAGCGGTTGGAAAAAAGACTCTGTTTTCGCCCTGCCTCGGCGCCGCATTGCAATCAGCTCTGTTTCCAGCTTGCGTTGCGAGGTGAGCATGGAATCGATATGAGCCAGCCTGGATTGCTGCCGGGGATTGTCACTGGTGAGTTCGTGAAGTGTCTCTAAGTCCCGGGTGAGATTGGCCGACGCGCTTTCTTTCCTGCTCAAGGGCGAATCCTGGCTGCTCAGCATGAAAGCCTGCACCGCAATAGACTCAGCATGCAAGTTGGATCGCGATGAATTGAGCACTGATGTGACCACATCCGTGTGGTCAACCCAGTGTGTTGCCTCCACCAGAGCTCGTACGGAGCGATACTGTAATACGCCGATTACTATCAGGACGGTGATGATGACGACAGCCGTACCAGTGAGCTTTACCGCTAAACGTGACTTGACCCCGGATTCAGCTCCCATCGATACAAATGCCTCTTAAGAACAACGCTCTTAGAATATTGATCATAATAGTTCACACAACAGTTTTTTGTGCCGTATACCAAAAGTAATCTCAATACCCTAATCCGTTTCGGGAATCGTAAAGAAAGTTTCAGAAAGGCGAGATTGCTGCCGCTGCCACTGCCAGCGATGGTCGCCATGATCTGTACGAAGGTCGCTTGGGACAGCTTAAGGTGCCCATCGTTATCATCCATGGCGCGCGCGATCCCCATACTGAATCCGGAGACCTCGAGAGTGTCCGCCGTGAGCTTCCCCAGGCCGCATTCCATCTGATCGAGGATGCCGGCCACAGTCCGCACTGTGAAACCGCGTCGGCTGAACAGTGCACTAAAATTGTTTTTGAAACCGTGAATACGTGGAAAGTCATTCAATCCATGTAAATGACATATGAACTCTCCCATAAAGCGCTGGGGAGTGTTCCGGGAGTGCGCGCGGTGAGAATAACGTTGTAGTCGGTGGAGACCGGCAGGGCGTCCAGGACAGATTCTTCGCTGCGGGCTGGATGAATCAGCGCCAGATAGCGCAGGAAATCGTTGAGGTCTTCGCTGCGTTTGTACCCTGAACCGGCAAACGAAAGTTCCACGTTCTGGCCGTTGAAGTGGCAGGCCAGCGTGGCAGCCATAGAGACTGCTTTCTCGTAAGCCGCCGGAGTCACCCGCCCGGGTTCAGGATTATCAAAGACCACGCGCAGGCGTCGTTCATCTTCGCGGCTGAACTCGCGGACTTTGAGCTCGCCGGTCTTCGCCGTCGCCTTCCAGTCGAGATAACGCGCGGGATCATGCGGAGTGTATTCGCGAATCAGATAGAGTTCACTGCCGCGCCCGCGCAGGTAGGAAACAAACTCTCCGGTGATCATGGGCAGCACGTCTAGCAGATCTTCTGAATCCAGCAAAGCAGGATAAACCAGCAGGTCACGTTCCAGGCTGACTTTGCGGCTCTTGATCAGGAATGAAAAGGGAAAGCGCGTGGCCACACTGAATGAATCCTGGCTGTACATGCCGCGCCGGGGAAAGGTCAGTTCCACTTCCGCCGATCCAGTACGCCTGGGCCCGATGAAGGTAAAATATACCGGACGCGTCAACACTTTGGCCTGACGCGGCAGCGCAGACTTTCTTCGCAGCGTGTAATCCGGAAGGCGAAACCATTTGCTCCGCCGCGGAAAAATGAATTCTGTCTTTTGCCATTCCCACCCCGGCGTTTTTTTCTTCTTGTCCACCGGCGTGTGGACCTTGATGGAGAACGCCGGCACCACCAATCGTGGATTATGCAGTTCCACGCGCACGCTGACCGGCTTGGCAGCGAAGGCACTGCGTGGGACCATGATGTCGAGATCAAGCCTTCGTAGCACCGCCGCTGATGCCATCCCGGATACCACAATCGTCGCCAGCATCGCCGCCAGAATAATGAATAGAAGATTGTTGCCGGTATTGAGAGCAGCGATCCCGATCACCAGCGCCACGCCCAGATAAGCCAAGCCTTCGCGTGTGAGCTCATAATGCAGCGCTTCCCGTACGCGACCGGCAGCCACGCGCCGGGCAAGAAACGGTACCGTGGTGACGCCCACCAGACCAGCCAGAAAGAGTGCCGTGGAGGCGAAGATCGCCGTGGCCAGCAGGTTTCCGCTTTCCCGCGCGGCAGAGGAAAATACCGCTGCCGTGAACGCCAATACCAGTCCGGCAACCGCAAGAAAGAAACGGAGCCAGGCTTCACCGTCCAGGTTGGCCAGGAATGTCTTGATTGAACTAGGCATCAGCGGAAACTTGTTTAATTAGAAACTTGTTTAATAGAAGCTATCTCATAAATTGTTTTGCAAGGGTACAAATTGTTTTGCAAGGGCACAGCTTTAGCTGTGCCGTTAACTCGCATAAACCTTGGGCTTTAGCCCTGAGGTTTGCGCCTCCCTGAAATACACAATTGATGAGATGGCTTCTAGTTTGGCACAGCTTTGGAAACACGCTGAAAAAAATCCAGCACCAAACGGTTAAACACCTCTGGTACCTCCTCAGACGGCAAATGTCCCGCGCCGGCCAGCACCTGAAGCTCGGCCTGTGGTAGTGCCCGTTGCAATTGCGCCGCGGAAGACAACTCCACGGCCCGATCTCGGTCGCCCCAAATCAGCATCACCGGCTGTTTAACCTTGGCGATTACGTCGGTCAAGGAACGCACATCAGGCTCCCAGCTGCGCAGTATACTGTGCAAAGCTCGTGCTCGCCCGCGGCGATAGACCAGTTCAGAATAGCCCTCAATGGTTCCGGGCTGGATCCGTGAAGTGTCACCATACATTGCGGCGACCGCCGGAGCGTGAAATCGTCCGGAAAAGCGCAGCCCGCAACGCAGCAGGATTCCACCTGTCAATCCGCGAAAGAAGCGTATCCGCTCTTCGCCTTGTCGTGACCACGGATTCACCGGTGCAGCCAGCGCCAATGAACTGACCCGGTCAGTGATGGAAGCCAGCACCATCGCCACACCACCGCCCCAGGATGATCCCACAACGTTCACCTGCCTGAGGTCATTCGTCTCGAGAAATGCAAGCAGCCTCTGGGCTTGAGCATGCATGCCGCAACTGGCGCCGCGCCGGATATCTGAAAGTCCCAGTCCCGGTAGATCTACGGCGTAAACCACATGCCGGCTCGCCAACTGTGTAACATTGAAACGCCAGCAAAATGATCCGCCGAACAAACCGTGAATCAGCAGTAATGGCGGACCAGCTCCGGCCTGAAAGTAATGCATTTTCCCGCCATCCACGGTGGCCATCCTGCTCTCGATTTCCTTGTTCATAACACGTCCCAGGTGCAACCGCCCATCCGCTATCCAACCTCAAAATAGTAGATATCGCCTCTGTCGCTTCTATTTGCGGGACGTCTAACTCTTACGAGTGAAGATGGCCCGCATTTTTTGTTGCTTCGAGATCGAGAGTAGAGGAACTACAGGAAATCACAGGAAAATCCCATTTTCTGTATCCGTTTCGAAAATCTCCGGCTATAATCTTGTAAGCTCATCTAAATAGGCGGTTTATTCCCTTCGGCATTTGGCCTTCTCATGGCAAAAGACGTGCTTGAAATACGTGAGAACCGGTTTCTCCCCCACGGAAACGAGTATACCCGTGGTCCTCGGGATCATAGGATGCGTAAGGACTCACTAATTCGGGTGTCTGCAGTAGTATTGGCTGTCTTGACTGCGGCAACCATCGCTTTTGCCGTCATAAACTTTCAAAAAGAGAACCAATTCTCTTCTCCCGAAGATGGCGCCTGGTGGAAAGAAACGGGCGGTGTTCTTACCGCGCAGTGGCTGACTCCCGGCGGTCCAGCGGAAAAGGCCGGCATCAAGGTCGGCGACAAGCTGCTCAGCGTCCGTTCCAGTCCAGCCGAAGAAGAACATCCTGTCCTGAGCTTTGCCGCATTTCAGAAACAGCTCTATCGCGTTGGCGTCTGGCAAAAAGCGGTCTATAGCCTTGATCGCAACGGTTCCAAGGCAGAAGCGTCAGTCATCCTGGTTCCGGCGGATCGCGGATTATATCTTGGTCTGCGCCTGATTGCCCTGATCTATCTCGGCATTGGTCTTTATGTTCTGCTGCGCCGCTGGACAGCGCCCAAGTCCACTCACTTTTATGTTTTCTGCCTGGTCTCATTCATTCTGTATTCGTTCCACTACACAGGCAAGCTGAATACCTTTGACTGGGTTATCTTCTGGGCCAACACGGCCGCCTGGATGCTCCAGCCTGCATTGTTCCTGCATTTTGCCCTGGCCTTTCCGGAGAAGCGCAAAATGGTGGCGCGCTATCCATCGCTGGCTGCATTGGTCTATCTGCCTGGCTTGCTGCTGCTGTCACTGCAGATTTTTGTGATGCAGCAGTTTGAAGCCAGTGAATCATTACGCTTCAACCTTGACCGCATCCACTGGTCATACCTGGCGCTTTACTTTGTGATTGCGTCCATCGTTCTCTGGGACAGCTACCGCCGGGCCAACACACCGCTGCAACGCGAGCAGATGAAGTGGATCTCCCGCGGTACGGTGCTGGCCATTGCTCCTTTCACCCTTCTGTACGTGCTGCCCTACCTGGCCGGGTTCCGGGCTACTCCGTTGATGAAGGTATCTGTTTTATCTCTGGTGTTTCTGCCACTGACATTCGGCTACGCCATTGTGCGTTATCGCCTGATGGACGTAGACCTGATTTTCAAGCGCGGTGTTTCGTACACGCTGGCAACAGCCGCCCTGGTGGGCGCTTACTTCGTTGTGATTGGCAGTATGGCTGAGGTGGTGCACGCCCGCCTGCCCAGCACCGGCCCCGCCGGATTAATCGCTGCCATCATCATCACCGCGCTTGCTTTTGAACCGCTCAAGAACTGGATCCAGGAACGCGTGGATAAGTTCTTTTACCGCAATCGCTATGACTACCGTCGCACGCTGATCGAGTTCGGCCGCGAGCTCAGCTCTGAAACCGATCTCAGCGCCATGCTGGTCTCGGTCATCGATCGCCTTTCCCGCACTCTGGGCGTGGAGCGGCTAGCCATCTTCATGGCCACTGGCGATGAAGAAAAGCCGTTCGAGATGCTCAAGTCTTTCGGCATCTCCTACAGCTCATCCATGCCGCTCGATCTCAGCTTCCTGGTGGTGGATCGTCCGGAACACTACGCGGGTCACCTGTTCTTTGACAATACGCGCAAAGCGCTTCAGGAAAGTTCAACGGCGCGCGAGACCATCGCCCGCCTGAACTTGAACTACTACATTCCCTGCACAGTGCAGGGTCGCACTATTGCCGTTCTGGGCTTTGGCAAGACCACCAGCGGTGACTTCCTCTCCAGTGAAGATGTTGAGCTGCTGGAAACGCTGGCAGGCTACATCGGCATCGCCATTCAGAACGCCCGCTTGTACGCTTCACTCGAGCAAAAGGCCTCTGAGTACGAACGCCTGAAGGATTTCAACGAGAACATTGTTGAATCCATCAGCGTGGGCGTGCTGGCCGTTGATCTGGAAGACCGCGTTGAATCCTGGAACTCGCAGATGGAAGTCATGTACGCGCAGCCCCGCTCCCTTGTTCTTGGGGAAAAACTGAGCGAAGTCTTCCCTCCGTCTTTCATGGAAGAGTTCTATCGCGTGCGCCAGAACCCGGGCATCCACAATCTTTACAAGTTCCGGCTGAACACGCCTGCTGGCGATACGCGTGTGGCCAACATCGCCATTGCGCCGCTGGTGACGCGCAAGTTCAGCGTGATCGGCCGCCTCATCATCGTTGACGACATCACCGAACGCATCGAACTGGAATCGCAGCTCACGCAGGCGGAAAAGCTATCATCCATCGGCCTGCTGGCAGCCGGCGTGGCGCATGAAGTCAACACGCCGCTGGCGGTCATCTCCAGCTATGCGCAGATGCTTTCCAAACAGATCAGTGCCGATCCCAAACTGACGGCGCTGCTCGATAAGATTACGCGCCAGACATTCCGCGCTTCGGAAATCGTCAACAGCCTGCTCAACTTTTCCCGTACCAGCGCCACTGAGTTTACTGACGTAAATCTGAACAAGATCGTGGCGGAAACGCTTACGCTGCTGGAACACCAGCTCAAAACGTCACACATCAAGATTGACACCGAGTTCTACGACGACCTGCCGACCATCCATGGCAACGCCGGCAAATTACAGCAGGTGTTCCTCAACCTTTTCCTGAATGCGCGCGACGCCATGGCGGGTCGAGGCGGCAAACTTCATATAGCAACCAGCAACGGCACATCTGTCGTGGTCAGCATCTCTGACACTGGAACAGGTATCGCGCCGGAACATCTCAACCGAATTTATGATCCGTTCTTCACTACCAAGAATGCGCCCCGTGAAGGTCAGGCGCGCGGCACCGGTCTTGGCCTAGCCGTGACGTACGGAATTATTCAGGAACACGCCGGCAAAATCCGCGTTGATTCCGCTCCTGGCAAAGGCACCACGTTCCACCTTGAATTCCCCCTTATCAGGAAGGCCGTAAATGTCTGAAGCTGCCCTATTAAGCCGACCCCATGTACAAAACTCTGTGAGTGGATCAATTCTCATCATCGACGACGAATCTGCTATTCGGGAGTCCCTGGAAACTCTGCTGGAGTTTGAGGGTTTCTCGGTGGAATCCGCGGAGACGGGTGAAGACGGGCTGGTAAAACTGGGCGACCGCCCCTTCGATCTCGTGCTGCTCGATTTCGCACTGCCAGACCGTAATGGCCTGGAGATTCTTGCCGACATCCGCAGCCGCGACCCCCAGCTTGCCGTCATCATGATCACCGCCTACGGCACCGTGGATAACGCCGTGCGCGCTATGCAGAGCGGCGCGACCAATTTCATCCAGAAGCCCTGGGACAATGAGAAACTGCTGGCGGACGTACGGGCTGCCGTGGCGCGTCGCCATGCGGAAGAGCAGAATGAGCAGCTCAAACGCGCCCTGAAGCAGCGCTACAGCTTTGAATACATCATTGGCAAGAGCGACCCCATGCTGCGGATATTTGACCTGGTGGGCCAGGTTGCGTCCAGCCGCTCCACCGTCCTGATTCAGGGTGAAAGCGGTACCGGCAAAGAGTTGATCGCCAAGGCGATCCATGCCAACTCGCCGCGCAAGAACCAGCCGTTTGTCCCGGTCAACACCGGCTCCATGCCAACCGATCTGCTGGAGTCCACGCTCTTCGGCCACGTCAAAGGTGCATTCACCAGCGCGATCGCATCCAAGAAAGGCCTGTTTGAAGTAGCCGACGGCGGCACCATCTTCCTGGATGAAATCGGCACCATGAGCATGGAAACGCAGTCCAAAATTCTGCGAGTTCTCCAGGACAAGAAATTCATGCACCTCGGCGGCATTCATGAGATTCAGGTTGACGTGCGTGTGATTGCCGCCACCAACATTGACCTGAAAATCCTCGTCCGCGAAGGCAAGTTCCGTGAAGACTTGTTCTACCGTCTGAACGTGATCACGGTTGATCTGCCGCCGCTGCGCGGACGCGCCGTGGACATTCCGCTGCTGGTCAACCACTTCCTGACCAAGTTCTCCACTGAAAACGAGAAGCCGTTGCGCCAGATCTCGCCCGAAGCCCTCCGCCCTCTCATGGACTATGGCTGGCCTGGAAACGTGCGTGAGCTGGAAAACGTGATTGAGCGTGCCGTGGTGCTCTCCAACGGTTCGGTGGTGGGGATCGATCTGCTTCCTGACCACATCGTTGGTCGCGGTTCCCCGGGACAGATGTTTGAACATCGCCCGGACGCTTCGCTCTTCGAAATCGTGGAAGACTGCGAGCGTCGCCTGATCGTTGACATGCTGGAGAAGTGCAACTGGAACCAGACTGAAGCCGCAGACCGGTTCCATATTCCGCTCTCCACGCTCAATCAGAAGATCAAGCGCCTGAGCATTGAAGTCAGGAAGAAGACTGCGGCAATGAAGGAGCAGTAAGCTCCTTGGGAAAAGACTTCTTCTGCCAGACACGAAGCGACAAAAGCACGAAAGCCATCGCGTAAAAGCCGGCCTCCGCTCCAAGCGGCGTGGCCGCAATGCCGGTGAGTGTGGCTAAAGGAAGCACCAAAAGCTGCTGGCCTATGGCTTTCAACGCCCGCGGATCATCCTGATTCAGCAGGTTCTTGCGCCTGGTAAAGATCCACTGCAAAGCCAGAAGCGATGCGGCCAGAAACAAGTTTCCGAAATAAATCTCCTTGGCCGCCAGGTTTTCCAGAAAGTGCCCCAATAGCGCGCAGGAAAATGGCAGTACCGAAATCGTCATCAAAAATCCCAGGTTTAGCCAGACCATGCCGGCTTTCACATGACGGACAAAGTGCATCGCCAGATGATGCTGGATCCACATCATTCCGCAGTATAGGAACGAAACGAAGAAGCTGAAAAACGATGGTATCTGGCGGCCAAGGTTGTGGAGCAGTTCACGGCTACCCACGCCCTTGGCCAGCTCTGGCACCTTCAGCTCCAACACCAGCAAGGTCATGGCAATGGCAAAGATGCCATCCGTAAGGGCTTCAATGCGTCCTTTGGAAAGCTGGACGCTGAAGATCAGTTGGCGAACGGATTTGGCCGGAGAACTCATCAGCCAGGGGATTTTAAGCCAGACCACTCGCGCTGGCAAACTCTTCTGACCTTTGTGACCACAGCTCACGCTCTGCTATATTGAAGTTGGGATGGAACTCACTGCCCCCACTGATATTGTGAAGCGCAGCATTCTGGCCGTCCAGGAATACGCCTTCCTGTCGCTGCGTTCAATCACCAACATCTTTGCTCAT
>Ga0137393_10002095_pt1 | contig 12859 bp, 5 predicted proteins | sample 15con2h34BmetaG_FD_101396 | JGI IMG/M metagenome (GOLD analysis project Ga0137393, IMG submission 101396) | Vadose zone soil microbial communities from Angelo Coast Range Reserve, California, USA - 15con2h3.4B metaG | ecosystem: Environmental > Terrestrial > Soil > Vadose zone > Saprolite...
ATGAGTATCACTTCAAACCCGTCGGCCTTGAGTGATTTGCAGGCTTGCGCGCCAGAATAATCGAACTCGCAGGCCTGGCCAATGATGATGGGGCCGGAGCCGATGATGAGGACGCGTTTGATGTCGTTGCGGCGAGGCATTAGCTAGTGTCCTGTCCTCTTACAATGATTGTGGGGCGGGCAATCTTGCCCGCAGCCGGCTTTCAGCCGGCTAGGCCCGCTGGAAAGCGGGCCTGCAGCCTGGATAGGCTGCCCCACTGCGGGTGACCCGCTCATTTACAGCCAAAATCCTTCACAAGCTTCATGAAGTCATCGAACAGGTAATGCGAATCGTGGGGCCCAGGCGCGGCCTCCGGATGATATTGGACGCAGAACACCGGCTCGCTACGGTGCCGGAATCCTTCCAGCGTTTGATCGTTCAGGTTGATGTGCGTCAGGTCCACTTCACTATGGTTGAGCGAATCGGGATCCACCGCGAAGCCGTGATTGTGAGAGGTGATCTCCACCTTCTGCGTCACTTGATTCAACACGGGATGATTCGCGCCGCGGTGCCCGAACTTGAGCTTGTAAGTTTTGCCGCCCATCGCGAGACCAAGAATCTGATGACCAAGGCAAATGCCGAAGATGGGTTTTTTACCAATGAGATTTCGAACCTGTCGAGCCTGATACTGCAGCGGCTCCGGATCACCCGGACCATTTGAGAGGAACACGCCATCGGGTTTGAGCGCCAGCACGTCCTCGGACGACGTGAGTGCGGGAACCACTGTGACGCGCGCGCCCACCTGCACCAATCGCCGCAGAATATTGCGCTTGATGCCGTAATCGTAAGCGACCACGTGGCACCACGGCTCCGCTGCGTTACGTACGCTCTCCGAAGGAGAGCAGCGCGTGACTGCTTCGTTCCAAGCGTAGCTGGATGTAGTGGAAACTCGCGTAGCAAGATCGAGGCCAGCCATCGAAGGAGATTGGCGCGCGCGCTCGACCAGGTCTTTAGGATCGCCGCCCGCCGCTGAAAGAATCCCGCGCATCACGCCACGAGTCCGCAGGTGGCGCACCAGCGCCCGCGTGTCGATTTCGGCGGCCACAGGAATTCCATTCTCCGCGAGGTAGTGCTCGGCATTCTCCTCCGACCGCCAATTGCTGGCGATAGAGGAAAACTCGCGCACGATGAGACCCTCGATGTAGGGCCGCTGGGCTTCACGATCGTAATCGTTCGCGCCGTAGTTGCCAATTTGCGGATTGGTGAGAACCACTATCTGGCCGGAATAAGAGGGATCGGTGAAGATTTCCTGGTAGCCGGTGATAGCGGTGTTGAAGACAACTTCGCCCAAGCCGTCTTTCGGCGCACCAAAGCTCCTGCCCTCGAAGACCGTCCCGTCCTCCAGGGCGAGCATTGCATGATTCAATTCGGATTGTCCTCCAAGGGGTGTAACTAATATTGAAACACGCCGGGGACAGTATACTCAATCACCAATTTTGGTGGGGCAGACGATCGATTTTTGTCGTCTGCCGCCAGTCACTCGGTCATGGCCATTGACTGGGCTTCCTGAAAGCCCTTCTCGTCACTCGCTGCGAAGTTTGCCGACCCACTTGGCTGCTCCTCCCTTTAGTTCGGGATGATCCTTGTCCTTCCAAGAGCCGGCAGCAGCTTTCAGGGCCTTTAGTTGGCGCAGCCTCATAAGCTCGTGTTCAGCCGCTTCGGTTAGGACGCTGCTGCGTTGGCGGCTACACACAATCGCGCCAATGTCTTTAACGAGCTGTTCGGATAGGACTACGCGTGTGCGCTTGCTCATGAGACCATTTGCATGATAACAGGATGTGTGATTAGCGTCATTCCCGCGATCTGGAATTGGTGGTTGAGTATACTGTCCCCACATCTCCAACCTTGACTCGGACTCGAGTAGCACTTCCGTCCCCTCGCTCGAAGACCAACTGATACTCGCCCAGGAAGCCCGCTGGTGGCTGCCAGTAGAACACCCCGTCCTTCAACGTTGACCCGATCGGCAGACGCCGTTGTTCGCCCGCAACGAGCAGTCGCCCGCTCACGGCTCCAACCTGCAGTTCAACACGCCCGAGTTGATCGATTTCGACCGGCGTTTGCTCCGCGGCTTCCGCATCCAAGCTATCCTCTGGCTCCGCGCCAGCCCCACCCCCATTGTTTTGCACGTTGAAGAACCGGCTGCCGATTCCGTCCCCATGCCCCACGTTGTCAAACACCGTCCAGGAAATTGTGTGGACTCCGTTGGCGAGCTTGGTGGTGTCGATGTAGAAAAATCCCACCGCTCCATTGCTATTCGCATGACCGGGGAACAAGCTTGCGATGTCAGACCGGAACTGATTGTAAGTCGGATGTCCCACCGGCACGCTATCCAGGTAAACCGTGATGGTGGACCCATCGAATGGAATCACGTTCGGGTTCTGCGTCAGCGCCCAGCCGAAATTAATATACGCGCTGCCCGAAGCCGTTCCACCCTGACCCGGCGTGTCAATGGTGCCGAAAGGTTTTGTGGCGTGGGCATTATCCACATTGATGGTGCGGGTTCCCAAATCGAGAATCGTGCCGGATTTGTTGTGCGCGATGGCGTGCAGATAGTATGGGCCGTTGCCCGGTCCGCCGGCGCCGCCATTATTGTTGGGCAGGAAGTTGGTGAGCAGAAGATAGCCCCAACCGGCGCGATAATTCAGCGGCGCCGCCGGATTCAACCCCTCCACATCGGGCCGCGCATCCGCAACAAACACCACGTCGCCGATGTAAACCAGGCCGTTCGATCCGGTCGCTTCCCCTGCTATGGGCTCGCGCCAAATATCGACCTTGGTCACTTCCACCGAATCCAACGCCCAACCGGTGACAGCGATCGCGCCAGCCACGCCAGTTAAGTTGTTGGTTGGTGTATCAAAGCTGCCGAAGGGCGCGCCGGGAATAACGGACGTGACGTTGACTTGAATCTGCGGCGATCCCGACGCGCCAGGAGAGCTCACCGTAACAACACCGCCAGGACCTGCGCTGGCTGTAACTTGAAACGCCCCGCTGCCAATCCCCGAACTGGGAGACACGCTGATGTTCGGCTGATTGGAAGAAGCGGACCAGCTTACTCCCGCCGCAATGTTGACGCGAACGGTTTGCGGCGAGGTGACGATGCCGTTCGCGGTTCCGAAATTAAGCTTCGAGTGATCCACAGTGAGCGTCGAGAACCCGCTGAAGCTGCCAGTCGCCGACCGCGGGGCGGTCATAGCGATGGATTGTGGATTCGTCGAACCAGTCAGATCGCCTGAGAACCCCGTGAACGTGAAACCGGCGGTCGCCGCTGCGGTAACTTGCACGGACGTACCGTTGGCGTAATAGCCGTCGCCGGAGGGCGGATTCGCTGTAAGGGATCCCCCGCCGCTGGGTGAGGCGGACAGCGCCAACAAATACTGCGTTGTGAAATTGGCCGTGTACAGCACTGTCGCGTTCGTGACCGTAACCGTGTGGGAAATTGCGCCGCCATCGCTCCAGTTCGCCCAAGCGTAGCGCGTGCCGGCGGTCCCATTTTGTGGGCTATTCACGGCCAGCGTATGGACCGAGCCTAGCGCCCAACTGAAATTGTGCGTGCCGGTGTACGCGACGCCATCCACCGTAAAGCTGAGCCCTGGCGGGTTGGTGGATACTACGGCTCCACTGAGCGCGGTGAAGTTTCCAGCCACTGAGCGAGGCGCGCTCATCACCACCGATTGTGGATTCGAGGCGCCAGTCAAGGCGCCCGAAAAACTTCCGAACTGATACCCGGAATTCGCCGTTGCGGTCAACTGCACCGAAGTGCCGCTGTTGTAGAATCCATCCGCCGAGGACGGGTTGGCAGCCACCGTGCCGCCACTGCCGGGCGATGCTGACAACGTCAACGAATACTGGGTTGTGAAATTTGCAGTGTAAGTGGTTGGCGAACTCGGGGCCATGATCGTGTGGGAAACTGCACCGCCGTCGCTCCAGTTTGTCCAAGCGTAGCGGGTACCAGCCGTGCCATTTTGTGGGCTACTCACGGCCACGGTGTGCATTGAGCCGGCTATCCAACTGAAATTCTGCGCGCTGGTGAACGAGGCGCCATCCACCGTGAAACCGAGTCCTGGCGGGTTAGTAGACACCACAACTCCAGTGAGTGGGTTGAAGCTGGCAGTCACCGAACGCGGCGCGCTAATCACGACAGATTGTGGATTCGACGTGCCAGTCAAGTCGCCCGAAAAACTTCCAAACTGATAGCCGGAATTCGCCGTCGCGGTTAACTGCACCGAAGTGCCGTTTGAATAGTAGCCGTCGGCGGAAGATGGATTTGCAGCTAGCGATCCTGCGCCACCGGGCGAAACAGTGAGGTTCAAGAGGTAGTGGGTGGTGAAGTTCGCGGTGTAAGTGGTAGACGAACTCGCCGTGATCGTGTGGGAAATTGCTCCGCCATCGCTCCAGTTCGACCATGCGGAGCGCATGCCAGTTGCTCCGTTCTGAGGACTGAGGATAGCGATTGTGTGGCCGGACCCTTGCGCCCAGTTGAACGTTTGCGGAGCGGTGAAGGGCTGGCCGTCAACGTTGATCGACAGACCGGATGGATTCGTCGTCACGGTGGTCTGCACATTGAAAGTTGCCGTCACTGAACGCGGTGCGCTCATTACCACCGCTTGCGGATTTGTAGACCCCGTCAAATCCCCCGAAAAATTCGCGAACTGGAAGCCTGCGCTCGGCGTCGCGGTCAATTGCACGGAGCCACCGGTATTGTAGTATCCATCCGGCGACGTCGGACTGGCAGCCAGGGTTCCGCCGCCACTCGGCGCAGCGGTGAGCGTCAGCAAGTACTGCGTATTGAAGGTCGAAGTATAAGTGGTGGCAGTCGCCGTAACGCTGTGCGAGATTGCTCCGCCATCGCTCCAGTTCGCCCACACGTAGTGCGTACCAACCGGTCCATTCAGTAGGCTACTGACGGAGACGGGATGAGTTGATCCTTGCGCCCAATTGAAAGTCTGTGGCGCCGTGAAAGGCTGCCCGTCGACGGTGATGGCCAAGCCTGACGGATTAGTGGCGATGGTCGTTTGCACATTGAAGTTCGCCGTCACCGAGCGCGGCGCGCTCATCACCACCGACTGCGGATTCGCCGAGCCCGTCAGATCGCCCGAGAAGTTTGCGAACTGATAGCCGGCGTTGTTCGTACCTGTCACTTGCACCGATGTCCCGCTGGCGTAGTAGCCGTCACTGGACGACGGATTCGCACCAACGCTTCCCCCAGCGCCTGGCGAAGCGGCCAGCGTCAGCAGATACTGTGTGCTGAAGTTGGCGGTGTAGGGAGCCGAGGCGGCCGCGATGACATTGTGCGAAATCGCGCCGCCATCGCTCCAACTCGACCACGCATAGTGCGTCCCGGCAGGTCCATTTTGCGGACTCGCGACGTTAATGCTGTGGCTCGATCCCGGCATCCAGCTAAACGTCTGGGGAGCAACTAAAGTCGTGCCGTCCACAACAATGCTGAGACCTGCCGGGCTAGTGGTCACGGTGGCCGCCACGTTAAAGTTTCCGCTAACCGATCGCGGTGCGCTCATGACCACCGATTGTGGATTGGCCGTGCCGGTCAGATCACCCGAGAAGTTGACGAACTGATATCCCGCGTTGGCAGTTGCAGTCACTTGCACCGAAGTGCCACTGGCGTAGTAGCCGTCAGGCGAAGTTGGAAGGGCCGATAATGTTCCACCCGCGCCCGGCGACGCCGCAAGCGTCAATAAATACTGCGTTGTGAAATTCGCTGTGTAGGTAGTAGGTGTGCCTGCCGTGATGACGCTGTGCGAAATTGCGCCGGCGTCGCTCCAATTCAACCAGGCATAATGTGTGCCTACGGCGCCATTCTGCGGGGTAGTGACCGCAACTGTGTGACTCGATCCTTGAGCCCAAAAGAAAGTCTGCGGTGTGGTGAATGGCTGCCCGTCGACCGTGAAGGCCAATCCGGAAGGATTCGTCGTCACCATCGTCTGCACGTTGAAGCTTGCCGCCACTGAGCGTGGCGCGCTCATCACCAGCGATTGCGGATTCGTTGCTCCCGACAGATCGCCCGAGAAGTTTGAGAACTGATAAAACCCATTTGGGTTGGAGGTCGCGGTTACCTGCACCGATGTCCCCGCTGCGTAATATCCGTCACTGGACGTCGGATTCGCAGCCAATGTTCCGCCCCCGGAAGGTGAAGCGGCCAGCGTCAACAGGTATTGCGGGCTAAAGGTAGCCGTGTAAGTCGCCGCATAGGGGCCGCTGATGGTATGCGAAACCGCGCCGCCGTCACTCCAACTGGACCATGCTGAGCGCGTTCCAGGGGCGCCGTTCTGAGGTGTCGTTACGCCAATGGTGTGAGTGGAGCCAGGGGCAAAATAAAAGCTTTGCGGAGCCGTGTAGGTAATGTTGTCGACGGTGACGGTCAAGCCCGCGGTATTGGTTGTAACCACCACGCTGTTCACTGTGAAGTTCGCGGTCGTCACGTGATCGTTGGTCACCACTAGCCCGTTAATAGTCGCGCCCGTCGCAGATCCCGCCGCAGTCGCGCTGACAGAATATGTGCCGGCCGAAATGCCGATGGTATGGTACGCGCCGTTTACGTCGGTGATCGCGCCGGCTGAAAAGCCTGTAGCCGTAACCGTGATCGTCGCGTTGGCCACTGGGCTGCCGATCGAATCCGACACCGTCCCAGAAATCGAACCCATCTTCGCCATGGAAATATTCACGGCTACGCTTCCGTTCGCTCCCACGCTCTTGGACGTGACTGTAGTGGTGACCCCGTAAATCAATGAGGCCTGCAAATCGAAAGTTCCGGGAGCCACTAGTAGCGAGTAGGCGCCTGTGGAATCGGTAACTGCGGCAGCCTTAACCAATCCCGCCGACAGCGCCTGCACCACTGCGCCCGGGATGGGAACTCCGGCGTCGCTCACGATGCCATGGAACTCACCCGTAGTTACTCCCATGACAATGGTCACGGTGGTGTCAGCGCCCGCAACCACTGCCGCCTTCATGGTCACTGGCGAGAAGCCTGCGGCGGTGGTATTGAGCGTGTACGTCATGCCGGCGGCAAGATTCGGGATTCGAAAAAGTCCGTCGGCGCTCGCGCCTCCGTCCGTGGTGACTGACGTCTGGCCCACCACCATGACGGTAGCGCTCGCTACCGGTGTGCCGCTGCTATCCACCACTTGCCCGACGAATCCGCCGACCGTCGCGCTACGCAGATTGCCAACGGAAATCGCCCGGTAGGCATTCATTCTGCCGTAGCCCATGTTCTGTCCCCAGCCGCCATTCGCCACCGTGCCGTCCACGCCATCGGCCGACTGCTGGATGCGTTGCACCACTGCCATGGACGCCAGATTCGGTGTAGCCATATCGATCAGCCCGGCCAGGGCTGCGACATGCGGGGTCGCCATGGACGTGCCATCCAGCACGCCGTAACTGTTTCCTCCTAAGGGCGTGGAATACGTTGTTTCCGTGGATAGGATCGTGACCCCGGGAGCTGCGATATCCACAGACGGCCCAAAGTTCGAAAAGCTTGCTTTTACGTCATTGTGGTCGGTGGCAGCCACACCGGCGGTATAGTTGGCCCCTGCCGGAAAGAACAAGGCGTTGTTGTTGCTGTTGCCCGCGGCGGCCACTACCACCGTATTTTTCTGCCAGGCGTGGGTGATAGCGTCCTGGATGGTCTGCGAGTAGCCGGCGGCGCCGAGACTCATGGAGATGACGCTGGCGCCCGCATCGGCTGCCGCCGTGATGGCGTTCGCAACGTCCATGTCGGTGCCGGAACCGGTGTGATCCAGGACCTTGTATTCGATAAGCTGCAGCGGATAGCCAAGCGACGCGACTCCGATTGCGTTATTGGTCGCCGCGGCAACTGTACCCGACACGTGCGTTCCATGGCCGTGGTCGTCTTGCCAAGTGCACATTGGGCTTGCAACCGTGGTCGTAACGTAGGCGTGGCTCGGGGAAAACATGAGCTGGCCGCCCATAGCCGCATCGGTTGAACTACCGCCAGTGTTGATGAAGTCGGGATGTGTGCAATCTGCGCCCGAATCGATCACCGCGACCTTGATGCGTAACGCGCCAGCAGTAGAAGAGGTGAGATACACATTGGGCATCATCTGCCAGGCTTGCAGTGCCTGGATGTTCGTTAGTGCCCACTGTCCTAGCCCCGTAAACATCGACGGCGGAATGTACTGATCGTTGGGCGTTTGGACAGTGATGTGCCGGATGCGGTTCGGCTCGACGTATTCGACCGAGGGATGCTGGCTGAGCTGAGTGGAAAAGGAGGGGTTGGTGCCCGGCGGCAATTGCACCAGATAGACATCCGGCAGGCCGGTTGCCAAGAGTAACGCCTGACTGCCTGGAGCTGGAGCTAGACTGGACGTGACTGATGCAGTTGGCGTCCCCGTCTTATAGCGCACCAGCAGTTGATTGGGAACCACTGCCTGGCCGGGCAATGCGGGAAATTCCTTGCCCGCCCATAGGGTGGAAGCTATGGCGAGCGCGGCCAGCAATGCACACGAGTGCTTCCAAAGTCTGCCCATTCGGAAAAAAGCCAGTAGGAGTCGCTTATCTCGATTCTAAACCATGCGCCTGAAACTGCCGGGCAGTGATTTAGCTGGAAAGTACCAAGTGGAATACCTTAGACAGCCTTTGTGGGGCAGGTTGGCAACCTGCCGCCGATTGTAAATCGGCCTTCGGTGGGCTAACATTGGCAGCAAGAACAGACTCGAAGGACCTGGACCACGGTATACTGAGGATCGTGAAGGCTGATATGAACGGGAAGAACGGGGCTGGGACGATCGTCGACATCGGCAGTCGCGAAGCGCTCGACCGCTTCCGAAGAGCAGCGAAAGATTTCACGGCACGTGCAACTCAATCGCGAGAGACTGCAAGACAGGTCTTGATCTCTGAGGGTATCTATACCAAATCTGGCAAGCTCGCCAAGAATTACCGTTAGCCCTTGCACCGTCTTTCTTCCGTATTCGTACTTGGATACCATGGCTGCGACCGGAAGGTCGGGGAACGGCTCCTTAAGGGCAATCCGTTCCGGGCGAGCAACAACGAGTATGATTGGCTTGGCCCAGGAATTTATTTTTGGGAAGCCGATCCTCAACGAGGTTTGGATTTCGCGCGAGATACTGCCCGGCGGAAGCCGGCCAGTGTCAGAGAGCCTTTCGTAATCGGTGCTGTTCTCGAGCTTGGGCTGTGCCTCGATCTGACAACTGCCGAGGGCATTGAATGGGTGAGAATCGCATACGACAGCCTGGCAAGGAGCACCGCTGCCGGTGGTGTCTCATTGCCCGCAAACAGCGCGGATGGGCTCCGGCGGAACCTGGATTGCGCAGTAATTCGCCGCTTGCACAGTATCCTTGAGGCTCAAGGCCTGCCTGCCGTAGATGCCGTGAAGGGCGTGTTTACCGAGGGCAAACCGATCTATCCTGGCGCGGACTTTGATGAGAAGACCCATATCCAGATCGTGATACGAAACCAAAATTGCATCAAGGGCGTCTTCCGGGTGTCCGGCGAGCGAAATTAACCGCACGAGTCACAACGCTACTTGAAACCGTAGTCGCGCTCTCTCAAAACCCCTGCGCCCGAATCCTCACTCCAACCCGCACCTCACTCCCATCCGCCCGTTCGAACAAGAGTTGATATTCACCTACAAATCCCAGTCCCGCCTGCCAATAGAACACTCCCGCCTTGAGCGTCGACCCAACCGGCAGCCCCGTCCGTTCACCGTTCACCAGCAGGTACCCCTTGCTCGCCCCAGCATTCAACTCAATGCGTCCCAGTTCCTCCATCTCGATCGAGTAGACGCCGCTATCGGCAGGCGTCAGCACTTCCAAATCGCGGTTCGCATCCAAACCGCGCCGGACAGTAACGGCGCTCGTCAACGCCGGCCGCTCTTCAGGCTCCGCCGCCGGCCCTGTTCCGGAATTGAGCACGTTGAAGTAGCGGCTGCCAAGTCCCTCGCCTCGTCCCTGGTTATCGAAAGCGGTCCAGGAAATGGTGTGCACTCCGTTGGCCAGCTTGGTCGTGTCCAGGTAGTAGTAACCCACCGCCCCACCGCTATTTGCGTAGCCGGGGAACAAGCTCGCGATGTCCGAGCGAAACTGATTGTAAGTCGGGTGACCCATTAACACGCCATCGATCGCCACCGTGATGGTGGACCCATCGAGCGGTATCATTGCCGGCTGCGGCGTCAGCGCCCAGCCGAAATTTACGAAAGCGGCGCCGGAGGCCGTGCCGCCCTGTCCCGGCGTATCGATAGTGCCGAACGGCTTCGTGGCATGTGCGTTGTCGACTGTGATGGTCTTAGTCCCCAGATCCTGTTGGTTGCCCACCTTATCGTACGCAATCGCATGCAGCTTGTAAGTGCCATTACCCGATGGCCCCGAACCGCTGGCGTTCGGCAGTTCGTTCGTGAGCATCTGATAGCCCCAACCGGCCCGGTAATTCAAGGGGAAAGCCGGGAACATGGCTTGCACGTCCGGGCGCGCATCGGATGAAAATACCGCGGTCCCGATGAAGATCAGGTTGCGCTGAGTTTCACCCAGCACCGGCTCGCGCAAAATATCAACGTGGGTCACTTCAATGTTGTCCAGCGCCCAGCCGGTGACTGGAATCGCGCCCGCCACGCCCACAGTGTTATTTAGCGGTGTGTCGAAGCTGCCGAATGGCAGTGCCGGCGCGACGTTGGCGATGTTTACTTGAATCGCTTGCGGTGAGTTCACTACTCCGCCCGCGGCCACTGTCACCGTGCCGCTCGCGCCGAAACCGTTGATGCCGATTCGTATCGATCCGTTCCCGGTGCCGGTGTTCGGCGTCACGATAATGCCGGGAGAGCTGGGGACGGCCGTCCACGAACCTGTGCCGCCGTTGAAAGCGATGGTGACCTCTTGTGCACTGGTGATGAAAGCACCGGCCGCGCCGAAGTTAAGCGAAGTCCGGTTCAGGGACAGGAAGGTCGAAGTCCCTGACCCCGGCCCAATATTGAACGGCACGGAATTGGAAACTCCCGCGCCTGGCGAGGTGTTGATCGCATCCAGGTTCGCGCGGCCCGATTGCGCAACATCGGTGGCGGTAATCAGAGCGGTGAGATGAGCGCTGTCGACGATATTTGTCGACCGCGTTTGCCCGTTGAAGCGCAGCTTGGTTCCGGCCGCGAAATTTGTGCCGGTTACGCTGAGCGTGAAAGCGGGATTGCCTGCATTGACGCTGACCGGCGCCACGGACGTGATGGAGGGCTGCCGCGTGGCGGAAGCCAGCGGCACTAAAATATCCCACATGCTTCGTCCGTGCGTGCCGGCTCGCAAGGTGCGGGTCCTCCGGTGTAACACCAACGAAGTGACCACTACGCGCGGCAGGCCGTTTCCGAGAGTCGACCAGGTTGCGCCGGCATTGGTTGAAACCATCACGCCCGCGTCCGTTCCGACGTAGAGCGTGTCGGGTATATCGGGATCTACTACAAGCGTGTTCACTGGAATGTCCGCCAGGCTCGCGCTGATGTCGTTCCAGTTTTGTCCGCCGTTGGTGGTTTTGAAAACATGGCCGGTGGGATTAAATCCTAAAGCAAAGCCGGAAAACGTGACATAGGCTGTAGCCGGGTCGATCGGGTCGACGGTAATTTGTGTAACCGATCGAATCGGCAGGCCTGCACTGCGGTCCGTCCAGGAGGAGTTCGGTCCTGCCAACGCATTACTGGTCATGAAAACCTTGCCAATTTGAAAGCCCGTGTAAACGGTGTTCGGATCGCCGGGCGCGGGCGCAATGGTCTTGATGGTGGCCCGAGTACCCGAAAGATCCGGCGAAGCAGGCAACCACGTTCCTGCGCCGTTCACGGTTTGCCAGACGCGATACGTTCCGAAATAAAGAACCAGTGGATTCGATGGATCGATGACCAGGGGAGGAATAAACTGGACATTGTCAGTCTGGTTGATGCCAGACACAGCGTTGGTCCAGGTGCCGCCGCTGTTGATTGTTTTCCGAATGTCGATGTTCTGACACGCTGCATACGCAATAGTTGGGATCGCGGCATCGATACCGGTGAACCCTCCGTCGCCACAAGTGACGTCGTTCCAACTCACAGCGCCTAAGTAGCGCTGTGTTCCGTTGTCCTGCGCGCCGCCGAACGAGATGTTCGCATTGGACGGGTGGATGGAAACGCCGGGATAAAACTGCGTAATGGCAAGCGTGTCGTTTAGCTCGGTCCAATTCACCTGATTCACGGCATCGGTGATGGTGGTGGTGCTGTCCATGCCTCCATCGTTCGCGACATACAGTTTGGTTCCATCATTGGTGAACGCCAGATAATGCTCGTCAACATGGATCTCCACGCCATTGGGACCGATGCGGTTTAGCAAGCTCCACGCGCCGCCGCCGTTCAGGGTTCTGGCCATGGTCACAGAACCGAACGCAAAGACAATATCCGGATTCTTCGGATGCACACGAATGGTCATGTCATACCAGCACTGCCCCACGTTGGCGCAAATATTTGGAGCGTTCAGATTGTTCCAGGTGTTGCCACTGTCGGTGGTTTTGTAAATACCCAAGAGGCTGCCAAAATTCGCGTTGGAGGAATTCTGAATACCAACATATAGTGTGCTTGGAGTTGACGGGGCGATAGCGATTTCAATTCGCCCTACGTTCGTGGTGGGCAGCGCGCTGGATCCCGACCCTGTGAGCCGCTGAAAGGTCTGCCCGCCATTGGTGGAACGGAATACGCCATTCGACGCGCCGCCGCTGATGTTTCCAAGCGCTGCATAAGCAATGCTGCCATTAGTGGGGTCGAACAGAACGCTGGTGCCAATTCCAGGCATCACCTGGGTCCAGGTGGCCGCGCCATCGGTGGATCTATAAA
>Ga0137393_10002107_pt1 | contig 12832 bp, 12 predicted proteins | sample 15con2h34BmetaG_FD_101396 | JGI IMG/M metagenome (GOLD analysis project Ga0137393, IMG submission 101396) | Vadose zone soil microbial communities from Angelo Coast Range Reserve, California, USA - 15con2h3.4B metaG | ecosystem: Environmental > Terrestrial > Soil > Vadose zone > Saprolite...
GCTCACCGGCATCAGCACCGTGAGCAGGATCATCAATGGGTAGGTCAGGTTTGCGGTGAGGTGGAAGAACGCTTCGATCTTTACCGAATTGGGCAAGTCGCTCCGGAAAATGCGCGGCAGGATCTTGCGCGCCGTCTGGATGCTGCCCTTGGCCCAGCGGTGCTGCTGCGATTTGAAGGCGTTCATCTCCACCGGCACCTCGGCGGGCGAGACCACCTCGGGGAGGTAGACGAACTTCCAGCCCTTGAGCTGCGCGCGGTACGACAGATCCAGGTCTTCGGTCAGCGTGTCGTGCTGCCAGCCGCCCGCGTCCTCGATGGTGGCGCGCCGCCACACGCCGGCGGTGCCGTTGAAGTTGAAGAAGCGGCCGCTGCGGTTGCGCGCGGTGTGCTCGATGACGAAGTGGCCGTCGAGGAAGATGGCCTGCGCCTGCGTCAGGTGCGACGAGTCGCGGTTCAGGTGCTCCCAGCGCACCTGCACCATGCCCACCTTGGAATCGGTAAAGTAATTGACCGATCTTTGCAAAAAGTCGCGGCCGGGCACGAAGTCGGCGTCGAAGACCGCCACCAGCTCGCCGCGCGCGAGCGCGAGGCCCTCCTGCAGCGCGCCCGCCTTGAAGCCGCTGCGGTTGTCGCGGCGCAGGTAGGTGATGTCGAGGCCGCGCTCGCGCAACATTGAAACCTTGGCGCGCGCGATGCCCTGTGTCTCGTCAGTCGAGTCGTCGAGGACCTGGATCTCGAGACGGTCGCGCGGATACTCGATGCGCGCCACCGCGTCGATGAGCCGCTCGACCACGTACATCTCATTGAAGATGGGGAGCTGGATGGTGACCCGCGGCAGCGTCTCGAAACGGCCCGGCGGCGTGGGCAAGTTGCCTTTGTATTTGTAATACAAATACGCCATCACGTAGCGGTGCGAGCCATAGATCGAGAGCACGAGAAGGACCAGGAAATAGGTCGCGAGGAACAGCACCTCCACCCAGGTCATCTCGTAGCGCTCCAGTGCCTCGGAATTGCTAATAAATTCCGGACACTGAGCCCGGATTGGCGCGGGACTGTAGAGGAGACGCTCAGTCTTGTCAAACGAGTTTAGCGCGCTGCGTCTCTCTATCGAGTACCCGGCGGCGCAGCTCAGTGGCGAACGAGTCGCCGTTGACGAGGAACAGCCGCGCGATTGCTCGATTGTACGCCTTATGTCGTTGCTATCTTGCGCTTGCAAGCCGTCACTATCTTCATTCCACCGAACAAGTTGGCAGGCACTTCCTCTCCCCGAGGCGGGTAGCGTTCGCCGGCAGCAGCGGGCAGCGAATGATGCGTCCGCCGTGACGCCGCACGTCTTGACTTTCACGCGCCAATCTTTCATTCCGCCGCGCGAGTAGCACTGACAATGCGTCCTACGGCGCGAGCAAGGTCTCCGACACGCCGCCACGCATGTCATGGGCCGCCGGTACGCGGCTCTTCGCAGCACCCCGCGGAAAGAAGGAGGGCGTTGGGATTGCTCGCAGCGGCGACAGCCGCGGTGGGCCAGACCAGGCGGAACGCGGCCTGCCCGAGCGAGGAGGCCTACTACGATCCCGGACACGCCGAGGACATCGTCGTGCCCGAAGGCTACAAGGTCGAGGTCTTCGCCAGGGCCTGAACTTTCCCACCGGTCTCGCCTTCCTCGGCGACAAGGACGATTTCAAGGTCCTGGTGGTCGAGTCGGGCACCGGGCTGCCCAGCGACTGCAATGACAACACGCTCCCCCCGTTTGGGGGGAAGTATTCGCCGAACAACCCCTTCACGCCCGACCTGATCGTCCTCGACAAGAATGGCCGCAGGATCGCTGGACCGTACTTCAAGCCGACCTCTCCCCACGACGGCTACCAGGCTGACGGCCCCGCCATCGGGCTCGTCTTCGAGCGCGGGACAGAGGCGGCAAGCTCTTCGCCACCGACTCCAATCAAGGCATCCGCGGCGCGCGCAGCGGCGGCGGCAACAACACCTCGCGGGTCCTCACGCTCGACCTCGGGACCAACACCGTCACACCCTACATCGCGGGCCTGCCCACCGGCGACCATCCGACCGAGTTGATCATCGTGAAGGACGGCTACATTTACTGGTCGCAGGGCTCGGCTACCAACTCCGGCGTCACCGGGCACGACAACGGCGGCGGCGGCAACCAACACGAGCTATCTTGAGGTCGAAGATCACCGACGGTCCCCGCCACCAGGTCGAGCCGGTTTCCTGGGGCTACCGCAATCCCTTTGGCCTTCGCTTCGCTCCGAAGGACCACGCGCTCAAGGGCAACCTGTTCGTCACCGAGAACGGCGAGGACGAGCGCGGCGCGCGGCCGACCAACGGTGCCCCCGACCGGCTCCAGATCGCGCGGATGAATCCGGACGGCTCGCCGGACTACCACGGCTGGCCGGACCGCTTCGGCTTCCTCGACTCGACACAGGCCGTCTTCAACCCCAAGGGTGGCCCGGCTGACGACGCACCGGCGCTCGTTGCCAACAAGCCGGTGCTCCGCGTGCTGTCCTTCTTCCCACAGCCTCCGGTCTTGCCGATCGCCCTCGAGCCCGCCGATGTGGCAGCGGTGGGCCCGGACTTCGCCCCTGATTCCTTCGTGCATGGCGCGGTGAGAAAGGGCGCAGCGCTGATCGGCCGCGAAGGCGACTTCGGGTTCTCGCCGGGCAACGGTGAGCCCGACATCGGGCACGACGTCGAGCTGGTGAACTTTAGCAAGCCCGACGAGCCTTTCCGCATCGAGCTGGAGCGCTTCGCCTTCAACTGCAAGAAGGCCGATCAGTATCATGAGCCGGGAGGCCACGCCGCCTGCCGCAACCCGCAGGACATGGCTTTCGCGGAGCAGATCCACGGCATCAACCGGCCGCTGCAGGTCCTCTTCGGGCCCGACGGCGCGCTCTATCTCGTCGACTACGGCGCGGTGCGCGACTTCGGCCAGTCCGACCCCAGGTCGAAGTTCCGCGGCCCGAAGGATGGCCCGCTCCCGCAGATCCCGGGGACCGGCACGATCTTCAAGATCACCCGCACCGGTGGCGGTGACGGCGGCGAGGACTGAACGCGCACGGCTCCTGCTCGGGTATTAAAAGTGCCCGAGCAGGAGCAGGTGCGAGGAGCAGGGTGTTGGAGCAGGGCGTTCGAGCAGGTGCCGCTCACGGATGAGCGCTGGCCGCCTTGGTCGGCGGCTGCGGCATCGCACGCTTGAACATCTCCCAGGTGCGGAGCGTGTCGAGGGCCGCCTTGAGCTGCGCGTCGTCCTTGGGATCGTCGGGCGCCACGGGCAGCGCGGGCGGCGCCTTGGCCACCGCGGGCGTGGGCACGCGCTGCGCGGCGGCGGCCACGTCCTCTCCCTTGAAGTGGCCGGGCAGGTTCTGCTCGCGCGGCGCGTCCTCGTCGGACGCCTGGGCTTTCACCCACACGTCGGGAGTGATGCCGCGCTCCTGGATGCTGCGGCCCGAGGGCGTGTAGTAGCGCGCGACCGTCAACTTCAAACCCGAGCCGTCCTCCAGCTCGATCACCGTCTGCACGCTGCCTTTGCCGAAAGTTTGCGTGCCAAAGACCACCGCGCGCTTCTGGTCCTGCAGCGCTCCGGCGACGATCTCGCTCGCGCTCGCCGTCCCCCCGTCGACCAGCACCACCAGCGGATAGGGCGGCTCGGTGTCCTTGGCGTGCGCCCGCTCCACTTCGACGTGCTTGCCGCCGCGGCCCTTGGTGGTGACGATGACGCCCTCGGTGAGGAAGCGATCGGCCACTTTGACCGCCTGGTCGAGCAGCCCGCCGGGATTGTGACGCAGGTCGAGCACCAGCCCGCCGAACTTGTCGCCGCTGCGCGCGCGCAGCGACTCGAGCGCTTTCTTCAGATAGGCGTCGGTGCGGTCCTGGAAGTTCTTGATCTTCACGTAGCCGTATCTCTTGTCGAAGAGCTTCTCCTCGACGGAGACGACGCGGATGACGTCGCGGATGAGCGTGAAGCTGCGCGGATCGACCCACGAGTTGCGCAGGGCCTTGACCACCACCTTGGTCCCCGGCGGACCCATCAGCGCGCGCACCACCTCCGATTCGTGCCAGCCGCGCAGCGGCTGCCCGTCGATCTCCACCAGCCGGTCGCCGGGCGCGAAGCCCGCGCGCGAGGCCGGCGTGTCGTCGAGCGGCGCCACCACCACCACGTCGTCGCCGCGCGTGGTCAATTCCAGCCCCACGCCGCCGTACTCGCCCTCGGTTTCCTGCTTGAGCGATGCGTACGAGCGCGGGTCCATGAAAGTTGAGTGCGGGTCGAGGGTGCGCACCATGCCCTCGATGGCGCCGTAGAGGAGCCGGGTCTCGTCCACCTGCTCGACGTAGTTGTTCTCGATGAGCGAGAGCACGTGGCTGAAGACGTCGAGCTTCTTGTACGGCCCGGCCGGATCGTGCGCGGCCTGCGCGACGCGCACCGCCAGGAGCGCGCCCGAAAGCGCGCAGATACAGAGGATGAGGAAGGGCGGCTTCTTGGGGTTCATTTTGCTGCCCCTCCCTTCGCGCCGGCCAGCAGCGCAGGGGCCTTTCGGTTGCGGCTCAGCCACCGCTCGGGGTCGAGCGGCTTTTGTCGGTCGCGGAGCTCGAAGTAAAGATAAGCGCCTTTCAAAGAGCCGGTGTCGCCCACGGTGCCCACCTCGTCGCCTCTGCGCACCGCATCGCCCACCGCCCTCTGCAGCTGATCGAGGTGCGCCATGAGCGAGAACACGCCGTCGCCGTGATCGACGATGATCAGATTTCCATATCCTTTGAACCAGCCGGCGTGGACGACCTTCCCGTCCCACACGGCGCGCACCGGCGTGCCTTGGGGCGCGCGCAGGTCGAGGCCGCGCTGGAGCGTGATGGTGCCGAAGCGCGGGTCGGTGGTGCGGCCGAAGTGCACCTCGATGCGGCCCTTGGCCAGAGGGAACCCGAGCTTGCCCCGCGCCTTGCGGATCGACGTGTGCAGCCGGATCTCGGGCGCGATCAGGGCCGGCGGGGGCGGCTTTTGCGCCTCGATGTCGGCGAGCTTCGACTGTAGCGCGTTCTCGGCATCCTCCAACTCGCGCACCGCCTGCTCGTGCAGCGCCTTGTCGCGCTGCACCGAGGCGATGAGCAGCCGCTGCTGCTCGACCCTTTCCTGAAGCGCGACCTTGCGCTCCGACTCGGCCTTCACGCTCTGCTGCAAGTCGCTCCGCGCCGCGGCCAGCTCGTCGCGCGCCGCCTTGGCGCGGTCGACGTTGGAACGCAGCACCGCCAGGGCGTCGAGGTCGGCCCCGAGCAGCGCGTTGAAGAGATGCTTGCGGCGCAGCACGTCGGCGATCGATTTCGACCCGAGGAGGAAGCGCAGATACCCCTCGCGGCCCAGACGATAGCGGGCGAAGAGCCGCGGCTCCAGCACGCCGGCGGCGCGCGCCACCTCCTCCTCCGCCTGCTTCGCCCGCGCTTCGCTCGAGGCCAACCGGGCGGTCGAATCGCTCAACCGGGCCTGCGCGGCGCGCAGCCCCCTGCTCTCCATCTCGATCTGCCGCTCGAGATCCGCGAGGCGCCCGAGCAGCGTCGACTCGCGCCCCGCCAGCTTCTGGGCGGCGCTTCGCTCCTCGGAGAGCCGCTGCTGCACGTCGGGCAGCGTCCGCGGCGCGGAGGCCAGAAGCAGCATGGCGGCGAGCGGCATCATGTCCGCAGGAACCGGGCCACGGCGAGCCAGCTGCCGAAGAGCCCCACCATGGCGCCGATGCCCAGCAGCGCAGCCATGTGGGGAGCTAGGATGTCCGGCGCAACCGTTCCCGAGGCGAAGGCGAAGGCCTGTGTGGCCTGCGGCAGGAGCCACTTCTGCAAGACCACCACCGCGCCCAGCGCGAGCGCCGCGCCGATGAGCCCCTGCAATGCTCCCTCCATGAGGAAGGGCGCGCGCACGTAGCGGTCGGTGGCGCCGACCAGCTTCATGATCTCGATCTCGTCGCGCCGCGCGTAGACGGCGAGCCGGATGGTGTTGGCCACCACCAGGAGCGCCGCCCCCAGCACGGCGAAGAGTGCGCCCGCGCCGAAGACGCGCACCCCGCGGCCCAGCGCCTCGAGCTTGTCGAGCCACTCGCGCCCGTAGTCGACTTGCTCCACCGAAGGCATCTGCGAAAGCTTCGCCGCCAGCACCCGCACGTCGGCCGGCGCCAGCGCGACGCGCGGCGTGATCTCCAGCGAGGCCGGGAGCGGGTTCTGCGTGAGCCCGTCGAGCGCGCCGGCCAGATCGCCCAGATCGGAGCGCAGCCGCTTGAGCGCCGTGGCGCGGTCGACGTACGTCACCTCGACCTGCGGCTCGTCGCCGCGGATTCTCTGCGCCAGCGCGCGCCCCTGATCGTCGGTGATGGCGCGATCGAGATAGAGGGTCACGCCGGCCTGCGCTCCCCAACCGGTCAAGAGCGCCTGCGCCGAGAACAGGCCCAGCACGAAGGTGGCCCCGAGGAACAGCGCCAGCCCGATGGTCAGCACCGAGACCAGGCTGGGCAGCGGCGCCCGCCACAGGTTGACCAGCGCGCGCCGCGAGAGCCGCCATGCGACGTGGGCGATCATGCGTCCGACACCAGTCTTCCCTTGTCGAGCGCAATGGTTCGCTTGTGGTAGCGCGTGAGGAGCGTGCGGTCGTGCGTGGCCACGATCACCGTCGTGCCGCGCGCGTTGGCGTCGAAGAGCAGTTGCAGGATGCTGGCGGTCAGGCCGGGGTCGAGGTTCCCGGTGGGCTCGTCGGCCAGGAGGATGGTCGGCTCGTTGACCAGCGCGCGCGCGATGGCCACGCGCTGCTGCTCGCCGCCGGAGAGCCGCTTGGGCAGGGAGAGCGCCTTGTGCTTGAGGCCCACCTGCTCGAGGCGCTCGAGCGATCGATCGCGGATGTCCCAGTCGGAAACGCCCAGCACCTCGAGCGCGTAGCCGACGTTCTCCAGCACGGTGCGGTTGTCGAGCAGCTTGAAGTCCTGGAAGACCACGCCGATGTTCCTGCGCAGGTACGGGACGGCGCCCTGCGTGATGCGGCCGATGTTCCGTCCCCCGACGATGATCTGCCCGCTCGAGGGCAACTCGGCGCAGAAGAGCAGCTTGAGCAGCGTGCTCTTGCCCGCGCCGGAGGGGCCGGTCAGCCAGACGAACTCGCCCTTCTCGACCCGCATGGTGATGTCGTCGAGGACCGGCGGGTCTCCGGGATAGACCTTCTTGACGTGAAACAGCTTGATCATCGGCAGCCACCGCCCGCGCAGGCGCCATGGGTCAGCGCGGGGCAGAGCGCGAGAGCGGCGGCGGAGGCTGTGCGCATGTTGCTACTTGGGCGATTCGAGGTCAGCCGAGAGGAAGGCGAGGATGACCTCGTCGAGGCTCTTCTCGCTGATCAGCTCCTCGGCGAAAAGGGTGGGCAGATCGTCGGCCGGCATCTCCAACGGCGTTTCGCTGAAGAAGGTGGGCGCAGGCGCCGGCTTGGCCGCGGCGGGCGCAGCGACGGGAGCCATGCGCGGCGGCGCGGCTGGACGCGTCGGCTGCGCCGGGGCGCGGGTGGTGGCGGGCAGCGGCTGGCCGGGCGTGCGCGGCGAGGCGGCCGGCGGCGAGGGCTGCCACACCGGCTGCGCCGGGGCGGGCCTGCCGGCAGGAGCGGCGGGTTTCGCTGCCGGTTTCGCTTGGGCCGGAGGGGCGGCCGGCCTTGCAGCCGGCTTGACCGCCGGGCGCGATGGCTTGAGCTGCGAAGCCTGGCCGGGCGCGGCGGCCTGCGTGTTGACGTACGAGGCGGTGTTGGTCCCGTCGGCCAGCACGCCCGGCTCGTAGTGGACCGAGCCCGAAAGTTGCGCGAGCCGCTCGTTGAAGTCGCCCGCCATGAGCCGCTTCACCATGGCCTTGTGCTGCTCCTCCATCAGCGCGCGCACCAACTTGGGCAACTCGGGCTCCCGGGCCTTCACCGCGTAGCTGGTCTTCACCGAGGCGACGATGTTCCCACCCAGGAACAGGTGCGTGTTGTAGTGGGCGTGAGGTAGACCCGAATCCTCGGTCTGCACGTGGTAACGGCGACTTTGGTATTGGAAGTTGTGGTTGAAGCCCTGGACAGGGGCCGACGTCTTCGTGCTCACGCGCGAAAGAACCTCCCCTCCAAGAGCCTTAGCAGAACCCCCGGCTGCCCGCCATTCTTCCGCCCCCGCAGTCGCTTTTCAGCCAGGCGACAAGTCGACCAGTTCGACCGTATCGACGGGCCGACCGAGGAAACGCTGGGCCATCGCCCGGAAGCGTTCGGGCAGGTCGGTGCACAGCGTCTGGTGCTGCACCGCGCCACCCGCCTCTCGAAGCAACCCCCGCCCGGCGAGCAGCGCGGCGACCGCCTCCGCGGTCGCTTCGGCGCCGTCGACGATGGCAACTTGTGGCCCGAATACTTCGGCAATGGTCTTCGCGAGGAGCGGGTAGTGCGTGCAGCCCAAGAGCGCGGTGTCGACGCCAGAGCGGCGCAGATCGGCGAGGTAGCGCTCGGCGACCAGTCGCGGCACTTCACCCTCGATCCATCCTTCCTCGGCCAGCGGCACGAAGAGGGGGCAGGCGCGCGCCACCACGCCCGAAAGGGGAGCAAGGCGGCGGAGGGCCGCCTGGTAGGCGCCCGACGCGACCGTGGCAGGCGTGCCGAGCACGGCTATGAGACCGCCCTTCGATCGCGCCGCGGCGGCCTGCGCTCCCGGCTCGATCACGCCGACCACCGGGATGGGTAGCGCCTCGGCCAGCGCCGGCAGGCTGTGCGCCGAGACGGTGTTGCAAGCCACCACCATCAACTTGATTCCGTGCCGGGCGAGGTGGCGCGCCGCCATGAGCGCGTAGCGCATGACCACTTCGCCCGAGCGCGTCCCGTAGGGCACGCGCGCCGTGTCGCCGAGATAGATGGTGTGCTCGTGGGGGAGGCGCGCCGTCAGCGTGCGCAGGACCGTCAATCCGCCGACGCCGCTGTCGAACACCCCGATGGGCGCGCCGGCGTGCATGGGCGGGCAGATATCACGGAGTCTCGGCCGGCACGAAAAGATCGGAGATGAGCCCTACGCGGAAGAGCGTGCTCGGGGGGTGGTGCGTGAAGTAGACGATGTGGCCGGCGCGGATGCCGGTGATGGCGAACGAGTGGTAGCCCTCGGGCACGAGTTCGACGGCCGCGCCGTCGGTGCCCATGTTGCTGCACGGCACGGTGCCCGAATCCGTCCCGCCCGAACCGTCGGCTCGGGGGTCGAAGAAGATCTGCACGTGGTCGACGTTGGCCACCGCGCAGCTCTTTCCGTCGAAGGCCCAGGTGAGGTTCGCGCTGGCGCTGGTAGGCGCGGCGGGCAGCAAGTTGGGCGAGGCCGGCGTGTCCTGTCCCGCCACCACGGTGAGGCTCAGCCCGTAGAGCGCGAATTTCCCCCCGGCGGCCGTCCTGGCCACGAAGTCGAAGTTGTGCGGGCCGACCGTGAGAGGGTCGATGGTGACGCCTTCGTGCCCGTTCAAAACGCAGGGAAGGTCGGCGTTGTTCTGGGCGTCGGTGATCACCTGGTTGTCGACGCTGATGTTGACGGCCGTCACGCCGGCGGTCGCGCAGTTCTTGCCGTCGAACGTCCAGCGCACCGTCACCGAGCCGGTGGGCACCCTGGGCACGTCGACGGGAATGACGTTGGCGCCGCCGCGCCGGACCATGATCTGCTGCGTGGTCTGGTAGAGCAAGCCGCGCGAGGCGTCGTATCCGCGGATGGTGAGCTGATACGGTCCGGTGAGGAACTGCCCCAGCTGGGCGCCTATCCCCGCCTGGTCGCACGTGTAATGATCGGGCGTGAGGACTTCGCCCTCGATGCCGAAGTGGATGTCGGCGACGCCCGCGGCGGCGCAGGACTGTCCCCCGAAGGTCCAATCCACCCTCACCTCCTCGTAGGTGGGCGCGCACGAAGCGGCGGCGGCCAGAGCGGCGATCAACAAGAGACGGCGCATCTCACTCCCTCCTGCTCCTCAGACGGCCCGCCCTTCCCGACATTCAGACCTACACGGGGGACCAAAGGCCACCCTCGCGCGTTGACACTACCGATTTGCCATGCGAGGGACAGGCCACATGAGCGGCAGCCTCAACTACCTGGAGATGGTTACGCACGGCGGGCCGATCGTCACCGGCGTCCTGCTGATCCTCGTGCTCTCTTCGGTGATGAGCTGGACCATCATCTTCCGCAAGTTGCTCTACCTGCGGCGGGCACAGCGCGAGAGCGTCCATTTCCTCGACACGTTCTGGCGCAGCAAGCGGCTCGACGCCATCTACTCCGCCACCGAGGAGATGCCGCTTTCGCCGGTGGCGCAGGTCTTTCGCGCCGGCTACGTCGAGCTGTCCAAGGTGACGAAGGCGCATCCCGAGCAGTCCGAGGAAGCGGCCATGCACGATCAGCTGGGCGGCTTCGAGAACGTCGAGCGCGCGCTCGCCCGCGCCGCCAACACCGAGCTGACCGCGCTCGAGCAGCAGATCCCCTTCCTCGGCACCACGGCCGCCGCGGCCCCCTTCGTCGGGCTGTTCGGGACCGTGTGGGGCATCATGGGCGCGTTCCGCGACATCTACGCGGCGGGCAACGCCAACCTGGCCACCGTGGCGCGCCCCATCAGCGAGGCGCTCATCGCCACCGCGGCGGGACTGTTCGCGGCCATCCCCGCGCTGGTCGCTTACAATGCCTTCACCTCGCGCATCCGCGTGCTGGACAACGAGATGCGCAACTTCTCGGCGGACTTCTTGAACATCATCAAGCGCTACATTTTCAAAAAGGCGGCGTAGTGGCGTTTGCGAGCGATACCGGATCGGGCTCGGGGGCCCGCCGCCCCATGACGGACATCAACGTGACGCCGCTCGTCGACGTCATGCTGGTGCTGCTCATCATCTTCATGGTGACCGCGCCGCTCATCCAGAGCGGGGTGAAGGTCGACCTGCCGCGCGCCTCGGCGCAACAGATGGAGCACTCCGAGGAGAAGCTGGTGCTCACCATCACGCGCGACCGGCGCATCTTCCTCGGCAACGCGGAGATTTCGCCGGCGGATCTCGAGTCGAAGCTCGCCACCAACGCGCGCATCCAGAAGGACAAGGAGCTGTACCTGCACGCCGATCGATCCCTGCCCTACGGACAGGTGGTGGAGATCATGGCCACCGCGCGGCGCGCCGGCGTCGAGTCGCTGGGGATGATCACCGAGCCGGACAAGGAGCTGCGCGGGCGGTGAGCCACTCGGCGCCCATGAGCGTGCTCGCCATCGAGCAGCGCACGTCCTTCAAACCGGCGCTGGCGCTCGCCATCGCCTTCCACGTGGCGGTGTTCGTCGCGGCCTTCGTGCTGCCGCGCTACTTCGATCGCTCGCCGGCGTTGCGCAAGCCGGTCATCGCGCACCTGGTCGCGCTGGGAAAGCCGCGCGATCCGCACCTGATGCCGCGCCGGGAGACGCCGCCGCCGGGGGCCGCGCCCTCCGTGCCGCGACCGGTCCTCTCGCAAGACCCGGTCAAGTCCGCTCCGGCCGTGAAGCGACCGCCCACGCGGCAGGAATTGATGGAGCGCGCGATCGCGCGCGCCGCCGGCCACGCCGACGTGAAGCCCGACGAGGAGCGGCCCGGCCAGAAGACCGGCTCGCCGCAGGGGACTGCCCAGGCCGCCGAAGAAGGCGACGCGTACTTCACCGCCGTGCACGACGCTATCCTGGAGAACTACGTGGTGCCCTCGGTGATCTCCGAGCGCGAGCGGCTCTATCTTTCCGCCAGCGTGCTGGCGTACATCGGCAAGGACGGACACATCCTCAAGCACGAGTTGCAGAAGAAATCCGGAAATGCCTTCTTCGATCAGGCGCTGGAGATCGCCATCCAGCGCACCAAGCTGCCCCCGCCCCCGCCGGAATTGGCGCGCTCTCTGCGCGACACCGGAGTAGTCTTGAATTTCAGACCATGATCGTTCTCCTCGCGCTGCTCCTCGCCACCGACCGGCCCGTCATCGATTTGAGCGGCGGCCGCATCCAGGCCTACCCGCTGGCGCTGGCGCGGCCGCTCGGCGCGCAGGACGTGGGGCTTCAGGTACAGTCGGTGCTGGGGCAGGACTTCGAGCGCAGCGGGCTGTTCAAGCTGCTCGATCCCGTCTCCTTCCTCGCGGCGCCCACCGAGGGACTCACCGGGATCGACTACTCCAAGTGGAGCGCGGTGGGCGCGCAGGGCCTCGTCAAGCTGACGTGCGACGCGCCGGGCGTCGAGGTGAAATGCGACCTGCGCCTCTACGACGTGGCGCGCGGGCAGGAGGTGCTCCACGGGGCCTACTCCGCGCCCCACGCCGGCCTGCGCCAGATCGCGCACCGATTCGGCGACGAGGTCGTGAAGTTCTTCACGCAGGAGCCGGGCGTCTTCCAGACGCGCATCGCGTACGTGCGCGAGTCGGAGGCGGGCAAGCAGATCGTGACCTCCGACTGGGACGGCTTCGGCACGCTGCCGATGACCGGGGCGAGCATCAACCTGCTGCCGGCGTGGACCCCCGACGGCAAGACCATCGCTTTCAGCAGCTTCCGCGACGGCGGGGGCGCGCACCTCTACACGGTCGACGTCGCCACCAGGCAGGTGCGGCCGCTGGTGCTAATGGGCGACCTCGCCACGGGCGCGGTGTATTCGCCCGACGGCCTGCGCTTCGCCTTCTCCGCCTCGGTGGAAGACACCTTGACCCATGAGGGAAACACCGACATCTACCTCTGGCCGGCCGACGGCTCCGCCGGCCGCCGTCTCACCACCGCACGCGGCATCGACGTCTCGGCCAGTTGGAGCCCCGACGGGAAGCGCATCGCCTTCGTCTCGGAGCGGGCCGGCTCGCCCCAGATCTACA
>Ga0137393_10002111_pt1 | contig 12815 bp, 9 predicted proteins | sample 15con2h34BmetaG_FD_101396 | JGI IMG/M metagenome (GOLD analysis project Ga0137393, IMG submission 101396) | Vadose zone soil microbial communities from Angelo Coast Range Reserve, California, USA - 15con2h3.4B metaG | ecosystem: Environmental > Terrestrial > Soil > Vadose zone > Saprolite...
GACCTTGCCCGCCTGCACGGCCGCGCCGGCAATGATCCGGGGATCGATCGGAATCAGCTCGCCGCCGCCTTCTTGGGCCCGAACCTGGATCGCACAGGTGGCCTCGAACAGGTACATCATGAGGAAAGCATCCGGAATATTCGGCGCGACGGTGAGCAAGCCGTGGTTGCGCAGCAACAGATAACTCTTCTCGCCGAGGTCGCGAACCAATCTCGGCTTTTCATCCTCGTTGAGGGCTACGCCTTCATAGTCGTGGTACGCGAGCGAGGAGAGAACGAAAGTCGACTGCTGAGAGATCGGTAAGACGCCCTTCTTCTGAGCCGAGACGGCGATTCCGTTGAGGCTGTGGATGTGCAACACGCACTTCGCGTCTTCGCGCCCCGCATGGATCGCGCTGTGGATGGTGAAGCCGGCGGGGTTGACCTCGTAAGAACTGGCGCTAACTTTATGTCCGGAGAGATCCACCTTGACCAGACTGGAAGCGGTGATCTCCTCGAACATCATCCCGTAGGGATTGAGCAAGAAGTGGTGTTCCGGTCCGGGCACCCGCGCCGAGATGTGGGTGAAAATCAGATCATCCCAGTGGTACAGCGCCACCAGCCGGTAGCACGCTGCGAGATTCACCCGCTGTTCCCATTCCGCTTCGCTGATTCCAGTTGGTCGCAAGGTTGGTGGCTCGCTCACTCGGGGTTGGTAGTCAGAAACATCGACCGCACGCTAGCGGCTGCGTGCCCTTGCGCCAAGCGCAAACCTGAGAACCGGGGAAATTTTTTGTCCGGTGAAACACACGGAGGCCGGTGGGGTGGGTTTTCCAGCGGAATCCTAGCGTCCGGGAAGCCCTTTGAGGAATTGCTTGGCCTTCTCTTCGGCCTGCTTCGCCGCCTTCCCGGCTTCATTACCGGCCGCGTCCTTGTTCTGTGCGTCGCCTGCGCCTCCCGTGCCGGTGCCCAGAAAGCGCCCGATCGCGCTGGTCGCCGCCTGCTTCGCAATGCTCGCAGCGGTTCCGGCAACGTCCGCCACCGCCACATTGGGGTTGGAGGCGGGACCAACGATCTTGAGGCCGATCGGTATCGGTCCACTGGGCGTCACCTTGCCGCCGGTGAGCGCTGAGACCGTTGAAGGCGCGAGGGCGACAGTTCCGGCCAGATCGAGGTTTCCATCGAGGTGCGCACCGCCGGTCATGCTGATTTGCCCTTCGGGGAGGTTGATTTGAAGCGGTGCCTTGAGCTTGGCGAAACCCTTCTCCACGGAGACTGCGAATGCCAGGTCCTTGCCGAGGCTGGTAAAGCCCGCATCTGGTTTCAGGCGCGCCACGCCCGGCGGTAGGACCTTGGACAAGGGCGCCCAGACGGAGGCGATCAGGTCCTTCCCGAGGAATTTCCCATCGTGCAGGTGGCCCTCGACCCCGCCCGATAAGGAGCGAATCAGATCCGCTTTATCGGTGCCCGCACCCGTGAAGTTGAGATCGCTCCCCAACGTCCCAGCGAGCAGCTTCCGCTCGCCGAGCAACGTCATGGCTTGGCCGGCCTCGACATTCTGTGCCTGGACGGCGACGTGGAAGGGCATCTTGGGCTGCGCGATCCGGACCGTCGTGCCGTTGGCCGAGATCTTCCCGCCGAAAGCCGCCATCGACAGTGTCTGCATGGTGATTTCGTCGTCGACCATCTTCACGTCGGCAACGACGTTGCTGAAATCGAGAGTCGACTTGCGAAGCGAGTCGATCTTGGCGGTCGCGTGCCCGCGGATTCCGGCGAAAAGCGCTGGATCCAGCGGAGGGTTTTTCTTCGTGGAGGTCATCAAGAGCTTGTCCAGATCGAGCCGAGGGCTCTGGAGCGCCAACTCGAACTGTTTCTTGCTGTCCTTGCCCGATCCGGACAGCTCGACCCAACCGCTGCCGGTCACCGTCGAGTCCCGAATGTGGGCGGTTGCTTCGGAGAGCTGCACTTTGAGCGGAGCGGATTTTCCGCCGTCGCCGCTCTTCGTCCCGGAGATGGAAAGGGCAAGCGGTTCGCCGGGAGGCTTGTCCAGCGATTCTCCCGGCCGCAGGTCGGCCCCGGAGAGGTCCGCCTGAACGTCGAAGCGGAGCGTTCCGGCCGCGGCGCCGCGCAGATGAGCGAGCATCGTCATCGTCTTGCCCGACGCCTTGGTCAGTACCTCCGGGATTGCCAACCGGACGGGGGTGAGATCCAACCGAACTTCGATCGCCTGAGACGCCTCCGTTCCCGAGCCTTTGACCGCCAGGCCGATGGGCCCGGCGACCTGACCCTTGAGCTGTCTTTGAAGCGGCGGACAGAGGGCGGCGAGACGCGCGGGATCGAGGTCGTGCGCGACCAGATCCAGGCCTTCGACCCGAAGCTGCCCCGAGGAGAGGCCGAGCACGCGCCCCTTTCCGGTGATTCCGGCCGGCCCCGCTTCGATCTTGAGGCGGTCAATTTGGAGATCGCCCTTCGACATGTCGCCCTGCACATCCGCATCGAGCGAGGCGTCGAGCGGTTTTCCTCCCTCGGCGCCGGCGAAGCGCAGCCCCAGAGCGCTGAGCGCGCCGCGAAGCCGCGTCTCTCCCTTTCCATCGGGGACCAAGGCTCCCAGATCGGCGGTCAGGTCGGCTGAGAGTCGCCCTTCTTGCAGGCCGATGGTGCGTGGCAGATAAGGCGCGATCGGTTTCAAGTCGATCGGCTGAATCTTCAACACCAGATGCTTGGGCGTGGGAATCAGCGACGGAGGCAAAGGAGCGGTGGCCAGCTCCAGATCGAAATTCCTTTGCTCGGCCAGGATGGCGGCCTTGACCGAAACATCGAGTGCTTTCCCCGCGCGCAGATTGTCCGCCTTGACCTCGATGTGTCGGACTTGCAGGCTGTCTCCGGTTCCCGCGGTGCCCTGCTTCCCCGACGCCTGTTCAACAAACCGTACTGTTCCTTCCGTGAAGGCGAAGTGGTCGAGCTCCAGATTCAACGGCTCCGACGTCTTGGACTCTGGCTGGCGATCCTGGGACAGCTTGGATTGGAGCCGCTCGATGTTCGTCGTTCCGTCGGGAAATCGGATCACGTTGAGGGTCAGACCCTCGATCTCGACCGACCTCACTTCCAGCTGCTTTCCGCGCGAAGTGAGGGCCTTGAGAAGTTTTGGGGTCACCTCCACCCGAGGCAGGTCGAGCAGCGGCAGCTCCTCCCCCGAGGCCGGGCCGATCCGGACCCCGGAGACCCGAACGGACGTCCCAAGGATGATTCTGGTGGAAATCTTCTCGATGGTGATCGGGCGGCCGATCTTCTGCCCGAAGGTACTCGCCTGAGCCCTGGCTTCCTTGAGCAGCACTGAATCGAGAATGGACAGCGCAATCGCCCCGCCGATGACAAGAACGAGCAGGACCGACCCAAGGATCACAACGAATTTACGCGAGGATTTGGACATGGAAAAAGTGCTCTCCGTAACCCGTTGAGTTAGGGGCGGCAGGCCGGAAGTGCAACACCGATGTCGTCCGCTCAACCATCGGGAGAGCACAATTCTGGCAGACCTGAGGTGTCGAAGGGCTCAGCCAGCGCCAGCGCCAGCGCCAGCGGCAAGCGGATGCGGGTAGGGGAAGGGCACGTAATCGGCGGGCGGCGAGAGGAAGAAGACAGGAGTCCCCATGGTTCCGCGCGCCCGGAGCATCGGGCTCGTTTCGGGGACGATCGCGTTGTCCCAGATGTAGATCGGCCCGGTGGGCTGGTCCGTATCCTGGGTGAGCTCGATGCCCTGGTTGTAATCGCTAAAGCGATTGTTCCAAACCAAGCCCATGCCGCCGCGGATCCGGACTGCATAGCCGCGGTAGATTGGGTTCTCGATCAAGTTGTCATGTACGTCGGCCCACTCGGTGCCAACGACCGATCCGGACTCGTGCCCATGTGCGTCGACCGCATGCGCGATTTGATTGAGGGCAACGTAGTTGTTTCGGAAGACGTATCGCGCGGCTCGGTTGGAAGCGACGGCGTGCCGACAAAGTCGAAAGCTGGAATCCTCGATGAAGGTCGCAAGACCCGAGCCAAAAGGCTCCGTTGGTGCTTGGAGGACATTGACCCCTCCCACTTCGACTCCGTAGCCCAAATTGTTGACGACCGGGTTGAAGAGGTCCTCGAAGGCACAGTGGTCCACCACTCCTGAGCTCGTCCCTCCGGAGATGGTGCCACTGGTCCAAACTCCGGAGCGACCGGTCCGCGTGAACGAGCAATGGTCCACCCGAAAGTCGGCTCCGTCGGCGATGTGGACGCCGACCTCTCGTCCGTTGGAGAGCTCTCCGAGGTTGGGATCGACGTTGGAAAACCCCTCGAACCGAAGTCCAGTGATCCGAACCTGCGCGTGGCGGGTGGACTCGACCATTGGGTTGGTCGAGTCGTCAACCGACCGAAAGAGGACCGACGCGTCACCGGATCCCTGCAGGGTGACTCCGTCGTTTCGGATCACCACCGTTCCATCCACCTGGTATCGCCCGGGCGGGACGATCACCGTCCCGGGGCCGCCCAATTGGTCAAGCGCAGCTTGAATCGCCTCCTGAGTCTGATCGCCAACGACGATCACTTCCGCCGTCGCCGCCCCGGCAATGCACAAACATGCGGCAGCAACGAAATTCCGCGTCCTCCTTGTTGTCCAGACAGGTCTGATTTCCGCCGCTATTCCTATGGCGTACTCCACCACGGACTGTCTCTGGGACATGGCATCCCCTCCAACACATCCTTATCCCGCGATGCGGATCGACGATCAAGTCGTGCCGAATGGCGGTCCATCGCTCGAACGATGCGTTGCGGAGGAAACCTCAGAAATGGCATCGTTGGGCAATCCCGTGCTGACGATGCGCCTCCGCTCCTGGGTCGTCGTCCTGGCGGCCGTCAGTTGCGCGCGCCGGGGGCCCGATCCGATCTCCCAGATTCCGGCGGTCCGAGAGGCACCGCCTTTGGAGCTTCGGCAGCGTTACGCTGGTACCTATCAGTTCGTGGGAGGCGACGCGGAGCGCGCAGCGGTTGCCGCTGCCGTCGACCGGGCCGTCGCACCGATGTCTTTCCTGGCGCGCGGCATCGCTCGAAGCTCGCTGATCGCGCGCGCGGAAATTCGCCAGGCGATCGGCATCTTCTTCGCCGACGACGGCACCGTCACCGTCCTCTCTCCGGGGGAGCCCCCCGAATCGAGCCCGGCGGACGGCGCACCGGTGCGGGTCGTCAATCGCTTCGGCGATAAGAGCGAGCTGAGCCAGCAGTTCATCAACGGAGTCTTCGTGCAGCGCGGCCGGACCGACGATGGCAGCGGGAGCACGAGCTTCGAGCTACAGCCGGACGGTCAAACGCTCCTCGTCCACCGGACGATGGAGAGCGGCAGGCTGCCGCAGCCGGTGAAGTACACGCTGACCTACCGGCGAACCCCCTGAGCATCCATCTCAGCGTCCTTCAAGATGTCAAAAGAAACGGGCGCCTTGGCGCCGGCTAACCGTTCAATGCCGAGAGCGATGTTTTCTGCCGGCCGTCGGCATCGAAATTGGAAACATCCAGCCAGCGTTCGAAAGCCGCTTTGCGCCTGGGCCACTCGGAATCGAGCATCGAATACCAGGCGGTGTCGCGGCTGCGACCCTTGATGATCATGTGCTGGCGGAAGATCCCCTCGAAAGCGAACCCCAGCCGCAGCGCTGCTCTGCGCGAGGCGGCGTTCAGCGAATTGCACTTCCATTCGTACCGGCGGTATCCCAACTCTTCGAAGACGTAGCGCGCCATCAGATACATCGCCTCGGTCGCGCCCCGCGTCCTTTGAAGGGAGGGTGCGTAGACGATGCTCCCCACCTCGATCACCCGGTGCCGCGGCTCGATTCTCATATACGCGGCACGCCCGAGCGCGCGGCCGGAGCTCTTGTCGATAATCGCGAAGAACAGCGGGTCTTCCGATGTGCGGCCATTCCCTCGAGACTGCGATCGAAGCCATCCCGATCCGGGTATGGGCCGTCGAACAGATAAAGCCACAGCTCAGCGGCCCCCGGGCCCTGGGTCATCTGATACAGCGCCTCGCCGTGCGAGGTCGGGTCGAGAGGGGCGACGCTGACCCAGCGCCCCTCGAGGGTGATCCGCTGCGGCAGACTGGCCGCAGCCCATACCGGGGCCTCACCTCCGAGACGTCTTGAGTCACCGTCCATCCGTGGAGCTCGGGATGAGTGTACATGAATTCACACGTGGCCCAAGGCCAATAGCGTTAGCGAGCTTCGGCGCTGGAGAGCACGGATGCCAAGATGCTGGGGTCGATCATCCCAGTCACGTCGGCATTCGAAACGTACCCCAGCTCCTGGGCGTGCTTTGCGTTTTGGGCCATCGCATCAGGCAGCGGTTGAATCGTAGGCTCGATACGCGAGAAAGCCTGCTTCAAGATCTCGGGCGACAATTTCTTGCCGGTCAACTTCGCGAATGCGTCGTTTGTCTTCTCGGCAAAGGCGCCGGGGTTCGCTTGCCATTGCCGGGTCAGCGCGGCGTGGGCACGAAGGATAGCCGAGACTTGTTCGGGCCGGGTTTGCAGCACCTGGGCGGTGGTCACCACCACTGTTGCCGGGAAGGATCGATTCGGCCAAAGGTCGCGCTCATCGACGAGCAGATGCCCGCCTCCCTCGACGATCAGCCGGGCGCCCCACGGCTCCGGGACCCAAGCCGCCTCCAGGCGCCCGCTGATGAACAGGCTCAGGATGTCTGGATTTGAAATGGGCATTACCCGCACGTCCCCCTTCGAGTCATCGGCGATCGTCAGTCTCTGGGTCTTGAGCCAATAGCGCAACGCGATGTCCTGGCTGTTTCCGATCTGCGGAGAGGCGACGGTCTTTCCCTTCAGATCCTGAGCAGAGCGAGCCGTCTTGGTGACGAAAACCGCCCCGCCATTGACGGCGCCAGCGATCACCCGAAGTTGTCGACCCGCTTTCAAGAAGGTGTTGATCGCGGGGCCCGGGCCGACGTAGGTGATGTCGAGTGAACCGGAGCTGAGGGCCTCCATTGCCGCCGGACCGGTGTTGAATTGCTTGATGTCCAGTTTGATGTCGCCCAGCTCCCGGGCAAAAGTGCCGTCGTCATTCCCCACCAGGGCCTGGGCATGGGTGATGTTTGGAAAAAAGCCGAGGCGCAATGGGGCATTCCTTCGCTCCGCCTCCGACTTCTTGCATCCGGCCACCGAGATGAGCAGCAACAGCGAAGAAAAGCAGAGCCCGCAGATCCGATGAATGAGAGGACGGTGACTCATCGGACGCCTAGGCGGGGGCAACCAAGCCCCACCGTCGCCGAATTCGCAGCTCGACCGATTGGAACAAAAGCCGGTCGATGCCAGTGCCCACCAAAACGATCGCCAGCATCACCGCCATCACCTGGGAGACCTCCATCAATTCTCTTCCGGTATTGAGAAGCTGACCCAGGCCGCCGGAGGTAAAGAGAAGCTCGCCCGCCATCAACGCGCGCCAGGCAAAGCTCCACCCCAGCTTCAGACCGGTGACGATGCCGGGCAGCGCCGCGGCGATGAGAACGCCCCCATAGAATCGAGGCCCGCGAATGCCGAGCGATCCCGCCACGTGGAGCAGCAAGGGATTGATTCCGCTCACTGCGTCCTCGGTACCGATGGCAATGCTCAGGACCGAGCCCATCACCACGACGAAGATGATCGCCGCATCCGACAAGCCGAACCACAGCAGCGACAAGGGCAGCCAGCACACGGAAGGAAGACCCTGGAATCCCATCAAGACGGGTTTGACTGAATCGCGGACGACTTTGAATCGCGCGGTGGCGATTCCGAGCGGGATACCGATGGCCACGGAAATCAAGTAGCCCTGGGTCATCCGTCCCATCGAATGTAGGGTGGCCCTGACGAGCCGCCCGTCCCGTAACATTTTCACGAAATCCTTCAGGACCGAATCCGGACCGGGGAACAAGTGACTCGGCCAGGGGCCAAACCGGGAAAGAAGGAACCATGTCGCCAGGAGAAGGATGAGAAAAGTAGATCTGCGGACGACCTGAATGACGATGTTCATGGCGGCCCTTCAATAGCACCGGGACGGGTTGGGGTAACCATCGCCTCGCACGGTGACAAGCGTTCTCCCTCCAGACCGCCCTGGATGTTCTTGATGAATTACCGGGTGACGAGCCGGAAGAGTTCGCTTCCAGCGAGGAGAAACAGCCCGACGCCGTAGGGCTGGGTATCGGACTGGTGCGAAATCCCAGGTTCAGCGCCCGGGAGTTGAACCCAGCCAAGCTTTCCGTCGGAATCCACCGCGCTCACCAGGGCGTTCCAGCCGCTGATCACCGCGTCCGTATATTGCGCCGGATCCAAGACGCCCTCGTTGATGCCCCAGGCCAGCGCGTAGGTGAATCCGGCGGTGCCGCTTGTCTCGGGCCACGGGTAGTCGTCCGCGTCGGTGAGACAGGAGGGCCAGAACCCGTCGGGCTTCTGAAACGCTGCCAGTCGCTGCGCCATCGCCTGGAGCAGGTCGATGAATCGCTGCCGGTCGGGATGATCGCCGGGGAGATACTGGAGGACCCGAACGATGCCGGCGATCACCCAGGCGTTGCCTCGCGACCAGAACATCGGCTGCCCGTTGGGGCACTGGCGACCGAAATAGCTGGCGTCTCGATAGAACAGGCTCTCGGAGGGATTGAACAAGTAGTCCGTGGTGTCCCACCACATCGCGCTCATCGCGTCGAAATAGGTCGGGTCCCCGGTCGCCGCGCCGAGTCGCGCGAATACTGGAGGCGCCATGAACAGAGCGTCGCACCACCACCAATCCACCCGCCCGAGGTGTGGATCGGTCACCATCGCATCCAGCCTTTGCTGCGTGTCACGAATCCGCTCGGGCTGAGGGTCCAAGGAATAGAGCTCGAGATAGGTTTGACCGGCGCAGTGGTCATCGGCGTGGCGCGCTCGAGGACCGAGCAACCAGCTATTTGCCTGGGCCCAGGTCGTCGCGCGATCGGCGTATCGGCCCTCGCCGGTGGTCTGGTACGAGGCCATCAGGCCGGCCCAGAAGACCGCGTGGACCCAGTCCTTGGGTTCCCCTCCGGGGAGGTGGGCGATTTGCCAATCGGAGGCTCGGCGCATCACCTCGAGCACGGCGCCGGACAGCCCTGAGCTGGAAACCGGGTTCGGCCGCATCAGGGTCGGCACCGTCCAGGCATAGTGATGGCCCTTGACCACGTGAGGGCGCGTGTCCGCGACCCATGCGTCGTAATCGGCGCTTCCGTAGACGCGAGTCAGCGCTTCGAAGAGGTTTCCCGGCCAATCGGAAGGGCTGGGGAGCGACGTTTGCTGCCCGGCGTAGTGTGGCCACTGCTCGGGGTAGAGCGAGTAGTAGAAGAGGTAGTCGAGGGCGAGCCTGAGACGGCCGTAGTTGAAGAGGTCGACCCCGCGCGCGTTTGCGGCAATCTGGCAGCCGGCGGTAAGCGGAGCGAGCGCGAAGTAGGTGTACCAGATTCCGTGATCGCCTCGCGCCGTTTCGTCCGGAAGATGGCCGTCGGAGGCGATCGAATTGTCGATCCTCAATTGCAGGCGAGCGATCTCTGCGTCTACACCGCCAGCGTCTTCGAGAAGATAGTCCGAGGCGATCGCGGCGAGCGTGCCCCAGGCGCCCCAGTTGTTCGGACGCGTCTTGATGCCGTCTGCCGCGGAGCGGAGAACCGTGGTGACCCACCTCTGGAATTGAGCGCGATCGCCCGCATCCCAAAGCTCGCTGCTCCACATCAGATCGGCAGCAAACGCGAGGCCCGTGCCGGCATAGGACATCACCAGCGGCCCATCGGCGCCCGAGTATCGCGTGTTCACATACGCCCAGCCATTGAGCAACTCGATCGACTTCTGGCCGTAAGTGGCATCTCCGGTGAGCTGATGGGCAAGGGCACAGGCATACGCGGCCCATCCATCGCCGTTGAGCGCCTCCGAGGCCGCGATGTGCCCTTTGGGATCGACGTAGTATCCGGGCACGTTGAAATCCGCGACGGCATGCGAGGCGCGTCCGAGCCCCTCGGCCCCATCGGCTCGGCGGATCAGATCGTCGTAGGCGCTTTTCCAGGGCTCTTGCTGCTGAAGAACCATCTGCCGCGTCTCGTTGAGCTGGTCCGCGGAGTGCATCATTCCCGGATGGGCGAATCCGGGCGCGTTCGCAGCAAGGGCTGGCGCCGTCGCGATCGCAGCGATCGCAGCAATCGCGGCAAGCAGACGAGCTGTGTTCACGAGTCCTCCAGGACCGAGCAATCGGAAGATGGCCCGCCGTCTCTTACCCCCGATGCGCTCAAAAGTTGAAGGATGGGGCTACGGGCGACGCGGTTGCGCTGGGGCAATTGCGCGCGTTTCCGGCGATCATTCGGGGCTCAACTCGGTAGTTATTTTCAATAATTATGGTCCTCCAAAACGGCGTAACAGGCTGCCGTTAAAGAGGTTTCAAGGACATCCTCCGGAAACGCCAACGTTGGCGTTCGACTCGGATCAAACGCGCTCGGTCGGGCATTGGTTCCGCGCCCTGGTGTTGTGCGCAGCGCGGAAAAATGCCGCGATTCTCAACCGGAGAAAATCGATCGCCGGCAGCTCAGGATGTTCTGCAGCATCCCCTGAACCGAAGCTCGAGACCATTCGGTGCAGCGGGCAATCTCCGTCGCGTCGCCTGGATCGACTTGATTGACGTCCAGGGGCTCGCCGATCCGGATCGACCATTTGCTCGGCAGCGGCGGCAAGGTGAGCGGCAAGCAAGGAAGGCCGAAGGATTGAATGGGCAAGCTGACCAGGACGGGCAACGCGTCGCCGGCGCCGACGATCGCTACCGGAACGATCGGCACCTGGGCCCTGGCGGCGATCTTCACGAATCCGCCGCGGCCGAACGGCTTGAGCTCATACCGCCGACTGAATGATTTGTTCGCGGCGTGGGTGCCCTCCGGAAACACGATCAGCTGCTTCCGGTCCGCCAGAATCTGGAGCGCATTCTCCGGACTCGCTCGAACCGCGCCGATGCGAGTGAGCAGCGCGCCCAGCAGCGGTAACTGAAGAATGCTTTCGTCCGCGAGCCATCGCGCGCCCGGTTCGGGCCGGTGCCGCGCCAAGGCAAATCTCAGCATTGGCCCGTCGATGGGCAGCGCTCCGGCGTGGTTGGCGACGAGCAGGCACGAACCCGACGGCAGCTTGTCGGCCCCTTCAATCGAGATGCGCCAATACCGATCGTGGAGGAAGTCCGCCAGGGGCGCGAGATTTCGGACCAGCTGCGCGTCCTCGCCATACGAATCGACTGGACCGTCGATGAGCCCGAGGGCCGCTCGAACAGCGCGATAGATGCCGTTGAGCAGATCCGCCTTCTCGAGGGAAGAAGGAGGAATGAATGCGCGCTCGCCCTGGACGCCTTCGGCAGCCGGCTTTCGGTGCACAGTTGGCGCTGCATCCGACAACGTTGGCGCCACGTCCGACACCGCGGGCGCTGCATCCGACACAGAGGGCGCTGCATCCGATCCGAGCGATGAACGCGGCGCCTTGTCTTCGGAGCTGGTGCGAGCCTTCCAGCCCTTGCTCCTCGCGGGGGAGCGGGGCTTAGGTTGCTCCACCGCCGGGTGTGGCGACTCCCTCCTCGCGGCACCGCGCTGAAAGGGATCATTGCCCAGCACACCCTTGGCCATCGCTCGACCTCCACCGGTTCGGTTCGGCCCACTTCGCAATAGCGCAAAGCGCTTCACTTGTCAGCCCGGGCTCCCCCCTCTAAGGTCGCGCCCTCGGATGGGTCGAATCTCGATCCTCAGCGAAGAGTTGATCAACAAGATCGCTGCGGGCGAAGTGGTGGAGCGGCCTGCTTCCATCGTCAAGGAACTGGCTGAGAATTCGCTGGACGCGGGAGCGCGTCAGATCCGGATTTCCCTTTCCGAGGGCGGGTGCAGCCGCATCTGCGTCACCGACGATGGGGTGGGGATGTCGCCGGCAGACGCACAGCTCGCGATACTGAGACATGCCACAAGCAAGCTTCGCCACCTGGACGATCTCTTTCGCATCGACACGCTCGGTTTCCGGGGTGAGGCGTTGCCGTCGATCGCCTCCGTCTCCCGTGTGACGATCACTACCTCCGAACCGGACTCGAACATGGGGTTTCGCCTCCGCGTCGAGGGAGGGGAAATCGTCGAGCGGGCGGAGGCGGCGCCGATCGGTGGAACCTCCATCGAAGTGGAGGACCTCTTCTACAATGTCCCCGCGCGGCGAAAGTTCATGCGCAGGCCGCAGACGGAGCTGGCCCAGGCTCAGGAGGCCGCTGTCCGCCTGGCGCTGGCTTATCCGGAGGTCGGCTTCATCGTCGAGCACGAGGGGAGGGTGCTGCTCTCCTGCGCTCCTGGGAGCGCCGATCCCCGCGAGCGGCTGGCCCTGGCGCTCGGTGCGGAAATCTATCCGCACGCGATCGACGTCGAGGAACGCCGGCTCGGTGTTTCGGTCACCGGGTACATCGCCTCGCCCGATTTCACGCTTCCCAATGCCCGCGGCATCTACACTTTCGTGAATCGGCGCTACGTGCGCGACCGGGGACTCAACCACGCGATTCAGCGCGCCTTCCGTGACGTTGTGCCCTCGGGTCGACAGCCGGTGATGGCGCTGATGATCGATGTGGATCCTCAGGCCGTCGACGTGAACGTCCACCCCCAGAAGCTCGAGGTCCGTTTCGCCGACTCCCCTTCGATCTACGACGCGGTCTTCGCGGCGCTGCGCCGCGCGCTTCTTCCCGGTGTTGAATCGGGCGACCGTCCCCGGCCCGGACCGAGCTACGCCCATGCGGTTCAACAGTTTCTCGGACGCGCGCAGGTGGCGGCCTGGGGCGGGCCGTTGCCGCTTCC
>Ga0137393_10002112_pt1 | contig 12810 bp, 10 predicted proteins | sample 15con2h34BmetaG_FD_101396 | JGI IMG/M metagenome (GOLD analysis project Ga0137393, IMG submission 101396) | Vadose zone soil microbial communities from Angelo Coast Range Reserve, California, USA - 15con2h3.4B metaG | ecosystem: Environmental > Terrestrial > Soil > Vadose zone > Saprolite...
CAGTCGCCGCAACCGCCTTCTCGGCAACCGCGGCAGTCTCAGCAACCGCGGCAGTCTCAGCAACCGCGGCAGTCTCAGCAACCGCGGCAGTCTCAGCAACCGCCGCCTTCTCAGCCGCCGCAGTCTTTTCGGCAACCGCTGCGGCGTCGGTCTTGACGGCCGCGGGCTGCGCCTTGACGGGCGTGTCCTTCGTGGCGCTCTTGCCGTTGCCCGGAATCAGCGGCACCGTGGCCTTCAGCAGGTCCTCGGCGAACTTCCGCTGGACGGCAAGCAAGTGCTCGGCGAAGTCGTAGCCACTGGCGACGAGATCCTCCGGCTTGGGCAGCTTGTCCGCGAACGGCAAGGTGACGGACGGCAGCCTGGGGAGCCTGTCCGCGAGCGGCGCATAGAAGGACGGCAGCTTGGGGGTGACGGCCCTGACCGTCTCGGCCCAGGTCCTGATCGCGCGAATCATGGCGTCCTGGCTCTTGCGCGTTGCGGCTAGGAACTCTTCCTGCAGGTCCCGCGTGGGGTTGCTAGCCATGGTGTGTGCCTCCTCATTGACTTCCTCTGCAAACTTTACCAAGCATGATTGAGATGTCAAGCGGCGCGCTTGGCATAAGCAGCAGCGGTGTCTTGACTCCCACGGCAGATGGCCCGCAAACCCGCGGCCCGGTGTGGCGCTGCAGGACTCAGCTGCGACCAGATCGAGATATGCCGGTCCTAGGGGTTCGTGATACCTCGGCCTAATCTTGGGGTATCTAACGGCTAGCGGGGCGCCTAACGTTGCCTCGGAGTGTCTATGCGGAGGTCGGCGATGCGACGCCTGTGGATGTCCTTGCTGCTCGTGCCGGTAGTGGCGCTGGCCGTCCCGACGGCGGCCTCGGCCGCGCCGTCGGCGCGCACGGCCCGGACGGCGCCCGCCGCGGCGGCACGCGCCCTGCAGCCGGGCATGAGCGGCTCGGCCGTCAAGGCCTTGCAGCGGCGGCTGGCCGCGCTGAAGTACTACCCGGGCTCGATCGACGGCCGGTTCGGCACCAACACCCTCGAAGCCGTGTGGGCGTTTCAAGAGGTGCAGGGCCTGCTGCCTGTCCACGATTATGTAAGCTCCGCGATGCAGTGGACGCTGGCCCACCCGCGGGCCCCGAAGGTGCTCGTCCCGCATGGCGGCGCCAACCGGGTCGAGATCAGCCTGTCGCGGGAGGTCCTGGTCCTGTACCACAACAACCAGGTCGAGCTGATCAGCCACGTCTCGACCGGCGGCCACTACTACTACTGCTCCAACGGCGGCTGCGGTTACGCCGTCACCCCGACCGGCAACTTCAGGACGGTCGTCTTCATGCCCGGCTGGATCCAGGTTCCGCTGGGCGAGATGTACAACTCGGTGTTCTTCATCGGCACCGCGTTCGCGATCCACGGCGACACCTACGTGCCGCTGGCGCCCGTCTCGCACGGCTGCGTCCGGATCCCGATGGACATCGCCGCGTTCTTCCACAAGCTGGTGTACGTTCCCGGCGAGCCGGTCTACATCCGCGGCTAAGCCGCGGGCCAGGGGTCCTGCGCTTGCCGGTTGTGCCGCAGTGGAGGCCCTCAGGTGCCTGCGGGTGTCGGCCGTGCGGTGCGGTAGAGGTCGATCAGTTCGCCGGTGGTGGTGGCGTCCTGGGCGGCCTTGTCGTCGCGCCACCGCCCGGTGAACCGGGGGAACCGCATCGCCAGCCCTCTGTCCTCCTTGATCTGCCCCCAGCCGGCGGTGTAGTTCGGTGACAGGGTGAGCTCGGCGCTGAGGATCTCCAGCACGAGCCCGGGCTCGAACCACACGTCGGGGTCCTGGCGTGCGTCGACCCGGGCGGGCCGGGCCGGGCGGGCCAGCGGCGCCAGCCGGGCGGGCAGCGCGGCCAGGTCGGCGTCGGAGAACCCGGTGCCGCACTTGGACACGGCGCGGAACACGTCCTCGGCCGGGTCGTAGGCGGCCAGCAGCAGCGCGCCGTACAGGCCGGCGCGGCGGCCGCGCCCGGCGAACGCGCCGACGACGACCAGGTCGACGGTGTCGGACAGCTCGGTGCGGTAGTCCCGCTTGAGCTTGATCCACTGCCAGCCGCGGGCGCCGGCCTGATAGCTGGCGGCCGGGCTCACCGACTTGCATACCAGTCCCTCGCAGCCGTCGGTCACCGCCTGCTCGAACGCCGCGTCCAGCGCGGCCGGGGTGCTGACCTCGGTGGCGGTGGTGAGCCGCAGCCGGTCCGAGACGGTGATCGCCTCGGCCAGAGCGGCCCGCCGCTGCGGATAGGACAACCTGGTCAGGTCCTGGTCGTCGGCATAGAGCAGCTCGAAGCAGAACAGGCCCACCGGCACGTCGCGCACGGCTTCGGCGATGCCGTGCTTGCGCCGCCGGAACATGACCTCACCGAACGGGCGCAATTCCCCGGCCGAGGCGTCGAAGGCGACGACCTCGCCCTCGAGGATCGCCTCGCGCAGGCCCAGCCCCGCCGCGAGGGTCTCGACGACGTCGGGGAACTGGCGTGCCGATGCCCAGCCGCAACCCCTTGGTGACCAGGCGCAGCAGGTAGCGGGCCTCCAGCGGGGTGGCCTGGGCGAGCAGCCCGGCCAGCAGGTCCAGCTTGCGGCCCTGCGAGCCCGGCCCCTCGGCCTCGGCGATCTGATGCAAGGTGTCCACCACGACCGTGACCGGCAAGCTGGCCGGCCGGTCGGCGGCGGTCACCGTCAGCAGCCGCTCCGCGGCCTGGCCGAGATCACCGGTCTCGCGCAGGCTGGCCGCGACCTGCCCGGGGTCGGTGCCGGTGGCGGTGGCCACCGCGCGGACGGCGAGCTTCTCGGCCAGGCCGAGGTCCACCCCGGCGAACTCCGGCGCGATCAGGCCCTGGCACAGGTAGCAGACCGTCGGCAGCAGCTCGTCCGGGGTCCGGGCCAGCAGCGTGGCCAGACGCTCGGTAAGCGCCAGCCGGCCGCGGCCTGCTCCAGGTCGCGGTAGGCCTCGGCGATGGTCTGGTACTGCACGGTGCTCCCTTCGCTCCGCTCGATGCTCCCTTCGCTCCGCTCGATCATGACACGCCGCGTTTCCGCGGAAACGTCGCGATCGCTCCGTGCAACGCGGGGGCCGGGTTACCGGGGGTAATTCCGGGGGCTTGGGCTCGTGGACCATGGCCAGCGAGCGGGAGAGTTCGATGCAGCCGATGGCTATCGCGATCACGGCGGCGATCTCGGCTACGAGCAGCCATCCTCCCGTCTGCACGGTCTCGTCGAAGACGGTGACCCCGTAGGAGGCGCTGATCAGCGCGTCGCCCAGGGTGAGCGGTGGCTGGACGGCGACGAGCGACCCGGCCTGCAGGGCGTTCTGCAGCAGGAAGAGCGCGCCGACCCCGGCGACCGCGGTCGCGTACAGCTGCCAGGAGGTGAAGAACGGCGCGATCCCCTGCGACAGGGCCGCCACCGCGCTCTTCAGCAGCGTGGCGGTCAGCGCGTAGCCGCAGGCGGCCGCAAGGCCGAACGCCGCCGCGCGCACGTTCCCCCGGGCCCGGACGCCGACGGTGATCACCACCGCCTCGAAGACGGCGGTGACGATCAGCGCCGTGGTCCACACCCGGGGGCTGGCCTCCGTTCCCCCGCCCGACGGCGCCGCGGCTGCGAGCCCGGCCCCGAGGGCGACCGTGACCAGGCCGACGGCCAACCAGGTCCGCCGCGGCAGCTTGCGCCGGGCCAGCCTGCTCGCCACTAGCAAGGTGAACGGCAGCTCGATGATGAAAATGGGCTGCACCAGGGCGACCGGACCGGTGGCCAGCGCGGTGGCCTGGCACACCGAGGCCACGACGACCAAGGCGATGCCGGCCAGCCACACCTTGCGCCTGATCAGGTAGCTGAACAAGGACAGGTGCAGCGCGCTGGCGGCCGGCGCCGTCTGCGCGGCCATCCGCTGCAGCACCGACGCCAGGCCATTGAACAGCGCTGTCAGCAGCGCGAACAAAACCGACACCACCGCGGCATCCTAGCGGTATTAGCGACCAAGCCGAAAGCGACGCGATCGCAGGCGGCACCGGACGGGCGGGGCGGCAGGGATCACCCGGGGTTCAGCGCGGCTGACTGACGTAGCTGCCGCGCTTGGACACGGTGAAGATCAGGCCGCCGTCGCGGAGCAGCCGCAATGCGTGCAACACGGTATCCCGGCCCACGCCGTAATCCTGCTGCAAGGCCTTGACCGAGGGCAGCGGGCCGGTCCGCCACTCCCCGGCCTTGATCCTCCGGGTGAGGATATCCGCTAGCTGCTGGTATGCCGGTTCGGGCAAATCGGCATTAACCGTACTATGTTCGGCCACGGGGAATAACTTAGCAGACCAAAATCGACCAGAACATACATCTGGACTGGACTGGTCTGATCTGGTCTGATAATGTGATCGTGGATCCCATAGGGGGGATGACAGCTCCGGTACCGGCTCCCACTCCCAAGTACCGGAGCTGTCTATTTCCCCGGAATGGCCTCCGCCGTCATGATCACGAAGACTTTGGCCCCTTTTTTGGGGATAGAAGTCTTCGTGATCATGGAATTGCTCGCCGAGGCTGAGGCTAGGGCGCGGGGACGCGGAAGATGCGCATCTGCAGGGCTAGTGTGGCGTAGTAGCCGACCAGCGTCGACAACTCAACGAGGGCCTGTTCGTCGAGCTCGGCGGCCGCGGTGGCGTACTCCTGGTCGTCCAGGTCGGCCGCCGGGGCGGTCAGGGCCCGCACCACCGAGTACGCGGCCTGCTCCTGCTTGTCGGCGAAGCCGGGATCCGCGCCCACCCGGAGCGCCTCGATTTCCGGCTCGGTGAGCCCGGCCTCGCGCCCGATCGGCTCGTGCGAGGCCCGCTCGTACTCGCTGTCCCAGGCCTGCGCCACCACCAGGATCGCCATCTCCCGGATCCGGGGCGCCAGCTGAGTGCGGAACCTGATGGCCGCGCCGAGTTCCTGCAGCGCATGACCTACGGGCGGGGCGTAGAGCATCGCGTTGAACGGGCCGGCCAGGCCGCCCGCACCGCTGGAGAGCAGAACCGCGCGCGGCCCCTGGCCGCGCGGGCCGCCCAGGATCTCCCGGTACAGGTCCAACTGCTCCCCGGTCATCTCCTCGGAGGACAGGACAGCAAGGCGCATCGGCATTCCCTCGCTTTCATCTCGAGGGGTATCTGCCCATCGTAGCCAGGGCATGCACCGCGGCCCGTTCGGAATAATGATCTTCTCCGAACGAGTGCCCGGGGCGCGAGGGCACCAGACGGGACGGCCAGCGGTCCGGCGCGCCGGTCACGGGTCCGGGCGGCCGCTACGTGGTGGAGCGCCCGCGGCGGGCTAGGGTGTCGACGGTGACGGCGGCGAGCAGGACGGCGGCAGTCCATATGTTGATGGCCGAAGCCCCCAGGCCGAGCAGTTGCAGGCCGTTGTAGATCACCGCGACGATGACCCCGCCGAGGACCGCGCCCAGCATCTTGCCGCGGCCGCCGAACAGGCTGACCCCGCCGATGACGGCGGCGGCGACCGCGTACAGGACGTTGTTCCCGCCCGGGACGTTGGTGGAGACCCCGCCGAGCTGGGAGGCGTAGATGATGCCCATGATGCCCGCGGTCAGCCCGGCCAGCGTGAACGCGGTGACCCGGATCCGGCTCAGGTTGATCCCGGCCCGCCTGGCCGCCTCGGCGTTGCCGCCGATCGCGTAGACGTACCGGCCGAAACGGGTCCGGCCGAGCAGGAAACTCCAGGCGACGAACACCACCAGGATCAGCAGCACCACCCACGGCACGCCGCGCACCGGGACGGCGAGGCCGCGGTTGGTGTTGCCGATGAGCACGACGGCCACGCCCGCGATCGCCATCGCGGCGATCTTCAGGGCGGTCACGCTGGCGGGGGGCGCGGCGAGCTTGCTCGCCCGCCTGCGGGTGTCGCGGACGACGAACATCGCGCCGGCCAGCACCACGGCGGCCGCCATGACGATCCAGCCGGCCACCGGGCTCATGGTGCCGCCCTCGATGTCGAGCAGGACGTTGTTGTACAGCCTGAGGGTCCCGCCGCCGTTGGGCGAGGCCTGATCCATGATGTACAGCAGCAGGCCAAGCCCCAGCAGCTGGCCGGCCAGCGTGACCACGAAGGACGGCAGCCGGAGCCGGGTGATGATCACTCCCTGCAGGCCGCCGTACAATGCGGGGAAGGCCAGGCCGACCAGCACGGCGAGCGGCCACGGAGCAGGATTCGGCGGCACCAGCAGCCAGGCGGTGAAGGTCGCGCCGATCACGGAGGTGAACCCGATCGACAGGTCGATCTCGCCGAGCAGCAGCACGAACACCTCGGCCATGCCCAGCATCACGATCCACGCCGCCTGCGTCATCAGGTTGACCAGGTTGCCCGCCGACAGGAACAGCGAGCTGCGGGCCTGGAAGTAGATGACGATGGCGACCAGGCCGAGAATGACGGGCAGGGCGCCGCTCTCGCCGCCGCGGACCCGGGCCAGCCAGATCTTGGCGTACTCGCCCAGCGAGTCGGCGATGACCTCGGGAGCGGCGACCGCGGCGGTCTGGGCCGCGATCTCGTCGGCTTCGGCGGCGGCGGCGGCGTCGGACGGCGGCTCGTGAACTTCAGTGCTCACTCGGACTCCCCTGGTGACTGCTCGAAGCCGGCTCGGCAGCCAGCGCGGCGAGGCGCTTCGAGGTACCCGTGGTCATGAGGTCGACGATGGACTCGCTGTCGAACCGCGACTTCGGCCCGGTGGCGACCAGGTAGCCGAGCCGCAGCACCGCCACCTGGTCCGCGACGGCAAAGACATCGTTCAGGTTGTGCGAGATGAGGATCACCCCGATGCCCTGGCTGGCCAGCCGGCCGATGAGCTCAAGCACGTTGCGGGTCTGGGTGACGCCCAGGGCCGCCGTGGGCTCGTCCAGGATCACCATCTGGGCCTGGCGGAGCACGGCCTTGGCCACCGCGACCGACTGGCGCTGGCCGCCGGACAGCGACCCGACCGGCTGGCGGATCGAGCGGACCGACACCACCTTCAGGTCGGCCAGGGTCTGCTTGGCCGCTTTCTCCATCGAGATCTCGTCCAGTTGCCAGAACTTCATCAGCTCGCGGCCGAGGAACATGTTCTGCACGATGTCCAGGTTGTCGGCCAGCGCGAGGTCCTGGTAGACGGTGGCGATGCCGAGATCGGTGGCGTCCTTCGGGGAGTGCAGCCGGACCGCGCGGCCCCGCCAGAAGATCTCACCGTGATCCGGCGCCCAGATGCCGGAGATCGTCTTGATCAGCGTGCTCTTGCCTGCCCCGTTGTCGCCGACGATCGCGGTCACCTGACCGGGGGGAATGTCCAGGGTGATGCCGGACAGCGCGCGCACCGGGCCGAAGTTCTTGCCGACGTCGACGAGGCGCAGCAGCGGCTGGGACCCGTTGGCGTCCTGAGCGCCCACTTGGTCCCCGGCAGCAGTAGCTTGAGGCTCTTGGGTCTCGTGTGTCTGCGGGGGCTCGTTGGACTCAGGGGCGGACGCCCGGCCCGCGGTGGCGGGCCGGGCGTCGTCGGCGCTCGGGTTGGTCACCGGGCGCGCCTCCTTACGTTCAGCCAGCAGGTGCTCATAACGAGATGCCGGCGGTCTTGCAGGCGGCCGCGAAGGAGCCGACGCACAGCTGCGCGGCCTTCACGAACTGGTCCGCGATGACGGTCGAGGCCATGTTGGACGTAGTCACCCACTTCGGCGTGAGCAGCACCGACGGCACCGCGGTGCTGGTCTTGGAGTCGTTCGTCGTGCTGTTCACCAGGCTAGCAGGCGGGGTCTTGCCGGCCCGCACGTACATGGCCAGCGCGGTGGCGGCCTCCGCCTCCAGGTAGATCGGCTTGTAGACGGTGCCGCACTGGTAGCCGGACAGGACGTTCTGCAGCCCGACGGTGCTGGCGTCCTGGCCGGTGACCGGGAAGGTCTGGGCCTTGACGTGCAGCGTCTGCAGGTAGTGGATGATCGGGGCGGCATTCGCGTCGTTCGGCGTGAGGACGGAGTTGATGTTCTTGTGCGCGGTGAACTGCTGCTGGAATTCGGTCACCGCCACCGTCGGCGTCCATGTCCCGGCCGGCGTGCCCACCAAGGTGTAACTCTTGTCGGCGAAATGCGGCTGAAGCACCCCGAGGTAGCCCTGGGCGAACAGGGTGGCGTTGTTGTCGGTCGGGTCGCCCTTCATCACCAGCACGTTCGGCTTGGCGACGTGCCAGGCGGTGGCGCAGGACACGAACCCAGTGCCGATCATCTGGCCGACCACGACGTTGTTGAAGCTGACGTAGTACGAGCGGCTGCCGCCGAGGGTCAGCCGGTCGTAGTCGATGACGGCGACCCCGTGGGACTTCGCCAAGGACTCGATCTGCGCCCCGACGCCAGAGTCCAGCGGGTCCATGATGAGGACGCTGGCACCCTTGGTGATGGCCGTCTGGGCGTCGGAAAGCTCGGTGGCGTCACTGCCCTGCGCGTTCTGCACGGAGAACTGCGAGGACGAAAGACCCGCCAGCCCCAGCGCCGTGGTCAGGTAGGGGGCGTCGAATTCGGTGTACCGGGCCGAGGTCACGGTGTCCGGGAGGATGACGGCCACGTTGCCCTTGCCCGCGGAGGCGAGGGGCTTCAGCGCCGACAGCGCGGACATGGTCCGGTCGAACGAGCCCACCGAGATTGACGGCACCGTCGCCGCTGATGAGCTGGAGCTAGCGGAGGCACTGGTGCTGCCGCCGGTCGCGCTTGAGGACGAGGAACTGCTGCAGGCCGCAGCGGCGAGGCACAAAGCCAGCGACACTGACGTTGCAACAGCCCCTTTCCTGGCCACCCGAATCATTTAAACCACCTCGCGTCTTTTTAAAGGGAAGGGCCTCATCCAGGCATGCGGGATTTCCCGCGGGCCCGGCGGACGTCGCGGCCTTAGCGTCTTAACTAAGACCTTAGAGCGCCGGAAATTAACGTAGCCTTAACATCGGTGCCGGGTCGTGAAGATACCGTGAACGGAAATCGTGTCGTGCTCATTCTGATTCATGTTTGTCACCTGGGCGTTATTTATGCCGGTCACCCGGGCGCTTGCTCGGTCACTCGGGCGCCAGTTATTTCAAGCGGGCGCCGGCCCGGTCACTCAGGCGCCAGCCGGTAGCCGGCCCGCGGCTGGGTGAGGATGAGCGGCGCGCTGTCTTCCGCCTCGAGCTTAGCCCGCAGCCGCCGCACGTAGACGCGGAGGTACTCGGTCTCGGTCTCGTAGCCGTGGCCCCACACCCGGCGCAGCAGGTGAGCGTGGGTCAGCAGCTTGCCCCGGTTGACGGCGAGCTCGCGCAGCAGGGCGAACTCGGTCGGCGTCAGGTGCACCGGCTGCCCGCTGCGCCGCACCTGCTGCAGGGCCAGGTCGATGACGATATCGCCGACGACGATGACGGGAGGCGCCTGCTCGGTCGGAGCGGCGGGCCGGGTGCGGCGCAGCGTCGCGGTGATGCGCGCCAGCAGTTCCTCGATGCTGAACGGCTTGGTCATGTAGTCGTCGGCACCCATGTGCAAGGCCGTCACCTTGTCCCGCTCGCCGCCGCGGGCCGACACCACGATGATGGCGACCGGCGAGCGCTCGCGGATCTGGCGGCAGAGCTCGAAGCCATCGGCTTCGGGGAGCATCAGGTCCAGGAGGACGATGTCCGGGTCTTCGGTCTCGAGTAGCTGCAGCGCCCGCATGCCGTCCACCGACACGACGGTGTCGAAACCGCGCACGGCCAGGTTGGACCGGATCAGGTCCACGATGTTGGGATCGTCCTCCACCACCAGGGCGCAGGTCTTGCGGACGTCCTCGGTCATCGGTGTCATCCCTCGGCCCCCTGAGATCCCTTGGGTCGGACGGCGTCGAGGACTTCGGCCTCGACGGGCAGGTGCACGCTGAAACAGGTGCCCTTGCGCAGCGCGGTCAGCTCGAGCCGGCCGCCGTGCGCCTGCACGATTCCCTTCGCGATGGACAGGCCGAGCCCGGCTCCGGCGCTCTTGCGGTTACTCCCGCCGTTGCCCGACCCGTTGCCCGACGGGTAGCCCGATCCGTTGCTAGCGCTCGTACGTGGCCGGCCGGCTGGCTCGAACGACGCGGCGGCCAGTTCCGGCGGCATGCCCAGGCCGTCATCAAGCACGCTGACGGCCACCTCGGCCGGTCCGGCCACGGCGGTTACCTGCACCCGGGTCCCCGGCGGGTTGTGGCCGAACGCGTTGTTCAGCAGGTTCACGAAGACCTGCTCCATCCGGTCGTGGTCGGCCCACACCACCGGCAGGCTGGCGTCGCAGGTCAGCGTGACCGACGCCGCGTTGTCCGGCGGCAGGCAGGCGATCGCCGCCTCGAGCACCAGCCGGATGTCGCACCAGTCCCGCTGCAGGCGCATGAGGCCCGATTCGATCGCGGAGTAGTCGAGCAGGTCATCGACCAGCCGGCCGAGGCGCGCGGACTCGGCCGCGATCCGGTCCAGGAAGCGCTGCTGGGAGTCGCCGTCCCAGGTCACGTCCGGCTGCATCAGGCTCGACGCGTACCCCCTGATGGCCGTCAGCGGGGTCCGCAGCTCGTGGCTGAGCCGGGACAGGAAACCGCGCTGCAGCTCCCGCGACCGGCGCAGGGCCGCCGCCTCCTGGTGCGCGTGACCCGCCTCCTCGCGTTCGAGCGCGAGCCGAAGCGAGTTCGCCGCGTCCTCCATCAGCGCCGCCTCTTCCGGGGTGGGCGGCACGCGCCGCCAGGTGGCCAGCAGCACGGTGGGGCCGCCGGCCGCCATGAACGCCACCGCCCGGGCCCGGTGCCTGCGGCTGCTGCGCAGCTGCCGGGCCACGCCGTCCGGATGTGAGCTGGACAGCGCGTCTGCGGCCATCTCCTGCAGCGAGGGGGCGGCGGAGGCCGGGTCGGCGCCGAGCGGCCCGGCGTAGGCCCGCCAGCGGTTCGGCTGGCCTGCGGGCTGGGTGATCAGCGCGACTTCCTCGGCCTGCAGGCCGCGGCGCAGCGACTGGACCGCCATGACCAGGCCCTCGCCGACAAGAACCGGACCCGCCAGCGTCTCGAGCACCTCCCTGATCGTCTCGAGCACGCGGTTCCTCGTGGTCACCTGGTCCAGGAGGCGGTCTCGTTCTATCGCGTTGGCCGCGTAGCCCGCGTAGACGGTGACTAGATCGAGCTCGTCTCGCTGCGGCGCGCCGTGCTGCGTGCGGAAGACCGTGATCACGCCGCTGAGGCCGCTCGGCCCGAGTACGGGGACCGACCAGGAGCTGGCCACCTTGACGGTCTTGGCCAGATCGCGGAAGCTCCGCCAGGCCGCGCCGACGCGCACGTTGTCGGCGATGACCGGGCGCTCATCCGCCGCGGCCATACCCACCGGGCCACCGCCCGGCCCGAACGGCAGCCGCGCCCACGGCTCGAGCTGACCGGGGGTGAAGCCGAGCGACGCGGCGCAGAACAGGGTCCGGTCGCTGACCAGGTGAATGCACAGCCGCTCGCTGCTGAGTGCCGCACCGAGCGCGGACAAGATCAGGGACAGGCTCGACGACGGGTCCGCCGAGACCAGGCGGTCGGTGAGCCCGTGCAGCCTGGTGAGCTGGCGGCGCGCGGACGAGTCGATCTGCTGGCCGGACAGCAGCGCCACCACGTCATCGGGGTGCGTGTCGGCCGGACGCAGGTCGGCCACGATCCGGCCCTGGCGCAGCACCACGATGCGATCGGCGAGCCGGAACATCTGATCGATGTCGTGACAGGCGAGCAAGATCGTCGTACCTTGCTCTCGCAGGCCCATGATCAGCTCTTCTACCTGGGCTGATTCCTTCACGCCGAGCGATGCGGTCGGCTCGTCGAGGGCCAGCAGCCGCGGTTTGCTGCCCATGGCCCGGGCCACCGCCACCAGCTGGCGCTGCCCGCCGGACAGCGAGCGGACGCTGCGGGTGGTGTCCTTCAGCGGGATGCGCAGCTCTGCGAGCAGCGATGCGGCGGCCGCGTGGAAGCGGGTGTCCGACAGCAGGAGCCGCCGCGATTCCTTGCCGAGCAGGATGTTGGCCGCGACGTCCAGGTTGTCGCACAACGCCAGGTCCTGCCAGACGACGGCCACCCCTTGCCGGGCCGCGCCGGCCGGATCCGCCGGAACGCGCCTGCCGCCGAGGTAGATCTCTCCGCTCGCCGGGACCACGTCGCCGGCAATGCAGCGCACCAGGCTGGTCTTGCCCGCGCCGTTCTCGCCCGCCAGGGCGACAAGTTCGCCGCTCCGGACGCTCAGGTGGACGTCATCCAGGGCGCGAATGCGGCCGTAGCTGACACTGAGCCTGGACACCGTCAGCAGCGGCACCGACCCGGTCTGCGTCCCTGCCGCGGCGGCCGTGGCCGCTGGTGCGGCCGCGCCCGCTGGTGCTGCCGCCTCGGCGGCAGCGTCTCGGACGGAGTCTCGGACGGCGTCCCGGGCGGCGACGAGAGAACCGGTCATGCCGTCATTCTGTGGCCTCAATCGCGCGCTTGGCTACAAAGTTCGCCGACCATGCTGACCTGACCAGGGATTTTCATGACTTTTCAATGTTAAGGCCCGGATCGGACCACACACGCAGAGGCCCTCTGCTCTCGGAAGGCCAGGGGGAACGCCATCGGCAGCGTTACAGCCTGGACGCGGGGAGCCAGGCCGCGAGACTGCCACTACGGTAGGGATGCTGTGAGCGAAAGGAGCGGGCCGTGCTTGTCGCGTTTTCTGTGACGCCGCTTGGCACCGGGGAGGCCGTCGGCGAGGTGGTGGCCGAGGCGGTCCGGGTGGTGCGGGAGAGCGGGCTGCCGAACCAGACCGACGCCATGTTCACCACCATCGAAGGCGACTGGGAC
>Ga0137393_10002113_pt1 | contig 12808 bp, 10 predicted proteins | sample 15con2h34BmetaG_FD_101396 | JGI IMG/M metagenome (GOLD analysis project Ga0137393, IMG submission 101396) | Vadose zone soil microbial communities from Angelo Coast Range Reserve, California, USA - 15con2h3.4B metaG | ecosystem: Environmental > Terrestrial > Soil > Vadose zone > Saprolite...
GAGGCGAGCTGCTCCAGGACGATGTCGTCGACGGCGAGGCCGCAGCGCTGCACGCATTTGACGATGTTCTGCGCCGCGCTGTCGGCGCCGGTGACGATGTGCACCTTGGCCTCGAGGCGCACCCCCGACATGCCGATCGGATCGCGGATGCCTTCCTGGCTGTCGATGATGTATTCCTGCGGCAGCACGTGCAGGATCTTTTGATCTGCGGGGATGGCAACCGCCTTGGCCGCGTCGATCACGCGCTCGACATCGCCCTGCACCACTTCCTTGTCCTTGATGGCGACGATGCCGTGCGAATTGAGGCTGCGGACGTGGCTGCCGGCGATGCCGGCGTACACCGAGTGGATTTCGCAGCCCGCCATCAATTCCGCTTCTTCCACGGCGCGCTGGATGGATTGCACGGTGGATTCGATATTGACCACGACGCCCTTCTTCAGGCCGCGCGAGGGATGGCTGCCGATGCCGATGATCTCGAGCGCACCGTCGGCCTTGATTTCGCCGACGATGGCGACGACCTTGCTGGTGCCGATGTCCAGGCCCACCAATAAATTCCGATCGGAACGCTTCGCCATGTATCGTTTGCTCTCTAGACGTCGGTATCGTCGGCATGTTTGGACGGTACCGGTGCGGGGACCGCGGCGTTGCGCCAGCCGATGGCAAAGCCATTGGAATAGCGCATGTCGACATAGGTAATTTCATTCAAGCGATGCGAAATGACTTGCGATGCCGTGTGGATGAAGCGGTCGATGCGTTCATCGACCTCGCGCCTTCCCAAGCGCACGGTCACCCCGCTGTCGAGATCCATCTCCCACGCGCCGCGCTCGTCGAGGCGCAGCGCCGCGATGCGCATGCCCGCTTCGAGCATTCGCCCCTGGACCGATAGGTAGCGCTGCGCAACCTGCGATTCCGTACCCTCGGGACCGCTGAGGCGGGGCAATTCCGCGGGCACGTGCGTCGCCGACCTCACGAAGAGTTCGCCGCGCGTATTCAGGAGACCCGACTCGCCCCAGCGCGCGGCGGCGGTTTGCTCGATCACGGTGACGTGCAAGCTGTTGGGCCAGCGGCGCTGAATGCGGGCGCGCTCCACCCAGGGCAGTGCTTCGACCGCGCGCTGAATACCGTCGAGGTCCGCCGACATGAAGCCCGCCTGGCTGAACGGCGCAACGGCTTTTTCGATTTGACCGGGGGAGACGCGCTGAAAGCTGCCGTCCATCGAAATGACGCGCACCGGACGATCGAGAGCCCAGGTGAGCGCGGCCAGGCCGCAGGCACACAGCACCACCAACGCGGCGCGGCGCGTGTAGCGGCGCCATTCGATCCCTCGGCTAAGCCACTGCCGGCGGGGCTTCTCCATCTTGGGTTTGTTCTTGAACCGATTGCGGCGCCAGCTGAAGTTCCAGTTCATTTGCGCGCTCGCAGAAAACTGGTTTCGAGAACGCGCCACACCAGCTCGTCGAAGTCGATGCCGGATTGACGCGCCGCCATGGGCACCAGGCTGTGATCGGTCATGCCCGGTGTGGTGTTGATTTCGATGAAGTAGAACTTGTCCGTGGCGCGGTCGCGCATGAAGTCGACCCGGCCCCAGCCGGCGCAGTCGGTCACTTGGAACGCCGCGAGCGCCGCCGCCTGCAATTCGGCTTCGGCCTTCGCGTCGAGGCCGCTCGGGCAGTGATACTGGGTATCGTTGCGAAAGTACTTCGCCTGATAGTCGTAAAACTCGGTCGCCGGCTGGATGCGGATCGACGGCAGACCGCGATCGTGCAGCACGCCCACGGTGTATTCGTCGCCGGTGACGAAGCTTTCGGCGAAGACGATGGGATCGATGGCGCGCGCCTCGGCGTAGGCAGGCGGCAATTCGGCGGCGGTCTTGACCTTGGTGATTCCGACGCTCGAGCCCTGCGACGCGGGCTTGACCATCATGGGCAGGCCGATGCTCGCGAGCGCACGCGGCAAATCCGCCGGGCTCGACAACACGGCATATTCGGGCGCGGCATATCCCGCGCCGACCACGACGCGTTTGGTCTTGAGCTTGTCCATGGTCAGAGCCGAGGCGAGGACGCCGCTGCCCGTGTAGGGAACCCCCAACCACTCGAGCGCGCCCTGCATCAGGCCATCCTCGCCCCCCGGTCCATGCAGGGCGATCCATACCCGGTCGAACCCCTCGCTCACGAGGTTCTGCACGGGACGATCCAAAGGATCGAAGGCGTGCGCGTTCACGCCGCGGCGCAGCAGCGCCCCGAGCACCGCGTTGCCGCTCAACAGAGAAATCTCGCGCTCGGTGGAATCACCGCCGAGCAACACCGCCACCTTGCCGAACTCCACGGCGGAGCGGGCGCGCCGGGTGGCCGCCTTGGTGATGAGCAGGCTCATGCCGGTTCTCCGACGATGCGTACTTCGGTGTGAAGCGAAATGCCGTGAATTCGGGCGACCGTGCGCTGCACGTGCATGATCAGCGCCTCCACATCGGCCGCAAGCGCGTGCCCATGGTTGATGATGAAGTTCGCGTGCTTCAGGGATACCGAGGCATCGCCGATGCGAAAACCCTTGAGTCCGGCGCTTTCGATCAACTGCGCCGCGTGAGCTTTTGGCGGATTGGTGAATACCGATCCACAGCTCCACTCGCCGATGGGCTGCGTCTCCCTGCGCTTCTCGAGCAATTCGCGGATGGCATCGGGATTGACGCCGGGTGCGCGTTCGAACTCCAGCCGGGCGCCGATGAACCATTCGTTGCCCGGTCCCTTCACGCTGCGATAGCCGATGGCATAGTCGGCCGCCTGCCGCGTATGCCGTGCGCCCCGGCGATCCAGTACATCGACCTCGATCACGTGGCGCCACGTCTCCCCGCCCCAGGCGCCCGCATTCATCGCGAGCGCGCCGCCCAGGGTGCCGGGAATGCCGGCAAAGAATTCCGCGGGCCCCAATCCCCATTTCACGCACTGCCGGGCGATTCGCGCGCAGGGCACGCCGGCCTCGGCCTGGATGCGGGTCGCGCTCAAGCGTTCGAGGGCCCCCAGCGCGCCATGCGTCGAGACGACGGCGCCGCGGATTCCGCCATCGCGCACCAGGAGGTTGCTGCCGAGGCCGATCCAGAGCAGCGGCACATCCGGGGGCAGCTGGCGCATGAAGGCCGCCAGGTCCATGGCGTCGCGCGGCGTGAAGTACAGATCGGCGGGGCCTCCCACGTGCCAGGACGTGTGCTTCGCCATGGGTACGTCGTGGAGGACGCGTGCGGCGAATTCGGGCGCCAATTCCGGCGATCGCTGCGCGCTCATGGCGGCGCTCCGGCCGCAATGCGGCTCTTGAGATCGTGGGCCACGGCGCCGATATTGCCGGCGCCCATGGTCAACACCACGTCGCCGTCCTGTAGTACGCCGCGCAAGCTATCGGCGAGATCGTCCACGCGCTCTATGAAGATGGGTTCGACGTGGCCGCGGGTGCGCACCGCGCGGCAAATCGCGCGGCCGTCGGCACCCGCGATCGGCGCTTCGCCGGCGGCGTACACTTCGGTCACCAGCAGCACGTCGCACTCGCTCAAGGCGCGGCCAAAGTCGTCCAATAAGTCGCGGGTACGCGTATAGCGATGCGGCTGGAAGACGAGCACGAGGCGCCGCGTCGGCCAACCCTGGCGCACCGCATCCACAGTTGCCGCAACCTCCGTCGGATGATGCCCATAGTCATCGACGATCAGAGCGCGGCCGCCCGGCCACTCTATCTCACCCAATTGCTGCAGCCGCCGATCGATGCCCTGGAATTGCGCCAGTGCGCGCTGAATCGCGGCATCGGGCAGGTCGAGCTCGGTCGCGACGGCGACCGCGGCCAGCGAGTTCAAGACATTGTGCCGGCCGGGCAAGTTGATGGTCACGCTCAAGGGCTCGCGGCCGGCGCGCAGCGCTTCGTAGCGCGACTGCAGGCCGTCGCGCACCACATTGACGGCGCGAATATCCGCCTCCGGCGTAAAGCCGTAGGTGACGAAGGGGCGTGCCACGGCTTCGAGAATGCTCCGCACCTGTTCGTCGTCGGTGCACAGCACGGCGAGCCCGTAAAACGGCAGGTTGTGCAGGAAATCGACGAAGCTCAGTTTGAGCCGGGCAAAATCGCCCTCATGCGTCGCCAGATGATCGTTGTCGATATTGGTGACGATGGAAATCATCGGCTGCAAGTGCATGAACGAGGCATCGCTCTCGTCGGCCTCCGCCACGAGATAGCGGCCCGCGCCGAGCTTGGCGTTGCTGTCCGCACTCTTCAGACGGCCGCCGATGACGAAGGTGGGATCCAAGCCGCCTTCCGCGAGCACGCTCGCCACCAAGCTCGTGGTGGTGGTCTTGCCATGCGTGCCGGCCACGGCGATGGAATAGCGAAAGCGCATGAGCTCGCCCAGCATTTCCGCCCGCGGCACCACCGGGATGCGCTTTGCGAGGGCGGCCGCGACCTCGGGATTCGACCGGTTGACCGCGCTCGAGACCACCACGACATCGGCCTCGCCCAAGTGCTCCGCGGAATGGCCGATGAAAATCGCCGCGCCCAGGCGCGCGAGGCGCTGCGTGACCGCGTTGGGCTTGAGATCGGAGCCCTGCACGGCGTAGCCCAGGTTGAGCAGCACCTCGGCAATGCCCCCCATGCCGCTGCCGCCGATACCGACCAGGTGGATGCGATGAATGCGGCGCATTCGATCTTCCATGCGCGTGCGATCGCTCGCGCGCGTGCGGTCGCCGGTGCGTGTTCGATCCCCGGTGCGCGGGCGTTCGCTCATGCGTGCGCTCCGGCCGCGATGCAGAGGTCGGCGAGTTGCGCCGCCGCATCGGTGACGCGCGAGCCGCGGGCGGCCTCGGCCATCTTGAGCAGCCGCGCCCGGTCGGCGACGAGCTCACTGAGCGCCTCGCCCAGGCGCTCGGGCGTGAGATCGCGCTCCTGGATGAGCCGCGCGGCCCCGCCTCGAACCATCACTTCGGCATTCTTGGTCTGGTGATCGTCGGTGGCGACCGGCAGCGGTATGAAGACGGCGCCCAAGCCCGCCGCCTGCAGCTCGGCGATGGTCATGGCGCCGGCTCGGCATACGGCGAGATCGGCCCAGGCGTAGGCCGCGGCCATGTCGTCGATGAAGGGCAGTAGATCTGCCTCGACCCGCGCATCGGCGTACGCGGCGCGCGCCGCCTCGAGTCCGCGTTCCCCCGTCTGATGGCGGACCTGCGGCCGAATTTCGGGAGCCACGAGGGCGAGCGCCTGCGGAACCACGGAGTTGAGACGCAGCGCCCCCTGACTGCCGCCGAACACCAGCAGGCGCGAGCGGCCTTCACGGTCCGCGAATCGCACTCGAGGCGCCGCCAGCGCCGCAATGTCCGCGCGCACCGGATTGCCGATGGCGCGTGCATGAATCTTCGGCCCGAAGCTCCCGGGAAATGCCTCCAGCACCTGGCTCGCGAGGCGCGCCAGCCAGCGATTGGTCATGCCGGCGACGGCGTTCTGTTCATGGATCAACAGGGGAACTCGCAGCAGCCACGCGGCGATGCCGCCCGGGCCGCTGACGTAGCCGCCCGCCCCCAAGACCGAGCGGGGCCGCACTCGGCGCAATACGCTCAAGGCCTGCGCCACGGCTTTGAATATCGCTACCGGCGCCAGCAGCCACGCCTTGATACCCTTGCCTCGAATGCCCGCGACCCGCACCCATTCGATCGGAAAGCCGTTCGCCGGCACCAGCCGCGACTCCATGCTCCCGGGCACTCCCAGCCAGACCACGGCAACCCCGCGATCGCGCAATACCTTGGCCACCGCGAGCGCGGGAAATACATGCCCGCCGGTGCCGCCCGCCATGATGAGGACCGGGCCGCCGCTCATCGGACACCCCCCGGTATGCGCGTCACGGCGGAGCGCGAGCTGCACTTGACCTCGTGATAGATCCTCAGCACCACGCCGAGCCACGCGAGGCTCACCAGCAGGCTGCTTCGGCCGTAGCTCAATAGCGGCAGGGTCAGGCCCTTGGTCGGCAGCACACCCATGTTGACGCCGATGTTCACGCTGGCCTGCAGTCCCAGCCAGACGCCGAAAGCCAGCGCCAGGTAGGATTGGAACCTCATGCCGGCTTGGGCCGCCATGCGTGATATCTGAAAGGCGCGCCACACCAGCGCCATGAAGAGCGTGATCACCCCGAGCACGCCGACCAGCCCCAGCTCCTCGGCGAGCACGGCGAACACGAAGTCGGTGTGCGCCTCGGGTAAATAGAACAATTTCTGCACGCTGCTGCCGAGACCGACGCCGAACCAGGCGCCGCGGCCAATGGCGATCAGCGACTGCGTCAACTGAAAGCCGCCGTTGAAGGGATCGTCCCAGGGATGCAAAAATCCGGTCAGGCGCTTGAGACGATAGGCCGAGGTGAGCGCCAGCATCGCGAACGCCAGCGCCGCCGCCGAGACCAGAAGCAGCACGTACCTCAAGCGGGCGCCGGCGACGAACAGGACGGCAAAGCCGGTGGCGAACAACACCGTGGCTGCGCCAAAATCGGGTTCGAGCAGCAGCAGCAGCGCGGCGACGCTCAGCAGCCCCACCGGCTTGGCAAGTCCTTGCAGGGTTTGTTCGAGCTCGCTGCGCTTGCGCACGCAATAGCTGCACACCCAAGTCAGCACCAGGACCTTGGCAAGCTCCGAGACCTGGAAATTGATCGGCCCGATCCGCAGCCAGCGCCGCGCGCCGTTCACCATCGCTCCGATACCGGGAATCAGCACCAACAACAAGAGCAGCAGGCCCAAGCACAGCAGCGCGAGACTGTATTTGTCCCAGAGCTCCGTCGGCACGCGCGTCAGCACCCAGGCGAACAGCACCCCCGCGGCGCCGAAGATGAATTGCCGCTCGAGAAAGAAGAACGGATTGCCGAGATCGCGCGCGGCGATCGACATGGACGCGGAAGTGACCATGATCAGGCCCACCAACAACAGGCTGGCCACCAACCCCAGAGTGATGTAGTCCCAGGCGAAGGGCATCCGTTCGCGCGCCCGCATTCCATAGGACATGGTCGCCGTGGTCATGCGGGCCTCCGCTCGAGCTCGCGGACCGCGTCGGCAAACACGTCGCCGCGATGGCCGTAGTCGCGAAACATATCGAGGCTGGCGCAGGCCGGAGACAGCAGCACGGTATCGCCCGCCCGCGCAATCCGCGCCGCGGCCGCCACGGCCTCTTGCATGGACGCAACCGTCTCCGTGGTGCACACGCCCGCGAGGGCCGCTGCCACCGCGGGAGCATCCTTGCCGATCAACACCGCGTGCCGCACCTTGCCGCGAAAGGCTGGGCCAAGCGGCGTGAAGTTTTGGCCCTTGCCCTCGCCCCCCGCAATCATCACCAGAGGCCCCGGCATCCCGGCGACGGCCGCGATGGTCGCACCCACGTTGGTGCCCTTGGAGTCATCGATGTAGCGCACTCCGGCCGCATCGGCGATCCACTCCGAGCGGTGCGGCAGACCGGGAAAGGACACCAGCGCATCGATCATCGCCGCCGTCGGCAATCCCACCGCACCCCCTAAGGCCAATGCCGCGAGCGCATTAGCGGCGTTGTGCAGGCCGGTGATCTTCATGCGGGAAACGTCCAGCAATCCTTCGCCGCGACGAGCGAGCAGAGTCTGGGCACCGCTCTGCACCAGGGTGAAATCAGCGTCACGGCGTTCAATGGAAAACGTCACTGTGCGCGTGGCTTTGCCGCCGCGCATCGCCGCCACCAGCGGATCGTCCACATTCAGCACCACGGTCGCGGCGTGGGCGAATATCCGCGACTTGGCCAGCGCATACGCCGCCACCGACGGATAACGGTCCAAATGATCGGCCGTCACGTTCAGCACCACCGCGGCCTGGAGCCGCAGGGAGTACGTGGTCTCCAGCTGAAAACTCGACAGCTCGAGCACGTAGAGATCCGGAGTGGGCTGCTCCAGCAGGTCGAGGGCCGGTTCGCCCAAATTGCCGCCGGCGAGCACCGTGCGTCCCGCCGCCGCGGCCATGCGCGCCACCAGGCTCGTGACCGTGCTCTTGCCGTTGGTGCCGGTGATGCCGATCACCGGCGCCTGCACATTGCGCGCGAACAGCTCCACATCACCCAGCACATCGATGCCGCGATCCCGCGCCGCGCGCGCGATGGGCTCGTCCAGCGACACCCCGGGGGACATCAACACCTGCGACGCTCCGTCGAGCAGCGACAAGTCGAAGCCGCCGAGTCGAAGATCGAGCGAGTTCGCGAGACCGCCGAGTTCGGCAAGCCCCGGCGGTGTGCGGCGCGTGTCGGTGGCGCTGACCGGGATGCCGCGCTTCGCGAGATGGCGCAGGCACGAGGCGCCCGTCTTGCCGAGTCCTACGACGACGCTGTGCATCAGCGGATCTTCAAGGTTGCAAGACCCACCAACACCAGCACGAAGCTGATGATCCAGAAACGCACGATCACTTTCGGTTCGGCCCACCCCTTGAGTTCGAAATGATGATGAATCGGCGCCATGCGGAAAATGCGCCTGCCCGTGAGCTTGAACGACGCCACCTGCAGCATCACGGAGACGGTCTCGAGGACGAATACGCCGCCCATGACGAACAGCACGATTTCCTGACGCACGATCACCGCGAGAGTGCCGAGCGCGGCGCCGATGGCCAGGGCGCCCACATCGCCCATGAATACCTGGGCCGGATAGGAGTTGAACCACAGAAATCCCAAGCCGGCGCCCACCAAGCTCGCGCTGAAAATCAGCGCCTCGCCGACGCCGGGGATGTAGGGAATCTGCAGGTACGTCGCGAACCTGATGTTGCCGGTGACGTAGGCGAACACACCGAGCGCCGCCGCCACCATCACGGCCGGCATGATGGCGAGGCCGTCGAGACCATCGGTCAAATTCACGGCGTTACTGGTGCCGACGATGACGAAGTAGGACAGCGCGAGGAATGCCGCGGTGGACATGGGTACGGCCACGGTCTTGAAGAAGGGCACGTACAGTGCGGAATCGGCCGAGAACTGGTGCAGGTTGTGCAGTGTCAGCGCTGCCGCCAGACCGATCACCGATTGCGCCAAGTACTTGTAGCGCGCCGCGAGACCCTTCGAGTTGCCCACGACCAGTTTCAAATAATCGTCGTAGAAACCGATCAAGCCAAAGCCCAAAGTGGTCGCCAATAGGATCCACACGAAGCGGCTGGACATGTCGGCCCACAGCATCGTCCCAAGGCCCATCGCCACCAAGATGAGGCCCCCGCCCATGGTGGGCGTACCGGACTTCAGCAAATGCGATTGCGGACCGTCGCTGCGCACCTGCTGCCCGATCTGGTAGCGGCTCAGCATGGCAATCATGGTCGGACCGATGAATAGAGCCAATGCCAGCGCCGTGACCGCCGCCAGAATGCCGCGCAGCGTGAGGTACTGGAAAACATGGAAGCCGCTGTAGAAGCGCGCCAGGTATTCGGTGAGGGATAGCAGCATGGCTAGCTCGCTCTCATCATGTGGCCGGAACTTGCGCCGCCGCCGGTAAGCGCCTGAACCACCCGCTCCAGGCGATTGATGCGCGAACCCTTGATCAACACGGTCACGCCCGGGGCGAGCTCCGCCTGCAGCCGGCGAATCAGGGACTCGGCGTCCGCAAACCACTCGGCGCCCGAACCAAAAGTCTCGACGGCACGCGAACTCTGCGGACCCACTGCGAACAGCCGCTTGATCCCGCAATCGCGCGCGTACGCGCCCATGTGCGCGTGACTGTCTTCGGCAAACTCGCCGAGCTCCGCCATGTCGCCGAGCACCAGCCAGGTGGCGCCCGGCAGCGAACGCAGCACCTCGAGTCCGGCGCGCACCGAACTCGGATTGGCGTTGTAGGAGTCATCGATGATCCAGCTGTCGCGCGCTCCGGCTTTCAGCTGCAGGCGGCCCGCGACCGCCCGGAAGTCTGCGAGGCCGAGAGCGATTTCCTCGAGGGATGCACCGGCGGCGCTGGCCGCGGCGGCAGCGGCCAGCGCATTGCCGATGTTGTGGGCGCCGCCCGCTTTGAGCGTGATCGCGCGCTGCCCCAGCGGACACGCCAAGGTGAAGCGCGTGGCGAATTCGCCGCGCTCGATGGTCTGCGCCGAATCCTTCGCCATGAAATCCGCATTCGCGTGCATGCCGAAGGTGAGGATGCGCCGCGCCGCGCTCACTTTACGCCAATAGCCGGCGTAGGCATCGTCGGCGTTGATGACCGCCGTCGCGGTGGAGTCGATGCAGGACACCATCTCGCCCTCGCCCTGGGCGACGCCGTCCAGATTGCCGAAGCCCTCGAGATGTTCGGCGCCGGCGTTGGTGATGAGACCCACGGTCGGCCGCGCCAGCCGTACCAGCTCGGCGACATCCCCGATGCGATTCGCACCCATCTCGACCACCGCACTGCGGTGCGAGTCTTCGAGGCGCATCAGCGTCACGGGCACGCCGATATGATTGTTGAGATTGCCGTGAGTCGCCATGCACAGACCCATGCGCGACAGAATCGCGGCGGTCATTTCCTTGGCGGTGGTCTTGCCGTTGCTGCCGCCGATGGCCACGATCGGAATGGTGAATTGGCCGCGCCAGGCGTGGCCCAAGTGCTGCAGCGCTCGCAGCGCATCCGGAACGACGATCTGCGGCAGCGCGTGCGGCACCGCCCGTTCGACGATGGCGCCGATGGCGCCCCGGACCGCCGCGGCCGCTACGAAGTCTCCGCCGTCGAAGGTGGGTCCGCGGAGCGCGACGAACAGCGAACCCGGCTGAAGCGTGCGGCTGTCCGTGGCCACCGCGCCGTAGGGGCGATCGTCGCCGACCAATTGGCCGCCGATCACCGTTGCCGCGTCGCGCAACGTTCGCTTCATGTTCAACTCCCCGCTCACGCGGCCGCCCCGAGATGGCGCTGCGCTTCGCGCCGATCGCTGAAGCTGCGCCGCGTGCCGCCGTAGATTTGGTAGTCCTCGTGACCCTTGCCCGCGATCAGCACCACGTCGCTTGCCGCCGCTTCCGTGAGTGCCGTGCCGATGGCTTCGCCGCGGTCGTGAATGACCCGCACGTTGCGCGATTTGATGCCGCTCACGATGGCGCGGGTAATGATCTCTGGATTCTCGGAGCGCGGATTGTCGTCGGTGACGATGATCCGGTCCGCCAGCTCATCGGCAACCGCGCCCATGATGGAACGCTTGCCGGGGTCGCGGTCGCCGCCGCACCCGAACACGCACCACAACGCACCCTTGCAATGCTCGCGCAAGGCGCGGAGTGCCTGGGCGAGCGCATCGGGCGTGTGCGCGTAGTCGACCACGGCCATCGGCTTATCGCCGGCGGCAGGTTCATCGCCGGCGGCGGGTTCATCGCCGGCGGCGGCTTCAACCACTTCCATGCGTCCGGGAGGCGGCACGCACTCCGCCAATACGCGGGCCGCCTCGGCGAGCGGTGTGCCCAGCGACAGCAGGCAGGCGATGACCACCAAGGCGTTCTCGGCATTGAAGCGGCCCAGCAACCGGGTGGCGACTTGGGCCTTGCCGAAGCTGCCGTCGAGTTGCATCGAGACGCCGTGCACATCCAAGGCGACCTGGGCTGCGCGCAGCGCGCGCTCGGCCAGCCACCCTGATTCGCCGGCACCGATCCAAACGGCGGTCAGGGGCACCCGTCCGGCAAGCTTGCGCGCAAGTTCGCGGCCGAAGGCATCGCCGACGTTGACGACGATGTGTTTGAGATCGGGAGCATCGAATAACCGCGCCTTCGCAGCACCGTAGGCCGCCATGGTCTCGTGATAATCCAAGTGATCGCGGCTCAAATTGGTGAATGCGGCCGAATGCAATCGCACGCCGGCGACGCGATCCTGATCCAGAGCCTGCGAAGATACTTCCATCGCCACCTCGCGCACGCCGGAGGCGCGCAAGGCGGCGAGTTCGCGATGCAGCGTGACCACATCGGGCGTGGTGAGCGTGGGCTGCTCGAGCGACGCAATACGCCCCCAGCCGATGGTCCCGATATAGGCAGCCTGCGATCCCAGCCGCTCCAGACATTGAGCCAGCAGATAGGCGCACGTGGTCTTGCCATTGGTTCCGGTAATGCCGGTGATGCGCAGCTGCGATGAGGGCCAATTGAAGAATCGATCGGCAATGCGGCCGACCAGTCCCTTGAGCCCCGGTATCGCCGCCGCGAATACCGTCGCCGGCAACTTCGGGGGCGAGACTTGGGCGCCGGGCTCCCACAGCACCACGCTCGCGCCGCGCGCGGCCGCCTCGGTGGCAAACTTGAGCCCATGCGCAGTGCGGCCGGGCAGCGCGAAGAACAGGCTGCCGGGACGCACCTCTCGGCTGTCGAGAGTGAGATCGACAACGCCCCGTGATTCCATAGCGGGCACCGCCGCGATGCCGTCGAGCAGCCACATGAGGGAGGTGCTCATGGCGTCTCGTTGGCCTGCACCAGAGCGGCGGCCGGCACATTCTGCAAATCATCGGGCGGCACGTCCATCAGGCGCAGGGCGCCGGACATCACGCTGGCGAATACCGGCGCGGCAACCGTGCCGCCCTGAGCGAGCGTGCCGCCCTGATGCATATCCCGGCTCGGCTCGTCGATCACCACCACCGTGGCCAGTTTCGGGTGCGACGCGGGGACCAAGCCGGCGAATACCGCCATGATCCGGTCGGTCGAATAGCCGCCGGCGATCGATTTGAACGCGGTGCCCGTCTTTCCGGAGACGCGATACCCGATGAGCGAGGCGCGAGTCGCGGTGCCGCCCTTTTCGACCACCTGCTCCATCAGCTGCACCAGTTCGTGCGCCACTTTGGGATTGAGGGCTTGCACGCCGGGGACGGGCCCGGAGACGCGCTCGAAGGAAATGGGTCGC
>Ga0137393_10002121_pt1 | contig 12797 bp, 17 predicted proteins | sample 15con2h34BmetaG_FD_101396 | JGI IMG/M metagenome (GOLD analysis project Ga0137393, IMG submission 101396) | Vadose zone soil microbial communities from Angelo Coast Range Reserve, California, USA - 15con2h3.4B metaG | ecosystem: Environmental > Terrestrial > Soil > Vadose zone > Saprolite...
CCTGTTGCCCCCGTGGACGCAACCGTGTTGCGCAACGTCTGATTGTAAGTGAACGGGTTGCCACCAGACTGAGCGATGAAGCGCCCATTGAAGGAGAAATTGTCGTTCGTCAGGCCGTCGATGTTGACAGTCATGCCGGTGGCGATTGTCGGAGTAGTCGCACCGGACATCGTAATCGTCACCACGCCGCCGGCACTGCGCGCCACGTTGGTGATCGTCCCGGTCGTAGTGGAGACGAGCGCCGTCTGGTTCGCCTTGTTCCCGTCGAGAATGCAGCCGCTCAGCAGGAACTTGAAGGTTCCGAACTTGTTGCCTGTCCCGCTCAGAGTGGCGAAGTTGGTGTTGGCGATCAGGTCCACGTTGGCGCTGTTCGCCAGCTTGATCCGAGCGCCCTCTGGGCATTCGATCCCACTCTGGCCGGTGTTGTCGGTCAGGGAGTCCGGCACCAAAATCCCGGCCGTCGTGACCGTCATGTTCCCACGAATGCGCAGCGTGGAATTCTTGGCCAGCGTCAGGACGGAGGAGAGTTTGTAGCCGCCCGAAGTCTGCGGCATCTCCACGACCACGGGGCCGGTTCCGCCAGAATTCACCGCCGCCTGTATCGCCGCCGTGTCGTCGCACACCCCGTCTCCGCAGGCGAAGTAAGGAGCAGCCTTCACGTTGATGAAGGGGGCGCGGGAGCCGGAGCCGGGCTGCACCCATTCGGGAGGGACCTGCGGCGGCATGATCGGCGAATCGACGGACGGCGGATAGAGAAGCTGGGCAAGGATGGCAAGCGCGATCACGGTCGCTCCAACGCTTGCGTGACCACGGCCGCAGCCGTTCCGGATGCGACGATCCCATAGAGGAGTTGGCTACCGAAGAGCCGAAAGCCGATGCAACTCCCGGGTCCTGGCGGAAGCGGCCGGCCAGTCGTCGCGGTGACGGAGGCCGAGAAGCCGATGCGCATTTCCGTGGATGTCGACGTGTTGCAGATTTCCGCGAAGGAGACAGTGGTAGGAGTCAGGAGCGTCGCCGTCGTGGTGACGGTGACGTTGATCGGATCCTTGAACGAGTAGGAAGCCGCCGATACGGCCAGGGCCAGCACGAGAACAGCGAGAAGCTTGCGCATGTGCAGTGTCTCCTAGAAAGCTTGCGACCAGGTCAGCGCCCCGACTCCGAAGCCGACGCCGAACGCGAGGGCTGGATGTCTCCACCAGACTCGACCAGCGCCGTGACAGAGCAGATCGTAGGTGACGACGATCGGCACCGTGGCGAGGCCGACCATCCACAGGTTCGGCGGCTTCTCCCGGGTCAGGAAGACGTGCGCCGCTAGCGCACCTGCCATGTATGGCAGCACGTTCGCCCTCCACGCCGCGTCCCGCACGACCATGGACTCGGTGCGGTTGCCGGACAGCGCGAGGTGTACGTCGTACACGATGAGGCCGGCCGAGACGCCGATCAGGACGCCGGCGGTCACGCCGTCGAGGGACTCGTCGCGAGCTCGCGCCGGCCCTGCTGTGAGGCAGGAGAGGATCAGCACAACGGCGGCGACGCGCATGGTCAGAAGCGAATCCCGAGGCCGGCCAGCGCGATCGGGCCGCTCGGCATGACCAGCCCGCCCAGGAACGGCTCAGCGCGCCAGCCGACGAGCGGCAGGGTCGCGGGCGGGAGAAGGACGCCAGCGCCCAGGCCGCAGCCGGAGAAGCCGCAGGCGCCTAGAGGGAGCACTCCCCAGCGAGGCGGGCGAGGCGCCTCCAGCTCCAAGGAACGAGAAAGCGCGGACTGGAACTTGCCGGCGGCGAGCAACTCCCGAGGCGGCGGGATCTCCCGGTACACTCTGGCCGCGCCGATGAGGATCGTGTTTCCCTTCATAGTGAGCAGCTCGAGGACATCGATGTCGACGGACACCCCATCGCCAGGGCGGAGAGCGCAGGGGTCCACGGCTGGCGGCGGACCGCTCACGGGCGGCGCTGGAGCTGGGACAGGGCGAGGAGCGGCCTTCACCGCGAGCGTCCCGGTCTCCAGCTTGGACGCGCTGACAGGGGTCGCGTCGGGAGCCGCGCGTACGGCTTCCTCGTACGCCTGCCGCAGCAGGTCGTTGTTGGCGAGCAGTTCGTCGACCTGGCCGCGCAGCTGCTTCTTCGTCGCCTCGTTCTCCACGACCTGGTTCTGCAGGGCCAGGCGGGCAGCCTCTTCGCTGCGCTGCGCGTCCGTACGCAGCCGGTGCTCCCGGTTCCACAGAAACACCGCTGCGGCGAGGAGGCCGAGCGCAACGAGCCAGGTCTTCCACGGCAGGGCGATCGTCACCGGCGCGCCCCGCACTTGAGTTCAACCCGATCCTTCGCCTTCGCCGCGGCCGTGGTCTGCCACTGCATGTTCGCGGGAACGTCGGGACCGCAGCAGGCGAGAGGAACGATGTGGTCGATCACGTACCCGCGGCAGCGCAGATGACTGCCCTTGTCAGGGCCGCCCGGGCAGGGACGCTGCACCCGGAAGGCGTTGCGCGCGGCCGTGGAGCGGTGCGGGTGCGGGCAGAGCGCCGCAGCGAGAAGGAGGGCGAGGATCATCTGGGCGGCTCCGATGCGTTCGCGCCCATGGCGAGGGCCGTTGCGGCGGTCAAGATGATCGCGACCACCACGGCAGCGATGGCGGCGAATGGATCGATCCCATGCTGTGCAAGGAAGGACTGAATGGGATCGATCATGGCCCCTCCGGCATGGGCGGGATCGGATTGGCCGCTGACTTTCTCCTGCGCCTCGCGAAGCAGCACGGGCACAGCCAAAGACCAGCATCCAGGACGGAGGCTGGATCGCCGCAATCGCTACACGTGAGGGCGATGGGGAGGGCGATCATGGGTCCTGCCCCGCGATGCGCCCGGGCTTCTCGTTCTTCTCCCCGACGCTGATCAGGCCGGCGATCACACCGGCACTGGACGCGAGCAGGTGCATGCCCCACTGGCGATGCGTCCATGTGGCCGCGACGTCGGGTCCGACGACCATTACCTGAACGAGCATTAGCGCGACGCCGTTAGCGAGGCCGCGCAGCCAGCGGCGGGCGGCGAGTTCGTCGTGTAGCAGGGCGTGCCAGATCGATGCGATGAGCGGGATCATGCGACCTCCAGGAAGTTGCCGGATAGGACGACGAGCAGCCTGTCGCGGCCGTCGGCCATCGCTTCGCGGACCTTGCGCGGAACGATGATGCAGCCGTGGGACGCGCCGCCTGGGTACTCGACCGAATCTCCGTGGACCATGAAGGCAGACCGCCCGAACGTTTCCGTGCCGGTCAGCGGCAGGAGATGGATCGCCACCGGACCGTGCGGGCCTTCCTCCTCGACCGCGCCGAGCGAGTACGCGCCTTGCGGAATAGGGCCGAGTCCGGCTTCGTGCTGCCGGAGTGGATCATTCTTTGCGGGCCCGAATCCGGAATATCCCGTAGCCACGGACGTATCGTTGTGACGCAGGCGGCCGGTCCGCTGCTCGTAGATCCACATGGGCTTGCCTCCCGAGGCGGGCTGGCGCTACCTTGCGCCTCCCGTGATCTGTTCCTGCTGCGAGCGCGAGGTGGATGTGCTGGTCGCGGCCCCGCGCCGGGACGGCTCCCCGCAGCCGGTGTGTCCGGAGTGCCGCGAAATAATCCTCGGAGTGGCCCGTTGGGATGTGCTGATCGCTACCGCGAGGGGGAAGGAGCCATGCGCGTCCTGATTGCTGCGCTCCTGCTCTGCGCGGGCTGCGCGTTCTTTCAGCAGCCGGGGCTGAGCGGCCAAAGCGGTCAGGACATCTTCAGCGGTCGATGGGTGGACAGGTCAGAGGACGACGTGCTCGTGCAGTACGGGCGCCCCGACGATAGCCTCGATCTGTCGAACGGCAACAAGGTGCACAGCTATCACCGCGAAGTGAACGACTCTTCGTCTTCGGCGTCCGGTTCCGGTACCCGCAACATTTCCGACTTCGTGTCTAGGTCGCACAGCACCACCGTGTACTGCGACCGCCGCTTTGAGATCGACAGAACTACGCGGCGCGTGGTGCGCGCCGTTATAACGGGGTCCTCATGCGACTACTGGCGTTGATGCTGCTCTGCGCCGCCTGCGGCGGCGGTACTATCTGCCCGATGCTCGCCACGCGTTCGTACACTGCGACCCTGAGCACCGCGACCCACGGGTGCGTGGCGCCGGTCCAGTCGATCGACGTGAACGTGTCCGGAGACGCTGCCCACCTTGTAGCGACCGAGAGCGGGACCGCGCACGCACTCACCGTGGACGAGAGCGCCCAAAGCTGCCCGTCGATCGCTCATTGGGGCGACGGCAGCGCGGCCATGCCCTTCCACCAATACGAAATCACCTCAGCGGTTGGCGACGCCAAGCTATTCGTGATCGAGATCGGCGTGTGTCAGGTGCTCTACCTGCTGCACTAATCGTGAACCGCGATGCACGTAATGTTGCCGCATTGCGCCGCCACAGCAGTCACTGCGACAGTTTGCACGGTAACGGCCTGGGCGCTCTTCGTCCATGAACCGATCACGGGCACACCACCTCCGGTGGTATAGCAGCTACAGACTGCCTGATAATTCGAGTCCGCGAATTGGGTCGTCCATGTGAGCGTCGTACCGCACGCGGCCCCGACGGAGGCGGCGGTCGAGCACCCGGCGCCGCTGGTCTGGTGCTTGAACCCCGAGCCGTCCGCGCCGATGCCGGTGGAAATCAGGCTCCCGTTCGCGTTGACCCGCAGCCGCTCCGTCACCGTCGCCGTGTTCCCCGCCGTCCCGGACGGCGCCGTGTAGGCCACCAGCGCCGGTCCTGTAGTCTCAAATTGCCACAGCGCCCCGGTGTTGGTCGTGTCGTACTTGATGTTGGTTCCGTCATGGCGGAGATTGAATCCGATATCCGAGTTGGAGGCCTGCGTGTAGACGAACACGGGAGGGTTGGTGCTCGCGACGAAACGCGCATTGGTCGCGCCAACCTGAGTCTGCACGTCCAGCGGATAGGTAGCCGCTGCACCGATGCCGACCTTCGACGACGCCCCGGACAGGGTGAGCGTCTGAGACGTGCCGGGAATCGTTACCCCCGTGGTCGCGTACTTCACCACGTCCGTCCCGGAGACTGCGCGCCTCAGATCACCGGCTCCGGCGCGGTAGTCGCCAGTGCCCGTCTCCGAGGTGAACGAGAAACTCGGGGCAGCCAGTGTTCCGTCCACGGATCTCAGGCTTGCGAGCATTCCGCCCCGACCATTGCGGTCGAGGCTGTCGGTCATGGACGACGCAAGATCGTTGAACGTATTGTTCCAGAGGCCCGATCCAATCACCTGACCGCTGGTGACGGCGGAGGTCGCTAGCGTGTAGGTACCCGAGCTGTTGCGGGAGGCGTCGGCCGCCTTGACCGAAATGCCGACACCGATCCCGATGCCGAGCACTAGGCAAAGGCAGGCCACAGCCACGAGCACGTGGCCCAAGGCAATCTTCTTCATGTCTGGACTCCTACTGCTGGTCGGCCTGGGCGAGCGGGGCCGGAGAGGACTTCTGCTGAATCAGGCGGAGCAGCTCGTCCATCCATCCCGCGAGGCGCTGCCGCTCGGCGCCCATCGGGGCAACGGACATGGCTGCGCGTTCGGCTTGCGGAGCGATCGACGGGAATGCTCCGGCCACGTCGGACCCGAACCGGGAGACCACCGCCGCCGTCGACGGGCCGCGCGTGCGCAGGAAATGCGATGCCATTCCAGTGGCGGCGGCCTGCAGCGGACTGCCGCTGTGCGAATAGCCGCTCGCCGCGGCAATGGCATCGGGCAGCGAGAAGTAGCTACGCCTCCCCTCGCGGGCCATCCCTTCGCGCGCCACGTTGGACCCTTCGATCAGCTTGCCGAGTTCCTGCTTCACGGGGACGAATCGCTCTCCAAGGGCCTGCAAGTCCGCACTTGGGGAGCGCACGTCTTCGGACTGCAAAAAGGACTTGCCCTTCGGACCGCCGACCGCCCCAAGCGCCTCTTCGCGGGTGACAAACCGACCGTTGAGCAGAAACCCATCATCGCCGCGGAACGTCCCTTGTTCGATGCGGTTCATGGCGTCCGCCGGTAGATCGCGCATTGCCTCCACGTGCGAAGGTCCGGAGTAGACGGCGCCCGTCGTCTTGTCGCGGATCGCCGCTTGGACTGATGGTGCTGTCGTCTGCTTGGTGATCGCGTCTTCCACCGCCTGTCGCATCATGGAGGCGGTGTCTTCGTGGGCGCGGCCTACCTCGGTCGGCTGCCTCTGCTGGTAGGCGGACTTCGCCATTCCCTGGAGGCTGCGCTTCAGATCCTCGGTCTGCGAGAGACCCAGCGTTCCGCCCGTGGTCGGCTTCCCTGCAACCTGCTCGGCTGCTGACTCGTAGATCTTCGGAACCGCCGGATTCATGGTCCCGGCGTTCACCGTCTGCATCCGCGCGGCGTACTGCTGGGCCAACTTAGCCGCGTCGGGTCCGGTGATTCCCTGCTTCTCCAGGTCGGCCAGGATGCTCGCATATTGCTGCCCAAGGCCCTCCCGTGCGGTCTCCAAGCGCTGCGCGGCGCCGCCCGACGTCCCGAACAGCTTGAACGCTCCATGCTCGGCGGCGGTGTCCACCGCGGCGTCACTCAGCGGCTTCGTCTTGGAGAGGGATCCGAAGACGTTGCTCAGGACGCGCCGCTCCGTCCCGCGCGCGGCGCCATTGAGGAGTGCCGCCACCGCTGGCGCTGCCTTCGCCAGCCCAGCAGTCGCGACTCCGGCTCCGGTGGCGTAGGTCGCGTCCTGAAGGCCCGTCGTTCCCACGTCGATCAGATCCCGTTTCAGGTCCGGCTTCTCGTAGCCCATGTACTGATCGATCGATTTTTGGAGGGCGCGGCCGGACATGCCCCCCAAGGCCGCTCCGGCGGCCCCAGTGACGAGCGCGCCAGGCCCGGTGGGAATGGCCGGGACGCCCGCCAGCAGCGCTCCCGCACCGGCTCCAACGGCAGGGAGGGCCTTCGCGCCGTAGTGGGCGATCTTTGCCGGCAGGCCGCGGGTGTCGGCGGGTGCTGGTCGCGTGATCGCGTCGATCTCCTCCGTCGTCGCGTCGTCCGGCACCTCGTAGCGCTGGCCGTCCACCTCGACGCGCATCACTTCACCTCGACCAGCTTGCCGTCAGGGCCACGGGTGAACTTGCGCGCGACAGGACCGCCGCCGCCCGTAGCGGCCTCCGGAACGGGTGCCGTTGCGTACGGGTTCGCCTGACTCGCGCCCCGCACCGTCGAGTGCGCGACCGAGTTCTTCCGAATAGCGATGTTCTTCTCGGCCAGGTTCAACGCGGCGTTGAAGGTCTCTGGATTCCAGTCGGCCTGCAGGTTCGTCGCGGCCATTCCGAGCGACTTGTCCGTAGAGGTGCCACCGCCCTTATAGACGGTGCCCAACTCTGAGGCGAAGTCGTTGATCTGTGTCTCGAGCGCCTGCGCCACGGCACCGGGCCGGCCTGGCAGCTGCTTCATGGCCGCGAGCGTTCCCTTGTTCAGGATCTTGTACCCGCTCACGCCTGCCAGCTGTTGCCACTCTGCGTACAGCTGCCTGATCACGGGAATGGTGTCGGAGACGAAGTTGATCGCCTGGTTCAGGCGCTCCTGCCCGCCGCTGTTCAGGGTGGCGAGATGCTTCTGCGTCGCCTGCCAGTCGAGGTTCGCTTGCGAGAGATTGAATCCGCGCGTTGCCAACTCGGCTTGGACAGGCACCCGGAGCCGGCCCAACCCCTTCATGTCGGGCGGAGAGGTCCCATTCTCGATCCCGTCCGCCGTCTGCTTGATGATGTCCGAACCGCCGCCCCCTCCAGGTGGCGCCTGCCCGGTGCGTACGTTGTAGATCTGGCTACCGGGGAAGGCCGCACCGAACTTCGGCGAGGTCTGCTCGACGGCGTACCCCTTCTCGGCCGTCGGCAGTAGTGCGCGCATGACTGCGTTCGGCGTCTTCTCTGACAGTCCGGGCACCCCATATTTGCCGAGCAACGCCCGGAGGGCCACGCTGCCTTCCGGCGACTCCATGGCTTGGTTCTCCTGCTGCACCTTCCGCGCCTGCTCCGTCTCGAGCGCCAGCTTCGGCGCCTGCTGCCCGCGCAGGAGTGCCCCGGCCGCCATCTTGCCCATGAGCGGATCGCCGGACAGCTCGCCGAGCGACGCGAGGTGCGTCTGGTCTTCCGGGGACAGCGGGATGCGCGGCGGGTTGTCCGGCATCCCTGGAGGTGCCGCCGGACCCATCGGCGTCCCGAGCCAGGCCTGTCCGTACTGGCCGCGCACGCCGGCCATTTGCTTGGACAGGTCGGCTTGCTTGGCACGGATGTCGCCCTCTCGGTTGCCCATGATGATGTCGGCGATTCCGCCCAGCAGAGCGCCCGCCCCGGTCCTCGAGCCCTGAGCCTGATAGGTCCGGCGGCGGGCGATCAAATCCTGCAATTCCTGATCGGCCTGCGTCTGCTGCTCAGCGAGGGGACCGGCGCCGAGGATCTGTTGGAGGAGGGCGGGATCCATTACTTCTTCCCCGACCCGAAGAGCTTCATGCCGTTGGAGATCAGGTCGTTGTAGAACTGCCGATTGATGTCAGAAGATTGCAGGCCATAGTTCCCCTGTGCCTGCGCCGCCCCAAGTTGGTTCCCGCCCCCCATGAACCCCGGCATCTGCAAGAGGCTGCGCAGGCCGCTCATGCCCTGAAGCGGAGCCATCCGGGAATTGATGTCCATGCCCTGCTGCCGCGAGGCTTCCTGCCCGCCTCCCATGATCGCCTCCATCAGCGCGGACGTGTACGCATCGTTGCGGCTGCGCCCGAAGTCGCTGCCGGCCTTGGTGTAGGCGGCGCTGTTGGGGTCAATCCCCTGATTGGCCAGCTGAACCTGCATGTCGTGCTCGCGCGAATTCCACATCGGATCGAGACGTGACGCCGCCCGGCCGTAGATGGCGCCCTCGGCCTTGTCGCGGGCCGCAGCGCCGTTGTCGAGCGGGTTCGCCCACGCGGAGCCGAGTTGGCCCATCATGGACTCGTTCGCGCCCTGAAGGCCTGGAGCGAAGGAGGTGTTCTGCGACCAGTTGCCGTCCGGCCCCCGCGTCCATCGACTCGACCCGTAGGGAGTCGACTGGTCCGGACGGTTGCTGAGGGTGTCCTGCGCGGCAGCGCCCTTGTAATCCGGGGGAGGCGGCGCGCCCTTGTCGAGCGGGTTGGGGATGTTCGGAGCGCCCATTAGTCCTCCAACCAGCGGCACGTCTCGCGCCGCATGACGAAGAGCAGAAGATCCGTTCCGACAGTGATCGCGTCGGGGATCCGCGCGATCTTCGTGAATTCGAGGTCGTCCATGAGGCGCAGGCTGCGGTCGTTCGCCGACGAGACGTAGGTGAGTAGGACGCCCTTGCCAGCCTCACGAAAGATGTATCCGAACGCGGGCGGGATCAGCCGCCGCAGTGCCACTGGCACGTCGAGCGCGATGTGCGCCTGCGCCGCATTGTGCGTCCAGCCGTCGAACCCGACCATCCCCACGATCCGGCCCGTCCGCTCGTCGACCGCCTCGATCGCGCGCGACGCAGACGACAAGGACCATCCGGTGCGGGTCGACAGCCATCCCGTCTCCCGCGTCGCCCGCACCGCGAACATTTCAAAGCATTCCACCTTCCGTGTACGTGACGTCGATCCCGACCAGCACCGTCCGAGATCCGGCCGATCCAGCAAACGCGATCGCCACGTCCGGCCCCATCCCTGCGGCGCCGCGGGCGATCTGCTGCGTGGCAAAGTCTCCACCGAATGTCGCCGTGTCGAAGAGAGCCGTATCGAAGACGTTGGAGGCATTCGACGGCACCGGAGATGGCGGCGTCACCTCGGTCAAGTCGTAACGGAAGCGCGCCTGCTCCATGGTGGCCAGCAGCCCGCCCTCGTAGAGGTAGGTCGCGCGGATCTCGCTGACCTGCTTCTGCCGCGCGTTGCCACCATTCCGGAATCCCGTGATCCCGCTGAACTTGATCAGGCTGAACGAGGAGGCCGCGAGGTTCACATTGTCGAGATAGTCGGTGCTGATGCACACCCGGCCATCAGCGGTGCCGAAGTAGAGTTTCCGGCCCCATGCGTCCTGCGACAGGATGGGCAGATCCCGATATTGCGACCATCCGCCGGTCAGGAGACTCATCGCGAGTTGCCTGGTCGGTTGCCCGTCCGCAATCGGGATCGTGACGATCAGCGCGTTGTCCTCGGGGTGGATGGCCAACGACCAGCCCTTGATCCCCCCGTAGGTGGTCACGAGTTTGCTGAACAGGTTGCCGATCTTGCGCGTCACGTACCGCTCGGGGTCGGTCCAGTCGCCGCCGGTCGCGAGCCTGGACAGCGGTACGATGCCGACGCTGCCGAGGATGAGCAGGTCGCCGCCGTACGGATAGGCGACGCGCCGGCCACTCGGAACCCCTCCGACGAAGTAGACGCCTGCGATGGCGAATTTCGTCGCGTCGTTCGGGTCAGTCCCCTTGTAGATCACCACGTCGCCGGAGGAGGAGATCGCGACCAGGTGATCATCCATGCCGATCCCGTAGTCGCCGGTCGAACCCCACAGGCCGACCAAGTTGCCGCCGTGCGGGAACTGGGAGCCGAAGTCGAAGCTCGTCACCGTGCCGAACAATGACCGGACAGCGTTGCCGAACCACATCCGGGAGGTGTCCTTCTCGACGAATAGGACGAAGTTCTTCCAGACGGTGACGAAGACGAACTTCGCCGGGTCGACGCCGTTGATGGTCGGCTCGTAGTCCCACGTGACCGTTCCGTCAACGATCCCGGTACCGACGCCGGTCGGGCCGCCAGTCGCTGCGGAGTTGCCCCCAACCGTGCACTTGTAGGTGATCCCGTTGTTGACGACGCGATCGTTCACGATGTAGGCGTGCGTGCCGAGCCACGCCGCGGAGGCGACCTGAGCGACAGCGCGCCACGCGTCGTTCGTCTCTGAGTAGACGTGGTACCCGTTCTGCTCGTCGCCCAGCATCAGGAAGTGCTGACCGCCGGAACTGACGAGGCCACGGAAGACGCCCCACCCCGCATCCCCGGCCGCACTGGCGAAGACCAGCACCGAAGGCGGCGCCGCGCTGGACGCGCCTACTGAGTAGATGTTGCTGCTCGAGGTGGCGAACAGCCGGTCCTTGGAACCGTTCGTGCTGCTCCCGTGGAACGGCATCATGGTGGGCACCACGCTGGCGCCGACGCCCGTACACCATTCCTTGTAGCCGCGGCGGATCCGAGACCCGTTCTCCCCGCCGATCATGTTGAAGAGGACGGGGCAGTCGTAGGGCGGTAGGGCGAAGCCCGGGTCGACCGTGTTCAGGCCCCCGACCGGCGCCGGGATATGGACCGGCTCCGTCCGGTCGGGCCGGACCTTTCTGGCGGATGCGCGGGATAGCATCTAGGTAATCGTGTCCGGCAGGTTCCACTTGTCCAACCGCCGAGGCGTGCGGTTCGACCGGCCGCCCAAGTAGATGGTGCTCGCGGGCGAGTCCTCCGATTCGGCTGCATAGAGCACGTCGTCGTAAGCGTCCTGCTCGCTCACTGTGTCGAAGCGCTTCTCCTTGCGGAAGTCCAGCTTGAGCCGTTTCACGATGAGGAGCGGATCGAAAAAGATCACATCGTCCTTGGTGGTCGGTGCGTCCTTCGTGTTGCCGTTCGGGAGCACCGCAGCGGCAGCTCCGGCCCACGACGTCGACTCGTATTCGTAGGCGATCGTTTGCGCCGAACCCGGGACGGGAGAGAAGAACATCTGCCCCTGCCAGATGCGGATCATGAACACGATCGTGCTGGCGATGGGGACGGCTTTGCGGAACTGCCAGTAGTCCGAGCCCACCGGGCCGCCGAGCGGAAAGGACGTGCTGCGGTTCCATCCGCTGTTCGGCAGCAGGCTCTTGAAGTCGGCCGGCAGCGCGTAACTCTCGGTCCCGTTCACGGTCCCGAACGTGTATTCCTTGCGCAGATGGGTCCAGTCGCGGCGCTTGTTGAGGTCGCGTCCGCCTGACTTGAGCAGGCGCAGGAGCTGCACGATGTTCTGGTCCGTCGACGCGAAGGGGTCGGCGATCGCGGCGGTGACGAGGCCCATCTCGATCGCCGCGTCGCTGACCAGGTTAGCAACCGTGTCGTAGGCCATCTGCTATTCGGCCTTCGGCTCTTCGGGCTTCGGCTCTAGCGACTTCTTGAACGCGGCGTATTCCTCCTTGTAGACGAACCGATCATCGTCTGTCACCGGCCGCGTCGAGTCATCCTTCCCAAGGAAGCCCCCGGACAGCGTGACGAGCTCGACGTCCTTTTCGACAAGCTCGCCAGTCTCGGTGCCGACCTTGATCTTGCTGATCGTGAATACGGCGTTCATCGCTTTACCTCCTTGGGGATGGCTGCCTTTCCCTGTGACGCTTCCACTGCCGCTAGCCGCTCGGTCAGCGCCCGGAGTTGCGCGTCCTTCGCGTCCAGCTCGGCGCGCATCTGCTGCGTTGGCGCGCCCTTCTTGGCCGTTTCGAGGAAGTCGCGAGCGCGCTGCCGCAGCGAGGAGAACTTGCCCCCGGCGTTGGAGTCGTTCAGCTCCGCCAGCTGCTCGACCGTGTAGACCTTGTAGTAGGCGAGGTCCTCCACCGACGCCGGATCGATCGCCGACCAGCCCTTCAGATCCGTCCCGATCGTCTGCTCTTCCTGACCCGACTTGAATGCGACCCACTCGTCGTAGAAGCGATGGAGGTCGCACTCCTCGAGCATGGGCTTGTCGTCGAGCCCTTTTCGGACCCGGCAATGCTGGTCTTGCGTGGCGCCCACTTCGAGCAGCTTCTTGTTGCAGCTCGTAACCGGGCGCTCGACGA
>Ga0137393_10002125_pt1 | contig 12790 bp, 13 predicted proteins | sample 15con2h34BmetaG_FD_101396 | JGI IMG/M metagenome (GOLD analysis project Ga0137393, IMG submission 101396) | Vadose zone soil microbial communities from Angelo Coast Range Reserve, California, USA - 15con2h3.4B metaG | ecosystem: Environmental > Terrestrial > Soil > Vadose zone > Saprolite...
CGCTTCAGCACCAAGGCGGGGAGCATCGCCAGCGAAGCCGGCGACGGGACAGCCGTTGTTGACATCATCGCGGTGAGTTTGTGACAGATACCAACTAATATAGCGATGAAGAGCCGTGGTCGATTCATCGACCGGCGCTCTTGCATTTTTTACAAGTTCGGCGGTGCCCTCTGCCATTGATTGAGCAAGCACCTCGGCAACCAAGGCAGCCTTCGATTCAAAGTGGTTGTAGAAGCCCCCCTGGGTAAAGCCGGCATGCTTCATCAGTTCACTCAGCCCGACGGCGTCCGTTCCACGTTCTCTGAATAGCTGCGTGGCCGCCGAGACGATCGCGCGATGGTTTTCTGCAGCCTGTTCTCTCGACACGCCCACGTCATGCTCCTGAATCTATTCGCCGGAGGAATACCACAACACGATTTTAGTCACAATTGATTGTCGGAACGATACTAGCCTTTGCAACGAGGAAGACCTGCAGTGCTATTCTTCTGCTTTGACCATAAATGCGCATCATTTTGGGAAAATAAAGGGAATAGAGCTGCAACTTCCCTTCAACAAGCCAAAAAACTAACAAAGGCCTTGACAGCACCGTTCGAGCCATGGCAAAAGTACGATTGTGACCACACGCATGATCTGTACGGCGCTGATCGGTTCCGCGATCCGCGCCGAGCAATCTCGGTGGTCGTCGTATTGATCTGGTGCGGCGTCGGTGCCCCGCTCTCGCCGCCTCAGAGCGACGTTCTGATCACCGGCTTTTCTGATTGGCCGGAGCAATCAGGTGCAACAGTTCGCGACCTCGCGATACCCATCAAGAGCCTTCCGTGACAAACGCGAAGCAGTTCGTTCCGGAAAACAGCCATTGAAGGAGCTTCGCGTATGAAGCCATTTAAATATCGCGCCTTCGGCAGCTCACAGGAGAATAAGTTCGTCGATCTCCCAGCACGGATTTAGAAAGACGTCAGCTGGCACCTCGAACACTCATATGTCCCATCGGGCGGCTCTCAAAACGACCTTGACGTGATACCGGAAACGCAAGTGGCTACACGGCGCGAAAGTGCGTTACCATCACGAAGAGGCGGCGCCACCGATATCGAGAGAAACGCCGACGACGGCTCAACAAATTATCATCAAAACACTCTTCGCAGAAGATTAGCTCGGAGACGAAAATGGCCAGCGTGACACTTGAGATCCAGGATGCCCTCGCCGTCGTCACTATTTCAAATTCGCCCCTTAATCTGTTCACATGGGAAATGCTAGACGAGCTAAGCGACATAATCGACCAAGTCGCCGCCGCACCGCTCCGCGCACTGTTGTTGAAGGCAAACGGACAACATTTCAGTGCCGGCGCCGACGTTCCGGCCATGTTTGAGGGCCTGTCCACCCACGCGGCAGAAGCTCACCTTATTAAACACATCCCCCTCATGGCACGTCTGCAAGAGCTTCCAATTCCGACGATCGCGGCCGTCCGAGGATTGTGCCTGACTGCCGGCCTCGAAATTGTACTTCGCTGTGATGTACTGTGGGCCAGCGAAACGGCCCAGTTTGCTCAACTAGAAGCCATGATAGGCGCGACGACGTTGCTCGGAGGCGCACAGATCCTGTGCGAGCGAGCCGGTCCCGCCCGGGCGATGGAGATTTGCTATTCCACATCCATTTATGGAGTTAATGATTTCGAAAGATGGGGCATCGTGACGAGAATTCTTCCGGATGCGGTACTAGACGACGAAGCCGCGAAATTCGCGAAGCAACTCTCCTCGGGTCCTGCACGAGCGTTTCAAGCGACGAAACGCCTGATCAGAGCAGCTGCTCAAGACGGGGCTTGCGCCGCCGATCGCCTTGTCGGCGCTGTCGGCGCTCCCCTTTTGGAGACGCACGACATGCAGGCTGGAGTGAAAGCTGTCGCAGAACACGGCGCACGCAGCTTCAGAGGCAAGTTCGCGTTTCAGGGCAGGTAAGCGGAGGACGTCGATCGGCGGACGCCAGTTCATCAAATTGACGATCGCAGAGTCTGGCATGTGCATGGCCCGCACGACAGGCGTCTGACGTACTGCCTGTTGGACCTCCCTGCGCTAATGTTTGTCTATCTCAAACAACATGCATATGCCTCTATCTCCGCAACAACCAGGATGAAACACACAATTTGTGTGGCCCGGATAAAACGATAATGTGAGTTGCTTCCCAGCCTGGCGATCCCGGAACAGTGTCCCGCGAGCGAGCTATTTGGATCAACTGATAATGGGCATGACCTCGATCGTTGCGGTGTGCCTAGCTCCCGACGAAGCTAGGTTCTACTTTGTCCATAAATGCCTTCACGCCCGCGAGGCCGTCTCGCGACCCGGACATTCGGACGATCGAGGCTGATTCATGCTTCATCTGCTGCTCGAGGCTCGCACCGTCGCTCAAGATCAGAAGCCGCTTGACCGACGCGAAGGCGTGTGTCGGCCCGCTGGCGAGTTGCTCGGCAACTTGAGCAACGGCAGGTGACAGGTCCGCAGGAGCCACCACACGATTGACTAAGCCCCAAAGCCATCGCCTCTTCCGCAGACAACAACCGGTTCAGAAGGAACAGTTCCTTTGCACGGCGGTGACCAATCAAGCGTGGCAAAAACCATGTCGTGCTTCCGTCGGGAGTTAGCCCGATCTTGGTGTAGGCGCTGGTGAATTTTGCTTTTTCAGAGGCGATTGCAAAATCCGCCGCTGCCATCAAACCGAGGCCGGCGCCAGCTACCGTACCGTTCACTTCAGCGATGACCGGTGCCCGCATGCGTGCGAATACCGAGATCGCCTCCTCGAGATATTGGTCATTTCCTGGATAAGAATATCAACTCGTGTTGGATCCGAAGCAAATCCGGCGACGTCACCACCAGAGCAGAAAGCGCGGTCGCCGGCACCGGTCAGCACAACACATCGTACCGCTCGATCGGCCCTGCACCGCTTCGCGGCAAGGGAGAGCTCTTTTGCCGTAAGCACATTGATCGCATTTAACTGCGCCGGTCGATTGATCGTGATGCGGACGATGTCTTTCGCCATGCTGTAGGTGAGGCTTTCGTAGGTCACGGCATTTCCCTTACGTGTCACGTGCTCTGGATGAAGAGCTGAATTAAAGCGACGATCGTGTCCGGAACGTCTTCCTGGCTGAAATGACCCGCCCCGGGGAGCTCGACAATGGGACGATCCGGCCAAATGCCCCGGAAATCCGCAATCTGAGCATCGGGCGCAATACCCTTGTCCTTCATGCCTACCGCAAGCATTGCGGGTTTTGCTTTCAGATCGTCGATGAAGGGAAACCCTTCGCGGACATAGGGCACCATGCGGCCAAGGAATGCGTCCAGCGGAAATTCAATAGCACCCAGACAATCGGCTTTGCTCGGGAACGGCGCGCTATACGCCGCGACCCAATTGGCGTCCACGGCGGCCGTATTCTCGAAACCGATGGCTTTCATGATACCAAGAACATTCACATTGAGATGCCCCAGCACCTCATGCAGAGTTCCTGCTTCGTGATGGTCCTTGATGAATTGAAACCACGGTGTGAGCCCGCCGGATTTTGCCCGCCCGTAACCGGTGAGGGTGTTAAGCAAAAACAGCCGTTTGATCCGGTCCGGATGACGCAACGCATAAGCGGCTCCGATCGGGCCACCCCAATCCTGGATGACGAAGGTGATATTTTTGAGGTCGAGCTCGTCAACCAAATGCGCTAGGTTCTCCACATGGGTCTTGAGTGAGTACTCGCGATCGCGAGGTGTCTCGCTCTTACCGAAACCCATGTGATCCGGCACGATCACCCGGTTCGCTTTTGAGAGAGGCGGAATAAAGCGCCGATAAAGATAGCCCCACGTTGGCTCTCCGTGAAGGCAAATGATGGGTTCGCCATCCCCTTCGTCGACGTAATGCATCCGAAAGCCATTACCTTCAAAATAGCGTGGTGCGAATGGCCAGCTTCCACCAAAGGTCTCACGTTCCGGAATCATACCAGGTCCTTGTTCCTATAAGTTAAGCGCTACACACGAGATGGCCTTGGGCGACCGCGCCCAAAGCCGTCATAATTCAACATGAAACTCCCACGCCCACACGAGCACCTTCTGGGCCACCAGCCGTGATATTCGCGTGCTGGCCACTCGCATTGCATCTGATGCAGATGCGCCACCCCATCTGCACGATACGATTCCGGGAGAGTGCCGGTGTTGTCACGTCGTACTGCCCTATACGGGTCGAGCACATGAATCAGGCTGATCGCTATCCGGGCCAACTCTGTCGCCGCGGCGAAATGAAAGCCGAGGCAGTCCATGGCCTGGTGAGTCCTAGGCAGATGGCAAAACAGCCGTCAAACCGCCGTCGACGGCAAGTATCTGTCCGGTGATGTGTTTGCCAGCATCGCTTGCGAACAAGACCGCCGCACCTTTGAGGTCGTCCTGGTCACCGATGCGGCGCAAGGGCGCGCCCGCGGCAAGTTTGTCCACGCCGACCGCTTCGAGCGTGCCCTTTGTCATCTTCGACGGAAAGAATCCCGGTGCGAGCGCATTGACGGTAATCCCGTGGCGGCCCCAATCGCCAGCTAACGCTCGAGTGAAATTCACCACCGCACCCTTGCTGGTATGGTAGGCAATCATTTGCATATCGCCAATGCCACCTCGAAGGCCGGCAACCGAAGCGATATTAATGATCCGGCCGTACTTGTTCGGAATCATCGACAATTTTCCGATCCGCTGGCTGAGCAGAAACAGAGACCGGATGTTGAGATTCATCAGTTTGTCCCAGGCCTCGATGGGATGGTCTTCCGTCGATGCGCCCCATGTCGCGCCCGCGTTGTTGACTAAAATGTCTACTTTGCCCAGTTTGGCGACTGCCTCGTCCGCGAGCCGCTTTACGTCGTCGTCCTTACCATTATCAGCCGCGATCCAATCAGACTTGATGCCCAGACCCGCGAGGTGTTCCTGCGCTTGCGTCAGATCGGCGGCCTTGCGTGACGACAGGACAATCTTGGCTCCCTGCTCGCCGAGCGCTTCGGCGATCTGTAAGCCAAGTCCGCGCGACCCGCCGGTGACAAGTGCGGTCTTTCCGCCAAGGTCGAACGCCTTCTTCAAGCTGCCCATGTGTGGTTCTCCTCAGTTGTTGAACAATTCAGGTGTTCCAGATTAGCGCCTACTGGCCGCGGAACACCGCCGCTCGCCGCTCGACAAATGACTGTATTCCCTCTTTGAAGTCCTCACTGTTGAATACGCGATCCTTGATTTTCGGAATATAGTCGACGGCCGCCCGCTCACCGTTCTCGATAAACTTCAGCGCAGCCTCCTTCGTAACCTGAATTCCGATAGGTGCATTCTTGGCGATTGTTTCCGCGACCTGCATGGCACGCTCGATCTGTTGGCCTGCCGGCACCACCTCCTGCACGAGGCCGATCTTGTACGCCCGCTCGGAGGTAAACTCGTCGCATAAAAACAGATGGTACATGGCGTCACCCCAGCCGGCCCGTGTCAGGAAGCGAAAGTGCGCTCCTCCGAACGGCGCAATGCCGCGCTTGGATTCCATCTGGCAAAACCTGCAGTCATCGGCAGCAATCACGATATCGCCCGCCAGCATCATCTCGATGCCAATTGTATAGACGATGCCCTGCACGGCGGTAACGATCGGCTTGCGACACCTATTAGCGAGCGCGAAAACGTCGATCGTCCCGTCCCTCAAGTCCCAATTCTCGGCTTTTGGACCGAAAAACTTCGGCATATCTAGGCCAGCCGTGAAGTCGGCCCCCTCAGCGCAAACGACACCAACCCAATATTCATCGGTCTTATCCAGGAGTGTGAGGGCATCCGACATCTGAAACATCATCTGCGGGCTGAAGGAGTTCTTCTTAGCTGGGTTATCGATAATGATTTTCAGTACATGTCCGTGCACCTCAGTTCGAACTTGTCCCACTGAACTCTTTGCCGTGCTCATGTCGCTTTTTCCCTGACGAAATGAAAACAAGTCGTGGCGATCTTCGCAGCATCCCGGTCGTCGCTCAACTAAAGCGCAACCATTCGAAGCTCGTTCGAGCATTACTCCTGGATTGCACCAGCTTTTTGGGCGTAGCTCCACGACGCCTCCGCAAGGGGGACACTTAGCGCCGCCGATTCGGCAGCTTTGGCGCTCGCGGCCGTGCCGTCCCTTAGGCGCGCCCCGATGCCCTGGGTGATTCCGGCAAGCCGGAATAGATTGTAGGAAAGATACCAATTGATGTCCGGAATTGACGACCTCCCAGACGCCTCGCAATAGATATCGGCCGCCTCCTTAATCGTGGGAATATTGAGCCACGCGAGATCTGCACCCTTCAAGCCCTCCATCACCCATTGCAGCAGCAAGTAGGTGAAATCGGCCATCGGATCCCCAAGCGTAGAGAGCTCCCAGTCCAGGACAGCGATGACCCGAGGCTCGATCGGGTGGAAAATCATATTGTCGAGGCGGTAATCGCCGTGGACAATCGACACTCTTTCCTGCTGCGGCACCGTACGCGGTAGCCACTCGATGAGGCGATCCATTTCTGGGATAACTTCGAGTGCCGAGGCGCGATATTGCTTGGTCCACCTGTCGATCTGCCGTGCAAAATAGTTACCAGGCTTGCCGAAGTCGCCCAGGCCTATCTCTTCCGGATCGTAGCTGTGAAGCCTTGCAAGAGTCTGGATCTTGTCGGTGAAGATCAGCCGCCGATCCTGCGGCGACTGGTTTGGGAGGGTTGGATTCCAAAATACCCGCCCCTCCTCCATCGACATCACGTAAAATGCCGACCCGATGACTTCATCGTCGTTGCATAACGCGTAAGGCCGCGCGACCGGGAATCCCCGCTTGTGCAGGATTGAAATGATCCTGAACTCCCGGTCAACGGCATGTGCCGACGGAAGCAGTTTTCCGAATGGCTTGCGACGTACAACGTAGGAGGCGCCAGGCGTGTCGATGCGATATGTCGGGTTCGACTGACCGCCCTTAAACTGAAGGCCCCTAAGCGGCCCCACATATCGCTCAACATTCTGGCGCATCCACCGGTCGAGGCTCGTCTCATCGATGCGATGACGCTCCTCGATCGGCATAACACCGGCGTATTCCTCGTCTCGTTTTACGCCCTGCGCCACGGTGCTGCTCGTTGGGCTATGCGATCGGCGCGTTGGCGTATCTGCGCAACTCGTGGCGCGCAATCGCGCGATTGTGGACTTCATCGGGGCCATCCGCGATGCGCAACGCGCGGACGTTAGAGTACGCCTTGGCCAGACCCGCATCATCTGAGACGCCGGCCCCTCCGAATGCCTGGATCGCATCGTCAATGATCTTGAGCGCCATTTTTGGCGCCGCCACCTTGATCATCGCGATTTCCAGCTGCGCGACTTTATTACCGACTTTGTCCATCATATCGGCAGCCTTCAGGCACAGTAACCGTGTCATCTCCAGTTCGGAACGCGCCGTGGCGATTCGCTCTTCCCAGACCGAAAATTCGATGATCCTCTGGCCGAACGCCGTGCGCGACAATAGTCGCTTCACCATCTTCTCCAACGCTGCTTCCGCAGCACCTATGGTCCGCATGCAATGATGAATACGCCCCGGACCGAGCCGACCTTGAGCGATTTCGAACCCCCTGCCCTCCCCGAGCAATATGTTGCTCGCAGGTACGCGGACGTTTTCAAGCAAGATCTGCCCGTGACCATGCGGCGCATCATCGAATCCGAATACTGGAAGCATCTTCTCGATCTTGATGCCGGTAGTGTCGAGTGGCACGAGGATCTGGGACTGCTGCTGATGCCTCGGCGCGTTGACGTCCGTCTTGCCCATGACGATAGCAACCTTGCAACGTGGGTCACCTGCGCCCGACGACCACCATTTCCGGCCGTTTATGACGTACTGATCTCCGTCACGCTTGATGCTGGTCTCGATATTCGTGGCATCCGATGATGCGATATCAGGTTCGGTCATTAGAAATGCGGAGCGGATCTCGCCGTTCATCAACGGACGTAGCCAGGTTTGCTTCTGTTCCCGGCTGCCATAGCGTATCAGCGCTTCCATATTGCCGGTGTCCGGCGCCGAGCAATTGAAGACCTCAGAGGCCCAGTAGATACGTCCCATCTCCTCGGCAAGCAGGGCGTATTCGAGATTGGACAGACCGGCACCTCGATACTCATCATCCTCATGCGAGGACGGCGGCATGAACAGATTCCAGAGACCCTCGGCCCGAGCCTTCCCTTTTAGATCCTCGACGACCGAGATTACCTTCCAGCGCTCCCCGGCAGCGTCCTGCTCCTTATAGGTCCCTTCGGCAGGATACACATGTTTGTGCATAAAGGACGAGAGACGGTTCAACCAGTCACGCTGACTATCGGACATTGAAAAGTTCATGAGAGGATCTTCACTTTTGGCTGTTGCGGGCGCGTTGCGAACTTTTGGCCCTCATGGGTGCGGTCAAAGACATTCCTTCGTGAATCGAAGTACTAGAACGCCCCAGTCCGCTTGATCCGACTAATCCGCCACACGGATAAGAAGCTTCCCAAAGTTGCGCCCCTCAAGCATGCCCATGAACGCATCGGGTGCTTGCTCAAGGCCGTCAACGATGTCCTCGCGCTGAAGAATAGTTCCGTCTTTTAACCCAGCGCCGATTTCCCGCTCAAAATCTGGAAAGAGCTCTGGGTAATTATCAACGATGAACCCGCGAATGGTAAGGCTCTTGGACAGAACCTGGCGGATCGTTGCCGGCACTCGATCCGGCCCCGGCGGAACAGGCGCGCCGAATTGCGAGACCAGCCCGCATACCGGTACGCGCGCAAATTGATTTAGCAACGGAAAGACCGCCGTCCACACTGCGCCGCCAACATTTTCGAAATAGACATCGACGCCGTCCGGACATGCCGCTGCGAGCCTCTGCTCGAAGTCAGCGCCACGATGGTTGATTGCCTCATCGAAACCAAGCTTGTCTTTGACGAACGCACATTTTTCCGCGCCTCCCACGATTCCTACGGCGCGAGCCCCCGCCCTGCGCGCGAGTTGCCCGACGAGCGAGCCGACCGGCCCGCTCGCCGCAGCTACGACCACGGTTTCGCCAGGCTTCGGTTGACCAATCACCCTCATTCCAATGTAGGCGGCAGAGCCGGGTATCCCCAGAACTCCCACAAATGCGGTAGGAGGAGCCACCTTAGGATCAAGCTTCCGAAGATCCTCACCATTTGAAAGGCCAAGTGTTTGCCACCCAGCCTTAGCGAGTACGACGTCGCCGACACTATAATCTGGATGGTTCGAGGCCACCACTTCCGAGATGGTCCGGCCAAACATTACTTCGCCGACCGCGGTAGAGCGCGCATAGGACTTTGCCTCGTCCATGCGCGCACGTATGTAAGGTTCAAGCGAGAGAAACTTTGTCCGCAGCAGCAGCTCTTTGTCGCCGGGTTCGGCGACAGAACCGGTCTCAAATCTGAAATCACTCGCCTTGGGCTTACCGGTAGGGCGCGCTGCCAAGACCCATTTGCGTGTACTCCACTTGCTCACTTGATTACTCCTCCCGCCGCGAACCGACCCATGACACTCGACATCAAATCGCCTGGCCCCGAGTGCACGTGCTATGACGGCGGCTCTCGCATCTCATTCAAAACATACGGTCGCGTGACTTCGACGGAAACGTCATATTCGCCACCTTTTAGGACGTCGCCACCGCCGGCGACAGCCTCGCATACGAAGACCCGCATACAGCAAACCCGCCGTGAGCCGCTGCGTTTCATTTGAGGTTTTCGCGCGAGATCTCTACTTCTCCGCCGGTGACGAAGCGGATCGCGATAACTCGGCATCCTGAAGCTGACGCCACATGACCTTGCCGGACGCATTTTTTGGCAGCGCTTCCACAAACTCAACAATGCGGGGCGCCTTGTACGCGCTGACCTGCGCTCGCGTCCAATCGATGATGTTTTGTTCAGTCAACTCGTCCCATGCCCTCTTACGCACGACCACGGCCTTGACAGTTTCGCCGCGATACGAATCGCTGACACCGATGACACAAACCTCTTGTATCCCAGGATGATGAAACATCACGGCCTCGAGCTCGGCAGGCCAGACCTTGTAACCGGAAGCGTTGATCATTCGCTTCAACCGATCCATGATAAAGAAGTATCCCTCCTCATCTCGATACCCCAGATCGCCGGTTCGCAGGAACCGCTTGCCGTCGATCGTCACGAATGCTTTTTCGGTTGCGTCCTCATGACCCCAATATCCGACAAATACTTGCGGACCATGAATGACGATCTCGCCTATCTCTCCGGTCGCCAGCACAGCGCTTGACTCGACATCGATCACACGCGCGTCGACGCTGATGAATGGCACGCCGAGGCATTGCAGCTTCGGTGAATCGCAAGGATTGAAAATCGTGACTGCCGACGATTCCGTGAGGCCATAACCCTCGACGAAGCGGATCCTGAACCGTTCGAACAATCGTTCAGCGACAGCTTGAGGCATAGCTGATCCTCCGCCGCCGAGATAGACTAAGCTGGAGAAATCATACTGATCGAGGTTTGGACTGCCCATCAGATCTACGATCATCGTTGGTATACAGGTCCAATGGCTCACGCTGTGCCGCGTAACGAGTTGGCTTGCCAACTCGCGATCCCAACGGGGCATGATCACGATCGTGCTCCCGGCGTAGATGCACGCATGCAATACGCACACAAGACCCGTGATGTGAAATAGCGGCAGAACCGCTAATGCAACGCTTTCTGATGTCACGTCGAGCCAGAGGCTTGTCGCGATCGCGTTATGCACCAGGTTCGCGTGCGTTAGCATGCATCCTTTAGGCGATCCCGTCGTACCACTTGTGTAAGGCAACAGCGCCAGATCGTCTCGGCCAGCGAGCAATGAAGGCAGCCCGCTTTTCGATCGCATGACCTCTTGCCAATCATGCAGCTCGCCCTCCAGCAAGTTGGGCAGCGTATGGCGCTCATCCAACCACTTACGCCATTGCGATGGTATGACGGACCTGTCCGTTCCTTCCAACACATCATCAAACTGGGTCACGATTAGATGGCGAAGCCGGTCGCGGCCCAGCCCATTACTCGCCGAGGCTACCTCGTCCGCGAGGTCGCCGGTCGTAATAGCGACGTAGGCCTTTGCGTCGATAACGTAGTGGCGCAACTCTTGCGCGCGATTCATCGGGTTGACCGGCACTACCACGGCATTAGCACGCGCTATCGCATAGTGCGCAACAATCAGTTGCGGGCAATTTTGCATAACGACGAGTACGCGATCCCCGCTTCCAACGCCGAGCGAAGTGAGGCGTGCGGCGAGACGTTCGGCGGCGGATAGGAGTTCCGTATAACTGATCTGGCGACCAAAGAAGATCAACGCAGATCTGTCGGGATACCGCCTGGCGCTAATGGCCAAGCAATCCCACAGCGATCCGACAGGCGGCTCCAACACTAGGGGCAACCGGCCCGGCCACGCATTCAATCGATGTTGCCCCATCTTCACTTTTTTCCTCGAGGTACGAAAACATTCCTCTTGCTCTCACAGCAGGTCTTTAATCCGTGCCGCCGACGCGAAATCGGCTCCGCGTTATGACCTTCAGCACGGTGGCAACCGCGTGGGCTGGTGTGCTGCGAAGCTACCGCTAACCCGAAGCTGCGAAACGAACGTCGCATCTGCGATGCTTCGACGCCGGAAGATGAATGCTGCAGGCCGCATCGACGCTTCACCGATTCTTGCGAGTCACCGGACATGGCGCTCAAGCTTCTATGACGGCGGCGTACTCTGGAGTAATTCGTGCATCATGAGTTGATGCACAAGCTGAATGGCTTTGAGGGGACGTATCATGACCTTGAAACTCGTTATTTTATCGTCATCGTTCCAAGAGATGATGTCTACTGCGTTTATCAAAACGCCATCGATCGAAGTCTGCAGTTCCAACACCGACGAATTGGAGTCGGTCCACTCCCGCAAATACACGAAGCTCGGATTGTAGAAGACTCGTTGCGCTGCGTATAAGTACTTCACAGTTTTTGCTTTGCCGAGTTGCGGCGTATGCACGACCGGTGACTCGAATATCACTTCCTCGGCGAGACACGCTTCCAAGGCGGCAAGTTTCCCTGTGGAAAAGAAGCTCTTCCAATTGGAGACGGCAATCGGTTGCATGCGCTTTCCTATTCTGGTTGCAGGGGACCAGCGCTAAAGCATACGGCGCGGAACATAGGGCCGCGACCAACTGAGCGAAACGTCATATCCGCCACGTTTTAGGACATAACGAAGATCATATCCGCGATCCTAGAGATCGACGCGACACTGTTATGGTGTGCGCCTGCTATAGGCGGCGCCGTCTGAGGGCAGCTGGGTTCGCACCTGCCAAGCTAGCCGATCGCGCTCGATCCGAGGTTGGGTCGAGCCACAACAAATGCGCTCAAACCGATCGGTTCAGGCGTCTCGGTGGGTCATGGTCGTTGCGCTAACGGCACGCCTCGCCGCGAGGCCGAAGAGATTTAGCCACCGGTCGCGTGGGATGGGCTGATGTCTTTCTCGACAACTACCTGCCGCGCGCGAACACCGCCGCCATTCACATCTAGGTCGCGCTTGTTGCTCTTCGCAGCAAGGCGGTCCCGCAGCTCTTTCAGGTGACCGAGCGCGCTCCGTCTATAAACAGCACCTGGCCCGAGATGTATGAGCCCGCGGGAGACGCAAGCAGGATCGCCGCGCCAACGACCTCCTCAGGCTCCGCTATGCGACCTGCCGGGGTTCTGGCCATTCGCGTTTTCTCCCGTTCCGGGTCACCCCAAAAGTCCTTGGAGAACGCGGTTCGAACCATCGATGGCGC
>Ga0137393_10002128_pt1 | contig 12782 bp, 7 predicted proteins | sample 15con2h34BmetaG_FD_101396 | JGI IMG/M metagenome (GOLD analysis project Ga0137393, IMG submission 101396) | Vadose zone soil microbial communities from Angelo Coast Range Reserve, California, USA - 15con2h3.4B metaG | ecosystem: Environmental > Terrestrial > Soil > Vadose zone > Saprolite...
GAGCTTGGATCGCCGATCCCACCGCGGCATGAGGACCTGATAATACTCTTCAGCTGCGGGGGCCCCGAAATGGCCCCCGCACTCCCCCAGGCCGCGGACAACCGTTCGGCTTATACTCCGAGCGGGTGAGTGGGCTCAGTGCGGTGTTCCGGCCTCGCGCCATTGCCGTCGTGGGTGCCTCCGACGATCCCGTCAAGATCGGCGGCCGGCCCCTGGCCTTCCTGCTGCGCCACGGCTATCCGGGCCGCGTCTTCCCGGTCAATCCCGCGCGCGCCACCGTGCAGGGCCTGCCCGCCTTCCCCTCGATCGGCGCGATCCCGGAGCCTGTCGACCTGGCCATCGTGGTGGTGCCCGCCGAGCGCGTGCTCGAGTCGCTGGAGGAGGCTGCGGCCAAGGGCGTGCGTGCGGCCATCGTGTTCAGCAGCGGCTTCGCCGAGGTCGGCCCAGCCGGGCGGGTCGCGCAGGCGCGCCTGCGCGAGCTGGCCGAGCGCACCGGGCTGCGCATCATCGGGCCCAACTGCCAGGGCTTCGCCCACCTGCCCTCGCGGCTCGTCGCCACGTTCGCCTCGCCGTTTCTCGAGCCCGGCCTCGCCACCGGGCCCATCGCGATGGTGAGCCAGAGCGGGGCCATGGCCGGGATGATCTACGAGATGGCGCGCGCGGCCGGGCTCGGCCTCAACTACTGGGTCAGCACCGGCAACGAGGCCGACGTGCAGGCGGCCGAGATCCTGGCCGAGGTGGTCGAGGACGAGGAGACGCGCGTGGCCTGCTGCTACCTCGAGGACATCAAGGACGCGGGGCGCTTCCGCCGGGCGCTGGCGCGCGCCCATCACCGCGGCGTGCCGGTCTTCGTGCTCAAGTCGGGCCGCAGCGCGGTGGGCCGGCGCGCGGCGTCCTCGCACACCGGCGCGCTCGCGGGCGAGGACGCGGTCTACGACGCGGTCTTCGCCGACTGGGGCGCGATTCGCTGCGCCGATCCGGCCGAGCTGCTGGCCCTGCCGCAGGCCTTCCTGGGCTACCGGGAGGCCGGGCGCCGCGTGGCCATCCTCTCCAACTCGGGCGGCCTCGGCGTGCTCTCGGTCGATCTCTGCGTGGATCTGGGGCTCGCGCCGGCGGAGTTCACGCCGGAGACGACCGCGGTGCTACGCGGGGCCCTGCCGGACTTCGCGGCCGCCGCCAACCCGGTGGATCTCACCGCGCAGATGCTCACCGACCCCGGCATGCTCGCGCGCGTGCTGCCCGCGCTCGAGGCCGACCCCGGCGTGGACGCCATCGTCTTCCAGATCGCCCTGCTCGGCGCCGCGACCGACCTCGCCCGACTGGTCGGGGACGTGGCCGCGGTGGCCCGGTCCACCCGCAAGGTCGTCGCGGTGAGCTGCCCGCAGCGTCCGGTGGTGGAGGCCTTCCGGGCGGGCGGCGTGCTCGCCTTCGACGACGCCAGCGTGGCCCTCCGCTCGCTCGCCTGCCTGGCCCAGGCGACGGCGCGCCGCGCGCGCTGGCTCGATCGCGCGACCCTCGAGGCGCCCCCGCCGCCCCCGGCCCCGGCGGTTCCGGCCGGCCGGGCCGGCGAGCCGTTCCTCAACGAGTGGGAGAGCCAGCGGCTCCTCGCGCCCTTCGGGCTGCCGCTGGTGGACACCGTCTTCGTCACCGCCGCCGCGGCCGCACCCGCCGCGGCCGAGCAGCTCGGCTACCCGGTGGTGGTGAAGGTCTGCGCCGCCGCCCTGCCCCACAAGTCGGACGTGGGCGGCGTGGCCCTCGGGTTGGCGGACCGCGCCGCGGTGGCGGAGGCCTGCCGGCGCCTCGAGGCCAACGTGCGCGCCGCGGCACCGGGCGTCGCCCTCGACGGCTTCCTGGTGCAGCGCCAGGTCCGCGGCGCGCTCGAGCTGGCGCTGGGCGTGAAGGTCGATCCCACCTTCGGCCCGGTCGTGCTGGTGGGCTCGGGCGGCGTCCTCATCGAGGTGCTCCGCGATTTCCGGCTGCTGCTGCCGCCGATCGACGCGGCCGCCGCCGAGGAAGCGCTCCGGAGCCTGCGCATCGGCCCCCTCTGGGACGGCGTGCGGGGCAGCGCGCCGCTCGACCTGCCCGCCGCCGTCGAGCTGCTGCAGCAGCTCGGCGAGGCCGCGCGCAGCCTCGGCGCGTCCGTCAAGGAGATCGATCTGAACCCCGTGGCGGTGGGCCGGCGCGGCGAGGGCGTCACCATCCTCGACGCCCTCGTGGGGCGCTAGCCATGCAGGCTAGGCGAGCACTGCGGCGCCTGCGGCCGCGCACTCCTGATCCTGCTCGCCGGTACCGCCGCCGCAGCCGATGGCGCCGATCACGCGGCCCTTCACCACGATCGGCACCGCGCCGTGGCTGGCCAGGAGCTGGCCGGGGACCGCGCTCCCCACCTGGGCCCAGAACGGCGAGCCCTTCTGGACGCGCTCGGCCAGATCGGCGGTGGACATGCGGAAGTTCGCGGCGGCCATCGCCTTGGCCCGCGAGGTCTCGGGCGTGAAGAAGCCGGTGCCGTCGCCGCGCGAGCACAGCACCAGCCGTCCCGCCTCGTCCACCACCGTGATCGTCATCGGGGTGCCGAGGGCCTTGGCCTTCTCCCGCGCCGCGCGCGACGCGCGCTCGGCCATCTCCAGCGTGAGCTCGATCATGCCGGCCACCTTTCTCGAAGCGCCTTCCGGAATTCCTGCGATCGCGCCCGCATTGAAGCCCGGCTGTCCCGCGCTGTCAACGGCCCCTGGGGCGGCGCTCGACACATTCGGGCCCGGGGGTGACAAATCCGGGGGGCGTGAGGCCCGTCACACGGGGAACGACTACAGGTGGGGCACGGCCCGGCTCCGTATCGTATGGAAAGTGCTTGAAAGAACGGCGCTCGGTATCCTATGCTCGCGGGTGGCGCGCCGTGGCACTGGCCTTGCTGCCTTGGTGCCGGGTCACGCCGGCCTCGACCAGCGAGCCCATGAGCGGCGCCAGCCAGAACTCGGGAGGAACACGGATCGTGCGTTTCGGATTCGGCATGCGACAGGCAGCGCTGCTGGTGGTGGTTTCGGCCCTCGCGATGGGCGGCTGCGGCACGCTGTCCGGCGGGCTGCACAGCGAGTCAATGGCGGCCGCGACCGCGGGCTCCACCGATCCGGACACTCCCCTCGCCGCCGCGCTCGCCCCCGACCAGCCGCCGACCGGCGCGATGGTGGAGCCCCGCGCGGGCGAGCAGGCCTTGGCCGCGACGGTGGCGTTCAGGCCGGCCTCCTTCGAGCTGATCCGGCCCGGGTCGCAGCCCTCCTACATGGTCGCCTCGGTGGGGCCGCTCGTGGTCGCCCAGGCCCCCGCGTGGATGGTCGCCCAGGCGCGCGCCGCCGATCCGGTCGTGCCCGCCGAGGGCATCCTCGAGGAGTACGACCCATGGGAGCCGTTCAACGAGAAGATGTTCTCGTTCAACTACAACCTGGACCGGTACGTGCTCAAGCCGGTGGCGAAGGGCTACAACTTCGTGATGCCGGACCGCCTGCAGCAGATGATCGACAGTGGCTTCGACAACCTGCTGGTCGTCCAGCGTGTCGTCAACAACCTGCTGCAGGGGCGCCCCCTGGGCGCGACCGCGGAGCTGGGCCGCTTCCTGATCAACAGCACGGTCGGCATCGGCGGCCTCTTCGACATCGCCAAGCAGGAGTTCAACCTGCAGAGGACCCGCGCCGACTTCGGCCAGACCCTCGGCATCTGGGGGCTCGGGCCCGGGCCGTTCCTGGTCCTGCCGCTGCTGCCGCCGCTCACCGTCCGCGATGGGATCGGCACCGCGGTGGACGGGGCCATGGATCCTCTGAGCTACGTGCTGCCCTTCATCTGGACGCGGCTCGGCATGAAGGTCGGCAGCATGATCAATGACCGGTCGCTCAACCTGGATCTCTACCAGGGCTTCGAGGAGACCACGGTCGACCTGTACAGCGCGGTGCGGAACGGCTACCTCCAGCGCCGCGAGAACATGATCAAGAGCCCGTCACCGTATTAGCTGAGCCGACGCTCGACCTGCAGCACCCCTCCCCGTAGCCTTTCCCTCCGCTGACGCGATGCGTGCAACTCCTGCCGTCTTTTTTTGTTGACAGGGTTCGACGGGGCGCAATATGTTGGGGTCCGTTCGCGAGACACACACTACCTATATGCATACGAGTTCACAGCGCGCCGTTCCGAGCCCCGACGCCCTCGCGTCGCCCCAACCCCCCTTTCCCGTCTGAAGCAGGCCGTCTCCGTGGATCGAGCAAGGTCGTGGTTTGGCCAGTGTTCCTTTAGGAGGAGCTCATGAGAGTTGCCCGGCGGTTCACCAGAGAAGGCCAGAGTCCCTACGCGGGCATTCAGTTCGACCAGCGAGTGTCGGAGATCAAGAACCCCGACGGCTCCACGGTCTTCCGCCAAGACGGGATCTCGGTGCCGGCCGGGTGGTCCGCGGTGGCCACGGATATCCTCGCCCAGAAGTACTTCCGGAAGTCCGGGGTGCCGCAGTATGCCCCGGACGGCAAGCCGCTGCTGGACCGGGACGGCCGACCGGTCCTGGGCGGCGAGCGGGACGCCCGGCAGGTCTTCCACCGGCTGGCCGGCTGCTGGATGCACTGGGGGGAGAAGTACGGCTACTTCGACACCCCCTCCGACGCGCGGGCCTTCTACGACGAGCTCTGCTACATGCTGGCGGCCCAGGTCGCGGCCCCCAACTCGCCGCAGTGGTTCAATACCGGGCTCCACTACGCCTACGGGCTCTCCGGCCCGGCCCAGGGCCATCACTACGTGGACCCGGACACCGGCATCCTCACGCGGGCCAGCTCCGCCTATGAGCGGCCGCAGCCGCATGCCTGCCAGCCCTATCACGCCCTGGTCTCGACGCCCGAGGGACCCATCCCGATCGGGCAGATCGTGACCAAGAACCAGGTCGGCCTCGAGGTCTACGACGGCCGCGACGAGGGCGCCGGCACGACACGGGTGGTGGCGGTCAAGGAGAACGGGGAGAAGGCGGTGTTCCGCGTCGAGCTCCGCAACGGCGTGGCGGTCGAGGCCACCGGCGACCACCTGGTGTACGCGATCGCCAACGGCGTGGGCGCCTGGCGTCGGGTGGACGAGGTGGAGCCCGGCGCGGCCCTCCGCCTGTCCACGCGGACCGACGTGCGCAAGGACTCGCGCCACACCGAGATCGACGAAGCGGCGCTGGTGGGATGGCTGCAGGCCGACGGCTTCGTGGGCCAGGACGGCCTCGGCACCGACCACAGCCTGGCCGTCGAGTTCACCACCATCGACAAGGACGAGCTCGACTTCATCGTCGAGCGCGTGCACCGCGTCTTCGATGGGGTGCACTACCACGTCCGCTCCATGGAGACGCGCACCCCGGGGCTCGATATCCACCGGATCCGCCTCTATGGCGAGCGCCTGCGGCCCTTCGTGGACAAGTACGGCCTGCTCCGCTCGAGCGCCGACCACGCGGTGCCGGCCATGATCGTGCGGGCCGGCCGCGAGGCCCAGGCCGCCTACCTGGGCGCCCTCTTCCAGGCCCAGGGTACGGTGCGGTTGCGGTCGTACTGGGCCCGCCAGGCCGACGTCACGCTCAGCACCATCTCGGCCGCGCTGGGGCACGGGGTGCAGGCCCTCCTGCTCAACCTGGGCATCTACGCAAAGCTCGGGCGTGGCTCCGAGACCCGGGAGAGCCGCCGCGCGCCCTACGTCATCTCGATCGTCCACGCGGAGGCGCGGACCCGCTTCCGGGACCTGATCGGCTTCGTCTCCGACGACAAGCGCCAGAAGCTCGACACCGCCTGCTCCGACCAGTTCGCGGGCAAGCGGCTGGCCGCGCTGCGGGACGAGACGGTGATGCGGGTGGAGTGCGTGGGGATGCAGCCGGTGTTCGACATCCAGACCGAGAGCGGGCAGTACCTCTCCAACAACGTCATCGTCCACAACTGCTTCATCCAGTCCGTCTCCGACGATCTGGTCAACGATGGCGGCATCATGGACCTCTGGACGCGCGAGGCCCGCATCTTCAAGTACGGCTCGGGCAGCGGCACCAACTTCTCCAGCCTGCGCGGCGAGAACGAGCCGCTCTCGGGCGGCGGCAAGTCCTCCGGTCTGATGTCGTTCTTGAAAATCGGCGACCGCGCGGCGGGCGCCATCAAGTCGGGCGGGACGACCCGGCGGGCCGCCAAGATGGTGATCCTCAACCTCGACCACCCGGACATCCTCAACTTCATCCGGTGGAAGGTGGTGGAGGAGCAGAAGGTGGCGGCGCTGGTGAGCGGCTCGCGCATGACCAAGCGGCGGCTCCAGGCGGTGCTGGCCGCGGTGCGCACCCCGGCGGGCGTCGAGGCCGACCCGCGGAAGAACCCCGCCCTCCGCTCGGCGGTGCGGGAGGCGCGCGCGGCCCTGGTCCCCGAGGGCTACATCCACCGCGTGCTGCTCCTGGCCGCCCAGGGCGTGCGCGAGATCCATTTCCCGGAATACGACACCGACTGGGATAGCGAGGCCTACTACACGGTCTCCGGCCAGAACTCCAACAACAGCGTGCGCGTGCCCAACGCCTTCTTCGACGTGCTCGCGCGCCGCGGCCAGTGGGAGCTCAAGCGCCGCACCGACGGCAAGAGCGCCGGCTCCATCCCCGCCGAGCAGCTCTGGGACGAGATCGCGCACGCGGCCTGGGCCTGCGCCGACCCCGGCGTGCAGTACGACACCACCATCAACGAGTGGCACACCTGCCCCGAAGACGGGCGGATCAACGCCAGCAACCCCTGCGTGACCGGCGAGACCCTGGTGGCCACCGCGGAAGGCTGGCAGCGCATCGACGCCCTGGTGGGCAAGACCGCGCGCGTCATCGGCTCGGACGGCCAGCCGCACCTGGTGACCCGCATCATCCCCACCGGCCACAAGCCCGTCTTCGACCTCCGGACGCGCCTGGGCTATCGGGTGCGGATCACCGGCGATCACAAGGTCCTCACGGTGGGCCGCGGCGACGTGGCGGTGGCCGACCTGACGGTGGGCAACCGTCTCATGCTCCGGGGCCCCGGCTTCGGCCGGCGCACCCTCGCCACCGACCTGGCCCTGGGCGTCGGCGTGGCCGCGGCGGAAGGCTACCTGACCCAGTCGGTCGTCAAGGGCCGCGCGCAGGAGTCCCTCGTGCTCACCACCGACGCGGGTGAGTCTCCGCTCCTGGCCGCGGTCGCCGACGCGGTCCACGCCGGCCGCGCCGCGCTCCAGGCGGTGGGCGGGCTGGGACGGCGGGCCGGCACCGGCGTCATCACCCGGAGCGCCGCCACCGCCCGCCTCATGCTGAGTGAGGCCACCGCGGTGGCGGTTTTCCGCGAGTTCGCGATACTCGACGAGGGCGCGGCGGCCATCCGCTTCGCCCCCGCCGTCTTCGGCCTGGACCAGCCGGCCCTGGCCGCGGTGCTCCGCGGCCTCTTCACCGCCGATGCGACCGTGGCCAACTACGGCGAGCAGTCGCGTTACATCTCACTGGACTCGACGTCGCCCGAGCTGCTGCGCCAGACCCAGCTCCTGCTCCTCGCCTTCGGCATCAAGGCGCGGCTCTACGAGGACACCCGGCTGGCCGAGGCGACGGCGGCGCGGCCCCACCCGACCCACTCGCTCCGGATCAGCCGGGCGTCCTGCCCGCTCTTCGAGCAGGCGATCGGCTTCCACGCGAAGAGCCCGAAGGCGCAGGCCCTGGCCCGGCTCAACGGGGAAGAGCCGGTGACCGGCGAGGAGCTGACCGACGAGGTCGTCGCCATCGAGCCGGCGGGCGAGGCGGACGTCTTCGACCTGACCGAGGAGGTCACCCACCACTTCGTGGCGGGCGGGCTCGTCGTGCACAACTGCTCGGAGTACCTCTTCCTCGACGACACCGCGTGCAATCTCGCCTCCATCAACCTGGTGAAGTTCCTCCACGAGGACGGCACCTTCGACGTGGACGGCTTCCGCCACGCGTGCCGCCTGTGGACCTCGGTGCTCGAGATCAGCGTGCTGATGGCCGCCTATCCGAGCCCGGCGATCGCTCAGCGGAGCTGGGACTTCCGCACCCTGGGCCTGGGCTACGCCAACATGGGCACCGTGCTCATGCGCCGAGGCATCCCCTACGATTCCCCGGAGGCGACTTCCATCTGCGGCGCGATGACCGCGATCATGTGCGGGGAGGCCTACGCGACCTCGGCGGAGATGGCGCGTGACCTGGGGCCCTTCCCCGGCTACCACAAGAACCAGGACCACATGCTGCGCGTGATGCGCAACCACCGGCGGGCCGCCTACAGCGTCGCCCCGGTGGAGTACGAGGGCCTCAGCATCACGCCACTCGGCATCGACCCCGCCCACTGCCCCGCCCCGCTGCTCCTGGCCGCGCGCGAGACCTGGGACCGGGCGGTCGGGCTCGGCGAGCAGTTCGGCTACCGCAACGCCCAGGTCACGGTCCTGGCGCCGACCGGCACCATCGGCCTCGTCATGGATTGCGACACCACCGGCATCGAGCCCGACTTCTCGCTGGTGAAGTTCAAGAAGCTCGCGGGGGGCGGCTACTTCAAGATCATCAACCAGAGCCTGACGCTGGCGCTCGAGACCCTGGGCTACACCCCGGGCGAGATCGACGACATCGTGGCCTACTGCGTCGGCCGCAAGACGCTGCGGGGCGCGCCGTTCATCAACCACGACACGCTCCGCGCCAAGGGCTTCGACGACGCGGGCCTGCAGCGGCTGGAGGCGGCGATCGAGACCGCCTTCGACATCACCTTCGCCTTCAACACCTGGACGCTCGGCGAGGGCTATGTCGCGGCTCGGCTGGGCCTCAACGAGGCGCAGCTCGCCGAGTGGAACGGCAACCTGCTCCGCGCGCTGGGCTTCACCCCCGCCGAGATCGAGGCGGCCAACGACTACTGCTGCGGCACCATGACCGTCGAGGGCGCGCCGCGGCTGAAGGCCGCCCACCTGCCCGTCTTCGACTGCGCCAACCGCTGCGGCAAGAAGGGCACGCGCTTCATCGCCACCGAGGCGCATATCCGGATGATGGCGGCGGCCCAGCCCTTCATCTCGGGCGCCATCAGCAAGACCATCAACATGCCGCAGGACGCCACCATCGAGGACGTCAAGTGGGCCTACGACCTCGCCTGGCGCGGCATGCTCAAGGCGGTGGCCCTCTACCGCGACGGCTCCAAGCTCTCGCAGCCGCTCAACTCCACGACGGACGAGGAAGAAGAGCAGGCGGTGGCCGCCGACGTGGAAGCGGTGGCCGAGAAGATGACCGAGCGGGTGGTCACCCAGTACCTCCGCGAGCGGCACCGCCTGCCCGACCGCCGCTCGGGCTACACCCAGAAGGCGGTGGTGGGCGGCCACAAGGTCTACCTCCGCACCGGGGAGTACCAGGACGGGACGGTCGGCGAGATCTTCCTCGACATGCACAAGGAAGGGGCGGCCTTCCGCTCCCTGATGAACTGCTTCGCCATCGCCATCTCGCTCGGGCTGCAGTACGGCGTCCCGCTCGAGCGGTTCGTGGACGCCTTCGTCTTCACGCGGTTCGAGCCCAACGGGATGGTGCGCGGCAACGATCGCATCAAGATGGCCACCTCGGTCATCGACTACGTCTTCCGCGAGCTGGCCATCACCTACCTCGGGCGCACCGATCTCTCGCACGTGCCCGAGGAGGATCTGCGCGCGGACGCCATCGGCAGCCGGCCGGGCGAGGGCCCGGTGGCCGCGGCCCTCCCGTCCACCTCGGTGCCCGTTGAGCTGACGGCGCCGGAGCCCCCGGCCGCCCCTCGTCCGGGGGCCGCGCCGGTGACCGCGCGCGCCATCGCGCGCGTGAGCGGGGGCAGCGGGCCGGTGGCCGCCGCGCTGAAGCAGCTCTCCGCGTCCGAGATTGCGCGGCTCAAGGGCTACGAGGGCGACCCGTGCGGCGACTGCGGCCAGTTCACCATGGTGCGCAACGGCACCTGCCTCAAGTGCATCACCTGCGGCACCACCACCGGCTGCTCGTGAGATGACGCGGGGTTAGCGCGCACGGAGGGCCGGGCCTGTCCGTGTTTTGTCCGAGTCTCGCCTGAAAGGAGGTGACCAGCAACAGGGCCGCGAGCGCCGCGGCGCGGGTGCTACGCGATCCCCGCTCGACGAAGGCTGAGCGGTCCGCCGCGGGTAGCGCCCTCTCCCAGCGGGAGCCAAGGCGCCACCCGAAGTCAAGGTAGCAGCCCCTCCCTGAAGGCATCGCCATCACCGCCGACCCTTGGACTTGGTCAACGTGGATGCTCGTCGAGTCTCGACATACTCGTCGGTCTTGATGAGGGCCTGACGCTGGTCCGCGGTGGTGGTGATGTTGTACCGCCGGAAGATCCCGACGCTTCGGTGGCCCGAGATTGACATGGCCACCGGCTCGCTCACGCCCGCCCGGATCATGTTCCTGATCCCGGATCTCCGGAGGTCGTGAAAGACCACCCCGGGATAGCCGGCGCGCGTGGCCGCATCGCGCCACCACCCGCGCAGCGTCGTCTCCGCGACCGGGCGGCCCCCGCGGTGGTGAACGACCCAGGGCACGATCCGCCGGGCAACGACCCGAGCCGCCCAGCGGTGCTCGATGATTCGGGCAAGCTCCCCCTCCAGGGGTAGACTCCTGGGCTCGTCGTTCTTCGAGTCGGCGAGGCGAACTTCGCCCGCCCGACGGTCAACGATCTCCCAGTGCAGGGCCAGAACCTCGCCCTCTCGCCAGGCAGAGTGGTAGGCGAAGCGAGCGATCTCCTGGCCGATCTTCGGGAGGCGCCGCGAAGGAGTTCGGCCAACAGTAGCGGCCGTGGGGGTCAGTTCCTCCTGTCAAGGTCCCTTCGGGTATTCCCTGCCGGGTCGCCTACCTCGGGTAGCGGCCGCGGAACCAGGAGACGATGCGGTTCCGATAGGAGTAGAGCGGCAAGGCCACCGCCACCACGATGGCCGTGAGGAGAATCACGTGGAGATAGTTGCCGGCTGCCGTCTGGGCGCCTTGAGCTGACAAGACCCAGGTGCCAGGGATGCGGCCAAGCGTGGAGACCAGCGTAAAGACCCAGAGCGGCAGAGGACTCATCCCGAAGAGGTAGCAGGCCATGTCTTTCGGCAGGCCCGGGATGAGGTAAATGATGAAGCAGAGGATGGCGCCCTCGGCCTCCACGATGAAGCCCATCCTGTCCCAGGTCGCTGGGCTGACCAGGGTACGAACGTAGTGGGCGCCGAGCCAGCGGCCCACACCGAAGGCGGCCACCGAGCCCACGGTCAACCCGATGGTCGAGTAGATGAGGCCCAGCCACTCACCGAAGAGATAGCCGCCGAGGATGCCCGTGAGCTCCCCGGGGATGGGGGCAATGATGACCTGAAGAGCCTGGAGCGCCATGAAGATGACGGGCGCTAAGATCCCCCACTGGCGCAGCGTCTTCTTGAGGAAGAATCGGTCAAGATAGAGACGGACCAAGAACTGGTACGCTGGGGCGTCGGCGAGGACGAGCCAGACGCTATAGCCGAGGAGGACGGCGGTGAGACCTGCCCCGAGGATGAGGCCCCAGCGGCGCCAGGCGATCAGCTGATACGTCCTGTCATGGCCGATGAACGCGGTGCGCCGCGACCTCCGCTCGCACTATCTAATCCCTGCCGAAGTTCCGATTCGGGATCAGGCCCTGACCAAGCAGTGCATCCTCTCCTGTCCAGGATGACCTCATCGACTCGCCTTGTCCTTCGGAGCCTGCGGGCTGCTTGACGAGGCGGGGGGCGGTGCGGGTGCGAGCCCAGCTGCCCCCGGCCTCTGTACTCGGTCAAGGATTGGATCTTCGACAAAGGTCGCATGGCCGGTCGTGATGAGCGTCACCGTATCCCCGGCCTCGAGCAGCAGGTCCAGCTCGGCGACCTTCTGCGTGAAGGTGACAAGCATCGGCCCCCGGGCCGTGCCCACCTTCAGCAGGAGCCGATTCTGCTCGCGCTGCTTGCGCAAGACCTCGCCTTGAAGCCGCTCGGCCTGCCCGCTGATCGACTTGGGCAGGTACCGAGTGACGAGAGCTGGTCCCATGGTCGCAGCACCGATACCAAGGATGACTCCGGTCAGGAGTGTAAAGGTGAGGATCAGCCATCCTCTCACGGCAAGCTCACTCAATCCTGCTTACGAGGGAGACCTCGATCATGTCGCGGCTTCGGCTCCGGCTCACGCAGGGTTGTTTGTGCCAGGCGCAGAATTGCCTGGGGCCGCCGTCCCACACCGAGGGCAATGGCTCCAGTCCGGTTCCAGCGACGTCTTACAGACCGGGCAGGGTCTCGGCGCCGCTGCCGTCACGATCGAGGGACCTGCTGGTCTGGGCGGTTCTTCCTCCCCCGCCTCGGATACTCCTTTCTTGAACTCCTTCATTGACTTCCCCAGTGAGGCTGCTAGTTCCGGGAGCTTCTTTGCTCCGAAGAGAACGAGAACAATAGCCAGGCCAACCAGCAGGTCCTGTGAACCGATCATCGCCGTCCCTCCTTCTGGTAGTCCAACGCCGCATGCTTTCGGTCGTCGGCCGACAACACTCGCTTGCTACATCCCGTCGGGTCGAGCGCGGTGAACGGCCGCCGCGTCACCAGGCCCTCGGCAATGCGGCGCATACAGGGATCGGCGGGCTCTTGGCGGAGGGCCCGATCCGAGATGATCAGGTATCCCATCTTCCCCTGCCGGGCGCGGTCCTCGAAGCTCTGGTAGTTTGCGTCGTTCACGACGGGGCGGTCCAGGTTGAAGGACAGGGCGAGATCTTGCAGGTCAACCGAGAAGAGGGGCGCCGGCGCCTGCGCGAGCACGGCCCGCAGCGCAC
>Ga0137393_10002150_pt1 | contig 12719 bp, 7 predicted proteins | sample 15con2h34BmetaG_FD_101396 | JGI IMG/M metagenome (GOLD analysis project Ga0137393, IMG submission 101396) | Vadose zone soil microbial communities from Angelo Coast Range Reserve, California, USA - 15con2h3.4B metaG | ecosystem: Environmental > Terrestrial > Soil > Vadose zone > Saprolite...
ACGACGCGCCGTTGGGTGATTCCGATCGAAGGCGCGTTGCGGTCGGTTGGCGACACCACCGGCACTCGCGGCGAAGTGGAAGCGGGATCGGCAGCGATCGTGGCACGCTTCAAGCCCGGTACCGATATCGAGCTGAAGGCAGCGCGGCTCGCTTCTGACCTTGCGCCGCTCCGGGCACGACTTCCGGAGCATGCCAGTCTTGCTGTCTTCCCCACTTGGGGTGGCGTGCGGCCCGTTGAGGTCTTCGCCATCACAGGGCCGGCGGCGGGCGAGGCCGCGGAGCGGATCGCGGCAGAGTTGCGGTCGACGCCTGGTGTGCGCGACGTTCAGACATTCGGTACCACGCGCGAAGAGGTGGACGTACGGTTGACCGGCGACACGATCGTAAGTGCCAGCACGGTCATACGAGGAATGATGCCGCATCCAATCGGGGAAGTGAGCAGCGGTTCGCATCGCCTGCCACTCGTCGCCGCCCCCGCGGCGCGGCGGATTGGAGACGTGCCGCTCGCCACCCCTGCACTCGTCCGCCTCGACGAAATCGCCGATATCAGCCGGCACCGGCAAAATCCGAGCTCGATCGCCCGGTTGAACGGGCAGCCCGCGGCAATCATCAGCGTCTTCCGCGATGACGACGCGCAACTGCTGGCGTTCGATCGCGCCGTGATCAAGGTTGTAGGCGCCCGTGGGACCATGATTCTCAGTGACGCGGCCGAACTGCGGATCATTCTCTGGCGTCTCATGGCCGCAGCGCTCATCGCCACGCTGGTTCTGGCGATCGGTGGAGGTCCCCGGCTCGGACTCTACGTACCGATCGCGGTGACAATGGCCATCAATGTCTGGCGTGTGGCTTCGCTTCGCATCGACGTGCAGACTCTCATGGTCACCGTAATCGCCATCGCGGCGATTGGCGGGATTGCGGCCGCGCGAACCGTGTCGCGCACGATCTGGCCGGCGGTGATTACGGCATTCTTCGTCATGCTCCTGCCAATCGCGGCGGTGCTCGGCAGCGGCGCGCTGGCACCTCTTCTATCGCCGCCGTCGCGCGATTTCGCGATTGCTGGGTGCTGTGCCCTGGCAGCAACGATGTTTGTTGGCTCGTCGAAGGCTTCAGGCACAGGCTCGATACTTCCCGTCAAGCGCGTTCTCCGCAACGCTGCCTCCGTCGTCATGGCCTGCCTGGCTGTTGGGATCTTCTTTCTCTCGTGGTTCGGAGCACGGCTCGACCCGCGGCGCAGTCAAGGAAGCGCGGACCGCAGCCGAGTACTCGTGCGTTTGCAGCTGCCGTCCGGCACTACTCTCACGCAGACAGCACACGCGGCGAAGTCTGTCGAAGACTCGCTGAACGGCCTGGCCGGGGTGAAGCGTTTCTGGACATCCGCTGGCGCGGGAAGCGCGGTGGTAGTGATCGAAGTGGAACCGCGCATCGAGCACCTTCAAAGCTTCGCACTTTTTCAAAACACGCTACAGGCGCGCGTATCGGCAGCGTACGGTACGGTCACTGTCGAAAGCTCGTTCGAGCGCGGCTCGGAGTCGGCTCTGGCGGAATCAATTGAAGAGCAGCCGTATGCGAACGAAGGCGGCAACATCTATCGCTTCCTGATCAAGGGCACCGATGCCGAGGTGCTGCGCCGCACCGCCGAAACCCTGACGACGCGGATCGCACGCGGCGATGTTCCCCGCCGGAACATACGGAGTCTGTGGCCGAAGGCTTCTCCGTACATTGAGTTGGTGCCGAGGAAGACGCTTTCGCCCCGAGTGGTGGACAACGCTGCGGCAGAACTAGCCCGGCGGACGCTGCCGCCGCCTGACGAAGAGATGACGGACGGTGCGATGCTTCGCGTGACCTCACGTGACGCACCGTCCACTCCCGATGAGGTCCCGCGCCAGGACGATCTTTTCGCGCGTCCGATGCGTGCCGGTGAACAGGTGTTTGTTGTAGAGAGCGCGTTCGAGGTGCGGCCGTCGTCGACCGAAGGAGCGGTCACGCGCGAGCTCGGCCGCTTCGTTCTTCCGGTCGACATAAGGATCGAGGCGCAGACTCAGGAGCAGGCGTTTGCCAAGCGCGAGGCGATCGATCGAAGCGTCTCCTTGGCGTCGTTGCCGGCGGGGCTATTTATCGAGCGACCGCAACTCGGGACGTGGACTTTCTCCGCGGCAAAACTGCGGCTCGCGGCGGTGGCGGCATTTCTTCCCCTGCTGATCTTCACGGCCGCGGCGATCGCGCTCAGTTCGCTGGCGCGCGCGGCCGTGGCCATGGCGCCGGCTGTGGTGGCTGTGGCCTTCGTCGCTCCGGTGCTGTCCGGCGCCGCGGCTCGCCTCGATGAAATGACGCTGCTGGCGACCGGAGCGGCGGTCTGTTGCATCGCTGCGCTCGCCGTGGCAACACTTCTCCGCATCGGTGGTGATTCTGTCGCGAGCACCTATCGCGAGGTTCGACGCCATGCCCGCCCGATGGTCATCGCCACCATTGCCGGTGGCGTGATGATCGTCGTGGCCGCTACGGCGCACCCGGCCATCGGCGATGCCTGGCGATCGCCATTACTGGCAGCGGCCTCGGTCGTGGTGACCGGCATGCCTGCCGCGCTCATCCTGCCGAGCGCAATCGACGCGCTTCTCCGCGACGCCCGCCGGCGGCGCGGTGCCGCCGTGAGGGCGTCGTCGCGACCTGCCGCCTGGTCGGAGGCTGGGGTGATTCCGCACCTCGCCGTACGCAATCTCACCAAGGTTTATGCGAGCGGGTTTCGCGCGCTGCACCGCGTCAGCTTCGATCTCACACCCGGCGTGATCGGACTTCTCGGACCGAACGGCGCCGGCAAGACCACGCTGCTCCGCCTACTCACCGGTCTGCTGCAGCCCGCGGCCGGCGCGATCGAGTATTGCGGCGTTCCGGTGCGGCCGGACAATCTCGCGGAGTTTCGCCGGTCGATCGGATTCCTTCCCCAGGAGTTCAACGCCTACGCCGGCTTAACCGCCGTGCAGTTCCTTGACTTCTGGGCATTGGAGCGCGGCATGGACGATTCGCGCCAACGGCACGCGCAGATCGAAGAGCTTCTGGCCACCGTCGGGCTCGAGGAGCACGCCGGCCGGCGTGTCCGCGATTTTTCAGGCGGTATGCGTCAACGCATCGGCATCGCCCGCGCCCTTCTCGGCAATCCGCCGCTGCTCATCGTCGACGAGCCGACCACGGGACTGGACATTGACGCACGCCGCCGATTCCGCGACTTGTTGATCGCGCTGGCCCGGAACCGCATCGTCATCCTCTCCAGTCACATCGCCAGCGACGTCGAGACCACGGCCATGCGTCTCCTTCTCCTGTCGCGTGGGGAGCTGCGATGGCAAGGCTCAGTCGAAGGGCTGCTCGCCCGCGCCCGCGGACGTGTTTTCGAGGCCGTCGTTTCCGAGGCCGAGCTGCGCACGCTCGCGCGGCAGTACCGCATCACGACCCGTGTCCGCGTGGCAGACGGAATCCGTATTCGCGGCGTCGCCGCCGCCGAGGGCCAGCCACTCCCCGGCCCCGAAGCGAAGCCGACGCTCGAAGAGGCCTATCTCAGCGAAGTGTCGACAGGCGCGATCCGGCGCGGAAGCTTCGCGTTTTTGTTTGCACGCTAGCTTTAAACCAACAACTCAGTGGTTCATCGAGAGCGTCGTCGCGGTCGTTGTTAGGTCGTTGCTAGGCATCAATGGAGTCTATGACCAAAGAAAACGCCGCCGAAATCGGCGGCGTTGTATTCAAAATGGTTGATCCTCAGCCCGTTTTGCGCCTCCGCTGTGGCGGCGGGGGATTCTGACGCGGTTCGAGGCGCGTTGTGCGGTTGGCTGGGCCGGCGAGATCGTGCTTCCGGCCGGTCAGGTTGTTCCAGGCGATGGCAACGGCGGGAACGATCGTGACGGTCGAGTACGTCCCGGCGAGAACGCCGATGAGAAGGATCCAGGCGAACTCGTGGATCACCTTGCCGCCGAAGAGAAGGAGAGCGATGAGCACGATAACGACCGAGCCGGAGGTCAGGATCGTCCGGGACAGCGTCTGGTTCATGGCCAGATTGAGCTGCTCTTCGAGCGTCATGCGCGTCTTCAGCTTTCGTCTGTTCTCGCGGACGCGGTCGTACATGACCACCGTGTCGTTGATCGAGAAACCGACGATGAGCAGCAACGCCGCGACGATGTTCAGCGAGAACTCGCCGTTGATCATCATCAGGAAGGCCAGCGACATCATCACGTCATGAACGATGCAGACGATGGCCGAGGCGCCGAACATCAGATCGAAGCGAAGCCAGAGGTAGAGGCCCATGGCCAGCGTCGATAAGACGACGGCCCAGATGGCTTTCTGCTGCAAGTCATGGCCGACCTGCGGTCCGACCGTCTCCTGATTGAGCACGTTGAAGGCGCCGAGGAACGTCTTGTCGTTAAGCACGCCGGCGATTCTCGTCGTCACACCGGGAGCCGAAGTCACCTGTGCCATGTTCGTGAAGATACCGACTTCCGAGCGCTTGTTGATGACGTTCTGCGCGACGTCCCGGTAGTAGTCCTTGGCAGTGGGGACCGTTCCCTTAGCCTCCGGATCGATCGAGGAGAGAAGCTCAGCCAGGCGATCGCGGCCGTTGAAGTTCAGGTCGAGCTTGGTGCCCGCCTGAGGATTCAGATCGGCATTTAACTTTGCCACGACCAGACCGGCGTAGTCGACTTCCTTCTTCAGCTCCGGAAGACGGATGAGCACGGCGCGGTCATCAGCCTTGCCGTACTGCTGGATCGAGGCATCGGCGAGGTCGGCGCGAAGACGGTCCATCGGAACCGCGTCGCGGAACTTCAGGGTCACGGTCGCGCCGCCGGCGAAGTCGATTCCCCAGTTGACGCCGTGCTTCAGGAACATTGCAAGTCCGAGGAGCATGAAAAGAACGGAGAACGACACGGCGTAAAAACGCCAGCGTACGAAGTCGAACTTTGAATTGACGAATATCTGCATGGGTGTCTCTCCTCGCCTTTCCTAGATGCTGATCTCGGTCGGGCGATTCTGCGCTTTGTACATGACGTCGAAGATCACGCGCGAGACGAAGAACGCCGTGAAGACCGACGCGAACAGACCGATGAGCAGCGTGACGGCGAATCCCTTGATCGGCCCGGTTCCGAACTGGAAGAGGAAGAGCGCCGAGATGATCGTCGTCATGTGTGTGTCGATGATGGTGCCGAAGGCGCGGGAGAAGCCGTTCTCGATGGCCGCGCGAACCACCTTGCCGTCGCGCAGCTCCTCGCGGATGCGCTCGAAGACGAGGACGTTCGAGTCGATGGCCATGCCCAGCGTCAGGATGATGCCGGCGATTCCGGGCAGTGTCAGCGTCGCGTGGAAGATCGCCATCATGCCCAGCAGGATGACCAGGTTCAGCAGCAGCGCCAGCACCGCGTTGATGCCGGCGCCTTTGTAGTAGATCAGCACGGCCAGGATCAGAGCGATGAAGCCGACCAGCGAGGCCAGGACGCCCTGGTGGATCGAATCGCGTCCGAGCGACGGGCCGACGGTGCGCTCTTCCAGCGTCGTCAGCGACGCCGGCAGCGAGCCGCTGCGCAGGACGAGCGAAAGGTCGGCCGCCGTTTGCGCCGTGAAGTTGCTGCTTTCGATGACACCCGACTCGTTGATCTGGCTGTTGATGATTGGAGCGGAGACGACTTTGTTGTCGAGGACGATGGCCAGGCGGCGCTTGATGTTCGCGCCCGTCAGATCGCCGAACTTGCGCGCTCCGTCCGGAGTGAGCGAGAAGCCGACGTTCGGCTGGCCGAGCGGCCCCTTCTGCACACGGGCGTTTTTCAGGTCGGTGCCGGTGACCGGAACCGTCTTGCGGACGGCGTAATACTCGACGCCCGCCGCGCGGCCGAGCGCGTCTTCACGCGTGCCGGGCAGGATGTCGACCTCGGTCTTCATGTTCGGCGCGACGCCGTTGAGCGTCGCCGTCGGATCGGAGGCCGGCTCGCCTTCGACCAGGCGGAACTGGAGCTGCGCCGTCGTCTTGATGATGTCCTTCACCCGTGCCGGATCGTCGACGCCGGGGAGCTGGATGACGATGCGGAAGTTGCTCTCCGGCGCGATGTAGGGTTCCGTGACGCCGAGGGCGTTGACGCGGTTGTCGATCGTCTCGACGGTGTGCGCAACTGTGTCGCGCTCGATGGCCGTCTGCGACGCCGTCTTCATCTTGAACTGCATAGCCCCCTCCGGCGTGCGGCTCGCGTCGAACGACGGGATGTAGTCCTTGGCGATCGTCTCGTAACCGGTCGTCGGCGTGTCGGCGGGGAGGACGGCGACGAACGTCGTGTCACTCATCCGCTTCGTCGTCGGGATCGGAAGGTTGCCCTTTTTCGCCTGGGCTTTGAGCATTTCCGACGCCTGGTCGGTCTCGAGGCGTACGGCATCGCCGACGTTCACGCGCATGACCAGATGCGTACCGCCCTTCAGGTCAAGGCCGCGGCGGATCGGCTCGGGGTTGTCTTTGCTCGGTACGATCGCCCAGGCAAAGCCGACCAGGACGACCAGGATCAGGATGACTTTCCACAACAGACCTCTAGTCAAGTTTCCTCCAGGAAAAAGGGAAGCGGTTACTCCGCCGCATCGCCCGTGATGATTCCGGTGACCGCAGAACGTGTAACCTTGACCTTCACATTCTCGGCGATTTTCAGGTAGACAACTTCGGCCTCAACACCCTGCACGGTCCCGTAAATCCCGCCCGAGGTAAGGACGCGGTCGCCCTTTTTGAGCGTACTGAGCATTTCGGCCGTTTTTCGCCGCTGCTTGTTCGCCGGGGCGATGACCAGGAAGTAGAAGACCAGGAAAATCGCCGCGATCGGCAGGATGTTGATGAGGAAGGCGGCGGTGCCGCCGGAGGTCGTTTGGAGAAGCAGAGCAATCGCTGTCATATCGTCTTTTCTGTCTGATTCGTTGATCGGGGGCTCTTTGTCGTCAGGCGTCAACTTCGCCGCTCACGACCCGCGAGAGGAACGCATCGCGAAAAGCCTGCAAAGAGTTGGACGCGATAGATTGCCGAATACCCCTCATCAAGTCAAGGTAAAACGAGACGTTGTGGATGGTGTTGTAAACCATCGCCGCGATCTCGCCGGTGACGTAGAGGTGCCGAAGGTAGGCCCGCGACACCGTCCGGCACGCGATGCACGAACAATTCGGATCGAGCGGCCGCGGGTCATCGGCAAAGCGCGCGTTCTTGATCGCCACCTTGCCGAAGCTGGTGAAGAGGGAGCCGTTCCGGGCATTTCGCGTCGGCATCACGCAGTCGAACATGTCGATCCCCGCGGCCACGCCGTCGAGCAGATCCTCGGGGGTCCCCACGCCCATCAGATAACGCGGCTTGTCCGCCGGCAGCAGCGGGGCGGTGAATCGCATCACGTCGAGCATTTCCTCTTTCGGCTCACCGACCGAGACGCCGCCGATGGCAACGCCGTCGAAGCCGATGGCCCCGATCTCCTCGGCGCTTCGCTTGCGCAGATCGTGATGGATGCCTCCCTGCACGATGCCGAAAAGCGCCGACGCCCCCGTTCGCGCCGCCAGCGAGCGCCGCGCCCAGCGGTGGGTCAGCTCCATCGACCGCTCCACCTCGGCATGGGCGATCCCGTAGGCCGGGCACTCGTCGAAGGCCATGGCGATGTCGACTCCCATCCGCTGCTGGATGTCGATCGACGTTTCCGGCGAGAGAAAGTGCGCCGAGCCGTCGATATGGCTCCGGAACTCGACCCCCTCCTCCCGAACCTTGCGGATCGACGCCAGCGAAAAGACCTGAAACCCGCCCGAGTCCGAAAGCACCGCCCGGTCCCAATTCATGAAGCGGTGGACGCCACCCATGCGCTCGAGCAGGTCGACGCCCGGCCGAAGCATGAGGTGATAGGTGTTATTGAGGATGATCTCCGGCCCGAGCTGCTGCAACTGCTCGGTCGTCAGCGCTTTCACCGATGCCAGAGTCCCAACCGGCATGAACACGGGAGTCTGGATCGTTCCATGCGCCGTCACGATCTCGCCACGCCGCGCGGAGCCATCGGTGCCGAGAAGGCTGAATGTCAATCGATTCATAGCGCTGCGCGCGTTGTCGGTTGTCGGTTATCGGTTTGATGTGGAGCTGGTCGCGCGCGGGCACCTGCTTCGGCGAAGGCACGCGAAGGCGAAACCAACCGACAACCGATAACCGACAACGCGCGCAGCGCAATCTATTGCAATTTCATCTGCTCGACGCGCACGCTGCTCGGCAGCGTCAGGACGAAGCGGCTTTGCTCCACCGGCGCGTTGATCTTCACGTTAAGGAACTCGTAGCGCGTTTTGTCGCCGTCGCCCTCGGTGTACTCGAACTGCGTCGTCAGGTAGGTCTTCCTGTCGATGAAGATCTTGATGTGGCGCACCCGCTTGGCGATGGTCTTGCTCTTCGGGTCGAGATCGAGAACGAAGTACGACTTGTCGGATGTGTTCGTGAAGGTGAAGTTGAACCAGGCGCCGAGCTCGTCGATCGCCCCGCTCGCTCCCATGTACTTGAAGATGCGGTCCTGGTAACGCTTCACTTCGATCCGTTCCGCTTTGTTGAGGTCGGGGTAGTACGTGGTCAGCATGCCATTGGCGATCAGCATTTTCACCCGCTTCGGGGCGTCGTAGGACCAGAGGACGTTGTTCGGCTTCGAATAGACGAAACGGCCGGTCGAAACCTCCGGCTTGGCCAGCAGCGCCAGCGTTTTCTCCTGACGGAAGTCAGCCTGAATCGTGGTCGTTTGTGCCTGAGCAAGCTGGACCCTCTTGATGACCTCATCCAGCGAATCCGGATTGGTCTTGGCGGCGGCCGGAACCGACAGCGCTGCCGCACACAGCGACAGAGCGAAAAACTTCCTGATCAACATGGGCTGCCCCAACGCCCTACCGGAAAGTCGTATTTCCTGGTGAGCGAGTTATACTCAGTGAAAACTGAGGTTATTGATGAAAAAGAACTTGCTGGCATTTGCAGTCATGCTGCTCGTCATTACCGCTCCATCTGCCTCGGCCGCGATCCAGTACGAGTTCCGGCAGACGACCTCTTCCGACCTCGAATCGATCCCGGCAACTGATTGCGTCGGCCGTGCCATCATCGATGGCGACCGCTCCCGGGTCGAGTTCCTCTCCGGTAATGCCTATCCCGCCGGGACCTACATCATCGCCACCAACGGATCGCGCTCGATGACTTTCATCGACCCGAGCCGGAAATCGTTCGTGGAAGTGAACGCCGCCAGCGTCGCCACCTCCATCGGCGCCCGGAAGATCACCGTGGCCAACAAGAAGATCGACGTCACGAAAATGCCGGACCAAGCCACCGTGGCCGGCATTCCGACCGAGCACTACCGGATGATCATGAGCTACGACATCACCGTCGCCTTCGGCAACCTGCCGCTGACTCAGACGGTGAAGACGACCATCGACAAGTGGACCACGAGCGCCTTCGGCGACATCGGCGACACATTCCTGGCAAGCGGTGCGTTGCACACCGGCAATCCCGATCTGGACGACCTGATCTCGGCTGAGAACTCGAACATTAAAGGCTTTGCCCTCAGACAGATCGTCAACGTCACGACGATCAATAACCGCGCCCCTGTGAACGGCGAGACGCAGTTGAAGGTGAACCGCACCGTCACACAGACCAGGGAGTTGCTGGTGACGTCGATCCAACCGGTTGCCCAGATCGGCCTGGCGACGTTCACCGTCCCGCTGACCTTCCACAAAGCCGGTCCTGTTCACGATGACACGCAGAAAGCACCGATGCAGGTGCTTTCGATGGAGCCCTCGGAAAAGCAGTAGATCGATCGGTAGTCCGTGGATCAGTGATTAGTGGATTAGTGCATTAGTGGATCAGGCAGACTGCTCCAACCAGCCCCCTGATCGACTAATCCACTAATCTACTAATCACCAATCCACTAATCTAGGAACCCCGAGGCAGGGAGGGTGGGGCACATGGTACGATCCCGTCGATTCGTCCGCGGTACCGGTTCCAGATCGATGAAACGACAGTTCGCAATCGGTGAGTCTCTGCGACGTCTGGCCCGCCAGCCTCGAGCGTATGTGGCCGTGGCCCTTCCGCTGGCGATTCCCTTTATCCTCGCCGCCGTCAGCAACAACGACGCCCTCACCCAGCCCACCATGGCGATCTCCAGCGCCGCGATGATCGTCCCCCCGCAGATTCGCTACGACGCCCTGGCCGCGCCGACATCGGCCACGCTTCCCGAACACTCCGTCGTGCTGACGCTGGAAAACGGCGACACGCTCGATTCCGTCCTCCTGGCCGGCGGCCTTGGCCGCTCCGACGCGGCCATCCTCAACAACGAATTCGGCAAGACCGTCGATCTCCGCCGCCTGCGCCCCGGCCACCTGCTCCGCTTCCACTACGACACCCGAGGCACGATCGACAGTGTCGAGATGAAAGTGAACGGATGGGGAGAGATCGACGCCGTCCGCGGCAATACCGGCTTTGCCATTACGCCCTACGAAGCGCATCAGACGGAGATCGAAACTGCCGTTTCCGCCCAGATCGACTCCTCGCTCTACGAAGCTCTGCGCAAAGCCGGCGAAGGACCGCAGCTCGTGCAGGAGCTCGTCGACGTCTTCCAGTGGGACATCGACTTTTTCGCGCTGCAGAAGGGCGACTCCTTCAGCCTGGTAACGAAGAAGAAGTTCGCCGGAGCCGATCTCGTCGGGTACGGCCCGATCGCAGCGGCACGCTTCGTCCACGGTGGACAGACGTACGAGGCCTTCCGCTGCGAGACACCCGACGGCCGCGCCGGCTACTACGCCCGCAACGGCAGCCCGCTTCGCAAGCAGTTCCTGCGCGCACCGCTGCAGTTCAGCCGTATCACTTCGGGATTCTCGAAGAGCCGCTATCACCCGCTCCTTCACTACTTCCGGCCTCACCACGGCGTTGATTACGGCGCTCCGGTGGGCACGCCGGTGATGACGACGGCCGACGGCGTGGTCATGGCCGCGACCTACAACCATGGCGAAGGCAACTACGTCCGCATCCGCCACGGCTCCCGCATCGAAACGTCGTACCTCCATCTCTCCCGCTTCGCCAAGGGGATCAAGCCCGGGAAGAGCGTCACACAAGGCGAGGTGATCGGCTACGTCGGCATGACCGGTCTCGCTACGGGGCCGCACCTCGACTACCGCATCTCCGACAATGGGACGTGGCTCGATCCGCTCAAGCTCAGGTCGATCACGCCCGACCCGCTGCGCGGCGACTCGCTGGCGGCCTTTCGCAGCAGCGTCGCTACCTTCAGTTCCAAACTCGCCACGCCGGCCCAGCAACTGGCCGCCTTCGCGACGAAACGGCGGGCACTTTTCTAGCAGTCGTAGCTTTCCATCTGACGCTGCCCAACCCATCATGAAAAAGGTTATTGCCCGCGCGCCGGTGCGCGCTGATCTCGCTGGCGGAACTCTCGACCTCTGGCCCCTCTATCTCTTCCATCCCGGCTCGCGCACCGTCAACATCGCCATCTCCTATCACGCGGAGTCGGAAGTCACTGAGACGGGCACGGACGCCATCGAGATCAATCTCACCGATCAGCAATACGAACAAACCTACGCCTCGCTGCACGAGCTGGCCGCCGATCCGAAAGCGGCGTTGATTCATCGTGCCCTCGAGCATTTCCGTCTCACCGGCATCCGCATCATCACCCGCACCGACGCCCCCCGCGGCTCCGGCCTCGGCGGCTCCTCCGCGCTGACGATCACGCTTGTCCGCGCACTCTCCGAGGTCGCCGGCGCGCCGGTGGAGGGCGACGACCTCATCGCGCTCGTCCGCGACTTGGAGACGCGCCTCATCCGCGTCCCCGCCGGGATCCAGGATTACTACCCTCCCGTCTACGGCGGCCTCATGGCCATCCACCTCAATCCCGGGCTGGTGCTCCGCCATCAGATTGCGCTCCCTGTCGACCGCCTCGCCGAGCACATGCTGCTGCACTACACCGGCGTGGCTCATTTTTCAGGCACGAACAACTGGGACATCTACAAACGCCAGATCGACGGCAAGAAGAAGGTCCACAACGGTCTCGACAAGATCGCCGAAAGCGCCATCGAGATGGAGAAAGCGCTGGAGAGCGGCGATCTCGAAGCGGCCGGTGTGGCCCTGAACCACGAGTGGCAGAACCGGAAGGAGCTCATCGACGGCATCTCCACGCCGGAAATCGAAGCAGCCATCGAAGCAGCCACCGGCGCCGGCGCCTGGGCGGGGAAAGTCTGCGGCGCCGGTGGCGGCGGATGCATCGTCTTCCTCATGCCGCCCGAACGACGCGAGGCCGTCCGCGCCGCTCTGGCCAATGTTCCTGGCCAGGTCATCGATGCTCATCCGGTCGCACACGGTTTGACTGTCGAGCGGAGCGACGACGCGCCGTCGGCACGCCGTCCGCGCTTCACGATGCGCAGTTCACTCTCGCTGGAACAGCTCTACGTCTTCGGTGGACGCGGCGCATACCGGCCGCACCTGCTCGCCGAAGCCATCATCACGCAGAACGAGCCGCGGAGCGGCGTCCACGTCGACACCGTCAAAAGCTTCGTTGCCCCAATGCACGCGGCCGACGGCTCGGTTCAGTGGAGCGATGCCAGGGCCATCGATCCGGAGAAACTCGACATCCGCGCCGTCCCCGATCCGAATCACGACGTCGACGATGCCCTGAAGCCGGAGATGCTGATGCAGGGAGCCCTGCAGTCCGAAGATGCCTTCCGGCAATAC
>Ga0137393_10002154_pt1 | contig 12710 bp, 15 predicted proteins | sample 15con2h34BmetaG_FD_101396 | JGI IMG/M metagenome (GOLD analysis project Ga0137393, IMG submission 101396) | Vadose zone soil microbial communities from Angelo Coast Range Reserve, California, USA - 15con2h3.4B metaG | ecosystem: Environmental > Terrestrial > Soil > Vadose zone > Saprolite...
GATCTTTGCGAAGTTCCATTCGAATCTTTAGCGGGTGTAGCGTGCAGGTGTCGGCCCCTGTTCCAGCCGGTGACTGTCCCATATCGCGCCTTCGCGCGTAAAATACGCCATTTCGAAATACTGCGTCAGTTCCTGCGCATCCACCGGGCAGGCATCTTCGCAGAGCCCGCAAAACATGCACCGCGAAGTATCATAAGTAAAATTCGTCAGCACTTTTCTTCGCGTGGCGTCGTCGCGCTGCCAGCCCACTACGATCAGGTTCTCCGGGCAAGCCAGCGCGCACAAATTGCAGCCGATACACAGCGTCTCGCCCGTCTCCGGATTATTGTTCAGCCGCGGCGCGCCGCGATACCGCTCCGCCACCATCGGCCGTTCCAGCGGATACTGCTCCGTCACAATATTCTTCGGATGCTGCGTTCGAAACGTGACCGCGAGGCCCTTCAAAAAATCTACTTGAAACAATCGTTCCAGGAGTTCCCGCATGCGCCTAGTGTCTTTCCCCCCTCCCCAATTGTCAAGCAACTGCTCCTCACATTTTGCTCTCGGCCCTCTGCGTTTTCGAATAAGGCCCCGCCCCCGGCCCTCATCCCAACGTGCCTTTAGTATTGCTTCTTTTTCTTCTCTCCGCTCTGCGTCTCTGCGTTTGAACTCTTTTCCTCTCTCTCGGCGTGCTATTCTTTCGCCGAAGATGGAAGCTGACATCCAATTCATGCAGGAAGCACTCGCCGAAGCCCGTTCCGCCGCCGCAGCCGGCGAAGTCCCCATCGGCGCTGTGCTCGTCCATGGAGGCAAGATCTTGGCGCGTTCGAGCAACCGCACCATCCGCGATGGCGACCCCACCGCCCACGCCGAGGTCGTCGCATTACGCGAAGCCGCCCGCCTTCTTGGCAACTATCGCCTTGCCGATACCACGCTCTACGTCACCATCGAGCCTTGCAGCATGTGCGCCGGCGCCATCATCCAGGCCCGTGTTCCGCGCCTCGTGTACGGCGCCGACGATCCCAAAGGCGGCGCCGTGCGCTCCTGCTTCGAAATCCTCTCCCACCCGCGCCTTAACCATCAGGTGGAAGTCACCTACGGCGTCCTAGCCGCCGACTGCTCCGCCACCCTCCAATCGTTCTTCGCCGAACGCCGCTAGCCCATGCTGCTCCGGCTTTGCAATTCAGTTCCTGTAGGGGCGGGCCTTGGCCCGCCCGCTCTTCATTTCACACTGCGCGAGTGCTTGATTGCCGAAAAACAATTCGCTCTGCTACGATTGAAGCTACAACGACCGCGGAGAGGTGGCTGAGCGGTTGAAAGCACTCGCCTCGAAAGCGAGCGTGCGGGAAACCGTACCGTGGGTTCGAATCCCACCCTCTCCGCCAGAAATTTTTTCCTTGAGAACTATGATCCTCCTCTGTGGAGAGCGCCTTGTCACATGCGACGCCGCAAGCGGCAAATTGGTCTGGAAAATGGGCGCTCATCACCGGCGCCAGCGCGGGAATCGGCGTGGCCTTCGCCCAAGAACTGGCTCATGGCGGGACGAATCTTGTCTTGACGGCGCGGCGCAAGGATCGCCTGGAAGACTTGGCCCGCGGCCTCGCTGAAAATTACAAAATCCGCGCCGAAGTGATTGCCGGGGATCTCGCGGATTCGAACGCCCCGGAAAATATTCTTTCCTTCACCAAGGAAAAAGGAATCGAAATCGAGCTGCTGATCAACAACGCAGGGTTCGGTCAATACGGCGAATTTCATTCCATTGAAAAGCAACGCTTGCTCGACATGGTGCAGGTGAATTGCAGCGCCGTGGTGAACTTGACCCACCTGTTTTTGCCGCAAATGATTCAACGCAAACGCGGCGACGTCCTCATTCTCGCGTCCACCGCTTCCTTCCAGGCTGTCCCCTATATTTCGACTTACGCTGCCACCAAAGCCTTCGATTTGCTTTTCGCAGAAGGCCTCGCCGAAGAGATGAAACCTTATGGAATCCGCGTGTGCGCTCTTTGCCCGGGCTCCACGGAATCTGAATTCGCGGCCGTTGCCGGCCAGAAAAAATTCAAACGCTATGCGGAAACCGCCGAGAAAGTTGCGCACACGGGGCTGAAAGCCCTGGCCGCTGGCAAAAGTTACGTCATCTCGGGCCTCGGAAATTATCTCGGCGCACACGGCGAACGCCTCGTTCCCCGCCACTTTGTCACTAAAATCGCCGCCGGCATGTTCAAGCCCAAGAAAAAGTAGAAAGCAGTTCCTGCCGGCGGGGTAACGATCGCGAATCGTTGTTGCGTCTTGTGTTCGTCCCCGAACGTTTCCATGACACGCGGCAAGCCCCAGTCGCGTCTAACCTGTTGTGAAAACAAAGGTTTCTAGGCACAGCCTCCCTCCGAACCATTCGAACGGGAACTTTTCCGCCACGCCGCGGGAAGTGATATACGAAACCGGGCAGAACGTCTTATCAGGGGAGATGAGAATCGCCGAGCAAGAGAGAGACGACGTTCTATTGCGGCGGGCCGCCAAAGGCGATGAGGAGGCATTTACGCTCCTGTACCGGCGGCACCAGGCGGCCATGTATCGTTTTGCGCTGCGCATGACGGGAAATACCTGGGCCGCGGAAGAAATTGTGCAGGACGTGTTCATGGTGCTGATGCGCGATCCGAAAAAGTATGACGCCACACGTGGAGCGCTGGGAGCATTTCTTTACGGCGTGGCGCGCAACCGGGTGATGAAACACCTGGAGCGCCGGCCGCGCGAAATTCCGCTCGAAGAGAAAAACGAAGACGGCACTGGCTCGGGAATTGTTTTGCAGGATTCGGCCACGCCGGCGATGTGGGCGGAAAAACGCGAACGCCGGCGGCAAGTGAGGGCTGCAGTGCTGGAATTGCCGGTGGAATTTCGCGAAGCGGTGGTGCTTTGCGAACTGGAAGAATTGAGTTACGAGGAAGCGGCGCAAATGGCCGGATGTCCGATTGGCACGATTCGCTCGCGGCTGCATCGCGGGCGGGCTCTGTTGATGGCCAAGCTGGAAATATTGCGCGAACTGCCCCGTCGCGCGAGCGCGGCGCGATGAAAGATTTTGGGCGGTGCAAAGGAAGCAAGAGATGAAGTGCGAAGAATTTGAAATAATTGGATTGGACGCGGAGCGCGACGCTTCGTTGAGCGAAGTGCAGCGCGTGGCGGCGCGCGAACACGCCAGCACCTGTTCGCGGTGCGCGGCGCTGCAGGATTCCTGGCAAGCGGCAGGTGCGGAGCTGCGCGCGTTCGCGGAAGATACCGCCCTGGCGCAAGCGCCCGCGCGCGTGGAGATGCGTTTGCGGCAGGAGTTTCGCACGCAGCACGTGACATTGAAAGCGCGGCGCACCGCAGTAGTTGCGGCGTGGGCGCTGGCCGCCGCCGCCGTGTTGGCCGGTGCGGTGAGCTGGCGCAATTGGCGCCACGGTCAGCATGGAGAGGCCGCCAACCGTGCAATTCCCGTGCCGGCCGCAAGCAAACTTGCAGAAAGCGACTTCGCTGCCAGAGCGAACCGCCGAGACCCCGCCGCGGTCCCCAGTGGAACGCGGCAGCGGGCTTTGGCGGAGCCTGGCCATCCCGAAACGCTGGTGGCAGACAATGAGATGAGCGGGTTCACTTTTCTGCCCGGAGCGTTCGCAACGGATACCGAAGAGGCCGCGATTTTGCGGGTGCGCCTGCAACGGGGCGCGCTGGGCGCGCTGGGTTTGCCCGTGAACGAAGAGCGCGCCGCCGAATGGATCCAGGTGGATTTGCTCGTCGGCGAAGATGGATTGCCGCAAGCGGTGCGGCTGCCGCGATAGATGCGCGTGGGAAGCGGGACACTCTCGCCGCGGGCGGTGAGAACATGGATCGCGCGGCGGAAACGGTGCCTGGCGGCGATTGCAGCCGCAAAGAGATCGCAGCAGTTCGGGAGAGAAGAGGAGAAGGAATAATGAATCGAAGAAACTGCATGAGCATGGCTCTCAGTGGAATTTTCATGTTGAGCGCGGGAGCGGCGAGAGCGCAGGATGCGGCGCCGCTGCCGCCTCCGTCGATGGCAATAGTGCAAATCCCCGGACCGGAAGCGGGCATGATCGGCGAGCGCGTCGAGTTGCTGGGTTTCGAGGGACTGCACAGCGGAAAGGTGGTGACCGGCGCGCCGTTCAGCGCCGTGGCGGTATCGGAAACGATCCAGACTCTCGCGGACGGAAACCATATCGCGCACAAGACGCAGACGAATCTGTTCCGGGACAGCCAGGGACGTTTCCGCAAGGAAGTGACTTTGCCGGCCATCGGGCCGCTGGCGACCTTGGGACAGCCGAATATGTTTGTGTTCATCCATGATCCCGTGGCAGAAACCACTTTCACACTTCACCCCGATGTAAAAATCGCGGAAAAGATGGAAGCGCCGACCGGCAAGATGAAAGACACAATGAAGGGCAACATCGAATACCACCGGCAGCAGGCCATCGCTGACGGCTCGCTGGAAAAAGAGGACTTGGGAACGCAGACGATCGCGGGCTTGAGCGCGCAAGGCACACGCATCACCCATACGATTCCCGCGGGACAAATGGGAAACGAAAAAGCGATCACGATCGTATTCGAGCAGTGGTATTCCAATGATTTGCAAATGGTGGTGATGAGCAAACGCAGCGATCCGCGCATTGGCGACACGTCCTACACGGTGACGAACATTCAACGTTCCGAGCCGGCCGCTTCGCTCTTCACCGTGCCATCCGACTACACGGTGACAGCCGGCAAGAACAAAATGTTCCGGAGGTTCAACGGTGGGCCGGATGCTGCTCCACCGCCACCTCCTCTCAACAACTGATTTCACCTTTGGTCCCGGCGGCTGGAGAGTAGCCGGCACGATCTTCTCTCCTGAAGACGGCACGCCCTTTTCGCGGCAGCCCCCATCGCTGCGAGAAGGGCGTCGCCGTCTTTGGAGAAGAAATAAAGGAAGTAAAGGAGGTAAAGGAGGTTGAGCAGGTAAAGGATTTGGCCTGGAGTGATGCTGAGAGTGCCCCAACGCGCAAGATTTGTGGATCGACGAGAGATTCATGTGGAGACCATGGCGCGGTCGAGGAGTTCGACGACGTGGAGGACTTCCTGGCTGGTGCGGTGGATGGCGGTGCCGGCGCGGAGTTGGAGAAGGCAGCCGGGGTTGGCGGTGACGATGGTTTGGGCGCGGGTGGATTGGGCGTGACGCATTTTTTCGGCGAGTAGTTCGAGGGACGTTTCGGTTTGCGTGACGTTGTAGACTCCGGCGGAGCCGCAGCAGATTTCCGAGCAGGGCAATTCCACAAAATCGAGATTGGGGATGGCGCGCAAAAGCGCGCGCGGAGCTTCGCGAATTTTTTGGCCGTGGAGAAGATGGCAGGAATCCTGGTAGGTGACGCGCATCGGAAGCGGCTTCATTTTTGCGGAGAGACCGAAGGCTGTGAGAAATTCGGTGACGTCGCGGGTCTTGGCTGCAAATTCGCGGGCTTGAGCGTATTCGGGTTCGTCTGATGAAAAAAGATGATGGTATTCCTTGAGCGTGGAGCCGCAGCCGGCGGAGTTGGTGATGATGGCGTCGAAGTCTTCGCGAGGAAATGCGGAGAGATTGTGGCGCGCGAGTTCGCGAGCGGCATCGCGAACGCCGGCGTGGACGGCGAGCGCGCCGCAGCAAAGTTGATCCTTGGGGACGACCACTTCGCAGCCGTTGGCGGTGAGGACGCGGACGGTGGCTTCGTTGAGCTGCGAAAAAGTGACGTTGGCGACGCACCCCGCGAAGAAGGCCACTCGGGCGCGGCGGGGGCCGGCGGCGGGAAACGTGGCGCCGAGGCGGCGGTAGAAAAAATCGTCGTCGATGCGCGGGAGGAAACATTCGCGTTCGGCGAGCCCGAGGAGTTTCAGGATGCCGATGCCGCGGGCGACGGCTTGCAACCCGGAACGTTGATAGAGGCGCAGAACGCGCGCGGCGTCGATGATGCGATGCGGCTCCGAGAGAAAATGCCGGAAAACGAAGTTGCGCGCGGCGCGGGCGAGCCAGGAGCGGGGATAGTCGCGCTCGATGCACGCGCGTGAGTGCTCGACGAGTTTTCCATATTCGACGCCGGAGGGGCAGGCGTTTTCGCAAGCGCGGCAGTCGAGGCATTTGTCGATGTGATCGACGAAGGATTCGGTGATGGGTTGCTGGTGCATCTCGACCTGGATCATCTGATGGATGCGGCCGCGGGGCGAGTCGGCTTCGAGGTTCCAGAGGCGGTAAGTAGGACAAGCGTTGAGGCAGAGGCCGCAGTGGACGCAGCGGGCGTAGTCCTCATAGATGGGAACCTGGCCAGGGATGGCGGGCGTTGGCATGAATCGGTTGACTGCAAAGGAAGATTCTACGGGACTTAGCGGGGACTGGCGAGTGACGAGTTTCGGAATGGGAATAGACCCCGTACACCCGGCTATTTTTAGGAAGAGTGGGGAACTGCCTGACAGGAAAAGACTTCTCAAACACTCTTGGTGAAATGAGTGGCAAAGAGCGAGAGCTCGAAGACAAGAGAGGAAAGGGCACGGGAATCCCCACCCCCTGTTTTTTGTAAGTGTTGCATCTAAAGGGCTTAGCCAGGCCGTAAGTCTTTTGTTTGCAACGCTTAAGTGTTGGTTCTAAACCACTTACATGAACTCTAAGTTCTTTAGATGCAACACTTACAAAAAACCCGGGGGGCGGTAGCAGCTATGGTTAACCAGAAATCCGATTAGAATCCCTGTCCTGGGAGCCCGTCGTGTCAGGCGACGATCCTCAATCGCGTGGTTGCTGTAGCTCAGGCCGGAATTAATCCCGACCCGGTCGGGAGGCCTGAGGCTTTTCCTCTACCGCTTCACGAATATGCTCCAGGACCCGCAAATGAATCCGGTGAATGATGTAGTCCGACCACAAGTGCCAATACGCCGCCGGCCACATCGTGTGCTGGTACCACGTCGTTCCTTCGAGCCGCGTCCGCCCTCCAGGCAACGCCGTCAGCAAAAACTGCCCTTGCTTGGACACAAAGTACCCGTGCAAGTGCGCCGGCTGAATGTTCCCGTAAGGACTAAGTTCATTCAACGGAGCCGGATTCGCCGTCACCCCAAATTTCAGCAACCGCGGCTCGTCTCAAACCTCGATGGGTTCAGCGAATGGTCCCGTCGAGAAAATGCAGTGCCGCACCGCGCCAACGCCATGTCCGTAAATCTCCGCCCGGATCGGATACGCGATCCCCGCGCGAAACAACAATTCCTTCGGCGGCGGTATCTCCGCAAACGACACCACCTGGTTCCAAACTTTCTCCGGCGGCGCGTTTACTTCAATCGCCGTGCGTACCTCAAACGTCTCCGCCTGCGGATTCACCAAGCGCTCCGCACCCTGGAACGCGGGCGTAAACAACAACACGATCGACATCATCGCTGGAGCGCCTTTGTCCACCCAATGCCCGGCCTGAATCGCGTACCCCAGCATGCCGCCAAGTGCAGCCAGCGCTACCGCAAACGGCGCCGCCATCAAAATGCAAATCACTCCCTCGATCATCACGAGGAGGAGCACCGCGCCAAGCAACGCGAGGGGCGCCAACGAAACGGCCATACAACCGCGGAACGATCGCGGCTCGTGGTAGCTGTATACCAACACAGAAAACAGCCCCAGGCAAAACGGCAAAGCTACAAACAACCCCCACCCGTAGAATCGCAGCACCTCCGTCTCCAACACGGCAAACAGGGAACCAATCGGAATGGTCATGCCGACCGCCGCTGCTGCCGCCCCCATCGCGCTTCGCGGAATCCACCGGTCGAGCCTGCGCGTCTCCGGCCACGGTGTTGCTTCGCGTTGCGTCACCGAACGCGACCCCATCGTGCAAAGCAAAAGGAAAAACAAAAGGTTGATCACCGGAACAAAAAAGAGCACCACCAGCCACACCGGCTGCCCCGCGTCTCGCAGCCGCTGGACCGTCAGCGTCACGCCCAGCCAAATGAACGGCAGCGCCAAAACTAGCAGCGTTGCCACAAACGCGCGAGCGTCCGGAGGAATGGCATTCACGCGCGCATCCGGCCCCAGCGGCTGCCAGTAACTCCACAAAAACCACGGCCGCTCAAACAGCGCGCCCGCCACGATCTTATCGAGGAAATATTTCAGGACAAATGCGCTGCAGCCGGCAATCGCATACGTTTTTCGATCGATCGTCCCCTGCCACCGCCACAGATCAACGAATCGGTTAGCCATCGGTACCCGCCTTCATCCATCCAATCAGCCCGCAAACGCCAAATCCGATCGCATTCAGCGCGCCGTGATACCGCTCCATGCGGCCAAGATCCACAAACGGTTGCAGCGGATATTCGCCCAGCGCCCACGTCGCCGCCAGTGCCATGCCCGCAACCACGCATCCGCTCGAGAGAAACAACAGGATTCGCCCAGCCAGCTTTTCGGCGCCCAGCGCGACGCGAACCATTCCCGTGGCAAGTCCAAATTGCCCAACGACGATCAGCACCGCCGCTGCCAGCTTCAACTTGGGTCCAACTAAGAACGCCAAGCCTAGCAGTCCCGGTCCTGTGACTACGCCAGCCAGCGCCGCCCCAAGCGGCTTGCTCCAGCGGGTTTCGCGGAGCCGCTCATAGGTCAATCCCGCAAGCACCGCGGACAAAAACCCCGCGAAGTGAAAATGCACCGCGGTCAGCAAAACGATGGGCTCTTGAAATCCCACCGGCTGCAAACCGAGCCTGGAAGCCACCAGCCATGTTCCGCCGACAATCAAATATCCCTCGCCTACAGCAAAGCAGAATTGAGAGAATGACTGTGCGCGATATCGCCAGAGCCTGCGGAGTCCCCGCAGCCCAAACAAAGCGCAGACCAGCAGCCATGCGCCCGCGAAGGAGGCCGCTAGAACGCCGGTGGGAATAAAAAAAGAAATCGTTGCCAGCGCCGCCGCGCCGAAAATGCCCCAGTTCAACGCGGACCACTGGCCGGTTGGCAGCTCGGTTTTATCCAAAGACGGAATCAGCGAAGTCGCGAGGGGAACCACAATCCACGGCGCCAGCAGAAACAAAAGTTCGATCACGCCCAGTTGCGGCCAGCCGCTCCAGGTCCCCGCCACCATCCCAGGCCATACCACGGCGCCAAGAAGAACGATCGGATGGTCCAAACGTCCCGCTTTGGAATCGTCGTGCATTTCGTGATTCTTCATGAAGCGTGCGCCAGCGCCGCCGCTCCATACGTGCTCGTCAGAAACAACGCCGCCAACGTGAATGCGATGTCCCCGGCGCGGTTCGCATGACGCAGCGACGCGTCGTAGTACAAAACCTGAACCGGCGCGCGGCACAGCCAGAAAAGGGCCATCGACGCCGCAAGAAATCGGCCCAGCCCCCGCCCGCTTGCGAGTTCCGCCGCAAATCCAAAGGTCAACGCGGCAAACAACAGAACCACGCCGACGATATAGACGGAGTGCACCACAAAAATCTGCCGGATGATCGGCGCAACTCGCGACAAATTTTCCTGGTAGTTCAGTTTCTTCGGAATGAAAAGGTTTGCGGTCGCAATCGCTACCTGCACAAATCCTGCCAGCCAGAGGAATCCGAGAATGGACCGCATAAGTGCCTCCTTGCGCGCTCTACACTCGCCGCGACGCTTCATTCGCCGGGCAGCTCGCCGCAGCGCATTCGCGATTCGCCGCGATCCAGCGGTATCCCTTGCGCAGGATTTCCATCATGCCGGGAATCTTCGAAATCCACAGAAGCGGGCGGCCCCACCAGATTTCGCGCGCCAGCGCCACTGCCGCATCCGCGCCGCCATGCTGGGTCCCGTCGCTCAACAGAAATTTCATTTCCAGCATCAATTCCTCGCGCGACAGTCCCAGCAGTGCACCCACTCGCGGATCCTGCAGCGGCGCCAGCGCCATTCCGCGCCGCTCCAGAATCGGCGCAATCCACCGCGCCGTTCGCGTGCAAAACTTGCACTCCGCGTCAAAAAACAGCCACCCCCGGGCATGCCGCCCCTTCCCGTCCGTGTACTCACTCACCAGCGAAATCATGTTTCCTTCTTTTCTTCACTTCCTTACTTCCTTCGCGACTTCCTTACTTCCCGCCATCTGGCTTTTCTCTGTGAATCTCAGCGTGCTCTGCGTCTCTGCGCTATCTTTGTTCCGTTCCTTTCTCGAGACTTTCAACTTCAAACTTTAAACTCTCAACCGTTGGCCGCTTTCTTCCCCAGCAACGTGATCACCTTGCCCCGAAGCTTCACCACGCCCTTGAGCGCACCAGTTGGCATGCGAATGATCTCTTCGAACAATCCGGTCATCGCCGTCAAAAACTCCAGCATACTCTCCAGCCGCTCGCGCGTGTACGCATCGCCCTGCGCATCGGATTTTACTTCGTGCACGCACTCCGCCAGCACACGCAGCGTGGGATCGATCTCCCGCCGCTTGCGCTCCTCCGAGACGATCCGGAAAATCTCCCACACGTCCTTGATCGACTCGAAGTGGTCGCGCCGGTCCCCCAGCACGTGCACCACGCGCACGATCCGCCACCCTTGCAGTTCGCGCAGGCTGGTGCTCACGTTCGACCGCGCCACCGCCAGCGTCTCGGAAATCTCGTCCGCGGGCAAGGGCTGCGGCGACAAAAACAGCAGCGCATGCACCTGCGCCACCGTGCGGTTGATCCCCCACCGGGTGCCCATCTCCCCCCAGTGCAAAATGAATTTCTGCGCCACCGGCGATAGTTTGTTTTTTGTTGTTTCGCTCATGTTGGCCTTTGTGCCGCTTCCGCCGTTCTCGTCGCTTTCGTCGTGCCTGTTACTTCTGTCATTACAGAATGTACAGTATTCTGCGCCGCTTGTCAAGCGCTATTTGCCCTGTCCCTTTTCTGGACTTCCCCGCTTCCTGTTCCGCTGCTACCTTCTCAGGAGTAGTTCCGAAAATGGATCGGACAAGCATTCGCTGCCAATGATCCAGAACAACAAGATCCGCGTTCCCTGGAGTCCCGCTCTAATTGCCTGTCTTCTGTATTGCTTGGCCGCAGGCGCTTCGTCGGAGGACATTGCCGACTACGCTCCACTGTCCGCCGCCGTCTGCCCCATCGTTTATCAGCTCGATCAATCCCCATCCTCGCGCGGCTACCACTACAGTTTCTTTGGCAACGGCTTCTTCATCAATGAAGAAGGCTACCTCCTTACCGCCGCTCACGTTCTGGAGACTTTTCGCAACGGCGGCCAGCCCTACGTTCTTGTTAGCCGGCCCAACAGCCCTCCTCGTCTTGTGAAGGCCTCCATTATCGCGGTTGACTCAGAGCACGACGTCGCCATTCTCCTCGCGAAGCCGAATCCTTTCACAGGCAAACACAATGTGACTTTCCTGCCGCTTTCCCCCGAACCGGCCGCCGCCGGGCAATCTGTCCTCGCCCTCTCTCTCCACCCGCCCAAGCAGCAAAACGCCAACACCTTCCAAGTCCCGCGCGAAGACCGCTTCTCCGGCGAAGTACTCTCCTACGAATCCACCCAGCTCGAGAAATCCGCCCCAGCCGCTGAAGTCTTCCTCCTGAGCCACTCGGTAAACCTCGGCCAAAGCGGGTCCCCGGTCCTCGCCCTGGACTCACGCGCCGTGGTCGGTCTTGTGGAAGGCCGCTGGCTGCGTTCCAGCGCTTTTTCCCTTGCGAAGTCCTCCACTCCAACCGCTTCTACTCCCGGTGCCGCAGTACCGATTCGCTACGCCATCGCTCTCTTGCAGCGCCAAGCGATCCCCTGGCACGCGCCTTCGACTCAGCCAGCTTCCCCGCCAAACTCCTCGAACTAAACGGGGCTTTGAGAATGGCGCTCGATCTGTGAATGAGAGATTCGGTTGCTAGCCCGCTGATGCTGTCGTAACCTTCCCTTCAAACCTTCCTTCAAATAATGGAGGTGGCTTTATGACCGCCAACGACTTTCGCCGCTTGGCTCTCAGCTTCCCCGAATCCGAGGAGCGCGCTCATATGGACCATCCCGATTTTCGCGTGGCCGGAAAGATATTCGCAACCCTCGGGTACCCCGAAAAGGGCTGGGCCATGGTCAAAGTCACGCCTGTAGAACTGGAAATGCTGGTCAAAGCACAGCCGAAGGTCTTCAACCCATGCTCAGGAGTCTGGGGACGCCGAGGCTGCACGAACGTCCGCCTGAAATCTGCTCGTAAGCCCACTCTGCGGCGTGCTTTAGAAGCCGCCTGGCGCCTCGCCGCTCCAGAGGCACTTACGCGCCGATTCGACGAAAATCGCTAAGATTTCACTCTTGTTCGGAACTAATCGGCCGATAAAACGTCTATTCTCTAGCGAGTGGTCATTTGGCGCTATTGGGGGAGTCCACGTGTCAAACTTTGCGCGCAACGTTCGCTTTGGCCTCAGGCTGCTTCTCAAGAACCCGGGGTTCACAACCGTAGCCCTTCTTGCGCTGGTCCTTGGAATCGGAGCCAACACGGCCATCTTCAGCGTGGTCTACGCTACTCTTCTCTCCCCCATGCCATACCCCAATCCGGACCAGCTGGTCATGGTGTGGTCGAAGATCAATGGCGACCGGAACGGCGTTTCCGCGGGTGACTTCTTGGACTGGAAGGAGCAAAGCACCGTTTTTCAAGGCCTTTGCGCCTGGAGCGGCGGCAATTACACGCTATCGACGTCAGATCATCCCGAACAAATCCGGACAAGATTGACGACGCCTGGGTGCAGCAACATGGTGGGTACTCCGTTCCTTCTGGGACGGGATTTCCTGTCCGAGGAGGGAGAGGTTGGCA
>Ga0137393_10002160_pt1 | contig 12694 bp, 18 predicted proteins | sample 15con2h34BmetaG_FD_101396 | JGI IMG/M metagenome (GOLD analysis project Ga0137393, IMG submission 101396) | Vadose zone soil microbial communities from Angelo Coast Range Reserve, California, USA - 15con2h3.4B metaG | ecosystem: Environmental > Terrestrial > Soil > Vadose zone > Saprolite...
AACCTGTGGCCTTTGGCTCCGGAGGGCGCTTACCGGAACGTCGGCCGCTTCCGGTGGCATCGGGCGCCCTCGGCAGCACTCGGACAACAAAGGCGGTCACCGTCGGCCGCTTCGGTCCGATTGGGGCCAATTCCGGCGCGGATCGGTGTAAAACGGTGCAGGCCAATGGCCGTCTCCGCAGCCTGCCGGGCCGAGTGAACGACCTGCTTTCCGTTCGGGAGATCGCGGCCCGGCTTGGCGTGAGCACCGCCACGGTCTACAAACTTTGCGGGCACGGCGAGCTGCCGCACGTGCGCGTGTCCAACGCGATCCGGATTGCGCCCGCGGACCTGGCGGAGTTCATCGCTCGCTGGCGCCGCCCTTCTCTTAAGCACTGAAGTGACGGAAGTGCTGTCCGGAGCGGCCCTGTAAGCCGAGGCCCCCCTGATGTGGAACCGGAGGACCCGGAATGAGGGTCAGCCGGGCTCATTTTCAGAGGAGAAACGCTCGTTTTGGCCCGCAACCGTCTCGGACTCTTTGGGTCAAGTTTGCGGGGAAATTGGGCACACTTTGGGCACCACGCCCTTTTGGATCGTCTCCGACGGCTGCGAGAGATCACCGCGAGGTCCGCGGCCGGGATCTCGTTGATGTCAAAGAGATCCTGGAACCGCGCCGGCTGCTTCGTGGTGCGCACCGCAGCGCTTCGGCCGAGTCCCAAGTCGGATGCCGCGCCGATCTTTCGTCCTGGGCCGAATGCGGCGGCCCGTTACCAACCAAACCCGGAGGTAGCTGATGTCCGAGAACAGCCAGAAAGACGACCAACAACTGAGTGAGGAGGAAGTCAGAGAGCTCGCGCGAAGCATGTCGGTCGCGGTGCTCAAGCGGTTGAAGGAGATTGCTTTGCACGGAAGCGAGGCCGCTGCGGTTCAGGCCTGCGCGGTGATTCTGGATCACGCGTGGGGCAGGCACCGGATAGTGACTAAGCACCCCGGCGCCGTGATCATCCTCCCCGCGAAGGAGCCGGTCACATTCGATCAACCAGCTGTGGAGCGCGGCCCGGTTCCCAGCTGTCGGGAATCCGCTGGCGAAGAAGGTTCAGGGCCGAAGTGAGGAAGTGACGATCGTCAGAAACGTGGTGCAACACTTCACAAAGCGGAGGGCGTTGAGCCATGGCCACCGGGTTGCGCTGGGTCTTCGAGCTCCACTGAACATGGGGCGCACGATCGGCTCGGCCAGCTTGGCCGGCTACGACGATCGCACTGGAACCCACTCCCCCTCCGAGGAATGGGAGAAGCGCGGGCGGTACGCGGCGGAGGGCTATCAACGCGGCGTCGATTTCGGTGGAGAGGGTAGCTCGAGCACTGCGCTAGCCAGAAGAGGCGGCCCGAACATCGTGATTCACAACAACCCGACGATCAACGTCACGACGGGACCCGACGTCTCGGCGGAAGAAGTCGCGCACCGCCTGGCGGAAATTTCCCTCAACGATCTCCAGGCCGCGATCGACACGGCCGCTCAACAAGTCGGGGGGTTGTAAAACGCGCAATGAGACGCCCGCGACAGCTCGTCTACTCTCTCCGAGAGCTCGGCAGCATGACCGGGATCGACAAGCGCCGCATTGCCCGGGTGCTGACCTCGAACGGGGTAAAGCTCAACGAAACGGGTAAGCAGGGCAAGCGGCTGGTGTTTGTTGCGGAGCTGGAGCGGGCGCTGCCCGAGCTCGTCGATAGCGTGAGGTTCAAGCCGGAAGATGATTGACTCTGAGGACGCATGGCCGGCAAACGAAAGCAGCGAAAGCGCTCGAAGACCTCGAGCTCGTCGGCAGGGGCTGCGACGGCTGGTAACAGCGGGAAGAACAGCCATCGGGCCGCCCATCTCAAGCTCTACCAGTTCAAGGCGGGTCAATCGGGCAACCCGGACGGGCGGCCGCGCGGGAATCGGGAATTTGCCGAGCTGATCGCCGATGAAACCCGGGACGGCGCGGAGTTGATTGAATATGCGTTGGCGGTACTGCGGGGTGAGAAGGGACACGAGGAGCTGGGAGACGTTCGATGGGCGGTCGAATACCTGACGACGCGGATGCTGGGACGGGCCCCGCAGACCATCGAGCTGACCGGCAGAGGCGGAGGACCGATTGAATTCGGCCACCGCGAGCAGCTCATTGCACGATTTGCTGCCCTCCTGGCGGTCCGGGTTGAAGGACCTGCCCCCCGACCAGCTGTTCTCCCGGCTGCGCCAGGAGCTCCAATCGCTTCCTGACGAGGAGTGCGCAAAGCTCCTCTACGACTGGCAATTCTGGGCACGTCCCAACCAGCTCCCTCCCCCCGGTGATTGGTTCGTCTGGCTCGTCCTCGCCGGCCGCGGCTGGGGCAAAACGCGGGCAGGCGCCGAGTTCTGCATCGCCGAGGCGCAGCAGATGCCAGGAAGTCGGGGCGCCATCGTTGCCGAGACTCCCGCTCAGGCGCGCGATGTGATGGTGGAGCTCGGCGAGAGCTCAATCCTCGCGTGCTCACCACCCTGGTTTCGGCCGGAGTACGAGCCCAGCAAACGCCGGCTGACCTGGCCCAACGGAACGACTGCGAGCATCTACAGCGCGTTCGAGTACGAGGAGCTTCGAGGCCCGCAGCATCATTGGGCCTGGGTGGATGAGCTTGCAAAATTCACCCACGCCCAGGAGGCCTGGGACAACCTGGTGCTCGGCCTTCGGTTGCCACCGCGGGCGCGGTGCTGCGTCACAACCACACCCAGGCCCATCGGTATCATCAAAAAACTGCTGAAGGATTCAACCACCGTCGTCTCCCGCGGGAGCACCTACGAAAACTTGCAGAACCTCTCCGGCGCGTTCCGAAAAACCGTGCTCGAGCGATACGAGGGAACGCGGCTCGGCCGCCAGGAGCTCAACGCGGAGGTGCTCGAGGATTTAGAGGGCGCACTTTGGAGCCATGACCGCTTTGACCGTCTTCGCATTTCGGCGCCGAAGTCCGATGAGCTCGGCCGCATCATCGTCGCGGTGGATCCAAGCGGCGGCGCCGAGGAGGGCACCGATGAGCAGGGAATTACCGTCCAGGCGTTGATGAAGGACGGCCGCGGAGTGCTACTCGCTGACCGTAGCTGCCACCTCAGCCCCGACGGATGGGGGCGCCAGGCCGTCAAAGCGGTGCTGGACCATCAGGCCGACTGCATCGTGGCAGAGCGCAACTTCGGCGGCGAGATGGTGGAGCACGTCATCCGGACGGCCGCGCAGGCGATGGGCGTCATTGTCCGGGTCAACCTCGTCCAAGCCTCCCGCGGCAAGATGCAACGCGCCGAACCCGTCTCGGCCCTCTACGAGCAGGGCAGGGTTGTGCATGCCGGAGCCTTCCCCCAGCTCGAGGATCAGCTCTGCTGCTTCACACCGCAAGGCTACGTGGGGGAAGGCTCGCCGGATCGTGCCGACGCGCTGATCTGGGGCATGACAGAGCTCATGGTCGGCCCACCCGCTCCGAGCTACGAGGGGATTCCAGCCGACAAGATCAGCATGCCGTGGGGCCCGCAATACGATCGTTTTGGCTCCCGCCACGGGCCTACAGCTCGCTACGGGCGGAGGTAATTGGGGTGGGGCTGATGGTACGTTCGCGAGAATGAAATTTCAGCATCCCTGCTTTGGCTTCTTCCCCGCTCTTCCCCTCCAGAAAAATCTTGAATTGGGCGACTGGGTTGTCGGCGTTCCAGCCGAGGACACCCCGTGGCGCTCCGCGCGCTTTAAGGAGCTTGTCTCAAAGCTTCTGGATTCGTTCGCCTCGGACAAGTTTGGCGATAAATTCAGTGGAGGTGCGCTTGTGTGGCGAAAAGCGGCCGGCTTCGACGGTACGCCACCATCGCCAGACGAATTCGTGGCTATTCAGGCAGCGGTCCGTTTCGCCGCGCTGGACAGCAACGATCGCGTCGACAAGGAGGACCAGAACGGTGGGCATTATCTCGTGACGTCCGAGAACGCTGCGCTTCACGTGCAGCCCATCGACGAGGGAACCGGTCACATCACGCTTGTTCGCCAAGGGCTACTAAAGAGGATCCTTACTGGTGGGTGGACCATCGGTCAGAGACCGCCACCCTTAGCCGATGCGACAATGCCGATGCTTGGCCAGGTGTTGGCATCCAACAAGCTCAGCGCTGCAATTTTTCAAGCCCACGTTGCGCCAAATACGGAGCTGCTTCGTCGGCTGCGCATTGCCATCGAATGGCACACCGTGGCGCTGTCAAACCCAGTAGCAGTCACCATTCAGCAACGATTGATTGCTCTGAAGACTGGATTCGAGGCTCTGACCGGCACCAGCGCTTCTAGAGAGTGTGCACGCAAGCTGCGTCACTTATTCGAGACGACCACGGAGTCGCACCGAAACCTCCTACCCTGGGCAGGGATCCTCTGGTCGCCGACAGAGAGAACGGACCTGCTTCGTTATACTCAGAAGGGCAAACAAGATCTGCGGAGTGAACTCGAGGACTGGTTCATGACCCTGGCTGACGCGAGAAATTCGATCATCCATCATGGGCGAGTGTCGGTTCACGATTATGGACCTCCCTTGGAGCGACCGCTCTCGCGCTACACCGGCAAGCTTTTCTGGATTGGGGAGCGGATTTTGCGCGAAGCAATCAAGGCCTGCCTCGGCGCGGAGGTCCTTCTCTGTGGCCGCATCCAAGAATGGGCTCTATTTGAGCGCCTGTTTTCTCAGATACAGGCAACTCCGCAACCTACAGAGCTGCCAGGCACTGCGGTTCACCCCGATCATGCTGCGGCTCCACCTGCGCGTAGTCTTGCCGTGCTCCTTCAGGAACTAGGTTGCCAGGCGGCGAATCAAATACAGCTGAGAAAGTGCACTGGAGGTTCCTCAGCGTCTGAAGAAGTTGCGCGTCAGATGGCTGCCGCCAGCCGAGATGCGTGGGAGGCCCATGCAGGACCACGCTCGATCTACATCAACAGTTCGGAGCGAGAACTCCTCGAGAAAGCTGGGGCCGAAGAGGAGCTTCCGGATCATTTCGCCCTATGCGATTAACTGCAGCTTAAGGGGAGCTCCCTTCATGGACGGGAATGACAAGCGAGAGCTGGAAGTACGTGTGGTGCGATTGCTCAACGGAGCAGGCGCTCTCGGCCTAATTGAGATCTCGGCCGGGGATGATCCGCCCGACGTGACAGCTCGCGTAGATGGGCACCTAGTCGGCATAGAGGTAAGCGCATCCATCGAATGGGCCAAAGCCAAGAGCCAGAGTCTCATGAACAGCGTTGTTCTACCGGTGGCGGCGAGGCTAGCGGCTGCGGCAGCGCCGGGCGAGGTGAAAGTGGGCTTCGAGCATTTGGACATAGCATCCTCCGACAGAGCGAAGCTCGAACAGCTCGGAAGCAACATCGCTGAAGTGGTGCGAGCCCTAGCGGCCTTCGCACCTGTGGAAGGCATGGAAGCAGTCACCATGAGCGCCCTGCTTCGCGAGAGTGCTCGCAAACTTCCATCGGAAGGACCGCGGCTCACAATTCACGACGAAATCCGACTCCCGTTCGGCGTGAACTATGTCTGGTTTGTCCGAGCAGGCGCAGGACCATTGGTCCTGGCCCTCGGGAGCTGGATTGAGGAGACAATTCCGGGTCCGGGCCTGGACGAGGTCGAGCAACGGATCAACGACAAGAGAATGAAGCTGCCACGTTGGCGGGATCAGTACGACGAACGCTGGCTCGTGATTCCGTGCCCCGGCTTCTTTTCACGGACGAGCGTTCAACAAGCCAAGGAGTCTGGCCGACGCTACCCAAACACTGGCTTTGACCGCATCTATTTGATCGACAACTCGGACGAGCGGATCAATCTCCTTCGCCTCGACCGTTAACTTCGGCCCAACATTGGCGGCCCGCCGAGGCACCACTTGTCGGTAGGTGACGGACTCGCCTCTATGAGTCCGATAATGCGTATTGAGGGACACATTTTGCGGAATCGTCGGCACCCACCGTTACCGATCGATTCATTTTCTAGGCGACCGCTTGCGCCTTGCAGTTGCACCTAAAATCGGCTTCGCCCAGACCTTTTGTTGAACGCCGATACGGCGAACCCTGATCCATTCGTCCTGCTCTGGTGAGGGTTCAATCATTGAGCACTCGCCTCGTTTGTTCGGCGGTGCCTCTCCAAGGTTCACTGGAACAATGAGGTCGGACTCGCCCCGGTAATTCGAAGGTTGTGGACAAATTCCTCAGCCGTTTGGTCGAGATAGTGAGCCTTGATGCCCCACCTCACCATGTTAATCAGCACGCCGCTCCGGTCCTGATTCATCTCCTCGGCGATCGCATTGACCCTCTCGAGCAGCAGCTTGGGGCAGCTGAAGCTCACCCGCTGCCCAGGCCCCTCTCCCTCTGGCCCTGTCGGGGACGTGCCCTTTGCGAGATACCGTGCGATACAGTCGAACTCCGGTGCGCACCGAGCTGTTGCTCTGGTGCAATGCAGGGAGGGCGACATGGAGTTCCTCATAGTTCTCCTGCTGATCGCCATCGCGCTCGGTGTCTAGAGCGTGGCGAGGTCGAGCCGAGCGTCCGCTGTGGCTCAGGGTACGGCGGTGCTTGAGCATGAGGCCGAACTCGTTCGGGCAGCAGCGGACGCCGCGGTCGAGGCATTCAGCGTTCCAAGTCCGAAAGCAGCTCTAGGTGCTCCTCCCACCGCCGCGCCTCTCGAAGCGGGGGTGGTGGCAGCCCCCGGGGCGAGAGAAGCCGCTAAGGCGGCCGTCGAGGCAGCCGATGCAGCCGTCCAACAGGCACGAGCAGCGGTCCGGTTCATGCGCGAGCTTCTCGCCAAGGGTGTACCCAGCGGCATCGATCAGAGGGAGGACCCTTCTCGCGATCTCGCGAGCGAAGCCGAGAGCCATGCGAGCGCCGCCGCGGAAGCCGCTCTGGAAGCTCGACGCGCGTTCGCGACTGGTTCGTTGCATCCGCGCGTTCTGTGCGAGATCGCCATTCATACGCACCGCGCGGCAAACGAAGTTCTAGAGGCGAATGGGTGCGCGGATGGCGCGGTCGACGTTGGTGAAGATCGCGCGCTCATGCTCCAAGACAGCCAGGTGTACGAGGCGGCCTGGAATGCCGCCCTTCAAGCGCGATCGGCGGCGATTTCCCTTGGAGCGCAGACGCTGACGACGGAGCTGCCTGGTTCCGTAGGAGCGATCCTCGCTACCATTGTCGAAACATACCGGGCCGCCGCCGAGGCCTCGGCCGCAAATCTGGCGACCCATGATGCAAGCAACGCAGCCTTCTCGGCGGTTTATGAGCTGAAAAAGGCGCGGACCCGTGAGGAGATCGCGAACGCCTCCACAGCTGCGCGGACTGCTATCGAGGAGTACAAGCGGCTGCATTCCCTTGGAATCAATGCCCGTAACGCCGCGGAAGTTGCGGCTAATACAGCGATAGCGGCTGCTGCGGCGGCGCAGAAGGCGAGGGATGCTGCCGAGAGGCTGGTGGCGCTCACCGTCGAGGGCGAGGCGGCTCGTGCGGCGGCAGAAGCAGCCGTCAGGACGGCCGAATGGCTCGAAGACGCCGCTGAGGAGGCTGAGTCCAAAGCCACGGACTATGACTTTGAAGAGAGGGAAGAACGCGCCGCACGCCATCTGACTCTCCTCGAGAGCAATTTCAAGAAGGCGCACAAGGACGCCGATGAGGCCGATAACGCTCATTGAGGGACTCTCGCAGAGCGGGCATCTTAAAGAGCTGAGGTTATCAACGCGGGCCGCGCGTGCTCCCACGGCCGTTGCAGATCGCTTCGGGTCTGGATAGGTTGCTCGCCGTGGAAAAGCACCCGCCTGCGGCGCGTTGGCTGAAGGAGGAGCGTCGAGGGCAACCGGAGCACCGCTATGAACCTTATCGTGGAATGTTCGAAGTGCGGAACGCCGAATGACCTCACCGCGGCAGCTAAGGCGGAGGCCAAAACTGCGTCGATGAAAAATTTCATCACCGTTCGCGCCCAGTGCACAAACTGCAGCGGCCCGCTTCACCATGGTCCGTTCGACCCGCTCGCGGCTGGCTTGATGCAAGACAGGTAAGTCGAGGTCGACGCCGAACGGCGGAAGCGTGGTCGTCTCGCGCTTGGATTCGCCGAGAAGGTGCTCGAGGAGGTCGGTAACTGGCAACGATGCCGGTGCGACCCTAATCGTTCCCTGATCAACGAGGAAGCTCGCTAGTTCAGGATGTGCACGGTGACATGGAATGGGCCGAATGCGGGGGCGTTACTGCCCTTCACGGCCACATCGACAGAGTACGTGTCCAGCTCTTTGGGCACTTCAACATTTAGGATGAAGTTCTGCCCCTGATCCAGTCCGGGTTGAATCGCCGTTGGTGCTTGAGTCTGAACCTTCGTAACCGTTGGGTCGTCCTGCAGGTTGGCATTGGCGCCGGTCACAACGACAGTCTTCGGCCACACGATAAATAGGTAGAACGGATCGAGCAGCGGAGCGTTCCCCACGTTGATCGTGGTGAACGTGATTTTCGATGCCTTCTCGCGAGGGAGCTTCAGCGCAATGGGCTTGCGCTCAAGTAAACCTACGCCGGCGATGGATACCTGGAGCTTAGGTTTTGCTCGGAGTGCCGCTTGTTCGCGCTGCTCTTTCGCTCGTGCTATCTGGACCTGCTCGCTCAAGAGCGTGCGTTGCTCCTTAATGGTTTCAGCGGCCTTTTCCAGTTGACGAGTAGCCGCATTCATCGCGGCTGCGGCTTCGTTTGTTGTTTTCGCGGCAGTCTGAAGCGAACCGTTCACCGCCTGCATTGACTCCGTGGTCTCCTTGGCAGCGGAGACCACCTGCCGTAAAGCCGCGATTACCGCGTTGGTGGCTTTTGTCTGTTGGCGGCCTGAAGAAATGGCGTAGATGAGAGAATACGCAGCGATCCCGACGGCTGCGAGGCTGCTGAGCGTGACGGCCCATGTATGGACCGTCATCCGATCGGGCAGCCAGTTCCACAACCGGTGCGCTGCTGAACGAAAACGTCCGACGTAGACCCAGAGGGGCACCTAAGCAGACCTTTACGACTTTCCTCGGCCTCACACCACGCGCAGCAAAGAAATGGCAAGCGAGCGGATCGATTCCTCGGTCGCCTGGCGCAGGTCCTCTGCCGTCCGCTGACTCTTCTTCTCGCGCTTCATTGCGTAACCTCCTGTGCTGCGGGGGTAGCTTGCTGACCGCCGCGGTCCGGTTCCTGTAGTGCTTCCTCGATGACCATCACGACCGCCTTGAGAACTGAGACGGGTACACCGGGCGAATGGGGGAGTAGAAATTCCTCGATGAGGCCCGAGGCTGCGTTGATCGCGGCTTTGTAGGGCATCGCGCAAACCAACCCAGCGCGCTCGCTTCCACGCTCAACGCGGCGACTCTTCCGGCCGACACATGATCCTCGCACCACGCCTTTCATCGAAAAGCTCGAGGACGTTCGGCGCATCTACCTGGATCTGCCCGAGCCGCTCAACGTGGCTTATGCCATCGGCGCGCTTGGTGGCTTGCGTACAGGCGAAGTCTTTGGGCTGAAATGGGAGCACGTAGACCTTGGAAGCCGTCGCATCCATGTTCGGGAGTCGGTATCCGGTCCGCTGAAGGACAAGGACTCGCGAATGGTCCCGATTCTGGACGCTCTCCTACCTGTCCTGACCGAGTGGAAGCTCAAGACCGGAGGCGAAGGCCTGGTTATCCCGCCGCTGCGTTGCGATGGGGAGCACGTGAAGATCGCGGGGGGCCACGCCACAACCGGGATGTACCTGTGCGCGACACTGAAGCGCCTCGGACTAAACCGCGAGGGACTCGGCTGGTATGAGGCAACCCGGCACACCTTCGCTTCACAATGGGTCCTTGCCGGCGGCTCCATCGAAAAGCTCAAGGAGATCATGGGGCACTACTCGGTCGTGGTGACCGAGCGCTACACGCACCTGCGGCCTGACCTATTTGCCGCGAGCGACCTCCGCACCATCCGCTTGAGCCTGAGCTCAAACTCGACAACTCCCGTGCAAATTGGGCACACTTTGGGCACACCACCTCGAATCCGGGCGCGTATGGCCGCGGAACACAAGAGAAAAAGCCGGAGTGGCCCTGTAAGCCGAGGCCTAGGCGGCGGGATAACGTTTGATGATGCATTTGTAGCAACCGTGCGCGCGCGAGGCGGAATTGGCGACTTCGTGCCAACCGCCAATAAAGCAAAGAAGGCACGATTGCGGTTCGGTAGTGCACGGTGGAGGCATGGTTGATTCTTCCGCTGCTGACACTCCGAGATTGATTGTCTCGCACGTGAATGACATCATCGCGGGCCCCTTGGACGGGTGAAGAATTGAGTGAAAGCCTTTCGCGTTGTCCTCGCCGCTTCTGGCCGCCGCATCTCCCCATTCGGCAGCAGGAGGCACAGCTCGCTCTGCTTGGCGGGTGACCGTCTCGACAGGTAGCGCACCCGGCTTGGCACCCTTCAGGACCTTGTCCACGTATGGCGCCATGCGCCGCATCGCCTCGACAACGCTCGTTCCATAGGCGATGAGGCCCCCCGCGTCTGCCCTGTCCCTCGCAAACATGGTCGGGAGCCGATACTTGGCCGCCAGCTCGGCGATCCTCTTCCGAAGAGTAACCAATATCGGTTCTTCCAGTATCAGCAGCGCATCCGCATTCTCCTGCCTGACGGAACCAGTCAAGACATCGCTGACAGTTGACTATAGGGTGACGGGCATCTTTTCGCGTTTACAGGTGGGCTGACAGGTAGTGACGCCTGTCGTTCGGGCGGGGGTTGACGGGGTTCTGTTGGCAGACTTGCGTTGGCCCCACCACCGCTAACCGCAGAGCTCAAGGGAACGATTTCGATCGTGCCGAGGTCGACGTCGAAGAAACGCGCTCGCCAGCGCAGCAATCCTTCCTGCTTGAGCCCGATGAATTGACCCGCAAGTGCTGTGCTTACGAACACTGTGTCGTCGTCGAGGGAGACAGTACCGTTCATGGAGACTCGCCGCACCTGCCAGTCTGATGGGTAGTTTGGGTCGATAGGCAGCAGCGATCGGCGCTCGGAGTTGCGATAGACCTCCGCTGGCGTCTTGCCGCCGAGCGCGTCGTGGGGTCGGACCTCATTGAACTCGACCATCCATCGATCGCAGGCACGCTGCTGGGCTCGTCGGCTTCCCTCCGGGTTGCATTCGAGCTCGCTCAGGTCCCGGTGCATCCGCTCATGCCCTCCGTTGTCTTGCGGGCCTCCAGGCCGAGAGCGCACCCCCGAAATGCATGTTGCTTTGGGCTGTCGGCGTGCGCGAAGCTACGTCTTTAGCTCTCGGATGATCGCGCACCAGGTTGCCGTAGCCCGGCATCCCGCTCGTCGAACCATTTCAGTGGCCCCCGCATCGCGCGTGAGGGTTACCAACCTCGTTCAAAGTCGAGAGAGCGGCCCGCTTCGCGAGCGCAGGTTGCCGGTTTGACTCCGGCTGCGTCCACCAAGATCCGTCTTGCCCTCGTAGCTCAGTTGGAGAGAGCGTCAGCCTGCGGCGCTGAAGGTCACCCGTTCGAGTCGGGTCTCCGCTACGATGGAACGTTTCGTGGGCATTCTCCCACGACCAGTGCAGTCCGCTCGGAGCTACCAAGACTCGTCGGAGGGCCACCAATGGACGACATATTGCGCTTCCCATCGGCGGTGAAACACGACCCCGCGATCGATACCTGGCTACGCGCGCAACGCGATGATCTGCGGCCGCTCGTAGAAACCTGGTTCGTGCGCATGCGGCAATGTGGCGGCGACGTGCGAGAGCTGATGCACGACGGTTGTCCGACCGCCTGCGTCGACGACGCGGCGTTCGGCTACGTCAACGCGTTCAAAGCTCACGTCAACCTCGGCTTCTTCTTTGGTGCGTTGCTGAAGGACCCGGCTCGTTTGTTGGAGGGAACCGGCAAGCGCGGGCGCCACGTGAAGCTGCGGCCGGGTCGTGAGGTCGATTCCGCAGCTCTTGCCCAACTCGTCGACGCTGCCTACGTCGACATCAGGGCGCGACTCCGGAAGTGAGCGATGCGAATTCGTCTGAGCTTGTGCGTCAGCCGAGAACGACGACGCGACGACGGCCTGGAGCAACCGCTGGCTTGGAATCGACTTTCAGCGGGAACCGAGGCAACTGGACGGCCAATGCAAGCAAGAGCAACGTGTGGATCGCGGATGTTCGGCGCTTTGCCAGCAACTTCCTGTTGCACGATCTCTTCCGAGTGCAGCGTCTCGGCGGACATGGTAGGCCCTTCTCGCGCCTGCATCCCTTCTTGGCGCTGGCCAGTTTGAGGCTGCCGGGATCGACGCTCCGTTCTCTGTTCCAGCTCCGTTCGTTCCGCCGGCGGGACATTCGGCCCTTCTGGCGTTCATCGCCGCGATGCCGCTGCCACGGGGCCGAGACTTCCCCACCGGCCCCAACTTCGTGACCGCACTCGCGGGGGTACCCCCGCCCCTGAAGCCAGCGAAGCCGCTCAGGCAGACTGAGAAAGTCTGGGCACTACAGGGACTGGCCACAAGGTCGACCATGTGGGTAAAGCCTCGTGGTGGCGCGCCGTTCACGTCGGCATGCATAAGACTCCTCAGTTTATCCCGAGCGCCGATCTGGCCGTGGGCTCCCCCCTCTCGGGGACTCGTCGTTGAGGCTTTTCCTGCGGCACAACTTCTTCAATGGAGTCTCCCGCGCCATGGCTACAACGGGAAAGCGATCCCTGCTGCGAACGTTCGAGCCACCATTGTGGC
>Ga0137393_10002166_pt1 | contig 12679 bp, 12 predicted proteins | sample 15con2h34BmetaG_FD_101396 | JGI IMG/M metagenome (GOLD analysis project Ga0137393, IMG submission 101396) | Vadose zone soil microbial communities from Angelo Coast Range Reserve, California, USA - 15con2h3.4B metaG | ecosystem: Environmental > Terrestrial > Soil > Vadose zone > Saprolite...
ACCCGTCTTCTGCTCGGCTTCTGGATCCACCCCTCCAGACTGTTCATCATCTTCCGCCAAGCCCAAAGCCTTCTGCAGCGAAACACGAATTTCGCCGATCGCTTCCATCAGAGAGTGCTGATTGGCCTCGTGCCAGGTGTCTGGAAGGTTCTGGCTCATGGCATGGCCACCATAGGGCCGTTGAAGTTCCCGGTTGCATCGGTCGTCAGCAAGCTTTCTGCGCCATCAATCTGTACTCGCACCAGATAGTTGCCGGTGGGCACGCCACCGATGTTGATGGTCACCTGACTCGAATTCACCTGGGAGACTTTCGCCAGAGAAGTGAAGGCGGTTGGGGGAGTCACCGCAATGTTGTTCAAGGCCAGCACCGCTCTCTGGCCGATGCCTATGTTGGGCGTGAGCGTAAGCGTAACATCGGTTCCGCCTGGTCCAGAGGGTGGGGGTAGACCCGGTGCAGCAGTTGCCGCAGTGATTGTCGGGCGCAAAACGAAAGGGGCCACGTTCGATTCGAATCCGCGATGCGATGCGAGTGGCGTTCCCATCAAAAGTTTCTGCACCACCTGCAGCCCTTGCAGTCCCGCGGGCACATCGCCCGGCAGTGGCAAAGTGATCTCAGTGTCGGTAATGTTGGTCGGAGTTCTTTCCTTGTCTTCGATCAGAACCACCGTGATATCACCGCGCAACTGCTTTCCCTGAATCAGTAACGTCGAGCCGGCCACAATGGGTTGGTCAGCGCCGGCCGCGGAAATCACCACGTCCACCGATGGCCAGCGGAAAGGAACTACATACACATTGCGTGCCTGCACGGGAGGCGCTTCTTGCGGCACATCTTGGCTTTCCAGCAACACCACGGAGGCTTGATAAGCAGCCGACAGGCTGTATTCAATTTGAAAGAACACCGACCACAGTTTCGAAAATTCTTCCAGCGACAACGACGTTGGTGTGAACCGGACCGTTTCCACCTGATCGGCCAAGTCGGAGGTCTTAAGGAAGCTGTAATCCGTCACCGCCTTGAGGATCGCGGAGCGCGAGATCAGCGGCTGGGAATGCAACGTCGTTGCCACGGCCCCCAACAGACGTTGTGGTTCCAGTTGACCGTCATCGCCATGGAAGCTGAACAGGTAATGCAAATCGAGAGCCGCTTGCGCCCGCCGCACCAGAGTTCCGCCCGAACGCCGCGTCGGCAAATCCGCATTACGATACGCCGCATTCGGAGTAACCTGGTACAGATAAACATTGACCAGGGGAGTTTGCGACGAAGTGCCATCGGGACGGCTGAAACCCACTTTCGCGTTCGACACTGCACTGCCGACGGCAGGCTGCAAGACCTCGTAAAGGGCTGCGGTGACGGTAGCGACTGCCAGATAGTTGCTCATCGCTTACCTCCGCTGCGCTGCTTCAAATAGTCCTCCAACGAAAGCGCGGGGGGCCGTGGCCGCCGAGCAACTGGAACCGAAGGGGCGCAAGGAAAATGTGCCCGCACCTCGACTCGTCCGATCGTGACCCGGACGATCGGCGCCGCAGTCTCCGAATCACGTCGCAAGCTGCCGGCACGCGTGAAGTCACGTACGACGGCATGTCGCGAATCTTGGCCCCGTGATTCAGCTGTCCCGCGGACGACCACTTGAGCGATGACAGGCTGGGATGTGGACGGCGCATGTGGCGGCTTCTCCTGCCGCACTGCTACGGCAATCGATTCCCTTGCCGGCCGAACCGCTGGCTTTGGCGGCGACTCAGATCCCAGACGGTTTGGCGTAGCGGTTGGAACGGGCCGGGGAACAGACGATTCCTGTCGCGGCAAAGTTTTCCCGATCTCCGGCAGAGCTACATTCCCAGTGTTAGGCACGCGCCGCTCTGAATGGTTTTCGTCAGAAGACTCGCGAGAGCCGTCGCTGCTCGGCAGGGTCCGGCCTGGTGCTGGCATTTCGGCTTGCGAACGAACCGCCGCAGGAACTTCTGCGGCTTCGCTGTTCAGCGCAGATTCAGTACTCCGCTCACTCACTTTGGATATTGGAGAGAACATCGCAGGCAGGATCGGCTGGGAAACCGGAGCCATCCCCAGCGTGCGTGCAGCAAGTCGATCGAAGAAATTACCTTTCACTCAACCCTCTCCAGATAAAACTGGCGACGTACTACAGTGAGCGCCAGAATGTCGCGCTCGGTCCATCCGTACGCCTCAGCTAGGACGTGCACTTCACCTAGCAGGCGCTTGGCGAGTGAGTTAACCTTCGCCCACAAAAACCATTCGATGTCGAACAGCAATTGCCAGCTATGTCCGCAGGCGGGGCATGCCAAGTCAATCAAGGATTCGGCTTGCGGATCAGCCTTTGCCAGGCATTCTGCGACCTGCTCGACCGCACTGTCAGACAACGCCCCGGGACTAATCGAACCCTCACCGCAGCGAGCGTCGACAATGCATCGTTCCATCAGCATCCGGCGCGCAATCTCAACGTCTGCACATTCCCTCACTGCGCTCAGGTCGACGCTGTTGGGCGGACGAAGTTGCAGCGATATCTCGCCAACCTCCAGCGTCAATTCCGCTTCTTCCAGCTTGCCACCACTTCTGGCCAGATCCCCTGTGTTGACGCTGTATTCCAAGCGCTCCTGGCACTGAGGACATTCGGCAAAAGCGGCGAGGGTTGATCCGAAGTGCTCCTGGTAGACTTCCACCAGACGCCGATCCCGCCGTCCCACACTCAGCTTCGCCAGTTCTTCCTGGGGCTCGGGGCTGACGGCGGCGAGCAGGGTAAGAGCCCGCTCTACCGGAGCCTGACACAGTCCCCGCTCCCAGGTTCGGATCCATTCGGCCGCAGACAGGGAGCGCATGGCGATCACCCTGCCGACGGTACGGTGAAGCTAGGCTCGGTGGGCTCGGACACGTCGAGGTCGCGCTCCCATCCTTCGTTTTCCAGCTTGATGTGCTGAATGGCTACCGCATTCGCGTTGGCATCGAGATCGGGTTGCGCCTGCCACTCCGAAACCCAGCAGCGGTAGACCTTGTATGCGATCGCCAGCTGCCCAGCTTCGTTGTAAAACTCGATGATGATTTCCTTTCGGAAATCCTGCAGCGAAACCTCCGACCCCAGCCCCGCACCGAAATTCCAGACCTTGTTGGCCCACTTCTCGAACTCGGTGTCGTGAGTCACTCCGCGCTCTAGCGTGATGGCATCGTATTCGGTGCGCCCCGGTGACTTGCGGCTGCTGCTGGGATCTCCACCTTCGCGGTGTTTGACCACTTCCGTGGTGCGCTTCAGCATGCCTACCTTGCTCACCCCGGCGACGTAGCGGCCGTCCCATTTCACTCGGAATTTGAAGTTTTTGTACGGATCAAACCGTTGGGGGTTCACGCTGAATTGGGACATGCTCGCCTCCTCATGCGGCTGTCTGACCAGCCATCTGTTGGATCTGTATGACGACAAACTCCGCCGGCTTCAACGGCGCGAACCCGACCAGAATGTTCACGATTCCCAGATTCTGGTCGGTGGGGGTTGTCGTTTCGCTGTCGCACTTCACGAAATAGGCTTGCCGCGGGGTCTGTCCCTGAAATGCACCCTGGCGGAACAGCGTCTGCATGAACGCTCCAACGTTCAGGCGGATCTGCGCCCACAGCGGCTCGTCGTTGGGCTCGAACACTACCCACTTCGTTCCCCGGTACAAGCTCTCCTCGATGTACAGCGCGAGGCGCCGCACTGGGACGTACTTGTATTCGTCGGCGCGGGCATCGCTACCGAACAGTGTGCGCGCTCCCCAGGTGATGGTCCCGTACACCGCAAACGTTCGCAGGCAATTGATGCCCAGAGGATTCAGCGTTCCGTTCTCCGCATCTGTCAGCGTGTAGCTGAGGCCTTGCGCCCCCTGGATGATGGCATCGATTCCCGCGGGCGCTTTCCATACTCCACGCTCGGCATCCGTACGCGCGTAGATTCCCGCCAGCGCTCCCGAACTCGCCATCGCGTGCACGCGGAAGTTCTGCAGCGGGTCCGCCACAAGAATCTCGGGGAAATACACGGCCGCGTTTCTGCTGCCCGAAAGTCCACCGACCCAGTCGCCGATGTTGGTGACGTCTTTTTTGGGGTTGGGATCAACGATGAAAAACGCGCGCCGCGCCTCGCACAGGGCGATCGCCTTGTCGATCACGTCCTTTTCGTCGGCATCATTGGTCAGCATGGTCGTGCGAGGAATCACCAGAAGATTGAACAAATCGACATCGAGCAGGGCGTAGATTCCGGTCTTACTCGCCTCATCTCCCTCGATGTCCGTGGCCGTCTGTGGAGGGGTGCCGTCTGCCCCCGGGACCGCAAGACTTTGCGCTCCAAACGTCGTTCCCGTTCCCAGACTGTACTCTTGCACATTGGCGAAGGAGCCGGCTCCGGTTAGTTTGATCGTTGCAGCGACCGTGTTTCCGAATGTAATGGCCGCGTTCGGCGTATCTGCGCTGGGGACCACATTTAGCAACGTGCCCTGCAGCTGGACCGTCGCCTGTGCGGTGGCTGGACTGTTGGCAATTCCACGTAGAGCGGTCTGTAGCGCATCGCGCAGAGCGGGACCGGCGACCGACGCGGGTAGTGTCAATGTGGTGGTCGCCAGTAGCTTGGTGCTCGTCGCTTCGTCGGTCACAGTGACATCGAGACTGCCGCTAACCGACGTCGCGTTGTCGATCAAGTCAGCAACGCTCGCCGACGTAGTCCCATTAGGTTCCGGTCGCAGAACGCTGGCTGCCTCTTTCTCGCGTCCGCCATTCACCAAGCCCAGACCGACCTTGGATGCCAGGTCATTGGACGATGCCCGCAGAATCTGCACTCCCGAATTGTTGTTCGTCGAACTCGAGTTCAATTGCAGATAATCGGTGCCGGCATTACCCATAGCGTCAACCGCCGAAGCGGACAAGCTTGCCGTCAAACCTGCCGCGGTAATGGCGGCGTTCACCGCGGCGACCAGGGTCGTCACGCTGGTGGGAGTCGCCCCCGTGATGGTGAGCGTGAATGGATTGCTAGTGTCATAGGCGCCCGTGATCGTGTTGTCCGATGAAGCAAGAGTGGGGAAGGTGGCTAAGTCCTTGGTCCTGGCCCAGCCTCCTTTGGTCAGCGCGGGAGTCGAAAGCACTTGCACGCTGATCAGCTTCGAGTCGCCGTTGATGGCGTTCGGAGCACACATGGACGAAAAACTGTTCATGCTGAGATTGCGGTAGGTCTCAGACTCTGCGAACACCAGTTTTCCGTTCTGCAACTGGTAGCGGGTGATGCTGAGGTTGAAGGTGCTGTCAGGGTTTCCGGTCTGATAATCAACGTCGAGCCTCACCAGGTTACCCCAGCTTCCGGCGTTGGCGGCCGAAACCGCCAGCACAGCGTTTCCCCCTAAGTCCGCCAGCGTGATTTGTGCGGAGCCTGCGCTGCTCGCCACTCGAACCACGTACGCATCACTGCCGCCGTTCAGAAAGAACTGCTGCACCGCATAGCTGATTTCGCTGTCCTGCTGCAGCCCGCCAAAATTTCGCTCGAAGTCGCCGAAATTCGCCAGGCGCACGGCATGATTGATCGGTCCGCGAGAGGTATAGCCCACAAACGCGGTAATCGATGTGGCCACGCCGGTAATGCTTCGCACTCCACTCGGAATCTCTTCAATGTAAACGCCTGGATAAGTGACAGTAACTGGCATGGATCTCTCCTCTACGCTTCCGTTTGCCGCACAGCCTTCATTCCCTTGGTTGCGGAATCACGCCCCATTCTTCGACGGGCTCGCCACCACCTGCAGCTTCGCCACGGGGATCACAATTTTCTGTCTTCGAGTCACATCCACCACTGCAAACACTCGCGACTCCGCGCCGGAGTCCGAGAAGTCAACCACCACCCCTTCCAGCTCGGTTGCCGGCGACAACGCCAGCACTTCTTCGGCGCTCGGCAGGAAAACGTCGGCTAACCGAAATCGCACTCGGTCCCCTTCCCGCGTCGGATGCCCCCTTCCCGGTTCTGGTGTTGCGCCGCGGCGACATCGCATCGCCATGTGCACGACAAAGTCCATCGTGGTTTTCTGCTGTGCAAATGTCTGGCGCAAAGACGGCATTACAGCTCTGAGCCACAGAGCCGGTTGGACTTCCATCAAATTAGGGATGCCGAGTGTTGCAGGCGTCGCAGCACCACTGCCTTACGCCATTTCGGCAATAGTTGGCAGGGATGATTTCAATCTTGTTTGTTTAACTTGGCTTCTCCGCGACTTAAGAAGAGAAACACACACAGCAGATCTGAGGTTCGACGCGATTGCTACCGGCGATGAGAAAAGCTGCAGCGGTCACTGCAAACTTATGCAGCGGTCGAACGCTTCGATTTCAGCTCTGCATTCCACCGGGGTGGCGCAGGCCGTGCGCACGCATCTTGTAATAGAGCGTTCGCTCACTCGTGTGAAGTCGTTGGGCAACCTGGCGTCGGGTAGCTCCTTCGCTGCTGATGGCGGTCTCCAGCACGCGCTTCTCAATCTCCTCAAATGCGCGGGCGTAAGAAACTCCGCGCTGGGAGATCGCCGTCCACATGGCACTCGCCGCTTCCGAAAACAGGTCCGTGTCCGCACCCGCAGTCGCGGTTCCCGACTGGGCAGCCCAATCCGCCACGCCCAGCGTCACTCCTTCGTTTTTGAGGAACAGCATCCGCTGGACAGCATTCTCCAACTCGCGAACGTTGCCCAGGAAAGGATTCGTAGCCAGCAACCCGATCAATTGAGGCTCTACCCGCTCAATTGGGGCGTAGAGACTGGTGTAACGTTTGGCCAGCCCCAAGATAAGCCCGGATAGGTCGTCCGTGCGACCGCGCAGCGGCGGCAACGAAAGCTTCACCACGTTTAAACGATGAAACAGATCTGCCCGGAACCGCTTCTCCCGTACGAGTGGCTCCAGCGGCTGATTGCAGGCAGCGATAATCCGCACGTCTACCGAAATTTCGTGATCAGACCCAACCGGCCGCACACTGCTGCGCTGTATGACATCCAAAAGCTTAGGCTGAAGTTGAGCGGGCAGATCATTCACGTCATCGAGAAACAGCGTCCCGTGCTGGGCAGACTGAAAGAGCCCCCTGCGATTTGAAACCGCACCCGAGAAAGCTCCACGTTGGTGTCCAAACAGTTCGCTCTCCGCCAGTGCCTCGCTGATCGTACTGCAATGTACCGTCACAAACGAGAAGGACCGGCGCTTCTGATCGAGTTCATGAATCCCTCGCGCAAGCACTTGCTTTCCCGTGCCGGTCTCACCTTCCAGCAGCACCGTCACGTCACTGACCTCAGCTGCCTTTCGAGCTCGACGGAGCACCGCCATCATGTTCGGAGCGCGCGAAATAAATCCGACTCGATTGAAGGTTTTTTGAAGCTCTTCATCCGACAATTGCTCATGCATCGGACTCCTCCCTACTTGCTTCATGAGTGAGTCGACGATTGGCGACGGGATGGTTGACGTCCCGCTCAGCAGGCTGAATGGACACTCTTGCCTCAGCAGCCTAGGCAGCAGGGTTCCGACACCACCTTCGGGGGGACAGCGACACAACGCAATGTAGTTTCTTACTCGTTCTCACATTGCGTTAGCACGGGACGACAGTTCAGCGCCTTGCATATTGCGACCGGGCGATCCATGGCTATTCGCTTTCGGATAACGAGTTCCCACCCGTGCGCGTCACCATTCCGGGGGGTCCCTGGGATACAACTACATAGTGCCCGATCAGTGTGCACAGTTTCACGCAAACCGGGGAAAGAATCACAAATAAAATCGTTTTATTTCGGACGACTCCTCAGAGCATGGCCGCGATCTCCCCTATGCCCCCAACCACCGCGACTCAAACAATTACCCTCCAATGGCTTAGTCCCAATTCCCAATGTTTTTCATGGTAGTTCAGGCGCCTGTGAGAAGCGGGCGGCGGGGATCGTCATTTTGTTACGAAATCCGAACAAGTCAGTCTGATCCAGGGTGAAACGGAAGCGACTGAAGAAGTAACAAGGTACAAATCTTGCGGCCAATGCAATGAGAATCCGCACCAAAAGGAAGCGGCTGGCGGGTTCCATAAGTCCCGCCAGCCGGAAGATCGCGAGGCCAAGTGTCGGACCCACTCACTGAACCTTCGGGGACTCGTTTGACCGGCAGCTGCTTGCTCTGGCTCGCGGGCGTACTAACGCCTTATTTCAGCTCAGCGATCAGCGCTTGCAAAGAGAATCGATCCCCTGGGCATCCGGCCAGCAAAAAGTGGGTGTCTCCGATTCTGCAGTTGCCTTTATCGGCGACGACCTTCCGGACAATTCCCTTAATGCGCCGCTCTGGTCTCGTCATTGCTGTGCGCCCCAAGGACTTGACTAGCTTAGCTACTCCCTGTATCCAACGTAATCGGCTTCGACAAATGAAGTTCGCCCGGCAGATTCACGCCCGCCAGCTCGCGGTTCCACACTATGCTCTCTGGCACATCGAATCTCCACTTTACAATCGAGCTTGTTGCGATGACAACGCCTATGAATGGCAAACGGCGAAGTACAACGGCATGTCGGTCAACGACGCGATCGACAACGCCGACTCCTACGCCCACTTCCCGTGGGACGCGTCCAAGCCATGGTGATTCGTCTCAATCAGCGCAGCGAGGCAGCTCTTGCGACGACGCTTGTGGCTGCGCCGGATACCTTCAACGAAGGTTGCGAAGCTCCGGGCGGTACCGACACGCAAGAGGTCCCTCCTCGCGCTGCCGAATGGCAACGCCTGCGCTTGCTCAATTTTTCAGTATCAACGTTGAGCGAGCTATACATTGAAAATCGTGAACGGGGGGAGTTTTTCCCGTACATCTTCGTTGGTATCACGTGTGGCAGCAGTGGTCGTTGCACCTGGAATTCATCTTTATGATGGGGCGGTAGCCGCTAGAGCGCGGTGCAAGGAACCGTGCTCATTTCTCTAGTGGTTAGACTCTATCGTCCGCCGTATATAATGTTTACAAGCTTTCTCAGACCTCTTGTACAACGGTTTAGCCATCCAAACTGAAGGACCCTAATATAGCGTGGTCGATCAATGGTAACGGTTTTGCACCTTGCCCTTCGATGAGGAGCAGTCTTTGCGTGAGGTCATCGCGCGCTACGAAAACACTACTCCCTTTGAACTTGCCGCCACTGAATCGGAAGCTACGCTCAACAATCCTGCCCCTCGTGTGCTGTCGCCTCTCACTGGCGCTGGCCGGAGGCAGAAAGTCCGGCGAAAAGTGATTCGGAGACTCAGCCATTCGTAAAGCAAAGGTTGAAGACGGACGCCTACCGCCACCCTCCGACCGTGTTACCACGCTCATTGGTGTAATAGCCTTGGACCGTGTAACGACTAGGGTCGTCGGGCGGACCCCATCCAAAGAAGAGCCATGCTTCCAAGTCACCGTTCTCCTCGCCATCATCCGCTACCCAACCCTGGCCGGGAACTTTGTCGGTGACGGCTTCAGCAAGTTCATGGGCATAAACGGCAGTGAAGTCTCCAATCTGCCCGCCACAAGGTTGACATAGGGACGAAGGCAACACGGCATAGGCAAGGGGCGTACCGTTATAATCGAAGGCGTCATGGTATCCGCAAAACTGGGCACAAGATTGCGACCCATCTTGGTCCATCACCGACGTCACACCGTCGGGCAGTACCAGCATGAATAAGCTGTTTGCATTTCCCTGAATCGTCCCTTGGTCAAGCAGCGAACGCACCGCGGCCTGTGCATCGGCATCGTGGAATGTTGTGCTAGACGCAAGTGGCGGACCATCGATAGGGCCCTGATATGCGCCTGGTCCCGTGCCGTAGCCGAGATCCCTCAGCGGGTCCAGGTAACCGTTTTCAACGATAGCTTTGCTGAAGCCCTCGACAAAATTCTGGTCCCCCCAGAAGGCGCCTAGATAAATATTTGTAACCTCCGGAACCGGAATCTGGCTGCCCGATCGGTTATGAAATCCCGCTGCTCCACCCGGACCTGTGGGAGATGCCAGCGGCAGACTTACCAAATCATGGTCCTCTTCGCGTACGTAGGAGGGTCGGACGACGTTGCGGGGAGGGACGATTTGAATTACGCCCTCGCGTCGCCCGATGCGACGCAATGTTTCCTTCGTGGCTCTTTCCTTCATGACTTTGACCTTGGCACTCGATTCTCTACTCATGGCTACTCCTCATCCCATCGCCTGACCCCAGGTGCTCGAGGTGGGTCGATGCTTTCTGCGACGCCTTACTGCGCGCCGCCGATCGGCGCCCAGTCGCCGGACTGCGAAGAATCGCACGAATTGTCTGACTTGGTACAAACAACAAACTGAGTGATTGGATGGATTTCAAAAAGAGAGAAGCGATGCGGCTGACCTCTCTCGGGGTTGTTCGGGTCTCCATTCACACGATGAAAGTTGTCGTAAAACAGTGCTCCCGTCACCATTACGAGTTGTTGGTTGTTCTCAACTTGGCTCAGATGGGATAAGTTCCAAGCATCCGGCCGGCTCTGTGGGATCATCTCCACTACGATCCCTTGGAAGTCGCTGTTGCTGGGATCGTTTGACAGTGGGATGTGAAAGTCGTTGTTTGTCTCCCCCCTCAGATTGCAGTTTACTGACTCCCCCGTGTTCGGATGCGGAACTCCCACCAGAAATCCGACCAGAGCGACGAGATCTCCCTCCGATACCTGCCCATTCCCAGCACTCAGGCCTTTTAGCTTGGCCCTGTCATCAGGGGAGAGTTCCTTGTTTTCACCGACCAAGCTATCTGCTTGCTGCTGCAGGTTGTTAAAGTCGTCAAAAGTCAGCATTACCGCGTTTGTACCAGTCGGGAGCGTGCGCTTCAGCTGATTGGCGAGTCCATGGGGGCTGTCGGGCGCGGCGCAGCCCGAGGCCGGACAAGAAGCAAGATCCGCCTGGCAGGCCGCCGCTGCTGCCATCCCCACAGGACGCGGCTCAAGCTCGCTCGTGGCAGGGGTCCGGACAAGCTTTCTTGACGGTTGTGAGGTTTTTGAAACTTTCACCCCCTGCGCCCAGATCCACCCCTCTTTATTCCGTACGGTGCGGACATGATAAAAGCCATTGTTTGGAGTAGGATTCAAGACTCTAACCTTTGATTGGACCTTGAGAGTTGCGATCCGCGGAGCGTCGGCCGACGGACCAGACCGCAGGTTCATATTCTTGGTAAGAGTGCCCTGAGCTTGGGCTGAGCAGTAGATCGAAAGACCAAGCAGCAAAACAGGAAAGACAACGATTCGGACAATTGCTCGCATTTGGGACCTCTCTGAAGAGAAGATCAGACTGAGGGCAAATTGTTATGCGCTATCGTGCACTGCACCACTTAAGGTTTCGGTCAAATAAAAGGCTAAACGTCCCTGTCAGAACCGAAGTTACTCGCCCGTCACCCGAGGCACCGTAGGGACGTTCGAAATAATAATTACAAACAAAAATTAGATCTCAGGGTTAGTGGTCAAACTTCCCTGATTTGTCGAGCCAGCCCTTGGAAGGCCTACAACATACCCCACTCAGCCACGAGTCAAGCAAATAATTCGTCGTGTTACGATTTCAGAACAAGTGTTTCTGTCGTACCCACACAAGGAATCGAATCTGGCTTGCACCCGAAAACAACGCCGGCTTCTTCCTTTGCGCACCCTAGCCAATTCGCGCGACTTTGCCGCCCGCTGGCCAACGTAGTCTCAACGCACTTTGCGTCCGTTCACACGCGTAGCCGTCGAGGGATCGTTCCGATCGTCGCGCCACGTGGGATGGTTGAAGTGAATTACAAAATCACCGTTATAAGAGACGACGGCACTGTCGAAAGTCAGTCTGCCCACGCGACGCCAATTGCTGAAAGTGCGCCTCTGCCAGAACGCTGGACCTCGCGTAGAACCCTCATCGGTTACTTCAATATGAAAGCTGAGGGTGTGTTTCGGCCTAATGTCACCCTTATCAAAAATCTGCGCCATGATTTCCTCGCGAAAGTCCAACTTTGATCCCTGAATCCTGGGTTGCTCCGGGACGACCAACAGGCGCATAAACTCGGGGCTTCGCGTGGGCTCCGTTTGCGGTTTTCCAAGTTCGGCGATTTCATACAGTTGCCGATGCGAGGGCTGCTTGTCAACGGACTGAAAGACTGCTCCTGTAACAAGCAAGATCGGCACTCCACCCCCGCGACGCCAGGCATGAACGTCGGGAGCGTTGCGCAACTCCGCATCGTTTATGTAATCCGTATCTTCTCCGGCGATGTCCTGCTGGGTAATGAAACTGGCCGTCTGAAGAGGTTGCGCGTGGTTCGGATCCGTTGTGGGAAATAACTTACCGACCATGGCTAACGAACGCGTATTGCCGCGCCGTGTCTCCGTGCAACAGGTCGAATACCGTCCGACGACTAACGCTTGACTTCCCTGGCGAAAATAGCCCGAATAGCTTGTCTCCTCCGTGATTTCCCAACGACCGATCAGACACACTCCGTTCGGGTGAAGTAAACGACGAAACCCCTTTCCATCGGATCCCCAGCGCAAGTCAGAGTGAGAATCGACTGCCCGCTCGGTGGCCTGCCGAAAAAAATACTGCTTTCCCCGAGACAGGATGCCGCGTAGAACGCTTAACAGAGTAACTCGATAGACGGGCAACCGGGCCTGACTGTTGCGACCTAGACCTCCTGGATAAGGGTTGGCCAAAACGGCGTCGCGCACTTCCGAGAAGCGCGATCCCCGGTAACGGCGGTCTTCGTCGG
>Ga0137393_10002170_pt1 | contig 12671 bp, 15 predicted proteins | sample 15con2h34BmetaG_FD_101396 | JGI IMG/M metagenome (GOLD analysis project Ga0137393, IMG submission 101396) | Vadose zone soil microbial communities from Angelo Coast Range Reserve, California, USA - 15con2h3.4B metaG | ecosystem: Environmental > Terrestrial > Soil > Vadose zone > Saprolite...
CGGCTGACGCCAGGGAGATCGCCGAGCGTCGCGCGGCGAAGGCGCTCGTCCGCGTCTTCAACCTCGGCGATCACAGCGGCGTCCGTCACGGCACCGACGAATCGCGCGGCATCGAGCGCGAATCGGGTCGGATTGCCGAGCACACAGCGCAGGCGCGGTGGACATCCTGCTACCGGTGGAGGTGGTACTTTGCTGCCTCGTAATTCGCGGGTCAGACGATCAAGACAGAGAAGGTGGTCTATACGCGTATGACCATCTCGGCTGGCTGCCGACGCTGCGCGAATCATGTTACGGAAGGACCAATTGTCCTGGAGTTCTTGAGCAAGACGAACGGCATTCGACCTGACTTCCGACTCCCACACCCTGAGTTCGACCCCTGCGGTGCTTACCGGGCTTCTTTCAGCAAGAGACTCTGCCGGGAAGCGGAGTGGTGTTGATCGTCTCATTCGACGCTCCGACAATCATCGTTTTCTCTCGACATGTGAGTCTGCCGCATCGGTTCGCACCAGCGACCCGGAACACGGCAGTGGCGAAGACGGCCCTCGAACCGTTCCCGCAGTGCTTCGCCCGGCTGGGCAAGCTGATTCGGCCGCTCACATGGAGGCAATTCCGGCGGTCCGTTCATCGGCGACCTCGGCTGCACCCGCAGTGGAGATGCTGGGCCTGCTCACAGTGCTCGCCAGAATGAGACGGAGGACCACAGACGCCGATGAGCACTCGAACGAGGGTTGCGATTAGAAAGAGGCACGAACTCACCCGGTACTTCATCGCGATCTCCTACTCACGATCACGAGCAGCCCAGGGCCGGGAGTTTTTTCGGAACTCGATTCCGCACATCCCTGGGTTCTCTTCAAACCCAGGAGGCACCGTGGGACTCCGCCTCGGTTGCCGGGCTCAGCGTCAGCCGAACCGCTCGTGGATGTCGTCGATTGCTAGGGTAGTACCCTCGTCCTCGCGATGTCAAGGAGAATTGTTGCGGATAACGCAACCTTGAAGCGAAATGAGGCGTTATAGCTTGCGTTTGGTTGCTTATTCCGCAACCGAACCCATCTGCTCCAGCCTGGTGTTTATGGGAAGCCAGTCTACGACCATCGCTGTCTTTGGATCTTGACTTGGGAAAGACCGCGAGTCAGCCTCCCAGCTTTCGCAGACCTACGTATCGTCCCGCTATTCCTCGAATCAACAGCCGAAAAAGGCCCGTCGCAAAAAAAGAGACGCGCCGGGCGCGTCTCTTCGTGTTGGTTCCGGGGTTCACCGGATCAGGGCGGATGTCTCCCGGAAATCGAGGGCGTACCAAACCGTGCATCCCTGAAACCAGTGTAATGGTCATACATCACTGGCACCACCTCTCGCGTGGAGAAGTTGCGGAGGTGGTAAAGCGGGATAAGCCTGTCGAAGTGCGCAGACTCTGTTATACGCACGTCGTGATGGCTCAGCACAGGGAACATCGCGACGAGAATGACTGCCTCGAACGCCGTCAGTCCGAAGCGATGCCGATCGCGGATTTCCTGAAGCTGATCGTCATAGCCCTCCTCAAGCTGGCTGCGACCATCCTCGACATCGCAGAGGAGATAGGCGCCGGCAGGCGGAGTTGTGAGATCCCTGACGTCGTTGGCGAGAAAGTGGCTATGGCCGATCTGGTTTCCCAATCTGACCATATTCATCGCTCTGTTCCAATTGATTGGAGTGGGGCGCGGGGGAATCAACAGAAACGGGATGTGTCCTCGAATTGGCGCTGAGTCGTGGCTGACGATGGCCGCGAGAGGGCGCAGAGCCGATTCTTTGGCCATCCCGTTTGAGACGAGGAACTCGACCTCGGCGTCAGCGAGCTCGGCTGTCCTCGGCAACGCGCTTGGATCGAGCATGCATTGCTCGTACTGCAAGGGCGTGAGAATCTGACCTGGATGGGTAGTGATTGCCATGGTGATAGCCTCCTTTTGGGCTCGTGTTGCTGGCGGATACACGCGTTGGGAAAGAGGTTCGCGTCGTCGCTACCAGGACGGACGAGGACCCTACGAAGGACTTTCGTCGATAAGTCAACGGAGGTAGCGGTGCTAGCGAATCGAAAGGAAGGAAGGGTTGCGCGGACCGATGCGCGCAAGAGCGGCCGATTCCCGCAATCAATCGTCCTGGCCTGCGCCGTTCAGGGTAGAGCCAAATCAAGCTGCCGGCATCTGACCAAAGAATCAGCCGCGAGGCACGTTTGCGCACACGACTGAATTCGTCTTAGCGCTCTGCAGCCGAACATCCGGCCGCAGAACGACCAATTCGGGACCGCAATTCAGGGCTCGCGTGAGTCGCTAGGGGTCAGCGAAGCGAGAGGCCATGAACACTGCTATCTCTTTGTCAAGTCAATGACTTCGCTGGTATCAAGCTACTCCGTACCACGGCAAAAAGCAAGCTCGTTAACCCTGTTAACCTGTTTATTTTCTGTTAGTTAAACGCAGGTGGAGTCCAGCCCTTGACCGAGCCAGGACATAGCCTCAAGCACCTCGCCGGTTGCGGATCCCGCCTTTCGCGACTACTATTCTCCGGCAAGCTCAGGTAGCAGGTTGCGGAGTCCGCAACTTGGGCAACCAGCGGGAGGGTAAGGGTGATTGCTTATCGTACTCTGTTCGGGGTCGTTCTTGATATCGAGGCTCTTCCGACGAGAATCGCCCGGCTTGCGGCGACCTTGAAAGACCGCGTCGTCGAGGTCTTGACGGCCTGGGAAGGAGCGATTGATCAATCGCTCGATGGTCAATTCTCCGGAGACTCGCGTCTTGTTTCCGCCAACGAGTTTGGCCGGGAAACCAGGCACGTTCTGTTTCCCCGTTTTCGAGATACAGGCGACTTCGAAATGGCTATGTTCGGACCGCTTGGGAAGATGTTCCGTGATGCGTATTATCGAATCGTGATTCTTGAGGCGAGCCTGAAATACCTTTCGAAGAACCAAAAGGAAGCTCGCGACGATCGGGAATGCAACCTTCGCGAATTCCAGAAGCAATTCATGGATAGGTTGGCCTACGATCCCGCCAGGCTCCTCGTTGATCTCTACCTCATTGGCTGGAATTCTCAGAACAGTTTCGGCGAGGCCGCTGGATTAGAAAAGAGTACCGTGTCGCGCTTATTGGGACGATTACTGCGCAACAATCGAGAGCGACCCGGAATCTCAAACGAAACGTTCGAAAGAATATTTGCGCAGCTTCATTCCGCTCCGGACGTCGTTCCGTTGCTAGCACGCCCAAACGTTTCGGATGTGGATGCCTCTCCATTGGTATTGGAGAGCCAACGCGAACGACAACTTCTGACCGCTGCGGCTTCTTACCTTCACGACCATAGGACGGACGCAAGAGATGACCTCGAGAAGACCCTTGGGAAGTTATACAACGTCACCGGAGATCACTTGGAGCTGTTGGTTAATGCAACAATTGCAATTCTGACCGCACCAGCTTCACGTTCGGCCCAGAGTCATCAGGATGACCCCGTCATGTACGAACGCAAAGCGCTTCTACCACCTTTCCCATTAGCGGCGAATTGAACTTGGTGAGTAATGTTTTGGCTAACTTTCTACTCTTATAAAGGTGGCGTTGGCCGGACATCTGCGGTCTGGAACGTCGCTGTCGAGTTGGCTCGACGCGGTCGAACTGCGCTTGTCATCGATTTCGATTTCGAGGCGCCGGGAGCTCACTACTTCGTCAGCGGTCACGATCCCAATGCCGTCTTACCAGAACGTTCTGTTTACGAACTTCTGTCCAAGTACAGCAACGTGCGCGGACGTCGCTGGAAAGACGATCCCTCCTATCAGCCCGAACAGCTAGCCGAGGACTTCCGGAGCACACTTGCGAACGCGATGTACCGTGTGCCTTCGCAAGCCGTCGGCACGCATTTGGACGGCGAAGTCTTCCTCCTTCCATGTCACGGGAAAGGTCCGTCGTATGCCGACTTGCGCGACGTCAGTATAGACTGGGATCGCCTGTTTGCCGGTTTCCCGGTTGACTCCGCGCGAAATGAGGTCGTGCTCGACCAACTGCTTGCCGCGAACAGCCCCGGCCCCCTGTTGTTCCACACATTTCGCGCGGCCGCTGAACAAGTTCTGGCAGAAAGAATAACTGCCATTGCGGATCAACGCTCCCACTCTCTCAATCCACCCGGTGCGCGAAAGGACGAAACCGCCGAAGCGGCGCGCCAAGCGGCTTTCCTGTCGGCCGCATATGTGTTATTGGATATGAGGACTGGCCGCACCGTTGCATCAGCCCTGCTACCATCTCTGCTTAGCGACGCTGCCGTAGTATTCACGTCACATCACCGCCAAAGCGAGGAGGGCATCGAATGGTTTTGTCATGTCAATCGTGAATTGACCACGATCAGGGTACTCTCACCAAGCCTGTATGAAGAACCGCCTCCGGCCGCTCAGAAGCAGGTGGGCTCTGTCCTTCCGCCGGCTCCCAAAGAGGGCGTTCATATCGTCCCTTTCGATCGCCGTCTCGCCCTTGGTGAAGCCTTTGTGGTCCTTACATCCACAGGGGCAGGTCCTGCTTATCGAACCCTTACTGAGACGCTGATAAGGAAAAACAAAGGCGACACGTCCATCGGAAAGGAAGCCATTGACGAGGCGAGCCTGGTTGTCGATGAAATCGCATATCATCGCGAAACGCACATCGCCCGACTGCTAAAGAGTCTTTCTGATGGTTCCGTGCGCAAAACATTGATTCTTTTCGGTGGAATCGCGACGAAACTGCGTGATGCCACTGCATATGCGTCCTGGCTTCGCAGGCACCCTGACTCGCGCCTGTTTATTTGTCACGAAGGCGCTGAAAGCACACACGCGCGCGTTCTCGATGATCGTCGGTTGGATGACTCACTCGGAAGCGACCTCGACATACGTTTTCAGAAGAAGCGACTGGAGGTGGAGCGGTTGCGCGGAGGTATTCTCGCCGAGGTAGGACTTCCACAAGATGACGAGCGGGTCGTGTTCATTCAGCTCCTGCTACCGCTTACGCAGTACATCATGATCGCTGACAACGACATATACTTATCGCCACTCCTTGAGCGGCGAAGCTCCGAGAGTGCGAGCCTTCTGCTTAAGAAGAAGGCCTATCGGCGAGGTCGAGACTTTAGGGACCAACTCTACGAGTTCATGCTTTTTCATCTCCAACGCAGTAGTCAACCAGGGCCCGAGCGCGACTCGCTAGTCGAACATATCCGCGGGCTACAAAGGACAGACCGCGATGAGACGTGATGACATCGCATCGACGTTGGCGGCCGCCCATGACGCAGTTGTTCTTCTTGGAGTGCTCGCGCTCGATCTTGATTGGGAGACGCTGGCTGTACCTTGGGCTAGGCGACTTGAGACGAACCCTGCTTTTACAATTCGCATTTTATGTGAATCCGACAATTTCCTGTTTGCGAAGGCCTTCACTTCTGATACTGACTCGGCTCCGAGGCGACGTAGCTTTGCGGAGCTCACTTTCGTTCGCAATCGCGCGTTTGAGTTGATCGAGCTTCTACGCCTCGAACTACGGGGACGATCTGTTGACCGCGTCGACGACCGGGTGACCGTTGAGATAATGTACTTATCAGTCCCTGTGTCTGTGGCTCGCGCAGACTCGCGAACATTTGTCACTCCATCACTGGATCAAATCGATGACGAGTTCCACGAGCTAACCAGCGCGCTTCCGTGGGCAACCCAGATCGAACGATATCTGAATTCATACCTATCCCCTGAGTCCGGTCTACGTTTCGCCGCAGCGCCGGGCGATGAAGCGTTGGAGTTGTACGATCACGCGCGAGTGACGCGAGGTATTTATCCCCGTGCGTCGTTCTATGATACCGACTTCTCTCAACTCGTCGTTTGGGCGCTGATTTTTGATCGGCGGGGTCGACTGCTCATACACCGCCGCTCAGACAATGCCAAGGACAACCGGAGCATGTGGGACAAGTCCGTTGGCGGCCACGTTGATTTCTCCTTGGACATCGACTCCTCGCGAACGGCTATGCGCGAGGTAATCGAGGAGCTCTTCGAGGAGGAAACCCACGAGGACGGCTTCAGACCGTTCACGGTCAAGATTGACGATATGATCCATCTGGGCGATTGGCGGCCGGAGCAACGGCGGCGTCTACCTTTTGCTGAAATCTCTCGCTTCGAGCGGGAGTGGGCTCTTTTTCGTCTAGGCGAGCCGGTTCATGTCTATTCGCCGCGCACGCTCCCGGACAAGCGGACGCGCCGACTTCGCGTCATCGCCGATGTCTTTCTGATCGTGGCGAACGAGCGAATGTCGGACGGCTTACTTGCGCAGCTGAAGAATTCACAATACCGTCTCTTAGAGGTTACTGATCTCAAGAACTTTGTCGATCGCGGCCTGCGCGGCGAAGAGGTATCACAGCTCGAGAAACGAGGTGTCCCTAAGTTCACGCCCGATCTAGTCAACATCATGACCGGTCACCTCCGAGACGTTCTAGAGCAATTCGCTCAAAACATCAAACGCTACGTGGGGAAGTAACGGTGGCATTTCTGTTGACGATAACGGGCGCCACGGGAGCGGGGAAAAGCACACTGCTCTCAATTCTGGAGGCAACTACCGCACCCAACTTCAAGGCGGTGCTCGTGCCAAAGTACAGCACTCGCCAGCCACGCCTCGACGATTCTCCCTCTGAGATTCTGACTGTCCCGGTTATACCCGCGGATTGCGATCTTGTCTATGAACAGTACGGTGACCGATATGGGGTAAGCCTCAGTGCGCTTCACGAACAGCTGTCAAATGGCTCGAGCCCTGCCGTGGTGATCAACGATATCCGTGTGCTGGAGGAAATACGACAAGTGTTCGGGCCGCTGATGAGATCACTGTATATTTTTCGTAGCAGTCCGACGTCGGCGCAGATCGCTCGACTTGCAGTTGCGCGGGGCGTGTCGACTGCAGACGCTGAACTTGTGCGCTTGCGAAAGGCGCAGGCAATATTCCGAACGTATATAGAGAACATCGAACTATTTGACTATGTGATCATGAACGTGCGAGCGATCCCTGACCTTCGTCGTCAGGTGGAAGCACTCGTGACACACTTGGCTGCGAGCGGCCAGTATCCGCTCAGGGGGGTCTGACTCCGTGGCAGGCCGAATCATCGCGATCGTAGGGGGGCCCGGTTCAGGCAAGGATCTTCTCGTCCGTGCTCTTACGGACCTTTGGAGTCGTCATGCGATTGTGGTTCCAAAGCACACGTCGCGAAAGCGACGGCCTGACGACGGTAGTGAGATGATCTGCCCTGACGATGCCGGATTCGATCTCGGTGCCTGCGACGTGATTTACGAAAGTTTTGGCGAACGATATGGTCTCAAAACGGGCGACATTTGGAAGGGTCTCCTTACCGGCGTGTTCCAGGTCGTGGTGGTAAGCGACGTTAACGCCATCAATCGACTGCGGGAGGTCTTTGCCAAGCTTGTAGTTCTGATCTACGTGCACTCCGAGGTTGCCGAGAGCGAATATGTCAGTAGGGAGCGGCTACAGGATCACGACGAGTACGTTGCCCGGAGAGCCCGAGGTTTTTGGACGGCCTACGACACATTTTTGAGAAACTTTGGTGCCTTTGATCATGTTTTGATTCATGCTGCAGAGCCCGAGGATCTCTATGATCAGATGTTTCGCTTGATGAGAGCTTACGAAACGGGCGCGATTCGCGCGCGCTGAACGTGATCACACTAAAGACCGAACAGCCCTCGAAGTTGGCGCTCGGCTTCCCGGACAGCCTCATCCCTATGCCAGCGAGTTCGCTCCTGGCTCTCGAGATGGTAGAAATAAGGCGACGACAGAATCGGCCATGTCACTCCGCGCCCGAACGTCTGGCGACCGTTCGCATACTGGCTACGAATCCAGTGCTCAGCTTTGCGCCGTAATGAACCGATGCTTTTAGCGTCGCCAACATGAGAGGGATACTCAAAGCCGCAGAGACAGTGGTTTGCGTTCGTATCCTGAAACGTTACAAAGAAGAGATTCGAGCAATCGGCAGCGATTTCGGCGTGGAATGCCAGGAATGCGTCGTCGACGTCGGGGCCGAAGCCCGCCTTTGGGCGCAGTACGACGTACTCGAACATTCGGAGAAGCAGTAGTCGATCGTTCGCACCAGATATCTTTGCGACAACCGAGGTACGCCCTCGATGTCTGTCCTCGATCAGGAGAGTCATGCCCATAGACTGCCCGGTGGAGCGAAGCGCTTGATGCAGCTCACGTGTCAGCCCTTTCCTGCAGAGCGCGTAGACAATGTCGGTCTCGGATAACGAAGTAGTGAGTAGGCGCCATTTATGCGATCCTTCCTTTGGCGTCCAGCAGACCTCCCCCGTACGATCGTCAATGCCGAACATCCAGCCTTCCCATTCGGCGTTGATCAATAATTCGATGAAGAGCTGCTTTTGATCGAGGTCGCGTCGTATCTGAGCGAACCACACATCGGGATCAGCGGCGATGATATCCGGGTCGAATTCACGGAACACGTTGATGTCCGGTTGGAGTATTTCTTCGAATAGCGGTGTACGCTGCGATCCAGGCCCGCCCTGGAGATAGATTCCAGCAGAAATCACCGGCTCGCTGTCGTCCGTCGCTGCTGATGCAATAGCGGTGATGAACGGGGTGGGTTCGACGAGCGTGGCGTCGATATCGGAACGACTCTCCGCAGAGTTGAATGCTCTCCAGCCAAACCTAGCTAATAGAGCCCCAAGGCTTCGGCAAGCGGCGTGACTGTTGCTGAGAAGACCGAGGAATGCGCGTTTCGCGAGTGCCCAAGAATTGAAGGCGGCAAGGGTCTCAACGGGTTCATCTGACTTTGCCAAGTAAAGCGCTCGGCGCGGGTGGTTGGTCCCATGGAGGGGTAGGAAATTCGCCGTGAGCGTGAAGCAGATGCGCAACGACGTCGCGGCCGCGAAGTTGGGTTTGGGGTCGTCTGTCAGCTTCCTGATATCGAGAGGCAGCATCTTGATTTCTGCCGTCAAACCTTCTCAAATTGAACTCTGTCGTGGGGAACACTTTCATGCTGGAACGTGCTCGGATGGTATCGAATCCGCTCAGCCACTTCAACGGGAATCCGCCACGTTTTATGTGCCTAAGACTTGCGCGGCCGTCAGGAGCTAACGTGGGAATCACGATCTTGACCCGCACCAGAACGACCTAGTTGCGGACCGGACAACCTGTCCCGCCGAACACGCCAATCGTTCTGACAACCAGATCGCCAACGCACGATCCGAGCGTTAGGATCGTTCGTCAACATCTCGCGGCTACGGCTGCCAGCGTGAGGTTGAGGCGCCCGCGCGAAATCAGGAACTGTCACCAAGGAGGGCGTTCACCAATTTCGCTCGCCGATATTTCGAGCGCGAATCCAAGCTTCTCTATTCTTTCGGTGGAGGGCTCTGCAGCTAGAACTCCAAGTGTCGTAGGCCAAGAGTAGACGCCGCAGCCCGCTACATTAAATCCTGGCCGGAATCCTTCGGTAGCGGCGGCTTCGCGAGGTTGTCGTCGAAGATCAACTGTGTCTCACCGTCGCGGCCGATCATCTCGACGAGGAGGCGCGGCCTGCTGCCGCGAAGCGCATCGCAAATCCGATCGTGCAGCACTTCGAAAGGCACTGCCGCATACTCGGCACCGGATAGAACAAGGAGCGGACCGATGTACTCCTGCCCTATCTTCTCAGTCCGTTCTCGAATGATGACGACTGCCCGGAGAGCCGTCTCCTCCTCGTCGTTCGATACTGGAATCGCGGGCGGAAGGAAGCTGCTATAGGGATCACACGCTTCGTAGCCGTGCCCTTGCGTCGGCGTCCCGATATGGCCAGGGACACCTTGCGCGATCACGGTCTCCCACTCGCAGCCCAAGTAGGCTTCCCCGAGAGCAGGGAACTTGAGAATCCAAAGCGTAGCGTAGATGCTCATTGGCGGTTCGCCTCAGTGAACGGCGGCGCATGCCGAGCGATTCTAACGCCCCAGCGATTGAGTTTGAAGCGTCGCTCGTGCGCCGCTCGTTGAAAGCAGGCTTGGTTTCGACCTCTGCCCCATACTCAAGCCGCCCACGAAAAAGCAAAACTCGTCGTTCAACATGTCGTGTAACTTCTGTTGATCGCTCATGCTGCTTTCTCTCTGAACGCGGTACATCCGCACAGGTAGAACTCTTTGCACTTGCCCTTCGCGTGCGCCTTCTTGCCATGCCCACAGCTGCACATCGTTTCGGAGGTGTACCCGCGGCAGCCGCAGTGGGAACAGGTCCCTGCGGGTTCTCCTTCGTGTGCCAGTGCTCGCGCTTCTGGTGAAGGCAGAGGCAGATGAAGGTGGGACGGCAGTTGATGAAACGCCGACTCATGGTTCATTCCAGGTCGAAAAGGTCTGCGGCTGTCACGGGTTCGCCAGCAAGGCGGCGGCAGGCGGACACGATCGCCTTGATGCATCTCCGGGTCGGTTCCATCCGCCCCATACGGATGCGCAGAAGGTGCTGGCGCGAGTACTCCGAATGCACCGCAAGATGCGCGGGCTTGATTCCGCGCGACTTCAAGAACGCTTCAAGCTTCGTCATGACTGCCTCACGATGACGGTCACTGCTCCAGCTATCCGGAGCTCGCCCTCGATGCTCTGTCCGGTCTCCTGAAGCTCCCTGAGGCCATGCTTCGCCCACCAGCGGCCAATGAAGGCGTTCTGACCGCAACGCGCCAGTACCAGCTCGCCGGTCGCGGCCTTCTTCCTCGGTTCCACGATGAGCAGGTCGCCGCATTCGATGCCGAGGGAAGGCAGGGAGCCGCGGTAGCGGAACACCACCTCATCAACTTCGAGGAGGTGCGAAGGGAGGTAGGCTTCGCCGGCGTTCTCGCGGATGGGCGCTCCCTGCGCGATCTCGTCGAAGATGACGATGGCTGTCTCTGGCATAAGTAAGACGGCCGGCCCGGTCGGGTTACAAGGCACCGCGGGTGTGTGAGCCCTGGCTTGGAACGTCCGAGCGGGCCGGCCGTCCGAAAGACCGTAGCTCGGCGCTTATCGGAGTCAAACCGAACTGCACACAAAGGTGTGCAGTTTCGGAGACTTTCTTTTTCGCTGACTCGCATGGGTTCCCGATCGGGTCTCGAAAGGCCCGCGTCCCGCCCTTAGGACCTGGAGGACCATGCGGCGAGACACGCGCGGAAGCCGGACCGCCGCTCAGTCGAACGAACAAAGACCCCCGGCAAAAGTTGTCGGGGGTGATCCTTCATAGTGCTTCGGGGACTTCCGCGGGTCGCAGACTCCTTTCCGGGCGTCTTGCCCTGTTGATCTATTCGGGGCGGAACTTCTTGCAGCCGTCCGCTTCGTGGCACCGCCCGGTTCTGTCCTTGTGGGCCTTCTCGCCGTGGCCGCACTTGCAGATCCGTTCGGCTGTGAAGTTGCGACAGGCGCAGAGGGTGCAGGGTCCGGACGGGGTGGCTTTGCTGCAGAGGTGGTCGCGCTTCTGGTGGGTGCAGGTGCAGACGAGAATTCGTCGGGCGAAGTCCATCTAGGCCTTCTTTCGGGTCTTCCTCTCCGTGAGCGGGATCTGAGGCTCGGGAGCCTCTGGAGCCTTCTTGTCGAGGAAGATGACCTGCGAGGCGTGGACCTCGGTCCTCCAGCGTTTCTGGCCCGACTCCTTGTCCTCCCACTCCGAGACGCGGAGCGAACCTTCGATGAGGACATGCGAGCCTTTCTTCAGGTACTGCGCGACGTTCTCACCGTTGCCGTTCCAGACGACGATGTTGATCCAGTTCGTCCGCTCCTGCTTCTCAACCGAACCGTCCTTCCAACGGTCGGTGACGGCTACGGAGAATTTAGTAACGGTAGTTGCTCCGGCAGGCTGGATCTCGGGGTCTTTGCCGAGGTAGCCGGTCAAGATGACGCGGTTCAGATTGTTCAAGCAGTACTCCTTTCCTAGTTCGACTCGTCGAAAAGTTCGCGGTCGTGGATGATCCACTGAGGTCGTTGCGAGGGTTTGGGGCGGTAGATCGGGGGCAGCGGGGCGCGTTTCTTGCGGATGGGACGGTCCGGCCGGACGCCGGTGATGCGCTCGATGACGGAGAGCGCGCCTTTGAGGTAGACCGTTACGCAGAGGAGAGTGTCGTCTTCGTAGACGGCCCAGAACCGGCGCTTGTAGCGCGAGTACTTGAGCATTGCGTTCCCTCCTTTCTCTCTGCGATCTCTTCCGCACACGCGATGCAGAGCCATCCGACGAAGGGGACGCGCGTGATGTGGATGATCACGCTGTAAGCGACGCCGCACTTCTCACAGCGCATCGCGCTCCTCCTTCGTCCTGAGCACGTCGCCTTCGAGGTAGAAGGTGATCTCTGGGTCCGTGACGTCGCAGTAGAGGTGCTGAGGGAAGATGAGCGGGTTCTCGTCGGAATCGCCCGCGTAGCAGTAAATGGTGGCGCGGCGGAACTGGACCTTGTGGACCCATCGCTGGACCTTCCTGAAGCGCGGGTCCCTCTTCACGCGCTTCTGCTGCGCGGCGATGAAGTCACGGAACCAGTAGAGGCCGTGGACCTGGCAGACGCCGTTCACGCCTGTGGTGTAGGAGAAGATGCCGGAGGTGTCTCGGAAGAGCATCAGGGGCCTCCGGCAGTGGGAGCAATCAGGGCGGTCGTGAGCTGTGTCCTATCCATCGCGACCCCCCGCTTCGGACAGAGCGTCGCCAGACCTTTCGGAAAAGGCAGCATGTGTTCACTCC
>Ga0137393_10002171_pt1 | contig 12670 bp, 10 predicted proteins | sample 15con2h34BmetaG_FD_101396 | JGI IMG/M metagenome (GOLD analysis project Ga0137393, IMG submission 101396) | Vadose zone soil microbial communities from Angelo Coast Range Reserve, California, USA - 15con2h3.4B metaG | ecosystem: Environmental > Terrestrial > Soil > Vadose zone > Saprolite...
CATGCTGCGCACGGTGCGACGGGGCGGCTGCTGCTCCCCGAACCGCTTGAAGAACTGCTGGAGCTGCTCGTTGTCCCCGAACGGGCTCTGGTTGCCGAATGGGTTCTGGAGCTGGACGCGCTCTTCCACCCGCTTGGTGCTGATGTTGACGACCGCCGGCTTCAGCGCCCGGGTCAGCTCGACCCAGTTCGGCTGCGGCACCGTCGCGGCGGCCGCGGCCGGCGCCGGCCGGTCGCTCCACAGCGGGGCGGACGTCGTCGTGTGGCCCAGGTGCGGCGCGAGCGCCACGAGCCCGACGATGGTGGCCGCCACGACCCCCATCCAGGCGGCGCGAGTTCTGGTGACGAATCGGTTCATGGACGTGTCCCCTCCTCGAAGGATTGAAGGTTTGGCTGATCTGAACGGCCTGCTGGAACCGTAGCCCGGCCGGATGAGAGCCGGATGAGGAGGAGATGAGAATTCGCTTAGGCGGCGGGAGCGAGCGGCAGGCGCAGGACGAACCGGCTGCCCGCGCCGGGCCGGCTCTCCACCGTGAGGGTGCCCCCGTGCGCGACCGCGATGGAGCGGGCGATGGCCAGCCCGAGCCCCGCGCCGCCCGTGTCGCGGGCGCGGGCCGCGTCGAGCCGCACGAAGGGCTCGAAGATCCGGTCCGCGTCGGCCGGATCCAGGCCGATGCCGGTGTCGGACACCGTGATCACCGCCAGGCCGTCCCCGGTGGTCAGGCCGAGCTCGACCTTGCCACCCGGCGGCGTGTACTTGATCGCGTTCTCGATCAGGTTCAGCAGGGCCCGGCGCAGCGCGGTCGCGTCGCCCCGGACGGTCGCGGATGCCATGGCGTCGGTCCGCACGCTCACCCCCGCGCCCTGGCCCAGCCGAGCGCCCACGTCGAACACGTCGAGGAGCAGCGGCTCCAGGTCCACCGGCGCGCGCGTCACGTCCGGGCCCGCGCTCGATCGAGAGAGCAGGAGCAGGTCCTCGGCCAGCCGGATCAGGCGCTCCACCTCCTCGAGGCTCGAGGCGAGCACGCGCCGGTACTCCTCGGGCGTGCGCTCGGCCCGCAGGGCCACCTCGATCCCGCCGCGGAGCGCGGCCAGCGGCGTCCGCAGCTCGTGGGCCGCGTCGGCCGCGAACCGACGCGTCTGGGTGAAGGCCGCCTCGAGGCGCGCGAGCATCCCGTTCAGGGTCAGGGCCAGCCGCTCCATCTCGTCGCCGGTGCCCGGCCGCTCTACCCGGCGGCTCAGGTCCTCCGCGGTGATGCGCCGGGCGGTCCGGGTCATCTCGTCCACCGGGCGGAGCGCGGCGCGCGCGATGACGGCCCCGCCGAGCGCGGCGAGCCCGACGCCGAGCGGGATCAGCACGAGCAAGGTATGCAGGTAGCGATCGAGCACCGCCTCGGCGCGGCGCACCGACGTGCCCACCTGGACGATGTCCACCACGCGCCCGTTGCGGACGATCGGCATCGTGAACACGCGGAGCGGCTCCGCGCCGGGGCCGGGCACGGTCTCGAGCGTGCTCTCGCCGCGCGCGGCGCGTGCCCGGGCCGCCGCCGACAGCGGCAGGGCGTCGCCGCGCGGCCGGCTCCCGAACGGGTGCGGCCGCCCCTCGGGGTCCAGCAGGCGGAAGAACTTGTCGTAGAGCTCGGGCCCGAGCATCTCGCGAAGCAGCGCCTCGACCTCGCGCTCGGGCCGGTCGGGCGCGCCGGTGTCCCGGATGGCCCGCGCGACCGTGAGCAGGGAGGCGTCGAGGTCCTGGTGCACGGTGCGGCGCAGCCAGGAGTAGGACAGCGCGCCGATCGCCGCCAGGATCACGAGCAGGAGCCCGCTATACCAGAGCGTGAGCCGGGTACGGATGGACAGCGCGCTCACCGCTCGGCGCTCAGCGAGTAGCCCGCACCGCGCACCGTCTGCACCAGCCGGGGCTCACCGACCGCGTCGATCTTGCGGCGCAGGTAGCCCACGTACACGTCCACGATATTGCTTTCGGGGTCGAAGTCCATGCCCCAGACGTGCTGGGTGATCATGGGCCGCGTGAGCACGCGGCCGGTATTGCGCAGGAAGTACTCGAGCAGCGCGTACTCGCGCGCGGTGAGCGTGACGCGGCGCCTGCCCCGCGTGACGACTCGCGTGGCGGGATCCATGGAGAGGTCCGCCAGCCGGAGCACGGGTTCGGCGCCGCCCCGTCCGCGCCGCAGCAGCGCCCGCACCCGCGCGAGCAGCTCCTCGAAGGCGAAGGGCTTGGCCAGGTAGTCGTCGGCGCCCGCGTCGAGCCCGGCGACCTTGTCGGCCACGCCGTCCCGGGCGGTCAAGAGCAGCACGGGGGCCTGCATCCGGCTCGCCCGGAGGGCCTTGAGCACGCTCAACCCGTCGCGCCGGGGCAGCATCACGTCGAGGACGACGAGATCGAAGGGCGGGCCCTCCGCCACCGCGTCCAGCGCGGCCTCGCCGTCCGCCGCCGCCTCGACCACGTGGCCTTCCTCCACGAGTCCCTGGCGGACGAAGGCCGCGACCTTCCGCTCGTCTTCGACCACGAGGATGCGCATTCCGGATGTAGAATCGCACCGGGGTGGAGGGCCCGCAACCGCCCCGAGCGCGTGGCTCACGGATGACAAGACCAACGGAGGCTCCATCGTGATCGATCTCTTCAGCGACACCCTGACCAAGCCCACCCCCGACATGCGCCGCTTCATGTGCGAGGCGGAGGTGGGCGACGAGCAGAAGGGCGAGGACCCGACCGTGAACCTGCTCCAGGAGATGGTCGCCGATCTCCTCGGCAAGGAGGCGGCGGTCTTCCTCCCCTCCGGCACCATGTGCAACGAGATCGCGGTCAAGGTGCACACGCGGCCCGGTGACGAGGTGCTGGCCGACCGCACCTCGCACCTGATCCACTTCGAGGGCGGCGGCCCCGGGCTGCTCTCGGGCGTGCTCATGGCCGCGCTCGACGGCGAGCGCGGGGTCTTCACCGGCGCCCAGGTGCGCGCTGCGACGCACCCCCGCTCGCGCTACGCGCCCCCGACGCGCCTGGTCTCGGTGGAGAACACCAGCAACCTGGGCGGCGGCCGGGTGTGGTCGCTCGCCCAGGTGGAGGACGTGAGCCGGGCCGCCCGCGGGCTCGGGCTCGCGGCCCACATGGACGGGGCGCGGCTGCTCAACGCGGTGGTGGCCTCGGGCACTCCCGCGCGCGCCTACGCCGCCCAGGTCGACTCGCTCTGGATCGACTTCAGCAAGGGGCTCGGCGCGCCGGTGGGCGCGTGCCTGGCCGGCTCGCGCGCCTTCATCGAGGAGGCGTGGCGTTACAAGCAGGCGCTGGGCGGCGCCATGCGGCAGGCCGGCATCATCGCGGCGGGCGGCGTCTACGCGCTCCGCCACCACGTGAGCCGGCTCGCGGAGGACCACGACAACGCCAAGGCCTTCGCGCGCGGCATCGCGGGCCTGCGCGGGATCGCGCTCGACCCCGCCCACGTCGAGACCAATATCGTGATCTTCGACGTGGCGGGCACCGGCCTCACCGCCCAGGCCCTGGCCGACCGGCTCCTCGCCAGCCCCGCGAACGTGCGGCTCAGCGTGATGGGCGAGAGCCGCCTGCGCGCGGTCACCCACCTCGACGTCTCGCGCAAGCAGGTGGACGCCGCGATCGAGGCCATGGCGGCGGTCACCGCTTGACAGACGGCAGGCGCCCCGGCTAGCGTCCGAGAGATATGACGGCCGCCGCGATCTCTCCCGAGCAGCTCGCCACGATCCTCGAGCAGCCCTCCCCGCACGCCCTGCTGGACGTGCGCGAGCGCGCCGCCTTCGAGCGCGGCCACATCTACCGCGCAACCCCGCTGCCCCGCCGGCTCCTCGAGCTGCGCCTGCCCGCGCTGGTGACCGCACCCGCGACCCTGATCGTCCTCTACGACGACGACGGGAGCCTCTCCGCGCTCGCCGCGCCCACGCTGGCCGAGATGGGCTACTCGGATGTCTTCGTCCTGACCGGCGGGCTCGCGGCCTGGCGGCGCGCCGGCCATCCGGTGGTCCAGGGCCTCAACGTGCCGAGCAAGGTCTTCGGCGAGCGCGTGCTGCACGACTTCAAGACGCCCGAGGTCACCCCGCTCGAGCTCTCCGCGCAGATCGCGGAGGGCCGCGACATGATCATCGTGGACACGCGCACCCCGGAGGAGTATGCGCGCGGCTGCCTGCCCGGCGCGTGGAGCATGCCCGGCGGGGAGCTCGTGCTCCGCATCGGCGAGCTGGTCGAGCGCCCGGACCAGACCATCGTCGTGCACTGCGGCGGCCGGACCCGCTCCTACCTGGGCGCCGAGTCGCTCCGCCGCATGGGGCTGCCCAATCCCATCGTGGCGGTGAAGAACGGCACGATGGGCTGGCAGCTCGAGGGCCTCGAGCTGGAGCGCGGGGCGAGCCGCTGGCCGCCCGCGCCGTCGGAGAAGAGCCGCGCGCGCGCCGTCGAGATCGCCACCCGCGTGGCCGTAGAGGACGGCACCCCGCTCGTCTCCGCGGACGCGGTCGCGGAGCGCTGGAGCCGGCGCGACCGCGAGAACGTCACCCTGTTCGACGTCCGGACCCGGGAGGAGTACGACGCCGGCCACGTGCCCGGCTCGATCTGGGTGCCGGGAGGCCAGGCGGTGCAGGCCACCGACGACCACATGGCGGTGCGCGCGGGCTGGCTGGTCCTGATCTGCGACGGCTTCGGCCGCTCGATCATGACCGCGGGCTGGCTCAAGCGCATGGGCTTCCCCCACGTGGCGGTGCTGGAGGGCGGCGTGCCCGCGTGGCAGCGCTCGGGCCACCCGCTCGAGACCGGGGAGCCGGTCGCCACACCGTTCGGCTTCGAGGCGGCCCGCCGCGTGGTCGAGCAGGTGGAGCCCGGGCCCGTCGGAGACGCGCTGGTGGTGAGCGTGGACCCGAGCGACGTCTACCAGCGCGGGCACGTGCCCGGCGCCCGGTGGATCGGGCGCGGCCGGCTCGAGCTCCTCATCGGCGGCGCCGCGCCCGACACGGGCGGCGCCGTGCTCGTCACCTGCGCCGACGGGGTACAGTCCACCCTGGCCGCGGCGACACTCAGACGCATGGGCTATGCCGCCGCCCGGGTGCTGGATGGCGGGCTCGCGGCCTGGAAGGCGGCCGGGCTCCCGGTGGAGACGGGGCCCGGCACCATGCTCGACGAGGCGGACGACGTCGTGCAGAAGCCCTACGAGCGCGGGCGCGCCGCGATGGAGGCCTACCTCCGCTGGGAGGAAGCGCTCGACCAGCGCGGGGTGAGCCCGCACGAGCTCCTGCCCCCGCGCCCCGCGAATCCGGGAGGGAGTCGATGACGTCGTTCGCGCAGGATCCCCTGGTGAGCAGCGAGTGGCTGGCCGCCCATCTGGGCGAGCCCGACCTCAAGGTGGTGGACGCCACCTTCTATCTCCCGCATCTGAAGCGCGACGCGCGCGCCGAGTTCGAGCAGGCGCACCTGCCCGGCGCGGTCTTCTTCGACCTCGAGGCCATCTCGGATCACGCGAGCCCGCTGCCGCACATGCTGCCGGAGGCCCGGGCCTTCGCGGACGCGGTGGGCGCGCTCGGCATCGGGACAGGCGACCGCGTGGTGGCCTACGGCGGCCGCGGGCTGATCGCCTCCGCGCGCGTGTGGTGGACCTTCCGCGTGTTCGGCCACGACCGGGTGGCGGTGCTCGACGGCGGCTCGGCCAAGTGGAAGAAAGAGGGCCGGCCGGTCGAGTCGGGCAGGCCGTCCCCGGCCCCGCGGCCCTTCGCGGCCACGCTCCACAAGGAGCTGGTGGCCGATCTCGACCGCATGCTCGCCACGCTGGAGCGGCGCGATGCCCAGATCATCGACGCGCGCTCGCGGGGGCGCTTCGCCGCCACCGAGCCCGAGATCCGTCCCGGTCTCCGGGGCGGCCACATTCCCGGGAGCCTGAGCCTGCCGTATACGGACCTGTTCTCCGACGACGACGTGCTGCGCCCGGAGGCGGATGTGCGCGGCGCCTTCCAGGGCGCGGGCCTCGACCTGGCGCGCCCGGTGGTCGCGACCTGCGGCTCTGGAGTCAGCGCGGCGGTGCTGGCGCTCGCGATGTACCGGCTGGGCCGGCGCGACGCGGCGGTGTACGACGGCTCGTGGACCGAGTGGGGCGGCCGGAGCGACACGCCCGTCGCCCCCTGACCGGAGGCCCCCAAACGATGCCAAAGCCGGTGTCCGAGAGCTATACGCTCCCGCAGTTCGTGGCGGACCTCGACCGGATCACCGCGCGGGAGACCACGCCCGAGGCCATCACCGCCCAGATCGCGCCGCTCCTCGGCCGGCTGGTGAAGAATCCCGATGCGATTCCCGCCCAGTTTCGCGGGCGCGCCCCGGACGGCGAGCGCGGGCGCTTCATGCTGCACCGCGCCCCGCGCTTCAACGTCACCGCGGTGGTGTGGCGGCCCGGCGACCGGGCGGCCGCCCACAATCACGAGACGTGGGGCGTGATCGGCGTCATCGACAACGAGATCGAGGAGACCCGTTATCACGTGATCGAGAACGCGGGCGGCAACGCCACGCTGGCCGTCGAGAGCGTGACCCGGCACGGGGCCGGCGCGGTGTCGCGCCTGGTGCCGCCCACCGACGAAGTGCACGCCATGCACAACCCGACCACGCGCGACACCGTGGAGGTCCACGTGTATGGGCGTGATCTCTACGGGCTTCGGCGCAAGACGTGGGCCGCCGACGGCCGCGTCTCGCCGCTCGTCAGCTCGAAATACGCCAACTGCTGATCAGGAGGACCGTCACATGTCTCAGAAGGGCGCCGACGTCGTCGTCGTCGGAGCGGGGTGCGTCGGCGCCAACGTGGCCTATCGCTTGGCCGAGCGCGGGGCCACCGTCACCGTGCTCGACGCGGGCGCGCCCGGCGCCGGCACGTCCGGGGCGAGCTTCGCCTGGACGAACTCCTTCAACAAGACCCCGCGCGACTACCACGACCTCAACGCCGCGAGCATGGAGGAGCACGCGGTGCTCGCGAAGGAGCTGGGGGGCGGCGGCTGGCTCCACCAGGACGGCGCGCTGGCCTGGGAGGAGGGGCCGGCCGGTCTCGCCCGTCTCGGGCAGGCGGTGGAGCGCCTCGCGGGCTGGGGCTACGCGGTCGAGCGGATCTCGCCGCGGGAGGCTCGGGAGCTCGAGCCGGACCTCCACATCGCGCCCGGCGTGGAGCACGTGGTGTGGACGCCGGGCGAGGGCTACGTGGAAGCGGTCCCCTTCATCGGCGCGCTGCTCGCGGAGGCCGCGCGCCGCGGGGCCCGGATCCTCCCCGGCCGGCGCGTGACGGGCGTGATCCGCTCGGGCGCTCGGGTGCAGGGCGTGAGCACCGAGGGCGGCGACCGCTTCGAGGCCCAGGTGGTGGTGGACTGCGCGGGCGTGGCGATGGACGCGGTCGCCCGCCTGGCCGGCGTGGCCATCCCGATCGACCGCGTGCCCGGCCGGCTGATCTACACCGCTCCGGTGGCCACCACCCTCCGCCGGCCGATCCACGCGCCCGGCTGCCACTTCCGCCCGGACGGCGGCGGGCGCATCGTGCTCGCCGAGGGCGCGCACGACCAAGTCTGGGCCGAGACCGCCCCATCCTGGCCGCCCGAGCGCTCACTCGCGGCGGTGGCCGCGCACCTGCCGGCGCTGGCGGGAGCCCGGGTCGAGGCAACGCGCATCGGGGTGCGCCCGATGCCGCGCGACGAGCGGCCGATGGTCGGCGCCATCCCCGGCCTCGACGGCTTCTACGTGGTCGCCTCGCACAGCGGCGTCACGCTCGGCCCGCTCTGGGGCCGCATCGCCGCCGCCGAGCTCCTCGACGGCGCGCCCGACCCGCGCCTGAGCCCGTACCGGCCGACGCGCTTCCTCTAACCATTGGCGCGGCGCCGCGCCGCGCACGCAGTACCCCGTTTGACCCGGCCCCTGGCGATCTGGCAGGATCACCGCGATGGCACTGCCCTCGTGAGAGGCGAACCGAGCAAAGGAGAGACCGAATGAGAGCGCTGCTCGCGGTCATGCTCGTCGTGGCGGTCGGGGTGTCGGCGGTGGCGGCCCAGGCGCCGGCGCCGGTCAATCTCGCCTTCGCCACCCTGGACACCGGCAGCGCCTGGTACGTCTACGGCGCCACCATGGCCGAGCTGCTGCGCAAGACCCTGCCGCCCGGCTCGAACATCGACGTCAAGCCACGCGCCGGCGGCGTCGGCAACCCGCGGCTGGTGGCCAAGAACGAGACGCCGCTCGGCCTGGCCTTCACGGTGACCAACCGCTGGGCCTTCGAGGGCAAGGAGGCCTACACCGAGAAGCTCGAGAACATCCGCGCCCTCGTCGGCGGCTTCGACACCTACTATCTCGTCGCGATGGCGACGAAGAAGCTCGGGATCACCTCGGTGCGCGAGATCCGCGAGCGGAAGCTCCCGGTGCGGGTCTACACGCAGCCCGTGGGCGCGCTGGGCGAGTTCGCCGGGCGCCAGCTCCTGCGCGCGGTCGGCCTCGGCTACGCCGACATCAAGGGGTTCGGCGGCTCCACCCAGCACGTCGGTTACAACGTCATCATCGACGCCTTCAAGGACGGCCGCGCCGACATCCTGTTCGCGGTGGTGACCCCCAAGCACCCGTCGGTGAGCGAGATCGTGTCCTCGGTGGACGTGGAGTTCCTCGGCCTCGACGCGGACACCGCCAAGGCGCTGCTGCCCCTCGGCTACGCGGCGGCCACCATGCCGCCCGACACCTTCAAGAACCAGTCGAAGCCGGTGAGCACGGTCGGCTTCCCGACGGTGCTGATCACCAACAAGGACCTGCCGGAGCCGATCGCCTACACGGTGACGAAGACGGTCGTGGAGAACAAGGACGCGCTCGTGCGCGGCCACGGCGGGCTGGCCGACTTCGAGCCGCGGACGGCGTGGCAGCCCGACAAGGTCGGCATCCCCCTGCATCCGGGCTCCGAGCGGGCGTACCGCGAGAAGGGGTGGATGAAATAGCCGACGACCTCGTCCTCGTCAACGGCCGCATCCTGACCCTCGACCCGCGGCGCCCCGTCGTCGCCGCGCTCGCCGTCGCCGGCGGGCGCGTCGCGGCGACGGGCGGGCGCCAAGAAGTCGAGCGCCGGCGCGACCGCCACACGCCCGTGATCGACCTGCGGGGGGCGACCGTGATCCCCGGGCTCGTCGACGCCCACGCCCACCTCGACCGCGAGGGGCTCAAGCTCATCTACCCCTCGCTCGCGCGCTGCCGCTCGATCGCCGATATTAAGCGGCTCATCCGGACGCACGCGGCCCACCGGAAGCCGGGTGAGTGGATCGTCACGATGCCGGTCGGCGCCCCGCCGTTCTACCAGGGCGTGCCCGACTGCCTGGCCGACCGGCGCTGGCCGACGCGCGCGGATCTCGACGCCGCCGCGCCCGACCATCCCGTCTACATCCGCGGCATCTGGGGCTACTGGAACCGCCCGCCGGTCTACTCGGTCGCGAACAGCCGGGCCCTCGCGCTCGCCGGAATCACCCGTGAAACGTCGCCGCCGCCGGGCGTGGAGATCGTGAAGGACGCCGCCGGCCAGCCCACCGGCGTGTTCGTCGAGCACAACCTCATCCAGGTACTCGAGTTCACCCTGATGCGCGCGGCGCCGCGCTTCACGCCCGACGACCGCCGGCGCGCGCTCCGCGTCTCGCAGCGCCACTACGCGGCCCGCGGGGTCACCGCGGTGTACGAGGGCCACGGGATCGCGCCCGAGGTGCTGGCCGTCTACCGGGAAAGCCACGCGCGGGGCGAGGTGCGGCTGCGCTGCACGCTGGCCGTCAGCCCGACGTGGGGCGCGGCCGAGGCCGCCCGCGCCATCCCGGGACTGGCGGCGTGGGCCGGCGGGCGCGGGCTCGGCGACGATCGCCTGCGCGTGGGCGGCATCTGCCTGCACTACGGCGGCGACGCCGGCGTCGCCCGCATCCTGCACGCGTCCCAGCCGTACACGGGGTGGGCGGGGTTCGTGGAGAGCGCCAACGACCCCGCCGCCTATCTCGAGCAGGCCGAGCTGGCGGCGCGCCACGGGCTGCGCGTCAACACGCTGGTGACGCGCTGTCTGCCGGAGGTCCTCGACGTGTGGGAGGAGGTGGCGCGGCGCCATCCCATCCGCGACCTGCGCTGGGTCCTCGTCCATCTCAACGCGGCCACGCCCGAGCAGCTGGCGCGCATCCGCCGGCTCGGCGCCGTCGCCACGACCAACCCCATCTCCTATCTCTACCGCTCGGCCGGCGACGAGGTGGCCAAGCTCGGCGGCGACGCCGACCAGCTCCTGCCCCACCGGAGCCTGGCCCGCCACCGCATCCCGTTCGGGATCGCCACCGACAACAAGCCGGCCGACCCGTGGGTCGCCTTCGCGGCGGTGGTAGCCCGCCGCGATATGCGCACGGGCATAGTCGTGGGCGAGCGCGAGCGGCTCACGCGCGCGCAGGCGCTCGCCGCGCTGACCGTCGGCGGCGCCTGGGTGACGTTCGCCGAGCGCGACCGCGGCCGCCTGGCACCAGGGTGGGCGGCCGACCTCGCGGTGCTCGAGCACGACCCGCTGGCGGCGCCGCTCGAGGACCTGGTCGGGCAGACGGCGCGGCTCACGATGGTCGGCGGCGAGATCGTCCACCATGCCTGACCTGCGCTCGCCGCGTGTCTTGCTGGCGATCGCCTGGTCAGCCTTCCAGCTCTACACCGCCTACGCCGGCCTCTACGACCTGCTGATCCAGCTCCCGGTGCACGTGGCCTTCGCCGTCGCGCTCGGGTTCCTGACCGAGCCGACCCCCGACTCGCCCGAGGCCGCAGCCCGGCTCGCGGCGCGGCGGTCCCGGCGCTGGCTCGACGGCGCCCTGGCGCTGCTGGCCTTGCTCTGCGCCGCGCATTTCGTCTGGCACAACGAGCGGCTGGCAAGCCGGATGGCCATGGTGGACGATCCCGAGCGCCTGGACGTGGTCGTCGGCGTGCTCTTCACCGCGCTGCTGCTGGAGGCTTCGCGACGCCACATCGGCCCCGCGCTCGTCGTCCTGGCTCTCGCCTTCGTGGCCTACGCGTTCGCCGGTCCCTGGCTGCCCGGCTTCGTCGGCCACGGCGGCGAGACGTTCCTCAAGCTAGTGGACCAGCAGACCCTGACAACGCAGGGGATCTTTCGGGATCCCCACGCTGGTCTCGGCCACGTTCATCTTCCTGTTCGTGGTCTTCGGCAGCGTGATGTCCCATGGGGGCCTGCTGCGCTTCTTCACCGACGGCGCCCTCGCGGTGGCCGGCGGCAGCCAGGGCGGCGCGGGGAAGGTCGCGGTGATCGCGAGTGGGCTGTTCGGGACGGTGAACGGCAGCGCGATCGCCAACGCGGTCACCACGGGAGCCTTCACCATCCCGCTGATGAAGCGCGCCGGGTACCGACCGGAGTTCGCCGCCGGGGTCGAGGCGTGCGCGTCCATGGGCGGCCAGCTCATCCCGCCCGTCATGGGCGCGGCCGCCTTCATCATGGCCGAGACGCTGCAGGTGTCGTACGCCTCGATCGCGGTGGCGGCGGCGATCCCCGGCGTCCTCTACTTCGTGGCGGTGGGGGTGATGGTCCACTTCGAGGCCGGGCGCCGGGGGCTCCCGGTGCTGGACCGCAGCGCGCTGCCGCGGCTGGGCGTCGTCCTGCGGCGCGACCTGCACCTGCTGGGGGGGCCGGCCGTGCTCGTGTACTTCCTGGTCGACGGCCGCTCGCCGCTGTTCGCCGGCTTCTGGGGGCTGGTCGCGGCGTGCGCGCTGTCGTGGGTGCGGCGGGACACCCGGATCGGGTTGGCCCGGAGCCTGGCGATCCTGTCCGACAGCGCCCAGGCCGCGATGCCGGTGGCGCTCGCCTGCGCGACCGTGGGCATCGTGGTCGGCGTGGTGAGCACGACCGGGCTCGGGCTCAAGCTCGCCACCGGGATCGTCGGCCTGGCCGGGGGCAGCCTGCTCCTCACGCTCGTCCTCACGATGGTCGCCGCGCTCGTGCTCGGCACCGGGCTGCCGACCTCCGCGACCTACATCATCACCTCGATCATGGCCGCTCCCGCGCTCGTCGAGCTGGGCGTCCCCAAGCTGGTCGCCCACATGTTCGTATTCTACTTCGGGATCCTGGCCGACCTCACCCCGCCGACCGCGATCTCGACCTACGCGACCTCGTCGATCGCGGGCGCCGACGTGTGGCGCACGCAGTGGCTGGGCATGATGCTCGCCCTGTCCGGCTTCATCATCCCGTTCTCGTTCGCCTACGACCCGGCGCTGCTGCTGATCAACGCGTCGGTGCCGCACATCGTCTGGGGGCCGGCCTCATCGGGTACTTCCGGGCGCCGACGCGTCGGTGGGAGCGCGCGCTGCTGCTGGCCGGCGCCCTGCTGCTGATCTTCCCCGGCGTCTGGAGCGACACGGCCGGGCTTCTCTGCTTCGCCGCGGTGGTCGTCTCACAGCGCGCCGCGCGTCCGGCCGGCGCCACGGAGGGGGCGTGATGGCACAAGGCATCCGGGACTTCGTGGCCGGTTACGAGCGCGCCTTCCCGGGCGAGGTCGTGCACGTGACCGAGCCCGTGACGACCGACTACGACGTCATGGCGCTCGTCCTGGAGTACGAGCGGCGGCGGCGCTGGCCCATCCTCCTGTTCGAGAAGGTCGCCGGCGCCGACATGCCGATCATCGCCAACGTCGTGGCCAGCCGC
>Ga0137393_10002172_pt1 | contig 12669 bp, 11 predicted proteins | sample 15con2h34BmetaG_FD_101396 | JGI IMG/M metagenome (GOLD analysis project Ga0137393, IMG submission 101396) | Vadose zone soil microbial communities from Angelo Coast Range Reserve, California, USA - 15con2h3.4B metaG | ecosystem: Environmental > Terrestrial > Soil > Vadose zone > Saprolite...
CGGAAATCGATGTGCATTTCGTCGAGTCCTGGCACAACCATCCGCTGCTGGTGCGCGCCTTCGCGGAAAAGCTGCAACCTCTCTGGCAGCGCGCCTGCGCGGACGCGGGCGCTCCGGTTCCGGTGATCTTCACCGCGCACAGCGTGCCCACCCGCACCATCCAGGCCGGCGATCCCTACGAATTACAGGCCAAGGAAACCGCCCGCCTGGTGGGCGAACAGGTCGCCGGGCTTTCGCAGGAATTGCAGTACTTCGCCTTTCAAAGCCAGGGTATGTCCGGCGGCCCGTGGCTCGGCCCGACCGTCGAGAGTGTCATCATCAAAGCCCGGCAGCAGGGATACCCCGGCGTAATCATGGCCCCTATCGGTTTTTTGTGCGATCACGTGGAAGTGCTCTATGACGTGGATATCGGCTTCAAAAAGTTTGCCGGCGAACAGGATCTGAAGTTCTGGCGCACCGAATCGCTGAACGATTCCCCGGCGCTGATCGCCGCGCTGGCGGCCCTGGCCTCGGAAAAGCTTACTCTGGCGTTCGGTCAGCCGGCATGAAGCGCATCGCCATTATCGGCGGGGGCATCGCCGGCCTGAGCGCGGCTTATTTTCTCGAAAAGGCCCGGCGCGCCGGCGCTCCTCTTCAGTGGACTCTCTTTGAAAAATCCGGACGCCTCGGCGGCGTCATACGCACCGAACAGCGGGACGGGTTCATCCTCGAAGCCGGCCCGGATTCATTTCTGACCGCCAAGCCCGACGCCCTGGCGCTCTGCCGCGAACTCGGCATTGAAGATCAGATCATTCCTTCCAACGATTCGAAGCGCAAGACCTACATCCTGGCGAAGAAGCGGCTGATCGAGATTCCCGATGGCCTCCAGTTCATGGTGCCCACGCGAGTACTGCCGATCGCCACCACCCCGCTGTTCTCATTCGGCACCAAGCTGCGCATGGCGCGCGAGCTGCTCATCAGGCCGGGCAGCATGAATGGCGATGAGTCGGTGGCGAGTTTCGTCCGCCGCCACTTCGGCCAGGAAATGGTGGACCGGATCGCCGAACCTCTGCTGGCGGGCGTCTACGGAGGCAACGCCGAGCACCTGAGCATGCGCGCCGTGCTGCCGATGTTTGCCGCCATGGAGCGCGATCATGGCAGCCTGGCCAGGGCCTCGCTGAAAGCCAAAAAGAAGGCGGCAGCCTCGGGCACAAAGCCGGCGCCGCTTTTTTCTTCGCTGAAGAACGGCCTTCAGCAAATGCTGAACGCGCTCACACCCACGCTTGACCCGCAGGCTCTGCGGCTGCAACAGACAGTCACCGGCGTGACCCGCCGCAATGGCGAATGGCAGATCGCAACGACCGACGGCAGCAATATCTTCGATGCTGTGCTGCTGGGGATTCCCGCAACGTCGTCCGCTGCGCTGCTCGCCCCCCTGGACCAGGAAATCTCTTCGCGGATGGCAAGAATCCAATACACATCGTCGGCCGCCGTGGCGGTCGCCTTCGACAAGATCGACCTGCCCCCAGGCTTTGGCTACCTCGTCCCTGGAACCGAGAGTAAAAAGATGATGGCCTGCACCTTCGTCCACAACAAGTTTTCATATCGCGCCCCCGAAGGCAGCTCCCTGCTGCGCTGCTTCTTCAGCAGCTCCCGCGTACCCGACCTGCTGAAATTCAGCGACGCCGAACTGGAGAAGTTTGCACTCGAGGAACTCCGGGAGGTTCTCGGCCTGACCGCCCCGCCCCGCTTCGTTCAGGTCTTCCGCTGGAGCCAGGGGCTGCCCCAGTACGAAACCGGCCACCTCGATCGGGTGGCTGAAATCCAGTCGCGCCTCGAAGCCCTGCCCGGACTGAACATCATCGGCAACTCGTTTTACGGTGTGGGTATTCCGGATTGCATCAAGTCGGCACGGCAGGCCGTGGAAAAACTGTCGTTGGCGCAATAAGAAACAAAACCTGAAACACGGAGGGAACGGAGGAAAAAAATCTGAGGAAAAGGAGGAAACCTTACAAAGGTATGCTGGCTCGATATTGTCGGGGATGGCTAAACTCTTCGATCAGCCGAGGAACCCATTAAAAGTTTTCCTCCGTTCCCTCAGATTTTCTTCCTCCGTTCCCTCCGTGTTTCAGGTTTTCTGGTTTTGCTTTTGTTTTTCGATTGTGGCTTGCTCAACTCCGCCTGCATCCGCTTCGGCAGCTTTTCAAAAACAATCCGATAAGAATTCGCGATCAATTCTTTGATTTCCGCCTGGCGCAGGGCTTTAAGATCGGTCACAGCCACCCAGTGATGTTTCGCGACATAGGGCGCTGGGATAATACCTTCCATCTCCGTCAGTTCGGCGAATTTCTCCGGCGTGCATTTGAAGGTGATTTTGATGGGGGATTCAGGCTCCAACGGAACCCCGCAGTAGATTTTCCTGGCGATCCGGAAGAGCAGATCGTTGCCCCACTGGACGTCTTCCGTCGTATGGGGCAGGCTGCGACAGAACTCGCGGACCCAATCGATGTGAGAAGCCATGTCGCAGACTATAAGCGTTTTGCGCGGGTGGCCGCAAATTTCGACGATAAAAAGTCCGGCGCAACGCTACGTTGTCGTGCTAGCTCGGCGGGCGCAGTTCTTTTTGCGGCGGTTTTCTCGCTCCGTGTCTCAAATGAAGAATTTTGATGATCTGCTTATCGTCGTTGGCCGCGTAGTAAACCAGAATCGGGCTGTGAAGGAGTTTGCGGACCTCGGAACGTTTTCGCACCAAGGCCCCCATTCGCGGAAAGCGAGCGAGAAGATCGATGTGGTCGAGCAAAGAACTGCCAAAACGCGAAGCTGCCTCGGGGTCATCCTCGGCGATATATCCGATGATTTTCGCGAGATCGTTTAGCGCTCTTTGCGTGTAGAGGAGGCGGTAATCCACTGGGGTAAGAGTTTGCGCGCTTCTTCGCCGGATACAGTGCGGCCGGCTTCAGCATCGCGGATCCCTTCGTCAATCGCGGCGAGCGTTTGTTCGTCTTCGTCGTCCACGATGGGCGCTGGATCTTCGAACTCGAATTTCTTCGCCTTAGCCATGATTCATGGTAACCCCTGAGAATGCCGGAAGCAACAAATTCCGACCACGAGGAACAGGAGGCGGAAGCGCGGGGCTGTTCGGCGTAGAACCCCCTAAACTCCTCTGCTTCCTCCGCTCCCCCTGCGTTTCAGTTTCGCTTTTGGTTTTTACACCCGAGGCGACGACGAGCCGCCGTCGTCCTCTGAGGTCATGCCGGCGAAGATATCGTCGTCATCTTCCTTCTTCTGTGACGTCTTGTCCTGGCCGTGTTCCTTGCGGCGCTCCTCGCGGATTTTCTTCAATTCATCCTGCTGCTGCGGAGTGAGCACGGCCATGCGGTCCTGCATGGTCTGTTTCCGAAGGTCGTGGAGTTTCTGCTTCCTGTCGGCGTCGCTCAGCGAGCTGTCGCCGCGAATCGCGTCGGCCTGCTGCTTCGTCTTTTGGCCGATCTGGCGGAACTGCTGACGCTGCTCGGGAGTGAGGTTCAATCGCTTTGCCAGCATCATGGCCTGTTGACGGCCGGCTCCCCGGCCCATTCTGCCCGGCTGCTGCCCGCTTCCGTTAGGGTCGCTCTGCCCCTGCCCCGTGCCCTGGTCCGTCCCCTGCCCCTGCTGCTGAGCGGCGGCGCCCAGCGATAAGAGCAGGCAGGCTGTTGCTGTTATCATGAAAAATCGTCTGCAAAAATGGCTCATTTGGAATGTGCTCCTTTGCCTCGCAGATGGTAACCCGGATTCCCCGGGGAAGTTCCTGGAGCGGTAGAATCGAAAGTAACTTTTTTCGACGGCCCGGGTTCAATAGATTTGGACTTTCTACACGGGAGGCGGAAGCATGAGGAAGGTATGGACAATGACAATCGCATCGGCCGCTCTGGCGGGACTGTTGGTATTCGCCCAGGAACAGCGGCAGCAGCCGGGCGCCACAGCGGCATCGGATCTGAACGTGGCGACCGAAAGCATGGGGCATCATCACGAGATGGGGCCGCATATGATGATGAGCAAACTGCGCGACCCCCAGCCAGGCGACCAGGAAAAGGCGCAGAAGATCGTCGAGCAGGCCCGTGTTTCGCTGGAAAAATACAAGGACTACAAGACGGCCGAGGCCGACGGCTTCAAAATCTTCCTCCCCAACCTTCCTCAGAAAATGTATCACTTCACCAACTATCAATACGCCTTCGGGGCCGCCTTCGGATTCGACCCCAACAAACCCACCTCGCTGCTCTATGAAAAGACCGGTGACGGATACCGCCTGATCGGCGCCATGTATACCGCGCCCGTGCGTTTTTCCGAAGAGCAGATCAACGAACGCGTCCCCCTGAGCGTGGCCCAGTGGCACCAGCATGTGAACCTGTGCAAACCGCCCAAAGGCCAGGAGATGAACCAGCTCTCCAAAAACGCAAAGTTCGGACTCGCCGGCTCCATCTCAACCAAAGAGGCCTGCGAAGCCGCCGGCGGCACCTTTATGCCCCACGTCTTCGGCTGGATGGTCCACCTGTATCCCTGGGAAAAAACGCCGGACGCAATCTGGTCGGTCGAACGCCAGGCCCCCGACAAACCGGAAGGCGAACACCATCATCATGATCATGGCGCGATGGACATGAAGTAAAAAGATTTCAAATTTGAAATTTTAAATTTCAAATTTAAAAACCCAATTTGCCGTAGATTTGCGCGGATGCACGCAGACAAGAAAAGTCATTTACAAATGGTTTATCTGCGTACATCAGCGAAATCTGCGGCAAATGTTTTTGGGTTTAATTTTAAAATTTCAAATTTCAAATTTAAAATCTTCTCAAAGAACCCTGACCACCATCTCCTGGCTCGACAAATCCTTCTCCGCCGGGTGGCGCAGGGCGGCCACCATGAAGTGCGCGCCGGCGGGGATGATCCGCGGAGTGAGTCTCAGACCGTCGGCTTCGACTGCGGCGCGGACTTCAACTCCGCAATATTTCGGAAACACCACACCCTCAGTCGCGCCGCAGCAGACATAAAGAGAAAGCAGATCGCAGAACTGCATCAGATCGGTAAGACGATCCAATTCCACAACAGGCAATGGCTGTTGCGCCGCCAACTTCTTCCGGCGGGCGGCTTCCGCGGCGACAAACGCTTCGAGAGTGCGCCGATCGGGAGCTGAATCTCTTTCGCCTTCGGCTCGATGGCAGGCAATGCGGCTGAAGTGGCAACTCACTGCGTACCCTCCGGCCGCACCCGTCGACTGCGCAGTTTCGATGGAATCCTTCCATACATCCACGAGCTGGCCGACAGGAAGCGCGACAAACGATTCGGGGCGGTAAGCCGCTTTTGCCCGGCTCTTCTGTACGGCCTGAGCATCGAGCGCGCCCCATCCGGCATCATGCAGGGCGATGGCGCGCAGCATGGCCCGGTCCGGGCGGGGAAACTGCGGATCGGAAATACATTCCGCAAATGAACTCGCAAGCGCGGCGTGAGAGGGCTGGGTGATCATCCAGCAGCGTTCATGTTTGGCCTGCTGCAAACGCTCTACGACCGGCCAGGCCAAAGCCCATTCGCCGGGATTTCCCGACAGCGGTTCCAGCGGACGCAGAATCATCGCGCGGGCCTGCGGCGCGCGACGCGGCCTGAAGCGGCGGCGGCCCGCGCCGGGCCGCTGCTCGAGGGCGGCTTTTTCATGCCTTCCAGCAGCTCTTTGAGGGCCACGGCATTGTTGTGGCGTTCGTCATGAAAGGCATAGACCAGAGTAATGCGGTCATGCTCGCGCAGCAGACCATACAGCGTCTCAAGATCGACCGCCGCCTCGGGGCCGGAGAGTTCAAGCAGATAGCGCTTTCTGAAAACCAGCCAGTTGCCGCTCTCGTGAAACCATTTGCGAAGTCCATCCGAGGGCGCCAGCTCTTTCAGCCAGTGGTGGATCCTGGCATCTTCCTTCTTCAGACCGCGCGGCCAGAGGCGATCGACCAGCACACGCTGCCCGTCGGAGGAGGCTGGCTTTTCGTAGGCGCGTTTGACGGCTACCGGCATGACGAGGAATAGCAGGGGTTCCAAAAACACCGCTGCTTAGAACATAATAGTCACTTGAGACAAACTGCGTCCATTCTCCTCACAACTGCGCTACTGGCCCTGGTGGCCGGATGCAGCGGAGACCCAAACAAGACCGATGCCGAACTGGGCCTCAATGCCCAGCAGGCGCAGGGCAGGCGGGTTTTCAAAGCCCGTTGCGCCATCTGCCACACCGCTTACTCATCTTCGTCTTCCAAAGGACCGGCCCTGAGAGGGCTCTATCAAAAGGAATACCTGCCCAGCGGACTGGTCGCCAACGACCGGTTCGTCATCGAATCCATCGTTCGCGGACGCAGGATGATGCCCGCCACCACAATGACCCAGCGGGAACTGGACGATCTGATCGTGTATTTGCATACGCTGTGACGGATTGATTTTGAGTCCCGGGCGCCTTCCGCCGTTGTCGTACAATAGAAGGTTCCCTGTCCCATGGCCACCACCCCCGAACTCGTTCAGATCGATGTCAGCCCCCGGCGTCCGCAGCCAAAGCCTTCCTGGCTCAAAGCCCGCGCTCCGATGGGCGACCACTTTCACAATCTGAAGAAGCTGGCCCGCACTCTCGACCTGCACACGGTCTGCGAATCGGCGCAGTGCCCCAATATCGGCGAGTGCTGGAACCACGGGACCGCCACCTTCATGCTGCTGGGCAATCTGTGCACGCGGCGTTGCGGATTTTGCGCCGTGCCCAAGGGCAAACCGGAGCCGCTGGATTTTGACGAACCCCGGCGGGTAGCCGAAGCCGTGGCCCGCCTGGGACTGAAACATGCTGTGGTCACCAGCGTGAATCGCGATGACGACAACGAGGGTGCCGCAAAGGTTTTTGCGGAGACCATCCGGGAAATCCGCACCCAGGCCCCCGGATGTCAGGTGGAAGTGCTGATCCCCGATTTCCAGGGCCGGGAAGACTGTCTGCAAACGGTGCTCGATGCGCGTCCGGAAATACTGAATCACAATACTGAAACCGTTCCCAGGCTCTATCGAGCAGTGCGCTCCGGAGCGCGCTACGAGCGCACACTGAAACTGCTGGCCAACGTAAAGCGTTTCGCCCCCGGCATGGTGTCGAAGACCGGCGTAATGGTGGGGATCGGCGAAGCCACCGACGAACTGCTCGAAGTCTTTCGCGACCTGGCGGCGCAGAAAGTGGATATCCTCACCGTGGGCCAGTATCTGCGTCCCTCCAAAGATCACCTGCCCATGACGCGCTACTATACTCCGGAAGAGTTTGCCTTCCTCAAGACCGAAGCCCTGAAGATGGGCTTCCGCCACGTGGAATCCGGCCCGCTGGTGCGCTCTTCGTACCATGCGCACGAACAGGCGGCCTCGACGGGACTGACGGCCGGTTATTAGCGGCGAAATAAAATTGGGTAATTGAGTAATCTGGCAATTTGGTAATTGAAAACCTCACTTTTGGCCGCGCAGGTTTTTAAATTACACAATTACCAAATTACTCAATTACCCAATTTTTTGATTCGCAGCTAAATTCCCGCTCTTCTACCAGACTCTACACGCATTTTCCGGCGCCATCGGCGCGCCCGCTTTACATCCCCACGCGCGCCTGAACTCCGGCATGTTCCGGACTACGCCATTGACACGGAATTTCCCCAGGGCGTGCGAGTTGGTCAGGGTCTGGTTTCTGGCCGCCTCGGGGGACTGGTTTTCACACCATAGCTGGCCCCATCCGAGAAACAGCCTTTGTTCGGGAGTGAATCCGTCGATCTTCTCTTTCTGGGCGGTGGCTGAGAGCGTGGAGAGCAGGGCCATGTCGGCGATCCGCAGGCCTCCGTTGTCGGCGGTGTTTTCGCCCAGAGTGAGCTTGCCGTTGACCTTCACGTCATCCACGGCGGTGAAGCCGCTGTATTCATCCACGATGCACTGGGCCCGCTCGTTGAACGCTTTGGCGTCGGCGGCGGTCCACCAGTCGCGCAGGTTGCCTTTGGCGTCGAACTGGCGGCCGCTGTCGTCGAAGCCATGGGTCAGTTCGTGGCCGATGCCGGCGCCGATGGCTCCGTAATTCAGGCCGTCATCCGCCTTGAAATCGAAAAACGGAGGTTGAAGAATTCCGGCGGGAAAATTCACGTTGTTTTCCGACGGATTGTAGTAAGCATTCACCGTGGGGGGCGTCATGCCAAATTCCCGGCGGTCGGGTGGCTTGCCGATTTTTCCCATCTGGCGCTGAAACTCGAACGCCGCCGACCGCATGGTATTTCCCAGTGCGTCGTCGGGCGCGGTCTGCAAGCGGCTGTAATCGCGCCAATGGTCCGGATAGCCGATCTTGTTTTCAATGGCCGCCAGCTTGACCAGGGCCTGTTGTTTGGTGGGCTGCGACATCCAGGGAAGAGTGCGGATGTCCTGACGGAGCGCCCCTTCCAGAGCGTACACCAGCTTCAGGATGCGGTCTTTGGCTTCCTTCGGGAAATATTTCTCGACGTAAACCTGGCCCAGGGCCTCGCCGAGGTCCCGGTCCACCATGCGCGAGCAGCGTTTCCAGCGCGCTTCCTGCTCCTTCTGGCCGTTCAGCGTCCTGCCAAAGAAACTGAAGTCTTCCTGCGCAAAGGCCGTCGGCAGCACCGCCGCTTCCGTGTGCACCAGCTGCCAGCGGAAATAGGTCTTCAGGTCGTCCAGGCTCGCCCGCTTGAGTTCGGCTTCGACGGTTTTGAAAAAATCCGGATTCGTGACATTCAGGCTGCTGAATGGCAGCTTACCGGACGGCGAAAGATAATTCTTCACTGAAAACGTAGGGAACAGGGCCTGCCATTCCTCGACCGTCAGCTTGTGATAGATGTTGGCCGGTTCGCGCCGCAGCGTGACCTCCATGGAGCCTTTGGCCAGGTTGGTCTCGATGGTCATCACCGTCTGGGCTTCGGCGGCGGCTTTCTCCGGCGCGTCGCCCATCAGCTTGAACATATTGGTCAGATGCTCGACATAGGCTTTCTGTATTTCCACCGATTTGGCGTCGGTCTTCAGATAATAGTCGCGCTCGGGAAGCGCCAGGCCCGATTGATCGGCGACGGCGATCACGTTATTGGCGTCCTTGAAATCGATCGCCGATCCCAGATCGAACAGAACCGGCACGCCCTCATGATGGAGCCGGGCAACGGTCCAGGTCAGGCCGCTCTTGCTCGTAACCAGGTTAATCTGATCAAGCTCCATCTTGAGCGCGCCGATGCCCGCCTTATTGATCGCAGCCTCGTTCATGCAGGCAAGATAGTAGTCGCCGATCTTCTGCTGGTTGGCGGTGCGCTTGCCCGGCTTGGCCGCCTTTTCCAGAATGTCATGCAGCGCGGCGCGATTGTTCTCCGCCAGTTCGTTGAATCTTCCCCAGGCGGCCTTATCGGCCGGGATCGGATTGCTCTTCAGCCAGCCGCCGCAGGAATACTGGTAGAAATCCCCGCACGGATCGGCGGCCGTATCGAGGGAGGCGGTGGTAAAACCGGCAGGCTTCTTCGGCGGCGCCGCGGGCTTTGCCGCGGGCGCGGATTTTGCCGTCGCCTTCTTCGCCGTCGAGGCCTTCTTGCCGCTCTTATCGGTTGCGGGCTTTGCCGCCTGGGCCACAGCCAGGGCCGCCAGGAGCAGAACGATTGTCAGACAACGAAACATACGCATTGATATTTGCCTCGGAATCTCGGATTGGTACGTGCGATGGCCGAAAGTGACTTCCGGCTCAAAGTCTTTTTGGGAGTGCGTTCCCGGCCCTGCCCCATGGGAAAAGCGCGCCACGAGGCCCGCGCCCGATCGATCAGAAAACCCGCAGTTGGATCGTCAGGTACTTCTTGGGATTTTCGCGAATGGCCTTGACCAGATTGCGCGTTTCCACCAGCATCTGGTCGGTATTGTTGTAAATCGACGGGTCCTTCATGAACCGCCCGGCCGTGCCTTCCCCGGCATGCAGCTGGTCCATCAGCTGCGACAACCGGGTAACTGTGTTGTCGAGCTTTTTGGCGAACTCCTCATCGTGCGCGAACTTACCCAGCGCTCCCTTGCCGGCATTGATGTTTTCCAGCAGCTGATTCGACTTCGTCACCATCTGGTTGGCGTTGTGGTAGAGGGTCGGGTCCTTGACGAACAGCCCCAGAGAACCTTCGCCCCGCTCGATCTGGGATACCACCTTATCGAGTTTGTCGACCGTATCGTTCACCTTGCGATAAAGCTCATCGTCGGAAATCAGTTTGCCGAGGCTGCCTTTGCCGCTGCTGACGTCCGCCAACAGCTGCTGGATCTCCGTGACCGCGGCGTTAGCCTTGTTATACAGGCTGGGATCGTTGAGCAGCTTGCCCACCGAGCCCTGGCCGCTTTCCACCTGGGCCACGATCCGGTCGAGGCGGCGGATCAGAATGTCCATATTCTGAAGCGTGGTCTGGCTGCTGCGGACAACATCGTCGAGGCCGGGAGAGTTCAGCGATGGCAGTGTGTCGCCGGAGACCACCTGGTTTCCCACCGCGTTCTTGCTTTCCAGATCGATAAACGACTGCCCCAGGACTCCCGCGGTCTTGATAGTGGCGGTGGAATCGCGCCGGATGAAGAACTGGTATTTGGTATTGATCTTCATCGTGACCTGCACCGGATCGAGCTTGCGTCCGGGCACCACGCGGATTTCCTTGACGTTGCCGACTCCCACACCCTGAACGTTCACCGGAGCGCCCACCAGCAGGCCCTCGGCGTTGTCAAAATAGGCGTAAAGAGTGAGTTTCGTGGTAAAAAGGCCGGCGGTTCCGCTCATGAGGAAGACCAGCACCGCCAGAGTTATGAGGGCTACAACTATGGTGATTCCTACTCTGAGTTGAGACCACTTTAGTTGTTGTTGGCTGGGCACTATGATTCCAGTCTTGAGAGGAAAATTCTAGCAGAAACGGGGCCAAGTCCCAACAACGAGATCGGGAAATCGGGACATCTGGTCATCGGGAAATCGGAAACCCGGGTCATCGGAACATCGGGTGATCGGGTGATCGGAAAAACCCGCAAGGACGGCCGCCTTTGGTTTTCCGATTTCCCGATGACCAGATTTCCCGATGTCCCGATGTCCCGATCTCCAGATCACCAGATCACCCGATTCCCCGATCTTGCCGTGCCTGCCGCCATCACATACGCCGCCCCCGCACACGCCAGTGTGACGGTCAGCCCGAAGTGGATGGCAATCACCATGGCTGCCACCGATCCCAGGACGCTGGCGGCCGCATTGAGGGCCCAGGCCCATTCCACGGTCGAGCCCTTCTCCTCAGCCGCCTGTTTCAACCCCAGGGGAAACGGCATGCCCATCAGCAGGCCCAGGGGCACCAGAATCACCGCGCTGATCACCAGCTTCGCCGGGAAGGCCAGCCCAACGGCGGCGGAAAGCACCGACGGAAGCGCGACCACATAACAGGCAATCAGCAGTACAATGAAACCAATCACCGGCTTCACCCGCCGGCGCCCGGCCAGAACGCTGCCCACACCGCTCGAAAGCAGCATCAGAAAGACCACCACCGTCAGCGCATAGGTCGGATGCCCCAGAAACAACACGAACCGCTGAATCAGCGAGATTTCCACCAGGATATATCCCAGCCCAACCGCGATGAAATAAAGCAGCCCGATTACGTTCCCGCCCTTTTGACCGCCGCTGTGAATCATCAGCGGCAGCACCAGGAACAACAGAACCGCGACCAGCGAAATAATCAATACCGTGCCCAGCACCACCACGCCCAGGTTGATGCGCCAGTCGATGCCCTGTCCGGTCCCGGCCAGAATGTTCCGGATCACATAGCCGGTCTTGAGGGTAAAGAAGAAGAACGGCGCGCCGTCGGTCACCGGCGAGACGTTGTAGGCATAGCCGCGCGCAAACTGCCAGGGGTCGTTCGACTGAATCAGATCGCGGAACATCGCAGCCGCCGGCGGCAGAGGCTGCGTTCCCGCGTATTCCGCGGGAGGGTTCAGCCAGACCAGGTTGGGATTGTCATGCACATGGGCGGCGACCGCCGCGTACTCCCGCGGGGTCAGGGCCGATTTCTTGGCCAGCACCAGCACCGGACGCCCGTCGTCATCGAGGTCCCCATCGGCGACCACCACAAAATTCCGGCGAGGATCGGGAACGCCGTTCCGGTGCAGGGCTTCGATGGCCTGCGCAACCACGCGCAGCGCCTCGCGGGGCCTCTTGAACTCCCAGCGGGTGATGGCGATGAATCCGTCGGGCTTCAGGTGGTCGAAGTATTCGCGGAAGGCCTCAACCGTATAGAGATTGTTCTCGCTCAGAGCAAAGGCCCCGGCGGCCGTGGAGGCCCAGGTATCCACCAGCGTCATCTGCACCACGTCATATTTCGCCTCGGCATTGCGGACGTACGAGCGCCCATCCTGCACGTGCATATCGACCTGGGGCCGTTCATAGAGGTGATAGACGTAATCGGCATATTTGCCACGCATTACGCTGTTGGCGATCGTGGGATTGATCTCGATGCCCGTAACCCGGGGGCTGCCATTGGCCACCGCGCGCTGCACATCCAGGCCGCCGCCCGGACCGATAAGGGCGAACTCGCCCCGCGGCCTGAGTACGTTGGCCACCGAAGGCGCGGCGGACATCAGGCTCTCCCGCCAGTTAAACCCCGACTCCGCCGGAAGCCCCGTGAGCGTGGGCGTGGGGTGGGCGGTCTGGTC
>Ga0137393_10002173_pt1 | contig 12669 bp, 10 predicted proteins | sample 15con2h34BmetaG_FD_101396 | JGI IMG/M metagenome (GOLD analysis project Ga0137393, IMG submission 101396) | Vadose zone soil microbial communities from Angelo Coast Range Reserve, California, USA - 15con2h3.4B metaG | ecosystem: Environmental > Terrestrial > Soil > Vadose zone > Saprolite...
CGCCTTCTCGATTGCGTCGCGTCCGTTTTCTGCCTCCCCGCATATATCGAAATCCTCTTCACGCTTGAACCTCTCGCACAGCGCCTTACGAATGAAGGCATTGTCGTCCACGATTAAGATTGACCTAACCATTTTGGGTCTTTTCCTAGGCAACATTGAGATGCCAAATGTCGAAACACGGTTTGCGCCTGTCTACACGGAAATTCAGGAACTCTCGAGATGGCCACGCGCGCTCCACTTTGGTGGAAATCTCGCCTGACCGCGCTCGATCTGCCACGGAGTTCTCGAGGCGAATGATGGAGTCGACTGCAACTCTTTTGTTGTCAGCAAACGCGAGGCGATCCTCTGAGAAGCCTAGGCTCCCTAAGCCAGAGAAATACACCATCCACTGGATTGAGCTTCTCAAGCGTCCGCGGTAAAAAAGTACCTTACATTACATTAGTGCGACTTCGGATCGTGAGCCGAAAGGCAGTCCTAACGCCGGGGCAAAATCTCACAGCGCGGCCACCCCTCGTCGAGAAGAATTGCAACCCCGGTCACAAGAGCAAGAATCCGCAGCTGGAAAAAGCGTCACTCCTTGACAACGTAACACTCGGGCCGAGCATATTGGAGTGCAGCCATGGCCAGGAAACCAGTGATCCTCAGTTGTGCCGATAACGCATCGAACAAGCTTGAAGGTCGGAAAATTTTGCTTGAAGAGAACGGATATCAGGTATTGACCGCACCAAACGGAAAGGAAGCGGTGCAAGCGCTTGTGTCGAACCCAGTTGACCTGGTTCTACTCGACTGCCACAGGCCCCAAAAAGATGGTGACGTGGCCGCGATGCAGATGAAGGCTTGCAAGCCGGATGTGCCGATCGCACTTCTGTCTGGGGATGAGGGGCTGCCACCGAGTACGCTCGAAGCGGTCGATGCTTTCATTTCCAAGTTGGAGCCCGTGAAGGAGCTTCTGGAAAAAGTGGACTACTTGCTGAGTTTGCGGCTCTTGTTTCAGCCGCTCGAGGGTTCGTGGGCTGACGAGGCTGAAGCTCAGCGTAAACATTGTAAACATTAAGGTGCCCCGCTGAACCGAGCGGGCATCTTTCTGAAAAATAAAGGCATCGTAAAGTCGCCTGTGTTCAACAAAAAACGTGGCCCCTGAGAGTAGACCGGATTTAGGCCGCCGTTATGCGCTGGTGGGCTTTCCCCATTCTCGTTGCTTTGGCGGGGTCTTCGCACCTCAAATGCCAGGAAAGCAGCAAGGTTTCTTATGATGGTCAGAGGGTTGTGGCAGTAGACCTGGTCGCCAATCCAAAAATCTCAGTCGACTCCCTGCGCCCACTGATCCAACAGAAAACCGATGAGGCGTACTCCACCCCAAAGGTCGAAGGCACAATGTCCGCTCTGAAAGAGACGGGTCGGTTCAGCAAGGTAGAGGTGGACGTCAAGCCAGATCCAGGCGGCCTGCGCGTGACCTTCACACTGGAGCCGGCACTCTACTTCGGGATCTTTCAGTTTCCGGGAGCCACGAAGAGTTTTTCCTACACAAGGCTTTTGCAAGTTATTGATATTCCGAACCAGACACCTTATCAGGAGGGCGTCGTTGCCAAAGCCGGTGAAGCTCTACTGCGATTCCTTAGCTCGGAGGGCTACTTCCAAGCACAGGTTCAGACCGAATCGCAGTTCGACGAAACCCACATGCTCGCCGACGTGGTTTTCCACGTAACGTTGGGGAAACGGGCGAAGGTTGGGAATGTAGAAGTCCACGGACCGGAGCCCGGCGAGGCGGACCGCTTACTGCATGCCACGCGTTCACTCCGGGCTGCGGCCACGGGTGCTTCTCTCAAAAAGGGCAAGCGGTACACCCCGAAACGCATCGACTCGGCCATCGCGCTGATGAAGCGCGATCTAGCCAATCAGCACCATCTCGCTAGCAAGGTGCACGCGGAGCAGCCGCATTTTCACCCCGATACCAATCGTGCCGACATTATTATCGACGCCCAGCCAGGCCCCATCGTCAAGGTGCGGGTTACGGGTGCGAAACTCTCCTGGCTTCCCTTCCTGCGGCAAAGGCAGATGAAAAAGCTGATCCCCATATTTTCGGAGGGTACTGTTGATCCGGATCTTGTGGAAGAAGGCCGGCGAAACCTGATCGATTTCTTTCAGAGCAAGGGTTACTTTGACGCAAAGGTAAACACGAATTTTCAAAATCAGTCTTCCAATGTCGATCTGGTCTACAACGTAGACAGCGGCTCGCGCCACAAGGTCGAAACGGTGGGATTTCGCGGCAACGAGCATATCGACAGCGATGACCTCATTCGGCAGGTCGCGGTTAAGCCACACCGGCTCTTGCTCTCTCGAGGAAAGTTTAGCGACAAACTGCTACGCCAAAGCGTGCAGAGCATTACCGCTTTTTACAAAGACCGTGGCTACGAAGACGTCAAAGTCGATCCTGATGTAGTTGATCGTGAGCCAAAGATTTACGTCACCTTCCAAATCACAGAAGGTCCGCAGACTGTGGTCGCAAACCTCGCACTTCAGGGGAACACGCGGATATCAGGCTTGGAGCTCACGCCTGAGGGAGGATTCCGGCTCAGACCAGGCCAGCCGTTCTCCCCGAAGGGTTTGGCCGATGACCGTAGCCACATCATGGCAGCCTATATGGACCGTGGTTTCCTGAACGCGGAATTCGATTCCAAAGTCGCCCGGCTACCGACCGACCCACATAGAGTGGATGTCACCTACACGGTCAGCGAAAAACAACAGGTGAAGGTGAACGAGGTGCTCCTGGTGGGGAACAAGCGAACGCGGCCATCGTTAATGAACAAGACCGCGAACATTACTCCCGAGACACCCCTGAGCCAAGGACGCCTGCTAACAGGGGAAAGCAAGTTACATGAACTCGGAGTGTTCGATTGGGCGAGCGTCGAGCCGCGCCGGCCGATCACAGATCAAAGCAACGAGGACGTATTGGTCAAAGTGCATGAGGCCGGGCAAAACGAAGTCACCTATGGTTTCGGTCTCGAAGTCGCCAGGCGTGGCGGGAATGTTCCCGCCGGCACAATAGCACTTCCAGGACAGCCGCCCATTACCAGTGGAGCGCCAAATTTTACTGCGGCGGAGAAAACGTTCGTCAGTCCTCGCGGGTCTATCGGATACACCCGCTATAACGTTCGCGGTCTGGCGGAATCACTGTCCATTTCCGCCCTTCTGTCACGCCTCGACCAGCGTGCTGTTGCAACCTACTCCCAGCCGCATTTCAGGGGTTCAAGCTGGAGTTCGCTTTTCAGTTCGTCGATCGAGCGTACGACTGAGAATCCCACCTTTGCGGCTCGCTTTGCAGAAGGCTCGTGGCAATTGGAGAAACCGCTTAACAAGGACAAAACACGCAGAATCCAACTGCGATATCGTTTCCGTCGAACCATCCTCTCCAATCTTCTAATTCCTGGGCTAGTCTTGCCCCAAGATCAGAGACTTAGGCTTTCCACCCTGTCGGCGACTTGGATACGCGACACGCGCGACAAGCCTTTGGATGCCAGCCGTGGTTTTTATCAGACGCTGGATTTAGGAATCACGCCGACTGCCCTTGGGTCTAACGCCAACTTCGCTCGCTTCCTGGGCCAAAGCTCCTATTACAAGCCGTTCGGCAAGACTGTCTGGGCCAACCGGATTACGTTGGGGCTCGCCCATTCTTTCGCAAGCACTGACGTTCCGACGAGCGAGCGCTTTTTCTCCGGAGGGGAGACCACGCTCCGCGGTTTCCCTATCAACGGAGCCGGGCCTCAGCGTACGGTGCCCGCTTGCAGCAATCCCGCCGTCCCCTCGACGTGCGTAAATCTACAGGTACCCGTGGGCGGCGATCAGCTGTTCATGTTCAATTCTGAACTCCGTTTCCCCCTGGGAATTAAAGAAGGTCTGGGAGCAGCGGTTTTCTACGACGGCGGCAACGTCTACGGTCCGGTTGGTGTTAGCCACTTCATTCGAGATTACACCAATACGGTCGGTGTCGGCTTGCGGTACAACACTCCCGTGGGGCCCGTTCGCTTCGATATCGGACGCAACTTGAACCCGGTAACGGGAGTGAAATCTACCCAGTTCTACATCACCCTGGGGCAGGCTTTTTGACGTTCGAGATTATTCATTTGGTGCTGCTATGGCATGGAAAACAAAACTCGGCTGGATCGCAATAAGTCTTGTAGCCCTTGTCGTGGTCCTCGTGATCGCGGGCTATGTCGTGTTCCGCTCTCAGCGGTTTCATGATTACGTGCTCGCCAAACTCCAGCAGCAAGCGAGTGAGGCTACAGGTGGACAGGTCCAAATCCAGAATTTTGCACTCCGCATGTCGAGCCTGACTGCTGAGGCTTACGGAATCACGATTCACGGTAGCGAGCCGAAATCTCGGCCGCCGCTGGTCCAGGCAGACCAGCTCACGGTTCGCCTAAAGATCGTCTCCCTGCTGCGCAAGAAGATCGACCTGAATGAGATCATTCTCCGCCACCCTGTGGTAAACCTCCTGATCAGGAAGGATGGCAGTACGAATCTTCCCACTCCCCCGAAGTCGAATAGCAACGATTCGACCAACCCATTTGATCTCGGCATCCAACACCTTCTCCTGAGCAATGGCGAGATCTATTACAACGACGTCAAAACGCCTCTGGATGCTGAGTTGCACGATGTGCAACTGGAACTCAAATCCGAGTTCGCAAGCAAAGGCTACGATGGCACCCTTTCCTATCGGGAGGGACGCCTCCAGTACGGAGACAGGAAATCACTTCCCCACGGTCTGAAGGCCAGCTTCAACGTCACTCCTTCGGAGTTCACGTTAAAGCCGCTGGTCTTGACCGTTGCCTCCTCCACGATCCTGTTGGAGGGCAATGTACAGAACTACTCGAGTCCCTCGGTCCATGGGTCCTACAACATCACGATTCACCCGCAGGACTTCCGTCCTGTTCTCAGCAATTCCTCTATTCCGACGGGAGAAGTCACTTTGGCTGGCTCGCTGCGCTATCAGTACGCGGCCAATGTGTCCCCGCTGCGCACTGTGGTTCTGGATGGACAGCTGAACAGCCGCGAATTGGCGGTCGACTCACCGGATCTTCGTACCGTTATCCGCAATGCCCGCGGAGAGTTCAAGCTGACCAACGGAAACCTAGATGCCCATGGGCTTGCGGCAGAACTGCTGGGCGGCCGGCTGACTGCTACCGCAACGGTGCAGCACCTGGATACCAGCCCGGTGTCGAGGGTACATACATCCTTGCAGGCGATCTCACTGAGCGCGGCAAAAGCAGCATTACGAACCGCAAACCTCAATCAAATTCCGATTGAAGGACAGATTGACGGCGCCGCTGATGCAGCCTGGGTTGGCAGTGTACAGAATGTCAAGGCTCACTCTGATATCGGACTCAAGGCGACTCTCGCCAGCACGGCTGCCGGGTCAGCTCGCATACCTCTTGATGGCTCGTTTCACTTAAGCTATGACGGCCGTTCAAGTCTTGCGACTTCGACGAACACATTTGTCCGCACCCCACAGACTCGTGTGGACATTCATGGCTCCGCCGGCAAGAAACTCAACCTGACAGTGCAGGCGCGCGCGGCGGACCTGAGAGAACTGGATTCTTTGGCAGCTGCATTCCAGACTTCGGGTGCGCAGACATCGACAAAAACTACGCCTCCAAAATCCATAAACCTCGCTGGTGCCGCCGAGGCGCAAGTGGTCCTCGAAGGCAGCATGAACGATCCGCACATCCGTGGAGAGGTAAACGCCCGAAATCTGCAGGTGGAGGATACTCAGTGGCGAAGCTTACAGCTGGGATTGCAGGCCAGCAAGTCCCGAGTGTCCATCCAGGACGGCTCTCTGGTGAGTGCCCGGCAGGGATATGTCAATTTCGCATTCAGTTCCAGTCTTTCGAATTGGAATTACCTGCCTTCGAGCCCGATCAATGTACAGCTGACTTCTCGTGGACTTGCCATCAATGAGCTGCTGCAGGTCGCGAAACTCGACTATCCGGTTTCCGGCAATCTGTCGGTCGATGTCTCAATGCATGGATCTCAACTGAAGCCTATGGGTAGCGGATCGGTGCGGCTGGCCCAGGCCAAGGTCTATGGTCAGCCCTTGCAGCAATTCTCGGTTCAGTTCCAAGGAAATGGCGACGAAATAAATTCTTCGCTTGACGTGAGCACGCCCGCAGGCTCTGCCAAAGCGAACCTCCTATTTAATCCGAAAAGCAAGGGCTATCAGGTTCAGCTCGACGCTCCTGGGATCAAACTCGCACAGCTCCAACCCGTACAGGAGCGAAACCTTGGGGTGGCAGGCGTCCTCACCGCCACTGCCACCGGCCGCGGAACCCTGGATGACCCGCAGCTGACCGCCACCGTGCAGATCCCGCAGCTTCAAATACGACAGGCAAGTGTTTCTGGTATCAAGGCAGACCTAAACGTCGGAAATCACAAAGCTCAACTAGCCCTCGATTCAGAAGTGGCCCAAACCTTCGTCCAGGCACGTGGAACCGTGGATCTCAGCGACGGATATTACACCCGGGCAACGCTCGACACCAAAGGATTGCCCATCGAGGGCTTGCTTGCCCTGTACGCACCCGCGAAAAGCAATGGACCACGCGGCATTTTGGAAGTGCATGCCTCTGCGGAAGGTCCACTGAACGACAAAACTCGGATGCAAGCGCAGGTAGTCATTCCAACGCTGAAGGCCGACTATCAGGGGTTGCAAGTCGGCAATACACGCCCCATCCGCATACGTTACGCGAATTCGATCGTTGCGCTGGACCCGACGGAGATCGCCGGAACCGACACGACTCTGCGGCTCGAAGGTCAGCTTCCGCTCCAAGGCAGGGCGCCGGTAACGCTATCCGCGGTTGGTACCGTCGACATGCAACTGCTCCGTTTCTTCGAGCCCGATGTTCAGAGCTCAGGGAAGGTTCTGCTCGATGTCCGCGGGACCGGAGCGACTGCTCATCCAGAGCTCCAAGGCCAGCTCCGCATGCAAAATGTTTCGTTCATCACACCAGACGCGCCACTGGGCCTTCAGAATTTAAATGGAGTTCTTGATGTCAGTAATGACCAAGTAAACATCACTCAGCTCACGGGCGAGGCTGGAGGTGGACAGATTTTGGCACGAGGTGTGATCGGGTACCGCCCGCAACTCCGGATGAACGTCGCTCTTCAAGCCAAGAGTGTTCGCATCCGGTACCAGGACGCGATACGGACGGTGCTGGAAAGCGACCTGAATCTCGTCGGGACCAGTGAATCGTCTGCTCTGAACGGCCGCGTGCTTATTGACAGCTTGAGCTTCACTCCGAATTTCGATCTGGCAAGTTTAGCCGGGCAGGTTCAGTCCGGCCCTGAATCTGCACCCAGTGAAGGTATGGCGCAAAAGCTCAAACTAAATATCGTCGTGCAGACGGCTCGGGATCTGAACCTGACCAGTAGCGCAGTCAGCCTGCAGGGCCAAGCCAACCTGCGCGTGATCGGTACCGCCGCCGATCCGGTAATTGTTGGACGGACAGAGTTCACGGGGGGCGACATATTTCTGATGAACAAGCGCTATCAGATTGAACGCGGAATCATCGAGTTTTCGAATCCCAATCGCACAGAACCGGTCCTTAACGTTCTGCTCACGACTACCATAAACCAGTACAACTTGAGTTTGACCTTCCTGGGCCCGCTGGACAAAATGCAGACCAATTACGTCTCAGATCCACAGCTGCCGACTGCCGACATCATTAACCTGATTGCCCGCGGACAAACTACCCAGCAAGCCGCAGCCGCGCCTTCCAATTTTGGGGCGAGTTCACTCTTAGCCCAGGGGGCGGCGAGTCAGGTCAGCGGCGGACTTCAAAAGCTTGCCGGGCTCTCCAGTCTGTCCATCGATCCGACGTTGGGTGGCAATGACTCTAACCCTGGCGCACGCGTAGCCATGCAGAAGCGGATCACCAGTGGCTTCCTGTTCACTTTCGCTACGGATGTCACCTCGACGCAGCGAGAGATCATACAGGGAGAATATCAATTTAATAAGCGTTGGTCAGCGAGTGTAACTCGGGATGAGAATGGAGGCTTTGCAGTCGATGGGAAATATCGCAAGAGGTTTTAGATCGTTCGACTGCGTTGCCCCGGAGATAGTCTTCGTTTTCAGATAGCTCGTTGCAGCTCCGTGCTCGACCTTAGTGGACGATGACCGGGACGAGCGGCTGGACCATTTCGTCGCCAACTATCTCAGCAGCGCTCTCGAAAACTGGCGGAGAGAGTGGGATTCAACTCCTGGCCTTGATAACAAAATACTTGCCCGCTATCCTCTTGAAAACACGCTACACAGAATTGTTAGAGTTGTTCCCGTTCACTTCTGAATTGTTGCCAATGGCCTTTTTGCGTATACATCGGTATATATGCGCAAGAGGTGGAGGAGAATACCAAAAAATGGCCAGCCAGAAAGGGTGCGTGCAATGCAACGAGGAGAAAGGCGAAACTAATTTGTTGGACCTGATGGCTTCCATGATTTCAAAAGCTCCAGAACAGATTTTTCCTGGTCTCTTTGCCCAAGCTGTTGCAGACCTTTCTCGAATGGTGCGTACTTGTCCATTATTATCTTCCGCAGATTCTCTGACTTCCGGGCCTCCTCGACAAGTTCTTCCATGTTCGGAACGAGATCCAATTGTTGAAGTGCAGCGCAAACCGTTTTGTAAATGAGGAGATCAAGATCAGTACCTCGCAGATTGCCGAGAAGCATCATCGCGATTTTGTGAAGTTTGTCCTTGTCGTCCATAAGGAATTGTTATGCAGTCAGTTTTTCAAACGTGAGTACCGGGGCGGTGACCATATGACGCAAGGTGTCCAAAAACAGATCGGCATTCCTCGGGCGATTGAAGCGGAAGCTCATCTCGTCCAAAATAGGCGGCGTTAATTCAGTCGTGTCGGTAAGTTCATGAGGCACCATGCCAGCAGCCCGATCTGTCAGGCAACCCTCTTTCCACTCTTTTCCAGGATCCTTTCGCAGGACGCTCTCGATGTGCGCCTGTAGTGCTGTTTCCATTTTCCTCTTCGCATCCTCAAAACTGCTCCCGTGAACAGTGAGCGACAGCTCCTCGCAGGCTCCGCTCCAGCCATCATTTTCCAGCCAGAAACTGCAAACTTTCGGGACGCTAGCGAATACTTTCAGCTTTACTGCACGAGCAGCCATAGATGATTCCCTTCTTGGATTCTCACTGATTATAATAGTAAGTGAGAAGCCCTTCGACGATGCCATTTTACCTCTGAGTGCGCGTCCGGCGTTGACTTGCTTGTTCATCCACCCTAAGATTGCGGCCCGAGGGGCGGAGTTCGAATTGATCAGCCAAACCATTTCGCACTACCGCATCGTCGAGAAATTGGGCGGTGGCGGCATGGGCGTTGTCTACAAGGCCGAGGATACTTCCCTGGGACGGTTTGTCGCTCTAAAGTTCCTTCCCGACGAGGTCTCCCAAGACCCTCAGACTCTGGAGCGCTTCCGTCGCGAGGCGCGTGCCGCCTCGTCACTGAACCATCCCAACATCTGCCCCATTCACGAAATTGGCGAGCACAGGCAAACGCTTCATCGCCATGGAATTTCTGGATGGGCAGACGTTGAAGCATCTGATCGGGGTTCGACCGCTGGAGTTGGAAACTCTGCTTTCACTCGGAACCGAGATTGCCGACGCGCTCGACGCTGCTCACACCGAAGGCATTGTCCACCGCGACATCAAGCCAGCAAACATCTTCGTGACCAAGGGTGGCCACGCTAAGATTCTGGACTTTGGGATGGCGAAGCAGACCGCAAGCGGGACAAAGCCAGGGTCCGACGCTACCGAAACCGGTACAGCGGGGCCACACCTGACGAGTCCGGGTACGGCGGTGGGTACGGTGGCCTGTATGTCGCCCGAGCAGGTGCGGCCCAAGGAATTGGACGCCCGAACCGACCTGTTTTCATTCGGAGCGGTGCTCTACGAGATGGCGACGGGGGCGTTACCGTTCCGTGGGGAAAGCTCCGGCAGTGCGGCTGAATCCTGACTTGCCAGCCGAACTAGAACACATCATCAACAAGGCGCTGGAGAAAGATCGCAACCTGCGTTACCAGCACGCTTCAGACATGCGAACGGATCTCCAACGCCTGAAGCGGGATAGCGAAACGGGACGCGTTGGAGCAGCCAAATCTGGGACGGTCGCTGTGGCGCAGGATAGCGGCTCTCACGTAGTGACCGGGCAGCCAGTGCCAGCATCGGGTTCAGTTCCTGCCGGCGTTCCGTCATCATCCTCTGTCGTCGAGGTTTCGGCGGTCGGTAGAAAGCTCTGGAAGATTCTGGTTCGGACTGCGGGGGTCGCTGCCGTCGTCGCCCTGATTGGGGGTGGTATCTACTTCCGCTCGCGTTCGGCAATGCCGTTGACAGAAAAGGACACGATTGTGTTGACAGACTTCACCAACACCAGTGGCGACGCCGTGTTCGATGACGCGCTCAAGCAGGCACTAGCGGTAAATTTGGGTCAATCTCCTTTCCTCAACGTTCTCTCGGAGCGCAAGGTGAGCGAGACGTTGCGGCTGATGGGGGGATCGCCCGGCGAACATGTGACCCCGGAAATAGGGCGTGAACTCTGCCTGCGAACCGGAAGCAAGGCGATCCTGGCGGGGTCCATTTCGAGCCTAGGCAGCCACTACGTGATTGGGCTGGAAGCAGTCAGTTGCGGGAGCGGCGATACTCTGGCCAAGGAACAGGCAGATGCCCCGACCAAAGAGAGCGTTCTGCAGGCGTTGGACAAGGCGGCTTCCAGCCTGCGGACCAAGTTGGGTGAGTCTATCGCCTCCGTGCAGAAATTCGATGTTCCAGTTGAGGCCACGACACCTTCCCTTGAAGCGTTGAAGAACCTTCAGCATGGGCATCAAGACTATGCGGGAAAAGGGGGACCCGGAAGCGGTGCCCTTTTTCAAACGGGCCATCGAACTCGATCCGAGCTTTGCCCTGGGCTACGTTTCTCTCGGAATTTGCTATTCCAATCTGGGGCAAGCCAGTCTGGCGGCTGAGAACATTAAGAAAGCTTACCAGCTGCGCGACCGCGTAAGTGAGAGAGAGAAGTTGCGTATCTCACAAGCCTATTTTGGCAACGCGACCGGTCAGCTGGAAAAAGCTAATCAGGTAGCGCAACTCTGGACGCAGAGCTACCCGCGGGATGCCAGCGCTCGTGGCAACCTGGGAAATACATACATGACCCTGGGCCAATGGGACAAAGCACTGGTGGAGGCCAACCAGGCCTTAGATCTGGATCCCGACGCGATCGTGACCTACGGCAACCTGGGACTCATTTACCTCGCACTGAATCGGACGGATGACGCCGGCGCCGCTCTGAAGCGGGCGCGGACCCGGAAATTGGATGGCGAGTGGCTTCACCAGGTAGCGTACGAGATGTCGTTTCTCCGCAACGACCTTGCCGGAATGGAGCGGCATGTTGCGTGGGCCATTGGCAGACCCGGAGACGAAGACTTTCTGCTTTCTGTTCAATCAGACACGAGGCCTATGATGGCCGATTAGATAAAGCTCGGGATTACTCCCGGCGCGCGGTCGAGTCGGCGCGCGCCGCGGAGGCGACTGAAGCGGCCGCCCTCTGGCAAGCCAATGCTGCTCTGCGCGAAGCAGAGTTCGGAAACGATGCTTCGGCTCAGCAGGGAATCGCAGCGGCACTAGCCCTGGCTCCGGGCCGGGACGTAAAAATTCTTACGACGCTGGCGTGGGCCCGAACCGGTGACACCTCCCGGGCCAAAGCAGCCGCGGAACGGTTGGAGAAAGACTACGCCGACGACACCATGGTGAGGTTCTATTGGCTGCCAACTATCCGTGCCGCGATCGCAAACAGAGCTGGCCACGCGGAGGAGGCAATTTCGTTTCTTCAGGCAGCGCGCCCCTACGAATTGGGCTTGCCGCCGCAGTTGTCGGTAGGGACTCTTTATCCCGTCTTCGTACGAGGGCAGACTTACTTGTTGACACACGATGGCAACCTGGCCGCTGCCGAGTTTCACAAAATTATTGACCAAAGTGGAATCGTGCTAAACTTCCCGCTGGGCGCTCTTGCGCATCTCGGCCTGGCCCGTGCCTACGCCCTTTCCGGCGACACAGCCAAAGGCAAGACTGCTTACCAGGACTTCTTCGCCCTCTGGAAAGACGCCGACCCCGACATCCCCATCCTGAAGGAAGCCAAGTCGGAGTACGAGAAGCTGAAGTGAGCGGCGACGGATGCTAGACTGGCTCAACCGGACTGGAGGCATCGGCCCATGAACTTTGCTTTCATCTTTCCGCCATTTTTCTTCTGAACTTCTTCCTCGGCCGGACGCTTGTTGGATGGGTGGTTGCCCTGGTGTGGGCAGTGAAGGTGGACGATTTTCCGGCACGAGTTCGTTATAGAAACCGCACGGTAGTTTCGCAGACCCACGTCCAACCCCTTCGAGTCAACTCTGTGAGTCTAGTTTCCCATGACGCTCGAATCGGTAGACGCGCGCCGCGCATTTTTCGCGATTGTTATCGACCCTTATTACCATCACAATGACGGCGCAGAACATGAGCAAAATTACAAAGACAGCGGACACAATTTCCTCCGACCCTGGGACAAATTATTAGTGATGCAGTTGTGAGGTCTAATCGTCATTGATCCGCCATCGCGTGTAAAGGTCTGGTGAGACCTAGC
>Ga0137393_10002174_pt1 | contig 12658 bp, 9 predicted proteins | sample 15con2h34BmetaG_FD_101396 | JGI IMG/M metagenome (GOLD analysis project Ga0137393, IMG submission 101396) | Vadose zone soil microbial communities from Angelo Coast Range Reserve, California, USA - 15con2h3.4B metaG | ecosystem: Environmental > Terrestrial > Soil > Vadose zone > Saprolite...
GGCGCAGTCCGCGCGCCGCGCCTCAAGCTTCCCCGCCAGCACCGCCATCAATGGATCGTGGCGCAGCGTCTCATGGTCGTTGAGGTCCTCGTAGCCGAGCGCGATGGCGAATATCCGCTGTCCGACCAGCGTCGCGACAGAATGCTCGACCTGCGCCTGCGATCGACGATCGACAAAGCACGATGCCAGCCGATCCACCATCCGGATCGCCCGATCCGTCGCGCCCAGCAGCAGCGCCCCCGCATCCGATGTGATCGCACCACCATCAAACGCCGCGATCACCTCGCGGCCTTCGACGGCTTCAAATCCAAAAATATCCGGGATACACTCTGTCTGCATCGGGGCTCTCCTCGAATCATCAAGAAGTCGTTCTCGCAAAACAACTTTCGCTGATTCGGAGCCCCGATGCGCTTAACCTCTGTGAGAAATGCGGGTTAGGTGCTGTCGGGAGATTTCGAAATTCGGCGGCTCGCGCCTTTGGGCGTGAAAGTCTAACTCACCGTATGGTGGAATCAAAATCAGGTGGTTACCCGAACGCATTCAACGCGCATTCTGAATTTAGGAGGAAATTTGCCCCTAAATATTTCAATTACTTAGCTGACTACTCAGAATGGATTCCGTCAATTCCAGAGCGCGGGTTTTGGCGGCCCAATTGACTTTCTCCCGACCCGGATGGAGCGCCGTAAGAGGAACCGCTCCGCGGCGCTGCGCGCGCAGGAGTCGAACCGGTCCGGACGAGTTCACAGCCCGTCGCCTTTCCGATCAGTCTAACCGCGCTTGCGAACCTGTTCCAGCAAGGTGATCTTGGTTGCGCAGGACCCGCAATACTGGCCCCCGTGGAGATGCCTGTCCAGAAGCGATCAGCTCTTGCGTTCGCTCATCAAGCTCAGCTTCGGTGTCACTGATCACACGGTGCCGACGCGCGGGGCGGCCACTTGGGGGTATGAATTTCCTCAAGCCGATCTGAGCGGCGAGAATGGTTTGTGGCCATTTGCGGGCCTCGCTAAGTTCTGACGCAGCTAGGCGGGAGTCGCTCCTTTCTCACTTTCATTTGGGTGGAGACGCCTCCTTCACCGTAAAGATCTGAAGCAACGCCTCTTTGGATTTTCCTTGCAGTTGCACGGTCATCGCCTCTCCGGCGTTGACGGCCCATGTGTCGCCAGGCTGGCGTTGTGTCTCCTTGCCCGCGATGCTGGTTATAACTTCGCCGGCAACCAAAGTCGCGACATAATAGCCTATCGACGGCGCTTCTATCTGCCGTCCGCCTCGCAAAGACAGAGATCCAAGCGACACATCGAAAGATTGCGCAGCTCCATTTTCGGTGGGCGTTGTGACCGTGGCAGCAAAGCGAGAAGATACAGTTTTGCCCGCGCTGGTTCTATTTTCGACGGACCCACTCGGCGACTGCGCCAGCGATGAATATGGCAACAGGCAAAGCACCAGCGATACCAACAATGATCTATGCTTCATCACGAAGCTCCTCATTTCTCACGGAGCCAGCATGTAAACATGGCCGCCCGTGGTCGCGACGAACAGACGGCCGTCAGAAATCGCAACTTCGTTGCGCAAGCCGGCGGCGTTCGAATGATCCGGCAGTGCGACATCCGCCAGCACCGCCGGTGCCCAGACTATTGAGTAGCCGCTCGCCACGCAGTTCGCGAGAGGAACCAAAACCTGCGAACATCTCGCAAAAGCCGGCGGCGCCACGGAGGGATCGGCAAAAGCCACAACATGACCTTGATCCGTGCCAATATAGAATATCCCTCGCGTCACTGTTGGAGAACCCAGGGAATAGCCCCCACCGCTGCTATGTGGCACATCGGCGATCCAGCGCACACGCTTCGATGGCGAAGATACGCAAACGTTGAGCGCGTGAAGTCGACCGTAACCTGCGCTTACTCCCGCGCTTGTCACGAGCGCTTCGCCTCCCGTCGTTATCGCCAACACGTCGCCCCATGCGGCGCCGGGGCGCTTGTAATGCGTATCGCCATGCACATGCGCGCCCGAGGGTGGAAATTTGCAATGCGCGGAATGAGGCAAACTTGCTGGGAATTGCCATCTGCACTCGCCGTCACGCGGCTCTAACGCGTAGGTCCATCCATCTTTCATCACGGAGGCGCTGATCTTTCCGCAACTCGTGGACATAAGCGTGACGCCGGCAGCCCAATCCGGATCGTCGTCCAAGGCAAAGGGCACTGGCTGAAACTGCCAACGGATCGAAGCCGACTCGTCGTCGATGCGCAACATACTGAGGCCACGGTTCGGCACCGGTTCAGTCACTACGCCGTCTGCAGTGTTGCCCGTTGTAAACAACACGCCATCGCCATCAGCCGCGGGCGAATTCCAGATACCGCCGCCGCGATTGCTCGTCGCGAGAAAGTAGAATTTTGGGAGGAGCACGCCGGTGTCGGCGTTTACGGCGAGCAATTTCCCGTTTTGAATCGGATCATCTGCGGCGTCGTGCACGCCCACGTATATTTTGCCGTCATGAACGAGCGGTGAGGAATAAGCGAGGCGTTCATGCTGTTCGAAGGTGCCCCCCGTGCAGCCGTTGACTCGCGCGAGTACGTCACTCTTCCACACCAGTTTACCGGTCGCCTGATCCAACGCATACAGGCGACCACTACCACGGCCTCCATCCACGGTTGGGTCGGGGTCAGGCGCTCCGAAAATCACCCGTTCGCCGTGCTGGCTTGCGCTCGACAGGACGCCATAGGCGCCAAATGACTGTACGTTGCCTACCGCACCGCAGGATCCAATCAGCGGCGGTTGTGCGGGCGGTGGAAATTGCCATAACAGCGCGCCCGTTTTGGCGTCGAGCGCGTAAAACCGCCCACTATTGCTGCCGATGAAGACGCGGTCCTCTATGACGATTGGCGATGCATAAAAAGACCCGCCCTCGCCAGCGGCGCCAGGAGGCCATTGCCAGCGAACAGTGAGACTAGGCACTCTAGCGGGATCCGAGAGCGCGCCGGCCTCGCGCTGAGCGCCTGAGCGATGTGTGTCGTGTCGGTAGTTCGGCCAGTCGTTCGCATCGGCCAAGGCAGGCGTCATCGCGCTACAAATGACGGCGGCGCGCAAGAAACTCATCATTCGAAATCTGAACATCTAGCGACCCTCCACCACATACATCATCATGACGAGCGGCACGTCACCTTGGTTTTGCACCTCAATTTTCCCATTGACGGCAATGGAAGCCACTTTGGTCGTGTCGAGTGTCGTCGAACGGTCGCCCGTCTTGGCCAGCCCCTCACCCGACCGCGTGTCGATGACAACCTGCCCTTTGATTGGGTCAAACCGGATTGACACATCTGGGGCTACAATGACGTCACGCACTTCGATTTTCGCTCCGCCAGGGCCGATGTCCTTAAAAGCGATGCGGACGGAGCCATTTTGATCTTCGATGCGCTTGAATGCGACGACGGGCGCGCTTTCCACGAATGGCGCAGCGCTTGGAGGTGGCGGCGGCAAAGGGCCGGTGTTTTCCTGCGACCCTTGCTGCGCCCACGCCGTTTGACCGGTCGCCAAGGTCACGATGAAAAACGAGCAAAAGCAAACTATGCGCAACATGCAATACGTCCAGCCTGATGGCGGCCTTTTAGGGCCCCCGAGTTTGGCCCCATTCTGAAATTGGGCAAGGAACCTTAGCATTCGGATGACTCCTCTGGTCTTCGGTTTGACAGCAAAGGGACCGTTGGCGCCTCCCAATTGATTGGACGGGTCAACCATGATTCCTTGACGAACATGGCCGCAGTCCGCGAGTGCGCGATGGGGTGTCAGAGAGATTATCGCTAACGGCAGTAAAGCCGAGACATGATTAAGACGTGCATGAGACCAGGCTTTCAGGTGAACTTGAATCTTGCCAATCTTCATTGAAGCCTCCTTACTGGTGGAAGGCCTACTTATCCTTTCAGCGGAAGTAAGGTGCGCTCGAACGCACGCGACTTCAAGTTGAAGCTTATATTGATTAAAAGGCATCTAACTATGAAATGAATTACACTTCGCGCTACTTCATGCACTCGCGATTCGAGCTTGCCTGTCTATTCTGATTGCTCCGCAACTCTGCGCCAGGTGCATTACCCGAGACCCGCACGTCAACATCGGCAAGATCGCGAGTAAGCAGGAACGCGGGGCTTGGGCTTCAACGTCGCGCCCGACACTGGTTGTTGAAGACTGATAAACCTGTACGAATGAAGAATCCCGATGTAGCTTTCCGCGGCTGAACTAATGATCGGCTCAATCTCACTCCCTAAATTGTGTCGGCGGCTCGCGCACTACGATTGAGAGCGGACGACGCGGTTCGCAACGCTCGGCCCAAACAGTGACGCGCAAGCGTTCGCGCCAAGCCCGCTCGACGAGCGCTTCCATGTCCCGCTCGCGGCTGCGGAAGCTTGCCTCTCCATCCTCCGCATCGAGCAGAAAACCTTCGAAATCGCCGAAGCGGTCGAAGATCAGTCCCGCAATTTTGCCCGTGCGCGCAAAGCGCTCCTCGTCCCTTTCCGCGGGGCAGGGCGCCTCGGGTGCGCCATTTCCAGTAGGCGAAGGCAATATTTGCGTGGGATCCCCGCCGAATGTGGAAACACGCCCGGCGATCTGATCGAGATAGCGACGGAAGACCAAATACCATCGGCTCGACGGCGGTATCGCAGCGCCGATCCATCGCAGCACGGAGAGGTCGCGCTCCTCCTGCGGCAGGAGTTCGGGCTTCGAACGCACTGGGATCGTGAGCTGGAACGCTCCAATGACGCGGCGCCAACTGAAAACGGCCGGGAATGCCGCCAGGGCAGGCCTTTCTCTCAGCTGCGATTGGATGCGCGGTGGCGCTTCGGCGAAAGCATCGGTCAATTGCCGCACGGCGACGTCATATGAGCGGCCTCGCGGCAATCCGGTCGGCATGTCGACGGATAACAGCCCCGCGCAATTGACGCCGCCGGTAGGCGGAATCGGCACGTAGCTGACGCCCCCTGTCTCGCATCGCAAAGTATGGTCGTCGACCCGAGTCAGCCGATGCGAGGCATACATGCGGTGTGCAAGCGACAGAATATCGCCAGCGTTCAGAGAAGGAACATAGATCAGCGCAGCGAGGCCAGGCGGTGTATTCCCCCAATCGATCATCAGCTCGTCGGGCGTTTGGTCCTTCGGCAGACCGGCGCGTGTCGGGCGTATGTCGAAAGTCGTCACGGCTTGCGCCGAGCCGACCCCGCTCCACGCGATGTTGCGCTGCGCCAGCTTGTCCCAGTTCGACGGGTCTTTGCCCAGCGGAATAACATAAGGATCGAAGGCGATCTCGGCGATAAGGCACAGATGGAGATTGCGCGCGAGCGCCTGCTTGAGCGGCACGGGTCGGAAGAGCAGGTTTGGATCAGCCGGATCAAACGGCCCGTCTTGTTTTGGCGGCACGGCCATCGGCATCACGGCGCCAGGTTGGTTGATGTCGATCCAGCAACCAAAGAAAGCATCGACTTCCGAGCCGTCGGGGTTGGCCGTTAGGGTTCGGATATTGCCGACGACGAAGCCGTCAGCGTCGATCTTGGAATCTATCTGTTGATCCATGCCGACGGCGGTCGTGTCGACCCGCGGCAGGGCAAAACACGGAACCGTGACATATTCGCCGTTCTCGATCCCGGCGAGCGCAATCGGCTGTCCGTCGGGATTGTTCGTCGCGCGCCGATACTGGCCGCCCGGGGGATAATCGTAGGGCGCGTAAGTGATTTGCGTTTGACGCAAACGGAAAAACACCCGCACGTCCGTCGCGCCGACAAGCCCGATATAATGCACCTTGGCCAAGGCGAAATTGAAGACCGGAACATTGGTGCCGTCTGTCGGCTGAAGGAAGAGTTTCGATTTGTCCTCGTCGGCAGAGAGAACGTTGGGGTCGTCGAACGACTGGCCCCCAGCCGTGCCTTGACCCTTGGTGAGCGCCTTCGTGACTTGCTGGATGAATGTCGCCGCTGCTGAAGCATCCGCCCCCATCGCGACGCCGAACCATGTCTCACCCGGCCGCACGACGAAGACGCGTAAATCGACGCTGAGCCAGGCCGGATCTCCATGCAGAAGGAAGGGATCTGGCTGCTTGATGAGATCCAACACGGCGGAAGGCGAAAAATCTTTGACAGTAACGGTCACCGTCGCCGAGCTGCTATTGAATTCAGGATCGGACGTGTCAGGAAAATCGAGGTTGTAGAAAAAGGTGAAGCGTTGAATTCCTGGCCCGTAATTTTGTTTGTCGGCCGAATTTCCCGCCGGAATGATCGTCATTCCGGCGATCGGCGGATTGAAGACCGGCGGCGCGGCCAAGGTCGAATTCGGCCCGGTCAATCCCAGCTCCGCCGCTGAAAATCCATCGACGACGACGCGAATGGCGTCGGGGATCGGCAGCCCGCCGGGCGTATTCGCGGGCTTTTTGCGCCGCGCCAGAATTTCGTCCTGCCCGATCGGATTTCGGTTAAGGACGATCACCGCCCCCATTGGCGGATCAGTGTCGTAGTAATAGCCAAGATCATGAATGTTCAGCGTGCTTGCCGGCGTCGCGCCGACGCCGAACGGCGTCATGTCGTCGTTGAGATCGTGTCCCGGAGGGCCGTTGCTGGTCGGCACATATCCTTGATCCGTATGCTGCAACTGCCACTGCCACCACAACCGATCGACGTTGCAATGATGGAGGAAGAAAACCGGATCATTGGGCGAGGTGCCGGGCAACATGGACCCGCCGACCCAGACATGGACCTTATTGTGGATGTTCGGTCCTTTCCAGCCTTCGAGCTGGTTGCGGAAGCTCGGATCGCTGATCATGCGCCAGGGCGGCGAGTCATAGGGCGTGACTGCCAGCACCGGGCCAACTTCCTGCGGTGTCGGCAGCCCGCCGGCCTGCCCAAGCGTCCGCGTGAGCCCGGGACCCGGATCGCCCGGGTCCGCCACGATTGTCCACGTGTTTGGATCGGCGGCGTCATAACGGAACGGGCCGGTGCTGACGAAACCGCTATTGCCGGGGTCGCCGTCGCCGCCCATGAGGTCCGCGCCCCAAACTGCTGCGGTCTTCGGATCGGCGAGTTGAGAATCCGCAGCCCAATCCCAATAGGGAAGGGTAACGCCCGGAACCGCCGCCTGCAGATCCAGTTCAAACCGGTTCAGCATCTCGCGATGCCAGGGACCGAAAGCAGGGCCGCGATGCGCGACGTTGCGGAAGAACGATTGCGGCGGGGGCGGATTCTCGCCCGGCATGAGCGTCGCCTGGTTCATGGCGTCGTTATGCTCTTTAACGTATTGGTCGTATTTGCCGCTCGCCTTCAGGATTTTGATTGCCTTGATGAGATCAGATTTCTCTGCAGCGATAAGACTATTTAAATTCTTGCGTAAACGGAGCATGTCAGCACTCCTTATGAAATTTGCTTATGAAATTTGCGTCTGCTTTCTTTAATCGCTGTATTATTTTGCTGAATTTTTCTGTTTATAATTACCTATGCTATTTCGACTTATTGCGCTTAGCCAAAAACACGGGCGATATTTCAATCAACTCTTTCGCCATCGCCTCTATTGTCGGATAAGTCGCGAACATATTGAGCATTGGCGCCGAGAATTGGCCGTTTTCTTCGCGGATCACCATGACGTCTACGCCTTCAATCGAAAGCATCGGCCCCATGGCATCTGTTGCCTCGGTATATTTGACGCTAAGGCCCCGATGTGTGAATGTCTTTGCCTTGTGCGTATCGATATTGCGCTTTTGGGCCATCGTTCTTCTCCAATCTTTCTCGAGCCGCTCAAAATTTTGAACGAAATGTCCGATTGTCGAAACTAAGCCACTCGCGGCTGCTCGCGCTTAACAAGCGGCCTCCAAAAAAGCATCAGGCAATGCTGAAACCGACCCAAAGTTGCCCGATGACGGCGGTCCGTTTCGACGATCGGTTGGAAAACTCCACTGAGTTCCTCAGGTATATCCAGAAACTCTTGGTGAGCAAGTTAAGAATCAATGGCACCCCGTAGAGCTCTCGTCGGCGTCGGCGCACTATCTTGTTCGGCCTCGGGATCTGATAAGCCGAAAGCGACTGCTCGATATTAAGACAGACGTGTCGATCGGCCACGGCGACCCCTTCCTCTCAGACAAACGCACTTTATCGCCTGCGCTTCGGCAGTCCCCTCTCACATCACCATGATGCTGCCAGACATTCCGACACCGCCCGGTCCGCCGTGAACCTGGCAGAAGTAGGGGAACGCTTTTCCGGAGTCCGCTGCGGTAAACGTATGGATGAAAGTATGAGGTTGGTTCTGCACTCCGGAGTCCCATACGCCAGTGTCGGAGGTGGTCGAGTGATTGTTACCCGTCCAATTCCAGGTGACAGTTTGCCCGGCTGAAACCATCAAGGTCTTGGGGAAGAACTCGAAGTCCTTGATGGTTACGGTCAAGCCGCCACCGCCTGTATCAGCGGGACAGGGCTCGCCGACCGGCAGGCCAGTGAAAAGCTCCCCGCCCTTGATCACCAAGAGCGAGCCCATCATACCGTCCATCATGTGTGTCAGCACGTGGCAGTGCATGTGCCATTCGCCAACTCCCGGCGCCCGCGTTGGATCCGGCGTGAAGAAAGAGCCCATGAACGAGCCCTGATTGATTTTGAAAGTAAAGGAATTGGCCGGACCGAATGTTCTCGTGTCCTCAAATTGGGAGACGGCCTTAACTTGAGCGCTGGCTTGGATGGCTGGCAACGTATTGCCGTCGGGGCCAGGAATGATCCAACGATGTCCGTGGAGATGAAAGGTGTGGAAACCGTCGACGTTACCCATTCCGACTAGGCCGAAGCGCATCCTCGTGTTCAACCCAGCGATGAGAGTCGGGGTGTTGCCCAGGTACTTCCGGCCGTTGATGCTCATCCCGGCATCGCCGAGATTGTGAAACAGTTGCAGATATCTCGCCTTCGCGGGGGGTGGTCGATAAAATGACAAGCACAACCTGGCGGCCTGAGTGAACTCCGGATCAAATTCGACAAGGAGATCGCCGTGTTTGGCAACACGCGCAGGGACGGGGTCGAACGCGTTCTGCTCCGGATGCGCGGCCGCAGAAGGGGTCGGCTTATCCCTTTTTGGATTAGCTTGAGCCGACGTCGGCACGGGAGTCCCGCCGTGTGAGTGAGGGACGTTCCCGTGCTGTCCTAGTGTGTCGAGATCATGCGGCAGGATCGGCACCGGAAATGGAAACGGGAAGCATCTAACGAACGTGGGCAGCCCGTTGAACGATCCACCGGGAAGGTCAAGATCTGTGTCGTCCTCCGGATCCGCCGGATTTCGGATCACCACGAGACCAATCGCGCCCTGTTGGACGTTCTCCATATCGCAAATCGAGTGGTCGTGGTACAGCCACACGCCAGCGGTCGTCGGCCATCCGAAGGTTTGCCAGATGTAAGTGAAGGTTCCACCCGGCGGTACGCGGTCCCCCTTCTTTAATCCGGATACGCCGACGGAGGTCCATTCGGCTGCCTCAGCGCCGACTGGTTGGCTTGGGTCCGGCGGCGAGAGCGGGAAGGCGCCGTCAGACGTCGGCGCGAAGACGAAGCCATGCGGATGCAGGCTGTGGGTGCGGGCCTTCGCGCTTTTCCCGATCGGGTGTCTTGGTTGCGGAAATGGACGATCACCTCGTCCCCGACATTGCACTCGATGACCGCGCCGGGGATCGTCCCCATTGTGCCGTTGTCGGTGGGGTCTGGTTCGTTGAGGTCCCACGGATTCACCTTTCGATCGTCCGGGGCAGCCCAATTCGGGGTATAACGACGCAAGATGAGTGCGTCCTGGCTCAAGGGCCTGAACATGGTGCGGGTTTGGACAACTCCCGTCACCGGTGAAATCAAGGTCTTCAGGACCGGCGCCTGCCCGGTGATCTGCTGCATGGTCTGCCCGGTCAGCCGATCGATATTGCGCGGCGCGACATCCCACGGATTGCTTTCGATCTGAATCCAGAACTCTACGGTCGCCATCTCTGGTCTCCTCCTCTGAGGAGCGCGTTATTGCAGCGATCGACTCGCCGGAAACGAGCTGGGTTCGTCTTGAGCGATTGCACCGGCGAGGGAAGCAAGCTCCTCTGACAAACGGTATTAATTCAGTAGCACAATACGAGCAGGCACAATGTAAGGTAGTTCACAACAATCGACGAAGATTTGAGATGTCGGACAAGGCGTCGAGCGGTCGTCATGTACCGACCCTCCTCCTCCCTCCGAAAGCAAAGGTCACACGTTCGAATCGTGTCGGGTGCGCCAGTTTTTTCTTATCTTCCAGCGCGGTATGTGCGCGCGGACTTGAGTTCGGGCTCTGCCTGATTCCAGCGAGTAAGCAATCTGGAGGAAAATCGTCGCCGCGTGCAGAAAGCTTGGCAACTGACGATGTCGGTCGAAAGGTCGCTGGCCCAAGAGCAACGATCGATTCCATAAACAGTTGGATTGGCGCTCTCGGGCAGCCGAACCCGCGATACCTCATCCAAATCTTTCGCGTGAGGCATTTCGTGAGCCCTGAGCGAGCTCAGCTCGAAAGTCCACGAACCTCAGGTCGGGCGAAAGCGACCGATATAGCGGAGACTCGAAAGAGGGCGCGTTTTCGGCGCCGCCCTCGTACCGCGGATCGCAATCGCCGTCGCCAGACCAACTCTCCTCCGTCTCCCACCTATGTGGTTCGTATCGTGAAGCGCCAGGCTAACGTTGGATTCAGTTCGGCTCAGATTTCGCAGGTTCACATCGGGGACTCGCAACACCCGATTCTTGCGATTGGTCGAACGAGCGATTCCAAGGTTGGCAGCCTGAGGCCCTGCAGCACCTCCGTTACGCCGTTGCAGCCGCAGAGCATGGGAGCTTTCGGAGGGCGGCGGCGCAACGGCTAAGATGATCATGTCAGTTCTCGGTCATCTGAAGCGGAGAGTTCCTTCCGATGCCAAACAACACGATAATCCTGGTGCACAAAGATCCCACTCGATACCCCGCTTGCACGTCTGGTCACAGCTGATTCCGCAATCTGGGTGATCGAGCGTGATATTCGGCGAGGTACGAACGGGCCGGTTGTCCCATCGAAGACTTGCAAATCGAGGCTAGTCGGCAACGGCTGGCCAAGGTCCACTTTTGAGCGCATTACGGACTCAAGTCGGACATCGCGCCAGGTCCGAAAGGGCCGATGTTGCGAAAGTCTTTTTGTCTCACCGGTCACAGATTTTCCGGGCTGTAGGCGCGGCGATCGAATATTGGTGCGGGGACTACGTCATCCTGTAACTAACTCACAGGCGACTTCGGTGACGGGCTTGAAGCGACATCGGCCGCCGCTTGCCGCTTGTTTCGTCTTTTTGCGGAAATTTAGTCGCACGGCATTTTGGGACTTTTGCAACGCTATCTGCCAAACTCGGACATGGCGCTCGTTTATTCGCCGATGTCCTCGACATGATGGCGCGTTGTTGTTCGGTACGTGAATCCATCACGACAGCTTGGCAGTCCGTGGAGATGGACGGTTCTCGTCCTGTGCATCGAAGACCTGCTGGGCGTAGGCGTCGAGCAACGTCTCGCAACCACGTAGCCGTTCCGCCGCTTCGTCAGCCAGCGTTGCGCCGTAAAAATCGAGCTTTCTGATCTTTTCCAGCCAGCCCTGGAGCTTCTTCAGGTCAGTGTCTTCTTCTTCGAGCTCGGCATAGGTAAATTTCTTGATCGCGATCTCTTTGGCAATCTCAACTTCGAAATCGGCGCATCGACCGATAAACTCGCGATATTGCTCGTCTCGGTCCTCCTTGAAGCGGGCAACCACCTTCTCCTCCTGTCCTCGGTCCAGTGCGACCGTCTCCAGGATCACCGCTTCACCGTTCATCTCGTTGATGTCGTTCTCCAGCATCTTCAACTGGCGCACGTGATCGTCAGATTTTGGCAACAGGCAGATGCCGTTCTGCAGATAAACCGCGCCCAATACTTTGATCTTCCGCCAGAGCGCAATGCGCTTCTTGGCGGGCTCGGGCGGGACCTTATAGGTCAGCAGGAGCCAAGACTTGACGGCCATTGATACAGACGTAATGTAACGGCCGTAACAATGCAAGCGTGCTGATAGCACTTATCCCCTCGGGAGAGCCGCATTGACGGACGTCAAGGATCATGACGGGCACCCCACCTGATATTTTGGAATCGACCCATGACCTTGCGGTTCATTGTCGAGGCGTTACCAAGTCTTATGGGACAGGTGACGCAACGGTGAAGGCATTGCGCGGCATCGATATCGACGTCCGGCGCGGCGAGCTGCTCATGATTGTCGGCCCGTCGGGATGCGGGAAGACGACCCTAATCTCGATCATCGGCGCGATCCTTGACCAGGACTCTGGCAAATGCGAGGTGATCGGCCACGACTTACAGAGTATGGATCAGGGTGAGCGTGCGCGCTTGCGCAGTTCATCAATTGGCTTCGTATTCCAGGTTTTCAACCTGCTGCCGGCTCTCACCGCGACTGAGAATGTTGCCGTGCCGCTGCTGATTAGCGGCGTATCCTGGAAACAAGCAGAATCGCGAGCGAGAGAAGCTCTCCAGTTGGTTGGGCTTGGTATGCGCCTAAGCTCGTTTCCTGCACAACTCAGCGGAGGCCAGCAACAACGGGTGGCGATCGCTCGTGCGCTGGTGCATGACCCGAAGCTGATAGTCTGCGACGAGCCGACGAGCAGCCTTGA